>VFSW01005361.1_pt1 | contig 18977 bp, 30 predicted proteins | sample 5358111 | NCBI WGS metagenome assembly VFSW01 (sample SAMN11554181, study PRJNA540505) | mine drainage metagenome | isolation source: sediment from site ElyBrook_90M | place: USA: Ely Copper Mine, Vershire, VT | collected 2017 | reverse complement strand
CTACAACATCGAACTCTTCGCCCCCGACACCCTCCTCGCCGTCCAGCAGATGATGGCCACCGGCGCCGAGGTCCGAGGCAGCAGCGTCACCATCGCCGCGCAGCCCGTCCTCATCGCCGCCACGCTGGCCCGCGGCGCAACCACCCTCAACGGCTTCGCGAAGTCCAGCGGCAAACCTTTCGGTGGTGCGATGATCCTCCTCGTCCCTCGCGACCCCGCCGCCCACGATCTCTACCGCCGCGACCAGAGCAACACCGACGGCAGCTTCACCCTCAACCGCGTCGTCCCCGGCGATTACACCCTCGTCGCCATCGACAATGGCTGGACCCTCGACTGGGCCAACCCGGCTGTCACCGCCCCCTACGTCACCCGCGGCCTTCGCCTCCGCGTCACCAGCCAGCGCACCCTCGACCTCTCCACCCCGGTCGAAGTCCAGCCCCGTTGATCTTGGATACCGAGTACCCACAACCTGGCCTTGTATCTGCAGGAAACCCGGGTGCCCCATATCTGCCCGCCTTTGGCAGATGTGGGAAGCCAGAATCCCCATTCAGGCTGACATGCCGGCTCTCTGACTCGCTCCCGGCTCCCCGCTCCCGGCTCCAGGCCTGGGTGCCCCATAACCTGGCCCGAGCGAAGTCGAACGGCTCTGCCCGCCTTTGGCAGATGTGGGAAGCCTCGATCCTCATCGAGCCCACGAGCCGCGTGACCGCTTCTTGGCGGAGCGCTTCTTACTGACCGCCGCCCTCACAGCACCCGCACCACAATCATCGACGCATCGTCCTCCAGCGTGCCGCCGCTGAACTGCACAACCTCGTCCAGAATTTCCTGTCCCAGCGCCTCCGCGCTCCGCGTGCCGCTGCTTTCCACCGCGGCGATGAGTCGTTGATACCCGAACTCCTCGCCCTTCGGGTCTTCCGCCTGCAACACCCCATCGGTGATCAGCAGCAGACAATCGCCCGTCTGCAGATGCACCTCCTGGCTCTGATAGAGCCAGTGGGAAAAGAAGCCGATCACCCCGCTGAAGCTCGCCGGAAACCACACGCTCCCGTCGCCCCGCACCAGCAGTGGGAGGCAATGCCCGGCGCTCTCAAAGCGAAGCAATTTCGTTGCGCCGTCCAGCACCCCGTAGAACATCGTCACGTAGCGCGTCTGCCCTGGCCGGCTCAGCGCCCGATTCACCTCCGAGCACAAATCGGCTGGCGTCGCCGCATCGGGCGCGAACTTCCGTACCGCATCGCGCAGTTAGTTTGCCAGCGTCGCCGCCGCCAGCCCCTTGCCCGACACATCCGCGATGCACAACGCCATCGCCCCATCCGCCAGCGGAAACACATCGAAGTAGTCCCCGCTCACTTCCGCCGACGCTGTCCATGCGGACGCAATCTCAAACCCGGCCAGCTGCGGGATTGCCGTGGGCAGCAGCCGCATCTGGATGGCGCGCGCTTCGGCCTCTTCGACCCTCTTCGCGTCGCGTCCCGCGGGCGTGCTCCCCTTCAGCTTTTTCAACCCGCGCCGTACTTTCCCTGTCTCGCCGGCCATCGTGCAGCCAGCCTACCAGCGCCCCACGCCCGCACCTCAAAAACTTCAGTCTTCCGCCTGCAAAAATAGAAAAGGCGCACCCGAATGGATGCGCCTTCAGCTATTCCCTATTGGCTACCGGCTACCGGCTACCGGCTACTGGCTGTCTTTATCCCCTTCAGCCTTCTCGCTCTCGGCCATAGCCTTCTGCATATCCTCGCGGCGCTTCGCCCGAGCCTCGGCACGCTTCTGGCGCTTCTCGTCCAGCACCTGCTCCGCATCCACCAACTCGATGAACACCTTCTCCGCCCCATCGCCACGCTGGAATCCTGAGCGAATAATCCGCAGATAGCCGCCGTTGCGATCCCCGTAACGCGGCGCCACCGTGTCGAACAGCCGCGTAACCGCCTCGCCGGTCTGCAGATAAGCCAGCGCCTGCCGCCGCGCATGAAGGTCGCCCTTCTTGCCCAGCGTGATCAGTTTCTCCACGTGCGGCCGCGCCGCCTTCGCCTTGGCCACTGTGGTGTGTACCCGATCCTCCAGAAGTATGGACGTCACCAGATTCCGCAGCATCGCCCGGCGATGGCTCGTGTTCCGTCCCAGTTTGTATCCTGCATTGCGATGACGCATCGTAGTCTCTCAGTCTCTGTTTCTTGCTTTCAGGTCGGCCTGGCAGCGAGACTCTTTGCAATCCCGCTGCCCGTCGCCTGACAATCAATCACTACCGGCTACCAGCTACTGGCTACCGGCTGCCTTTAGAAGTTCTCCGTCTCGGGCTGAATCGGCAGATCCGAATCCAGTCCATCGTCCTCGTCGTCGTCGAAGCGGCTGTAGCTCGCAGCCAGTTGCGCGGCCGGCAATACGCTCGTCGGTCCCGGCACCGCATTGCCCTGCTCGTCGATCCGCATGCCCAGCGACAATCCCATCTGCGCGAGGATCTCCTTGCTCTCGTTCAGCGACTTCCGCCCGAAATTCTTCGTCTTCAGCATCTCGGCTTCGGTCTTCTGTACCAGCTCGCCGATCGTCTGAATATTCGCATTCTTCAGGCAGTTGTAGCTCCGCACGCTCAGCTCCAGCTCCTCGACGCTGCGGTTCAGGTTCTCGTTCTTCAGCTGAACGCGCCCCTCTTCCGCCAGGCCCTCGGCTTCGATCTCTTCCTCGAAGTTGATGAAGATGCTCATGTGATCCTTGAGCAGCTTCGCAGCCAGCCCAATCGAATCCGCCGGCAGCACTGACCCGTTCGTCCATACTTCCAGCGTCAGCTTGTCGTAGTCCGTGATCTGTCCCAGACGCGCCGCATCCACTGTGAAGTTCACCTTGCGCACCGGCGAATGCACCGAGTCCACCGGGATAAACCCGATCCCCAGATCCGAATCGAAGTTCTTGTCGGCGGAGACATACCCACGGCCACGCTTCAGCCGCATCTCCATGCTCAGCCGCCCGCCTTCGCTCACGGTGGCGATATAGACATTCTTGTCGAGAATCTCAACGTCCCCATCGGCCTCAATCATGCCGGCGGTCACCGCTCCAGGCTGTTCGGCATTCACATACAGCGCCTTCGGACCGTCTCCGTTCAGCTTGAACGGAATCTGCTTCAGGTTCAGCAGAATGTCGGTCGCGTCTTCCACCACGCCCGTGATCGACTGGAATTCGTGCAGAACTCCCTCGATCCGCACCGCCGTCACCGCCGCTCCCTCAATCGAAGAAAGAAGGGTCCGACGCAGAGCGTTGCCGATCGTCGTGCCGAATCCGCGCTCAAACGGCTGCGCGCTGAACTTGCCGTATTTCTCGGTCAGCGTCTCGCTGTCTACTGCCAGACGCTTCGGTTTTTGAAATCCTCTCCACAGCATGTCGTTACCTCCGCACAGCGAGCGCCGCGAAGCATTTTGCAGCGGCTGTGCCGTTTCACTCCGTGATTGATTTGACTACAGCCGGTAGCCTGTTGCCCGTAGCCGGTAGCCCTGTTACTCGCTACCCACTACTGACGTCCTGCTTCCAGCTTCCTGCCCACTTCAAACTCAATTACCGCATCTGCTGAACCGGTACCAACAAGCTCCCAGCTCCCGGCTCCCGGCTTACTTGCTGTACAACTCCACAATCAGCTGCTCGTTCACCGGCAGGTTGATGTCTTCCCGCTTCGGCAGCGACAGCACCTTACCGCTGAGCGTGTTGGGCTGCGTCGACAGCCAGTTTGGCGCGGGCTGATGGCTCGCGAACTCCCTCGCCCCCTCAATCACACCAAGCTTCTCGCTGTTCGGACGGATCTTGATCTCGTCGCCCACGCCCACCTGGAACGAAGGGATGTTCACTTTGCGCCCGTTCACTTCAACGTGTCCGTGGCGAACCAGTTGCCGCGCCTGGCGCCGCGAGCTGGCAAACCCCAAACGGAACGTCACGTTGTCCAGACGCCGCTCCAGCTGCTGCAGCAGCAGCTCGCCCGTAACGCCGGGCGTGCGCGATGCCTTCTCGTAGTACGCGCGGAACTGCCCTTCCAGAGCAAAGTAGATGCGGCGCGCCTTCTGCTTCTCCCGCAGCTGCAGACCGTAACCCACGATCTTCGCCTTGCGGTCGCGGCCGTGCTGGCCCGGAGCAAAATTGCGCTTCTCGATCGGGCACTTGTCGCTGAAACACTTCGCGCCCTTCAGGAACAGCTTCATGCCTTCTCGCCGGCACAGCCGGCAGACGGCTCCCGTATAACGTGCCAATGCATTCTCCTTATTTCAGAGGCCGACCGGTTTACGTCCACGGAGGACTTCGTCCCGGTCCAGGAACAGCTCTTACCTTTTAGCCATGAGCTGCTAGCCAATTTGTTGCAGGATGAACCTCTCGGCCCACCCTGATAGTTTACCCCACGCAGCCAAAGCCAGAAGCTAAGAGCTGGCAGCTAAAAGCTATACGCGCCGTCTCTTCGGCGGCCGGCACCCGTTGTGCGGAATCGGAGTAACGTCCCGAATCGACCGGACATCAATCCCCGCCGCCGCCAGTGCCCTCACCGCAGACTCGCGGCCCGAACCCGGCCCGCTCACCCGCACATCCACCGAACGCAAACCGTGATCCCGCGCCATATTCGCCGCGTTCATCGCCGCCTGCTGCGCCGCAAACGGAGTGCCCTTGCGCGACCCGCGGAATCCCAGCGAGCCCGAGCTCTTCCACGACAACGTATTGCCCTGCTGGTCCGTGATCGTCACAATCGTGTTGTTGAACGAGGCCTGAATGTGCACCAGACCGAACGGCACATTCTTGCGCTCGCGCTTCTTGAACTTCTTGTTGCGCGCCGCTTTCCCGGTCGCGCCCTTCGCTGGTTGCTTCTGATCCGCCATTAGGTCTTCGCACTCGCTTTCTTCTTGTTCGCCACCGTGCCCTTGCGCGGTCCCTTACGGGTGCGCGCGTTGGTGTGCGTCCGCTGCCCACGCACCGGCAAACCTCTCCGGTGCCGATGCCCGCGGTACGACTGGATATCGATCAGCCGCTTGATGTGCATGGCGGTGTCCTTGCGGAGATCGCCTTCCACATCGCCCTGCTCCTCGATCACCTGGCGGATGCGATTGACCTCGTCTTCCCCGAGATCCTGGATCTTCTTGAATGGATCGACCTTCGCCGCGCCCAGAATCTTCAGCGACCGCGAATTGCCGATCCCGTAGATGTACGTCAGCCCGATCCTCGCCTGCTTGTTGCGCGGCAGATCGACGCCTGCAATACGTGCCATACGGTTTCCTTAACGTGCCCCGGCCAACTTCCCGGAGCGGGTTTCCCGGCCGAATCTCGTACCGGAGTTCTGAGAGCCTGACTTTGTCGGGGTTCATCGCAAGCCTGATCTCGGCTAACTAGCCCCAGCTTCTTCCCGCGACCGGAAGAAAGCTCAACTCTCTCATCAGCCAGTAGCCGGTAGCTTGTAGCCGGACGTTCTTTGCTACCGGCTACCAGCTTCCAGCTGCTTTTTACCCCTGGCGCTGCTTATGCTTCGAGTTCTCGCAGATCACCCGCACCACACCGCGGCGATGGATGACCTTGCACTTGTCGCAAATCTTCTTAACCGACGCCCGTACCTTCATAACTCCCTCAACTTCCTGCTCTCGCTTCCAACACGCAGCCCGGATCCCTCTTTTGCTCCCGGCTCCTGGCTACCGGCTACCGGCTATTTGTACCTGTAAACAATCCGTCCGCGATTCAAATCGTACGGACTCAGCTCTACCGCAACGCGGTCCCCCGGAAGAATCCGGATGAAGTTCTTCCTCATGCGCCCCGACACATGCGCCAGCACCTCGTGCCCGCCGCTGCTCTCCAGCTTCACTTTGAACATGGCATTGGGCAACGTCTCGAGTACCGTTGCCATGACCTCAATCGCGTCTTCCTTCGACAATCGTTATCCTTCGTTTCGTCTTGAATTCGTTGTCTCTGCGCCGGAATCCCGCAGCCGCGCTACCGCTGCTTCCACGCCCGCCGCCACCGCGCCCACCGGCTGGGCCCCGTTCACTTCCTCGAACCGTCCCAGGGCACGGTAATGCTCCACCACCGGAGCCGTCTGCGTCTCATACGTCCGCATCCGCTCCCTGAAAACTTCCTCAGTATCGTCCGAGCGCCGCACCAGAGATGTGCCGTCGAGGTCACACTTTTCATCTGCTTTCGGCGGCTGAAAGTAGATGTTGTAAATCGTCCCGCACTTCGGACAGCTGCGCCTTCCCGTAATGCGGCGCAATAATTCATTGTATCCGACGCTGATACTCACGGCAATCACCGGCAGCGTCTCTTCCCCAATGTGCTCATCCAGCCACTTCGCCTGCCCCAGTGTCCGTGGAAATCCGTCCAGAATGTACCCGTTCGCCGTGTCCGGCTGCTTCAGCCGCTCCGCAACCATCGCATTTACCAAATCATCGGGCACCAGATGCCCTTCGGCCATGATGGCTTTCGCCTTCAGTCCAAGCTCGGTTCCATGATCCCGGTTGTCGCGCAGCAGGTCTCCCGTCGAAATCTGCGGGATCCCCCACTTCGTCACCAGTTCCTTCGCCTGTGTTCCCTTACCGACTCCCGGCGCTCCCAGCAGCAGTATCGGTCCCGGCTTCCCTTTTAGAGACTCTTTGCTTTCCACATGCGCATCCGCCACTGCCGTGGTCATTACCAGGCCCGCCTTCCTCTGACCCTCCCGCTCTTCGGCGAGAAGCCCTCATAGTGCCGCATGATCAGCTGCGACTCCACCTGATTTACGGTGTCCATCGCCACGCCCACAACGATCAGCAGCGATGTGCCTCCAAAATAAAAGTTGAAGCCCATACCGTTCGTTACCCACGACGGCAGCCTTTCAAACCAGCTTCCCACCAGCCACAGGTGATTCAGATGAATCCCGCTGATCAGCAGCTGCGGAATGATCGCCACAATGATCAGATAGATCGCCCCCACCAGCGTGATCCGCGTCAGAATCTCGTTCACGAAATCCGACGTCCGCCGCCCCGGCCGAATGCCCGGGATGAACCCGCCGTACTTGCGCATGTTATCGGCGATATCGTCCGGCCGGAACACGATCGAAATGTAGAAGTATGCGAAGAACACGATCGAGACCATGTACAGCAGCTCGTACCATGGCTCGCCCGCGCGCAGCTGGTCGAAGGTCTTCGACAGCCACGGGTTGTTCTTCACGAACGCCGCCTGCGCGAACAGCATCGGCGCCGACAGCACCGACGCCGCAAAGATGATGGGCATCACGCCGCCCGAGTTCACCTTCAGCGGCAGGTGCGTGGACTGGCCGCCCATCAGGCGCCTTCCCACGATCCGCTTCGCGTACTGCACCGGAATCCGCCGCTCGCTGCGCTCCACCCATACGATGAACGCCACGATCGCCACCATCGCCACCACCAGCAGGATCAGCATCGGCACCGTGAAAACTCCGAACCGCTCCGTCCTTGCCGTGCTGATCAGGTCGGAAATACCGCGCGGCAGACCCACCACGATGCCGGCGAAGATCAGCAAACTCATGCCGTTCCCGATCCCGCGCTCCGTGATCTGCTCGCCCAGCCACATGATGAACGTCGTGCCCGCCGTCAGCGTGATCACCGTCATCGCAACGAACCCGAAGCCCGGATCGAGCACCAGGTTCCCCGACGAGCTGCGCAGCGCAATCGCGATCGCCGCCGACTGCACCACCCCCAGCCCCACCGTCACATACCGCGTCCACTGCGTGATCTTCCGCCGCCCCAGCTCGCCTTCCTTCTGCAGCTTGGCCAGCGGCTCATAGACCACCGTCAGCAGCTGGAAGATGATCGAGGCCGTGATATACGGCATGATGCCCAGCGCGAACACCGTCAGCCGGCGCAGATTGCCGCCACTGAACAGGTCCACCAGACCCAGCGAGGAGCCCGCCTGGTTGTTGAAAAAACTTTCCAGTGCCGCGACGTTGACGCCAGGCGTCGTGATGTGCGCGCCCAGCCGGTAGACCGCCAGAATGCCCATCGTGAAAAGCACACGACGGCGCAGATCGGGGATCCGGAAAATATTCAGAAACTTCTCAATCATGGATGGATGCTCTCATCATACGCCGCGATTCGCACTTGCTGCAGGCTGCCGGCCACAGGCTACCGGCTATCCTTTTTCGCGAGTTTCCCCGGCTTCGCCGTGACCTCGCCGCCAATCACAACCGCTTTGCCGCCCGCCTTCTCGATCTTTTCCTGCGCCGACTTCGAGAACTTGTGCGCATGCACGGTGACGGCGACCTTCAGCTCGCCCTCGCCCAGGATCTTGATCAGCCCGTTCCGCTTCTTCACCAGGCCCAGCTCGGTGAACTTCTCCAGCGTCAGCTCTTTCTCGCCGAGTTCCGCGACCCGATCCAGATTCACAACCGCATACTCGGTGCGGAAAATGTTCGTGAAGCCGCGCTTCGGCAGCCGCCGGTGCAGCGGCATCTGGCCGCCTTCAAAGCCGCGCATCAGGCTCGAGCCCGACCGCGATCCCTGCCCCTTGTGTCCGCGCCCCGACGTCTTGCCGGTCCCGGATCCCATGCCGCGCCCAACGCGCTTCTTGTTGCGGTTCGCCTTCTTCGGCGCCCTCAGATTCGAAAGATTCATCTCTGTCCTCGCTCAACGCCGGCCGGAATCTCACCGCCCGACTCGCATGATGTTTTGAGTACAGTAACCTGCAGCCTGTATCCCGTAACCTAATTAAGGATCCGCACCAGATGCGGCACCGTCTTCACCATCCCCCGGATCGACGGCGTATCTTCCCGCACCACAATCTGGTTCAGCCGCGTGAAGCCCAGACCCTTGATCACCCGCTTGTGCTTCACCGGCGCCTGAATCTTCGACCGGAAATACTGGATCCGAATCGTCGCCTTCGCCGCCGCTTTCGTCGCTGCTGCCTTTTTCTCAGCCATCGCTAAATCTCCTGCACCGTCTTGCCGCGCATCGCGGCTACTTCGGCCTTGTCGCGCAGCTGCACCAGCGCATCGAACGTCGCCTTGATTACGTTGTGCGGATTGGCCGTGCCCAGGCTCTTCGTCAGCACGTTCTGCACACCCGCCGAGGTCATCACCGCGCGCACCGCGCCGCCCGCAATCACGCCCGTGCCTTCCGGCGCCGGCTTCAGCAGCACCTGCCCCGACCCGTACCGCCCCAGCACCTGATGAGGAATCGAGGTCTGCGTCAGGTTCACGCGGACGAGGTTCTTCTTCGCCGCCTCGATCCCCTTCCGGATCGCCTGCGGCACCTCGCGCGCCTTGCCCGAGCCGTAACCCACCACGCCCGCACCCGGATCGCCCACCACCACCAATGCCGCAAAGGACATGTTCTTGCCGCCCTTCACCACCTTGGTCACGCGGTTGATCGAAACCACCTGATCCTTCAGGTTGAACTGCCCCGAATCCAGCTTCTTCTTCAATATCGCCATTCGCTTCCCTTCAACGGCAGGGTACAGGGTGCAGGGTGCGGGTTACCGTAACTGTCTCTGTTACGAAATAACGCGCTCGCCCTTTCGCTGTACCTGCCCTCCTGCCTTTAGAACTTCTGCGCTGCCTGCCGGGCTCTGGTGCCGGACCCAGGGGCTTTCTGCTCCCTGTACCTGCAACCTGTACCCTGCCTTTAAAACTCCAAGCCCGCTTCGCGCGCCGCATCCGCCAGCGCCTTCACGCGCCCGTGGTACAGATAGCCCCCGCGATCGAACACCACCTTCGTGATGCCCTTCTCTTTCGCGCGCTCGGCGATCTGCTTCCCGATCTCCTTGGCCGCAGCCACGTTGCCGCCCGTCTTCGCCTTCGCCGCCACAGTCGACGCCGACACCACTGTCACGCCCTTCGCGTCATCGATTACCTGCGCGTAGATGTGGTTCAGCGAGCGATACACATTCAACCGCGGCCGCTCCGTCGTCCCCACCATCTTGCGCCGAATGCGCGTATGCACGCGCTGCCGAATTGCGTTTCTCTTCCTTAGCGGAATCATCTCTGTTCTTCCTTCCTAAAAGCGAAGCTGCAATGCAGCCTCGTTCGGTTTCTTTCGCTACCGGCTACCGGCTGCTTTACTTCGCGCCCGTCTTCCCGACCTTCTTCTTCAGCCGCTCATCCGAGTAGCGCACGCCTTTGTTCTTGTACGGGTCCGGCTTGCGCAGCGACCGCATATCCGCCGCCACCTGACCCACCTGCTGGCGGTTCATGCCGCTCACCGTCACCTTAGTCTGCTTCGGATCGATCGTTACCGAAATCCCCGTCGGCAGCGGAACCTCAATCGGGTGCGAGTAGCCCAGCGTGAACACCACCGTGTTCTTGCCCTTCAGCTCTGCGCGGTAGCCAATCCCGACAATGTCCAGCTCCTTCGTCCAGCCCTTCGTCACGCCTTCCACCGCGTTCGATACCAGCGCCCGCGCCAGCCCGTGGATCGCCGCCTGCGAGTCGTTCTCCCGCACCGCGTGCAGATGGCCGTCCTTCTGCTCCACCTTGATCCCATCGGGAATCCGCTGCACCATCTTGCCCTTCGGACCTTCCACGGTCACCACGTTGCCCTCGACCGAGTACTTCACGCCCTGCGGCAGATCGATCGGCTTGTTTCCAATTCGCGACATCGTTCAATCCTTCATGGCTTGCGAGTCCCGGCGTCGCTTCTGACTCCGTTCCACTGCAGCCTTCAACTACAAAACTTCGCACCAGCACACCCGCCGGGTGCCCCATTCTTGTGCGCGCGGTTTTCGCGCACAGGGTGGGAGCTACCAGATCTCGCAGAGCAGTTCGCCGCCCACGCCTTCCCGGCGCGCCTGACGTCCCGTCATCACGCCCTTCGGCGTGGTCATGATGCTGATGCCCAGCCCGCCCTGCACGCGCTTAATCTCGTCGCGGCCGATGTAAACGCGGCACCCGGGTCGCGAAATGCGCTCCAGATCGCGGATCGCCGCCTCGTTGTTCGCGCCGTACTTCAGATATACCCGCAATACCGCGCGCCCGTTCTCTTCCGTCGTCTTGAAGTTCGAGATGTAGCCCTCTTCCTTCAGAATGCGGGCAATCTCTGCCTTCAGCTTCGAGGCCGGAACATCCAGCTTTTGATGACGCGCACGTATCGAATTGCGAATCCGCGTCAGAAAATCCGCTACCGGATCGGTCAAACTCATCGTTTCTCCTTCATTCCCCGTTCGCTCTGCCCTGACTTACCCCGCTTGAGCCGAGAACCTGCGGAAATGTCTCTTGGCTTCGGACCTTATCGATCCTTCACCGAACTTGTTATTGCGCCCCAACCCTCGGGTGCCCCATCCTTGTGCGCGCTTTTGCGCACAGGGTGGGTCCTACCACGAAGACTTCACCACGCCCGGAATCTCGCCCCGCAGTGCCAGGCTGCGGAAGCACAAGCGGCACACGCCGAATTTCCGCAGAAACGCCCGCGGCCTTCCGCACAGCTTGCAGCGGTTATGCTGCCGGCTCTTGAACTTTGGCTTCCGTGCGTCCTTCACTCGCTTTGCAGTTGTTGCCATATCTCTGTATCCCCTTGTTCCTTACGCGCCCTGCTGCCGGAACGGCATCCCGAACTGCCGCAGCAGCGCGCGCGCCGAGTTGTCGTCAGCGGCCGACGTCACAATCGTGATGTTCATGCCCTTCAGCTTCTCCACCTTCGAGTAGTCGATCTCCGGAAAGATCAGCTGGTCGCGAATCCCGAGCGTGTAGTTGCCCCGCCCGTCAAAACTCTTTGTCGATACGCCGCGAAAGTCGCGCACCCTCGGCAGCGCCACGGAAATCAGCCGGTCGAGGTACTCGTACCTCGTATCCCCGCGCAGCGTCACCATCGCCCCGATGGGCATGTTCTCGCGCACCTTGAACGCCGCGATCGACTTCTTCGCCTTCGTCGTCACCGGCTTCTGCCCGGCAATCGCCGCCAGATCGGCCGTCAGCGGATCGAGCAGCTTCGAGTTCTGCGTCGCCTCGCCCAGTCCCATGTTCAGCACGATCTTCTCCAGCCGAGGAACCGCCATGGGATTCGCCAGCGCCAGTTCCTTCTGCAGAGCGCCCTTGATTTCCTTGTGATACTTCTCTTTCAGTCTCGCTGCCATTTCCGTCTCTCTCAGCCTGTGGGCTGTAGCCCGTAGTCTGTAACACCTGTTTGCCACCAGCTACAGGCTACCGGCTCCCTTATTTCTTCTTTACCGCGATGGTGCCCCCGCACTTCCTGCAGATCCGCACCTTCGCATCGCCTTCGAACTTGTGCCCCACGCGTGTCGGCTGGTTGCAGTTCGGGCATACCAGCATTACATTCGACCGCGGAATCGGCGCTTCCTGCTCCGCAATCCCGCCCTTGACGCGGCGCTGCGGATTCTCTTTCAGGTGCTTCTTCACCACCCGCACATGCTCCACCAGCAGTCGCCCGGTGTCGGGAACCACCCGCAGCACGCGCCCCTTCTTGTCGCGATCGCTGCCCGCGATCACCTGCCCCGGGTCGTTTCGCTGAATATCCAAACTCGCCATCGCCCTGTCCTCTGCCTTTCGCTACCGGCTACCAGCTACCGGCTCCCAGCTGCCTTGCCCCCGAAGTTCAAAGAACTTCAGGCGCAAGCGAGACAATCTTCAAGAACTTCTTCTCGCGCAGCTCGCGCGCCACCGGACCGAACACGCGCGTGCCTACCGGCTCGCCCGTCTCGTTGATCAGCACCGCCGCGTTTGTGTCGAAGCGGATATACGTCCCGTCGCGCCGCCGTGTTTCCTTGCGCGTGCGAACCACCACCGCCTTCACTACCTTGCCCTTCTTCACCTGTCCGTCCGGCGAAGCTTCCTTCACAGCCGCGGTGATCACATCGCCCAGTCCCGCCTTCGAACCGCTCGCGCCGCCCAAAGGCAGAATCATCTGCAGCTTGCGCGCGCCGGAGTTATCCGCGACCTCGAGCATCGTTCTCATCTGCACTGCCATGGCTTTTTCTCCTTCTCGTCGCGGCCGATGTCATCCATCCCGCGATCCCGATCCCAAACCTGCTACTGCTGCTCGGCGTTGATCCCCGCCGCCTTCTCCGCTTCCTGCACCTGCGCCAGCGCCGACCGCCGCACAACCTCTTCCAGGCTCCACCGTTTCAGCTTGCTCAGCGGACGCGTCTCCCGGATCCGTACCACGTCGCCCACCCGCGCCGTGTTCTGCTCGTCGTGCGCGTAGAACTTGCGGTTCGACTTCACAATGCGCTTGTACTTCGGGTGTGCCTTGCGCATCTCCACCTCAACCACGATGGTCTTCTGCATCTTGGTCGACACCACCTGCCCAACCTTCTCGTTGCGCCGCGATGCGGGCTTGGTTCCAGCCGCCGTGTTTCCCGTGTTGTTTTCCGTTGCGCTCATCTCGTTAACCCTTCTTCACGCTGCTCGACCGCGCAGCCTTCTTCTTGGCGCCCGAAGGCTTTGCCGTCGACTTCCCCGCCGCCGAGCGTCCGCTCGCCTTGTGCTTGGTTGTGCTCTTCTTCGCGGCCTTTTTCTTCCCCGATTTCGCCGACTTCTTCTTTACCGTCTTCGCCACCGCGCCCGCTTCACCCTCGATCGCGGCGTGCTCGTGATGGTGCTTCGGGGCTACCAGCGTGTGAATCCCCAGCTCGCGCTCCCGCCCGATCGTGTTGATCCGCGCAATGTCCTTCTTCAGATCGCGCAGCTTCTTCGCGCCCTCGGTCTGCCCCAGCTTCATCTGAAACCGCAGCCGGAACAGCTGTTCGGCCGCCTTGCGCCCCTCGAGCGCCAGCTCCTCATCGCTCAGGTTCCGTATCTTTTCCACTTCCATCGTTGCTCTTCTCTCCGGCCGGACCCAGTACCAGGATCCCACCCGCATCTCGAAATCCGCCAATCGTTCCAGTCCCGCCAACGATCGCTCCTGGGTTTACATTTGCCGCTACTTCACCGCGGCTGCCACCTTCACATCGTGCCGCTGAATGAACTTCGTCTTCAGCGGAAGCTTGTGCGCCGCCAGCCGCATCGCCTCCTGCGCCAGATCCGGCGTCACGCCTTCCATCTCGAACAGGATCCGGCCCGGACGTACCACCGCCACCCAGTGGTCCGGCGCGCCCTTGCCTTTGCCCATACGCGTTTCGGCCGGCTTCTTCGTCACCGGCTTGTCCGGAAACAGCCGCAGCCAGATCTTGCCCCCGCGCTTGATGAAGCGCGTCATCGCCACACGGCTGGCTTCAATCTGCCTGTCGGTGATGTAACCGCACTCCATCACCTTCAGACCGAAGTCGCCGAACGACAGCTCGCTCCCGCGCCACGCTTTCCCGCGCATCCGCCCGCGCTGCTGCTTGCGGTACTTTACTTTCTTTGGCATCAACATAAGAAAACCTCTGACGAGCTACTGGCTGCTAGCTCTTGGCTGCTAGCTCAAATCACAACAACCAACCCCACCGACCGACCAGCTAAAAGCTGGTAGCTAAAAAACTCCGGTTCCTGCCGCGCTCTGCGGCTCGCGCCGCTTCTGCTGATAGATATCGCCGCGATAGATCCACGTCTTCACGCCGATCACGCCATACGTCGTCCGTGCCTCGGCAAATCCATAGTCGATATCCGCACGCAGCGTGTGCAGCGGCAGACGTCCCTGCAGATACCACTCCGAGCGCGCAATTTCGTTCCCGTTCAGCCGGCCGCCCACCCGCACCTTGATGCCCTTGCAGCCGAAGCGCAGCGCTGAATCCACCGCCTTGCGCATCGCCCGGCGGAAGCCCACACGCTTTTCCAGCTGCAGCGCGATGTTCTCCGCCACCAGCTGCGCGTCCAGCTCCGGCTTGTTCACCTCCAGAATGTCGATGAACACGTCGCGGTTGGTCCGCTTCTGCAGCTCGGCCTTCAGCTTCTCGATCTCCGCGCCCTTGCGTCCGATCACAATCCCCGGCCGCGCCGTGCGGATCATCAGCCGCAGCTTGTTGCCCGGCCGCTCCACTTCCACCGAGCTCACACCCGCCGCTTTCAGCTTCTCCTTCAGCTCACGCTTCAGGTGCACGTCTTCGATCAGCAGCCGGCTGTAATCTTTGCCCGCAAACCACCGCGACCGCCACGGCTTGTTGATTCCGACCCGGAATCCGTAAGGATGGACTTTCTGTCCCATAAAGTTTCTCGATTCCTCTCGCTACTTCTTCTTCGCGGGCTTCTTCGCCGCGGCCTTCTTTGCTGGCTTGTGCGCGGTCGCCTTCTTCGGCACCGCCCGCTTCTTTGAATCCGCCGCCGGCTTCTTCCCTGCTGTCTTCTTCGCAGCCGCCTTCACCGGCTCGGCTGCCGATTCCTCGTCCACACGCTGCACCAGGCCCGCCGCGTGCCCGCGCTCCGCCAGCGCAATCGCAATATGCGACAACCGCCGCTGGTACCGGTAAGCCCGCCCCATCGGTGCCGGCCGGATCCGCTTCATGCGCGGTCCGTCGTTGGCCACCGCCGACTTCACGTACAGGCTGTCCACATCCACATCCAGCCCCTGCTCCTGGCTCAGGTGGTTCGCGTTCTGCAACGCCGAACGCAACACCTTCTCGACTAACGGAGCCACGGCCTTCTTCGTGAACATCACCGTGTTCAGCGCCTCTTCCACGCCCCGGCCCTTGATCAGATCGAGCACCAGCCGCGCCTTCTGCGGCGATACCCGCTGAAATCGCGCCTCTGCCCGAAATTCTTTCGTCTGTGCTTCCATTCGTTACTCCAAACCTTCCCGCTGCGTTACCGGCCTTTGGCTAACCGCGTTATCGCTAACCGCTTCTCAGCTGACCGGTTCATCGCTGACCGCTGTTCCGCTGCCTCACCTCGGCTTGGCCGCCGACTCCGACGCCGACTTCATCGAGTGGCCCTTGAACTGGCGCGTGGCGGAAAACTCGCCCAGTTTGTGCCCCACCATGTTTTCTGTCACATACACCGGCACAAATTTCTTGCCGTTGTGCACCGCGATCGTGTGTCCGATCATCTCCGGATGGATCGTCGAGCGCCGCGACCAGGTCCGAACGACCTTCTTGTCGTTCGCACGGTTCATCGTCTCAATCTTCACCATCAGGTGCGTATCCACGAACGCGCCCTTCTTTGTCGACCTTGCCATCTCAGATCCTCTTCAGTTTCGCTTCTGCTTCCAGCTTCAGGCTACCGGCTACCGGCTACAGCCTGTCTCACTTGCTTCTCCTCGAAACAATGAACGCATCCGTCCGCTTGTTGTTTCTCGTCTTGTACCCGCGCGTCGGCTGGCCCCACGGCGTTACCGGATGCCGCCCGCCCGACGTCTTGCCTTCACCGCCGCCGTGCGGATGATCCACCGGATTCATCGTCACGCCACGGTTCGTCGGCCGGATCCCCTTCCACCGATTGCGCCCCGCCTTCCCGATCGAGACGTTCTCGTGATCCGTATTTCCCACCTGCCCGATCGTCGCCATGCAGTCGATCAGCACCTTGCGCGTCTCGCCGGAAGGCAGCTTCAGCAGCGCGTAATCGCCTTCCTTGGCCACCAGCTGCGCGCTCGAACCCGCCGACCGCACCATCTGCGCGCCTTTGCCCGGCCGCAGTTCCACGTTGTGCACCTGCGTGCCCGCGGGAATGTTCTTCAGCGGCAGCGCGTTCCCGACGAGGATGTCCGCCTCCGGCCCGCTCATGATCTTCTGCCCCACCTTCAGTCCCACCGGCTGCAGGATGTACCGCTTCTCCCCATCCGCGTAGCTGATCAGCGCAATCCGCGACGAGCGGCCCGGATCGTACTCGATCGTCGCCACCGTGCCCGGCACCCCGTACTTCTCGCGCTTGAAATCGATCAGCCGCAGCTTCTGCTTGTGCCCGCCACCATGATGACGAATCGTCATGTCGCCCGAGTTGCGCCGCCCGCCCGTCCGCAGCTTGTTAACCACCAGCGGCTTGTATGGCTTATCCGTCGTGATCTCGTCCCGCACCAGCGTCGTCTTGAACCGCAGCGTCGGTGTGATCGGTCTGTATGTCTTAATCGGCATCTTTGTCTTCTCTCTGCCCACCGGCTAATTCCGCCGGTTCCAATCTTGTCTTTCTGTACCCTGCAACCTGTACCCTGCTTTCGCTACCAGCTACAGGCTACAGGCTACCGGCTGCTCTACAGGTTGTTCACGTAATCCGGCATCTTCTCGCCGCTCTTCAGCCGCACATAGGCCTTCTTCCAGTCAGGACGATAGCCGGCAAACTTGCCCCGGCGGCGTTCCTTGCCCACCATGTTCGCGGTGCGCACCGAGCCTACCTTCACTTTGAACAGCGCCTCGACCGCCTGCTTCACCTCGGTCTTGGTCGCATCGGCCGCTACTTCAAACACCAGCGTGCCTTCGGTTTCCTTCACGCCAAGCGCCTTCTCGGTGATCATCGGCCGCTTGATTACGGTATAAGTCGACGGCATCAGGCCACCGCCTTTCTGCTCTTCGGCACCGATTTCTTCAGGGATTCCTGCAGCTTCTCCAGCGCCGGACGCGAGAAAATCACGCGCTCGAACTTCAGCAGGTCGTAAGGATGAACTTCGTTGTTCAGCATCAGGTCGACACCCACCAGGTTGCGCGCGCCCTTCTGCAGGTTCGGTCCCAGGCTCGCTCCGCTCTCCACCAGCAGCGCCGTCCGCTTCGCTTCCAGCTTGTCCAGAGCCGCGCGATACAGCTTCGTCTTCGGCTCTTTGGCTTCGAGCGACTCCACGACGATCAGCTTGCCATCGGCCAGCTTCACCGCCAGCGCAGACCGCAGCGCACCCAGCAACTTCTTCCTCGGGAAGGCATAATCGTGCGAATGTGGCACCGGCCCGTGCACTGTGCCGCCATGCCGCCACAGCGGAGACCGCACCGAACCGACGCGCGCCCGCCCCGTGCCCTTCTGCTTCCACAGCTTCTTGCCCGACCCCGAGACCAGTTTCCGGTTCTTCGTCGCAGCCGTGCCCTGGCGCAGCGAGGCGCGGTAATGCTTCACCGCTTCCCACAGCAACGCCTCGTTCACCTGCCCGAAGACCTCATCGGCCAGCTCAAGCGAGCCGACCTTCTTGCCTCCGAGATCCACTACATCAATGTTCGCCATCTTCGTCTCTTTCAGCTACCAGCTACCGACTACCGGCTACCGGCTGTTATTTCTTCTTCCCTGCCGCCTTCTTCGAAGCCTTCAGCGGATCCACCGTGCCCGAACCCGCAAACCCACGGCGCTCGCGCGGCGGAGCCTTCGCCTTCGTGATCAGCACATACCCATCCCGCGGCCCCGGCACAGCGCCCTCGACCATGATGAGGTTCTCATCGACGTCGATCCCGCGAATCCGCAGGTTGCGCACCGTCACCTTGTCCACGCCCATGTGTCCTGGCATTCTCTGCCCAGGAAACACGCGCGATGGAAACGATGAAGCGCCAATCGAGCCCTGCACCTGGAACATGTGTCCGTGCGACTTCGGACCGCCGCCGAAGCCATGCCGCCGCACCACGCCCGCAAACCCTCGGCCCTTGCTCGTGCCCTGCACGTCCACATACTTCTCATTGGAGAAGATGTCCACCAGCACGCGATCCCCGGCCTTCACCCCATCCGTTCCGGCTTCTTCTCCTGCGCCCGGCTTCGCCATTTCAATGGCGACTTCCTTCTGCAGCCGTACCGGAGCAACGCTCGTCTTTGCAAAGTGGCCGGCCTGCGGCTTGGTCACTTTCGACGCCTTCACAAACTCCACCAGACCGATCTGCGCCGCGTCGTATCCGTCTTTCGTTGCGGTCTTCAACTGCGTCACCACGCACGGACCCGCCTGCAGCACGGTGATCGGGTGAACTTCGCCCTTCTCATCGAACACCTGCGTCATCCCGATCTTCTTACCCAGAATTCCGTTGACTGGCATCGTCTCGTCTCTCCCTCATCATGCCCGCTCGATATCCGCGGTCACTGTAGGCTCTGTTCTGCGGTCTTCACTAACCGGTTTTGAGCTAACCGCTTCTTAGCTAACCGACCTTTGGCTGACCGCTTCTCAGCTACTTTTCAAACGCCTTAATCTCCACATCCACACCGGCCGGCAGATCCAGCTTCATCAGCGCGTCCACCGTCTGCTGCGTCGGCTCCAGAATGTCGATCAGCC
>VFSW01005360.1_pt1 | contig 18978 bp, 10 predicted proteins | sample 5358111 | NCBI WGS metagenome assembly VFSW01 (sample SAMN11554181, study PRJNA540505) | mine drainage metagenome | isolation source: sediment from site ElyBrook_90M | place: USA: Ely Copper Mine, Vershire, VT | collected 2017 | reverse complement strand
CGTCCGTCCATGCTGATCGTAATGTCGTTATCCTTGAGCACGTCGGTAAATGCTATATAATTTGTTGGAGACAGAGGATTGCGTCAACTCACTCTGTCCAGCAATAGCCAAATAGACAGTTTAGCTTATTGCGATGGACATTATTGCATAAATCGATATTCAGGTGTCAAACCGCATAGAATATTTTCCAGATTCCTGATTGGGGTTGTAAGCCGGAACCCAAGTCTACGCCCATCACCAGCCATTGCCATTGTTCAGCGGTAATCTGCCACAAGGCATCGCTTGCACTCGGCCAAGTGAACCCCGGATTCAACCGGTCGTCGCAACACTGTTGCACAAATACGATGATAGCTGATTGGCAAAGACTTCAGCAGGTGATCTCCATTGAAGAACCTTTCGAGGACGATTGTTAAGCGCGTTAGCCACAGCATTGAGTTCGACAGCATCATAGCGTGTCAGATCTGTACCCTTCGGAAAATATTGGCGCAGTAATCCGTTTGTATTTTCGTTGGTTCCCCTTTGCCACGGGCTACGTGGCTCGCAAAAGTAAATTTGCATTTCCGTATCATCCTTCAGTTGAGAGTGCTGAGCCATCTCTGCCCCTTGGTCCCACGTTAGCGATTTGCGCAGCTGTTACGGTAGCGGCAGCATGGCATTAGTGATAGCCTTTCTGACTGCGTCGGCTCCATGACCAGCGAGTGCTGGTCCGTTCTTCTTTCGTACTGTTCCGCGCTCGGCCATGCGTGGGAGATGCAACAGTATGGTAAAACGCGTTTTTCGCTCCACGAGCGTCCCAATAGCAGAACTATCAAGCCCGATAATCAAATCGCCTTCCCAATGTCCCGATACGCATCGGGACTCTACCTCCGCTGGACGTTTGTTGATCATTACGTCGGGCGTAACAAATTTCTTGCCGCGTGCACTAGTCCGGGCACGTGGCACGCGTAGTGGCCTTCCCGAACGAAGACATGCGCTAAATTCACGTTTCAATGCACTACGCCCTTCAATGTAAAGTGCCTGATAAATCGCTTCGTGGGAGATACGCATCGAGTCATCATCAGGAAAATCGATTTTTAACCGATTTGCAATCTGCTGCGGGCTCCAGGATGTTGCCCAATGCCGATCCTGGCGTGGACCATGTCGCCTGCGCGACCACGATAGTTGGGGGCCAACATGCTTACCAGTCTCGGCCATGACTCGGCCAGTAAGTCGGTCTTGTACATACTTCCCAAGTGCTTCATTGGAAGAGAGCTTTGCTGTCTTTGGCCGTTTCGCGCGGCGTTCAGCGTGCCATTGTGCGGTAATCACCCGGTATTCTATGTACCCGCATCTGGTAGCGGCATTGCGGGTCAATTCTTGCGTGGTTTGGGGTCAAGTCCAAGTCCACTGCTGATACAATCAATCTCGCTGGCCAGCTGTTCAACGGTCGAATGTAAGAACAACGTCGCCAGCGCAATGGTCGTGCCGCAGCGGCGCTTGATGACTGCGCGTAGGATGATTGTCAGCAGAGAGTGTCCGCCTAGTTCGAAGAACGTATGGTCGATGCTAATCTGTTCGACCGGCAGTTGCAGCACTTCGGCAAACACGCTGGTCAGCATGGTCTCGGTGTCCGTACGCGGCGCCACACGGTCGACGTGGTGGCTGCCAAAACTCGGCGCGGGCAGGCTTTGGCGGTCCAGCTTCCCATTTGGCAGCAATGGCATCGCATTGAGCACGACAAACGCTGTCGGCACCATATGATCTGGCAAGCAGTTCTTCAGGTAGCGACGCAATTGTTCCACAACCGGTGCGTGGCCGGCGCGGCCAGTTAGATAGGCCACTAGCCGCTTTTCGCCACCAATGCCCACATTCACGACCACCACGGCATCTTCGACCTGCGCATCTTGGCGCAGCATTTCTTCGATCTCGCCCAGTTCAATGCGGAAGCCACGGATCTTCACCTGAAAGTCAACGCGTCCTAGGTATTCGATCTGACCGTCTGGCCACCACTTGGCTTGGTCGCCCGTACGGTACAGGAACGTACCCGGCGTTGCCGAAAACGGATCGGGCACAAAGCGCTCTGCCGTTAGTTCTGGCCGTTTCCAGTAGCCTCGGCCGACCTGAACGCCTCCGATATACAACTCGCCCGCCACGCCAACCGGAACCGGCTGCATCGTGCCATTCAGGATATATGCCTGGGTATTGGCTACCGGGCGGCCAATGGGAATCAGGCCGCCGCCGTAAGCACCGGGGCGGCAGGTCCAGCCGGTCACGTCTGGTCCGCACTCGGTGGGGCCATACAGGTTGTACAGATTGCAGTGGGGCAGATGCTGGAAGAACTGGTCAAGCAGTGCACTGGGTAGCGCCTCGCCGCCAACGATCACATGGCGCAGCGTGACGCAGGTGGCGACAAAATCCTCATTCACAAACGCTTGCAGCATCGCCGGTACGAAATGGATAACTGTAATCGCTTTTTCGCGGATTATCCGAATTAGGTAGTCTGGCTCCCTGTGACCATCTGGTCTGGCGATGATCAGGCGCGCACCGACTGTCAGCGGCCAGAAGCATTCGCGCATCGAATCATCAAAGCTAAGTGGCGTTTTCATGAGCATACGGTCGGTATCACGCAAGCCATAGCTCTCCTGGGTCGAGCGGATCCGGTTAACGGCGCCGCGGTGCAGGTTCATGGCCCCTTTCGGCTGCCCGGTCGAGCCCGATGTATAGATGACATAGGCCAGGTCGTCCACGTCCGCAACCAGCCCAACACCTGTGCGCGGCAGGCCAGCCAAATGATCCCACTCGTGGTCTAGGAACAGCACGATGGCCTCGCCGGTATTGAGCGCCAAATGGGATTGGGTCAGCACCACGTGCGGCGCGGCGTCAGCTAGCATGAACTTGATGCGTTCGGTCGGGTAGTCAGGGTCGATGGGAACATACGCGCCGCCCGCCTTGAGGATGGCGATCATGGCGACGATCATTTCCACGCTACGCTGGACTGCAATGGCGATCATTTTATCGCGCCCGACACCTTGCGCGCGCAGCCAGTGCGCGAGCTGGTTAGCTCGGCCATCCAAATCGGCGTAACTAACTAGGGTGCCCTCGAATTCCAGGGCAGTGGCGTCTGGCGTGCGTGCGGCCTGCTCCTCGAACAACTGGTGCAGTAGCGTTCCTGCAGGATACACGACCGCCGTGTCGTTAAACCCGAGCAGCACCTGTGTGCGTTCGATGGCACTCAGCATTTCCAGTTTCTCGATCGGCGTGTCGGGGTTGCACACTGCCGCTTCGAGTAAGCGTAGCCAGCGATCCGACAGCGTCGCGATGCTGGCTGCCGTAAATAAAGCGGTCGAATATTCAAAGTAGCCAAACAGCCGGTCGCCCTGTTCCCGCACTTCCAGGGTTAGGTCGAACTGTGCCACAATGGCGACCGGTGGCAGCACAGAGGCACGCAGTCCCGGCAACTGCATGTCGCTATCTGGCACGGTTTGCAGGGAAAACATGACTTGGAATAGCGGAGTATGTGCAAGCCTACGCTCTGGGTTGATCGCTTCGACCACGCGCTCGAACGGCACCTGCTGGTGCGCATAGGCATGCAAGCACATTTGCTTGACGCGCTCGACCAGTTCCAGGAATGTCGGATTGCCTTCGACATCAACGCGCAGCACGAGCGTATTGACGAAGAACCCGATCAGTGGTTCGAGCTCGCTGCGGGTGCGATTGGCGATCGGACTGCCGAGAGCAATATCGTTTTTTCCGCTGACGCGCGCCAGCAGAGCCGCGAAAGAGGCCAGTAAGATCATGAATGTCGTCACGCTGGCGGTTCGCGCCATTACCACACGTAGGCGCGTAGCCAACTCGGGGCTAATGGCGAAGTGGTGTGCGGCACCGTCGTAGCTTTGCAAGGGCGGCCGCTCAAAATCCATCGGCAGGTTCAAAGTAGGTGCCAGACCCGCGAGCTTACCCTTCCAGTATGTCAGCCCGCTTTGCAGCGCCTCCTCATTTTCGCGTTGCCACACCGCGTAATCGAGGTACTGGATGGCCAACTCCGGTAAAGATGCAGGCCGGCGCTGCGTAAATGCTAAGTACAGCGCGCCCAATTCCTTGGTGATGACACCAAGTGACCAGCCATCAACAATAATGTGGTGCAATGTCAACAGACAGACATGATCGTCTGCGGCAACGCGCACGAGCGCAACACGGATCAGCGGATCGGTGCGCAGGTCGAACGTGGCGCAGGCTTGTTCGCGCATGTGGCGTACTACCTGCTCTTCGCGTTCGGTCGGCGCGCTGGTCGACACATCGGTCAGGCTAACGTCAACCTCGAGCTGGGGGCGAATGATCTGGACTGGCTCGTCGCCGATCGTAGCAAAGCTAGTACGCAGAACTTCATGACGGACGATCATGGCATTCACAGCAGTGCGTAGCGCGCTCACATCAAGTAGGCCGCGCAGGCGCAGTGCCAACGGCACGATGTAGGCGACGCTGTTCCCACCTTCAAGCTGGTCCAGAAACCACAGGCGTAGCTGTGCGTACGACAGCGGTCCAATGGAGACCGTATCATCAGACTGGCAGGTGAAGGTAGTCATGATTATTCGCTATCGGCAAGAGTACTGTTAGCAATCAGCTGGCGCCGGGTTCGCTGAATCGGCGCTTGTATCAGGATTTGCTGTGCCTGTTCGAGCATCTTGGCAAGCGCTGCGATATTAGGTGTTTCGAAGAGGTGGCGCAGGGATAGTTCGCTGCCGAAGTCGCTGCGAATGCGCGAAATAACCTGCGTGGCCAACAGCGAATGGCCGCCTAGTTCGAAGAAATTGGCGTGGATATCGATCTCGCTGATGCGCAGCAGCTCACCCCAGATGGTGGCCAGGCGTTTTTCCCATTCGGTACTGGCAAGCACGCGCATACTGGCCGGTGATTCGCCTGTATCTCCGTCCGCTAACAAGGCGGCGGTATCAATCTGTCCGTCCGATGTGCGTGGAAGCGCTGCCGTGACCACGATGCGGCACGGGACCGGGCGGCCGAAAACATCTAAAACAGGCGTAGCGGCTGGCTGTTTGGATTGGACGGCGTGCTCAGGCGCGATGTAAGCGCGTAAACCCTCCGCGCCGAGCACGCTGGCTGCGGTACCGCGCGCGCGCCAAGCCGGATGGGTATCGGCAACGCCGACCATCACGCAGATTGGCGTCCGCGCCAAGCTGTAGAGTAGAGCGTTGAGGCCCTGCTGCGGCTTGATGACAGCAAAACCCTGTGCCAAAGCGCGCTCGCGCAAGGGTGCTGGTACCTGCGCCGCAAGGCCGATGTCATCCCACATCGACCATTCCAAGCAGAAGGTTGCGCCGTGCCCGCGTTTCTGGCGTTGGCTGCACAGGGCCGACAGGAAGGCATTGGCAGCGGCGTAGTTGGCCATGGCGCCAGCCCCGAAGCTGGCTGAAATCGACGAAAAAGCGATGAACGGTAGCTGCTGGTCCAAGCCATCGAGCAGCGCTATCAAATTGAGCGATCCGGTAGTCTTGGCGCTCAGTTCGGCACGGGTGTTGGCGGCGTTGTCCTTGAGTACACCACGCTTGCCGAGCGACTCCCAATGTTCGACCAAGGTTCCAGTCGCGGCCATCTGGAAGATACCAGCAAGGGCGCAGCCCCAAGCGGCAGCAGCTAGGTCAACGGCACCTTGCAGGGCTGCCATGTCGGTGATGTCGCAGCTCGCATACATGAGTTTAGCGCCCTGCTGCCCGAGCGCGTCAAGGTGGGCCTGTACCTGCTCGTCGTGGACGCGGCGCCCGACGATCAACAGGCGCGCACCAGCGCTCTGGGCGAGATGGCCCGCGACCAGTCTGCCGACACCACCCAGACCGCCGGAGAGCAGCCAGAAGCCGCTGTGCCCAAAGGACAAGCCCTCTGCGGACACGTCTTGCCGGGCCAATCGTGCTAGGCGTGGCACCAAACGTAGACTGCCCCTGAACGCCACTACTTGTTCGCGATCGGCGCTGCATAATTCTTCTACCAACTCCGCAGTGAGGGCTTGAGGCAGGTGATCGATGTGACGGAAGGTGATGTGCGGCAGTTCCAAGGCGACGCTCTTGAGCCATGCCGACAGGGCGGCGTTGACACAGTCTAGAGGCTGCGGCAGCTCGACATCGAGCCCACAGGCGGACACCAGCACCAGATGCGCGGCACGCTTGGGCGCCAGTACGCTCATAGCCCGCACTAGGTCGCCTAGCGCCGCGATCATACGAGCCAGTTCGGCGTCTGGCTCGTTACCGGCAACTGGTGCCAGATAAACAACGTAGTTGACATCGGCGAGAGCAATCTCTTGACCGTCGTTGACAACGAGGGCATCGTAACCTGCGGTTTTAAACATGCAGCACAAGTCTTTGCGCTCGCTGGCCTGGCCGCCGATTAGCGCGAAGCATCCTGATGGCAGGCGTCCGGCGCTGGGGTTGCGCTGGGCACTGCACCAGTCCAGACGGGCGAAGTCGTCTGGGAAGTGGCCCTCGTCTAAGGCTTGCACGCGCTCGTCATAGTCTCCCGCTTCAAAGCGCGCACGCAGCTGCGCACGCTGGATTTTACCGATGGCAGTCTTGGGAATCTCAGCCGGCAGCATCGGCACCAAATGCACGCCGACCAAGCCAAAGTGGCGGCCTATCGTGGCGCGTACGCAGGCGGTCAACTCCACCACCGCATCATCATCTTCGCAGACGAAGAACACCACCAGTTCATCGGTGTCGGTATTGGAACAGCGGTAGGGGCAGGCAGCGGTATAAGAGCGCGCTACGCCGGCCACCTCTTCCACCACCGCTTCGATCTCGTGACCGTACAAATTGAGGCCGTTGACGATCACGCTGTCCTTGGCGCGCTCGACCACAGTTAGCGCGCCATCGCGCAGGAAACCTAGGTCACCAGTATCGAACCAGCCGTCCGCGCTGAATGCTTCGTGATTGGCTTCGTCGTTCTGAAAGTAGCCAAGCGTGATCGACTGCCCACGCACTTGCAAGCGCCCGACGGCGAAGCCTTCGCCGCGACCCGGTTGCGGGTCGACAATGCGCAGCGAAGTTCCCGCCAGAGGCGGTCCTAGGTCGACAAATGTGGCACCGTCCTTGCTGTGATGTTCGATCAGGCTGTCCGCGCCCGTGACGGCCGAACTAGTTTCGGACATGCCCCACTCCGGCTTCATAGTATCAGGCGACAAGCCGAATGGCAGCAGTATATCGACAAAACGCGCGGCGGTCCTGTAGACCACCGCCTCACCCGCGTTGATGATGACGCGCAGGCACGACAGATCCCAGCATTGCTGGGCGATGGCGGATGCGTGGGCGTTGACCAGTGCAAAGGCGAAGTTCGGCGCCCACGTAATGGTCACGCGCCAGCGGTCAATCCATGCCAGCCAACGCAGCGGATCGGCCAGCACGTATTCGGTTCTGGTGTGAAACTGGTCGCAATGAAGGACGACGTCGCGCAGGTGGAACATGACGAGCGCGCCGACGTGGTCGAGCGGCAGCCAGTTAAAGGATACGTCAAGTTCGTTATAGCCCCTGTGTGCGCTGGTCGCGGCGCAGCGAGACAGCAAGGCGCGGTGGCTGTGCACTACGATCTTGGGGGTACCTGTGCTGCCAGATGTCAGCAGCATCAGCGTCATATCGTCAGCCGCTGCGTGATGATGAACATCACGCACGGTACTACTGTTACGCAGCGAGACGATCGGTGCTACGCGCATTTGTGACCGTAAATCGGCCATGCCATCGAGCTTGCCCGCTTCGGCGCTACCGGCCAGTATGCCTGGATGGCCGAGGCTGGTCCACACGTTGAGAATTTTGCTCAGGGTCACATTCGGCTCGGTATAGGTAGGCGGTGCCGCGATAGACACCGGCACCATACCCCCGAGCACGCAGGCCCAGAAGCCGATCAGGAACTCGTCTTGCGCGGCGAGCTGCAGCAGCACGATGTCGCCAGCCTTCCAACCGAGGCTGCGCATGCCGCCGGACACGCGCCCCGCCTCATCCAGCAGGGCCGGATAGGTGAGCGTGGCAACGTTACCGTCGGCGTCGATAAAATGCACGCCGCGTGAGGGCGCAGCAAGTGCAGCTGCGCGTAACGCGGCGGGAAGCGTGTCAAAGGCCAGCGGCGTCATGGCAGGTCCATGGGCTTCATGCACATCAGTGGCGTTTGGACAAGATGCTTCCGTGCCGACCTGCGCGCGCTGCTCAAGCTGGCGCATGGGAGCGCGCAGTGCGGCACGGACTGGCAGCGGTGCCTCGGTGCAGATCACCGCCACCTCGCTGGCACCGGACGTGAGGGCTAACCGGTCTTGCCATGTGCGCTGGGCAAGCCCATCGGGAATGGCAAGACTTTCAAGCGCGCTAACGTTCACCAGTCCCTTGCGGGTGAGCGGCAGACTACGTACGACTACGATTACGCTCGGCTTCAGCATCGGCGCGAGGCACGTTTCGAGCGCGTGCCGTACCTGTTGCGCGGCCGGCACGACCCATGCCACTACGGCAGCGCCCAGCGCCGCCGATATCCGCACGCCAACATGACAGTCTGCCACCTCTGGTAAGGCCAAGATGGCACGCTCGATATCGAGCGGATTGACGCGGTGGCCACGCAACCAGATACTGCCGTCGGTGCTTGCAGTCATTTCAAGTTGGCCGTTGCGTGAAATACGGGCCCTGTCGCCGGTCGCCTCGAACGGCGCGTCAAGCTGGGTGCGCATGGCCAAGCTGCCGACCACACCGACCGGTACCGGACGCCCAGCGGCATCAGCGACACTGACAAGACCATTGGCATCGGCGCGACCCAAGGGCACGTGTTTACCGCGCAGGTCGGTTTCGTTGACGCACCACCAGAGCACTGGCGCGTGTACGCCATGCGCATGGAAATGAATTAGTGCAGCAGTGCTGCTGCGCAAGAACGTCTCGGCCACATCACACAGCAGCGCTTCGCCACCGCAGAACACGGCACGCAGGGCTGGCGGAAAAGCTTGCCCGGCCAATTGATGGCACAGCAACGCCAGTTGCGACGGCAGCAGGCACGCCACCGTCACGCCCTGCTCAGCCATCAGCGTGAGCCACTCAGACGTTGCGCCTAGCGCACCCTGGCAGGGATGAGCGCCATAGGCCAGCGGCCAAGCCAGTTCGGACGCGCTCGCCGCCCATGGATGTCCCTCGATGTGCATGACCACATCGCTGGAAGTGAGCGCAAGTGCCCCCTGGCGCCAAGCGACCCAAGCCGCATTCGTATGCAGGGCATTGTCAGGGTACGCGCTCACGCAGTCACCTCATCATGAATCGATGCTGCAGAGATGGTGGCATCGGGTTGTGCGAGCAGCGCATCGAGCAGGCGCAGATAGCGGTCGGCAAGTTGTTCAATCGAGTCGCCGGAAAAGACATCGGCATTGTATTCGAATATTACATGCGTGCGCTCCCGCTCGGGCACAATCGACAGGGTCAGATCGAACTTGGCACTGCCCGAATCCACCAGTAATAGTTCGCAATCAAGCCCGGGCAATGCCGTCAGATCGCCGATCGAGTTCTGCAGCACAAACATGACTTGGAATATCGGGGTACGACTGGGTTCTCGTGCGCCGCTGAGTACATCGACGAGCTGCTCGAACGGGAGATTCTGATGGACCAGAGCATCCTGCGCCATCTGGCGTGCTCTGCCGACCAGTTCACGGAAGCTAGGGTCGCCCCCCAAGCTGGCCCGCAGCACGACGGTATTCGCAAAAAACCCGATCAGCGGTTCCATCTCGGCGCGAACCCGGTTGGCCACTGGTGTGCCGATGCAAAAGTCATCTTGCCCGGAATAGCGCTGCAGCAAGGCCAAGAAGGCGGCCAGCAACACTGGGAAGCGCGTGGTGCCAGCTTCGCGGGCCAAGGCATCGACGCGCGCGGGTGCGGCCAGCAGGCGCGCGACCAAGCCGCCGCGCCCCGAGGCTATGATTGGGCGACGGAAGTCGGTGGGCAAGTCGAGCGTGGGAACGCCTTCGAGCTGGTCCTGCCACCAAGCCAGGTCCTGTGCGCTGACGCATTCACTAAGCACTGTCGGCTGCCAGCAAGCGAAATCGGCGTACTGGACCGGCAATGGCAAAAACAAGGCGTCTCTGCCGTTGAGTCGGGCCGCATAGTATTCGCCTAGTTCCCGCAGCATGATGCCGATCGACCAGCCATCCGCGCTAATGTGGTGGATGGTCAGCATGAACACATGATCGTCGTTGGCACGGCGCAGCAGGCGGGCGCGCAGCAAGGGACCGCTGCGCAAGTCGAAGCCGCGGCTTGCCTCTTCTTGGACCAGGCGCTGCTGTTCCGCATCCGGGTCGGCGTAGGCTCGCAGATCCGTCACAGGTAATGCCAAGATCAGTTCTGGTGCAATGATCTGGATGGGTTTGCCATCGAACGTGTCGAATACGGTCCGCAGGATTTCATGCCTCGCAACCATAGCGTTCAAGGCGTCCAGCAAGGCGCTGGCATCAAGCGCGCCACGCAGGCGCAAGGCCAGCGGAATGCTGTAAGTGGAGTGACCACCGCCTTCGAGCTGATCAATAAACCAAAGCCGTTGCTGAGCATACGACAAGGGTAGCTTGCCATCGCGCGAGGCCAGCGGAATCGGTAGGTAGGCACCCGCGCTGCGGCCCGTGGCTAGATCAATGCGCTCTGCTAGACTGCGAATCGTGCTCGCTTCAAACGCGGCCTGCAAGGGCAGATCAATCTGAAAATGCGCCTGGATGCGGGCGATCAACTGCACAGCTAGCAGCGAATGGCCACCAACGGAGAGAAAGTCGTCGTCCACGCCGGGTGCGGCAGCCCCAGTGCAGGACTCCCATATCGTCAGGAGTGCTTGCTCGGTGGCAGAAATCGGTGCGACGGAGCCGCTTAGGCGGGAACTAACAGCCTTGGAGTCGTGCCATTCCCACACGGGGGCAAAGCGTTCTTCAAGGAACAACTCACGGCAAAGAACCCGCTGGATCTTGCCGCTGGTCGTACGCGGCAGGCTGCCGGCTTTGACCAGCAAGATTGCGGCTATGCGCATGATACCTTGCTGCTCCGCAATCTCGGCACGGATGCGCGTTGCGAGTGTGCTGACGTCGACGTGAGCCTGCATCTCAATCTCTTGCACCATGACCAGCTCTTCGCCCCTGCCACGCTCGATGGAAAAGGCCGCACCGCTGAATGGGCGGAACGCCGGATCCAGCACTTCGAGCGTCTTTTCGACATCCTGAGGGTAGATGTTCTTGCCGTCGAAGATCATCACTTCTCTGATCCTGCCAGTAATGAATAAATTCTGTCCGCGGAGAAAACCTAGGTCGCCCGTGCGCAGATAGCGCCCAGCGTGGCCATCGATGCTCGCGCCGAACATGACGGCATTGAGTTCAGGACGATTCCAATAGCCAGCGCACACCGAGGGGCCGCTCACCCAGACTTCGCCGATCTCACTGGTAACATGAGATTTGCCGCCGTCGTTGCTGACGATAATGATCTCGTGCCCAGGCAAGGGAGGGCCCAAGTTGACGAACTCGGCCAGGTCGAGCGATTCGTCTTCACCAGCGGTGCGGCCTAGGGCCAGCGCCGCCTTTGAAATCAACTGCAGTGCGGGCATGCCGTCTAGCCCGCGCTCGTGGCGGTTCATCGAGACCAGTAGTGTCGATTCGGCCAGTCCGTATCCGGGCGTCATGGCAGATGGGCGGAAATTGCAGTTGGCGAAGGCCTCGGCAAATTTGCGAAGCGTACTCGGACGAATCGTCTCTGCACCGTTCAGGGCGATGTCGAGTGCGCTCAGGTCAAGTTCGGCCTTCTGTTCGGCACTGACCCGCTGGGCACATAATTCATAGGCAAAATTCGGAGCGCCGGTGATGCGCGCGCGGTAAGTCGTCAGGGCTTTTAGCCACAAATACGGTTGCATCATGAAGACCATCGGCGGAATATGTACGCTGTGACTGCCGGCGTATACTGAACCGATGATGCCGGCAATGAGACCGAAATCGTGGTACGGTGGCAGCCAGGAGACGTTCACGTCGTGATCGCTCGGCTGCATAAGCCGCTGCCCGCAGGCGGCATTCGCGAGCACGTTGCCGTGAGAAACCATGACGCCCTTGGGCGTGCCAGTGGAACCAGAGGTGTACTGGAGGAAAGCGATATCAGTAGGCGTGATCTGCGGTGCCTGCCATTGCGCAGCCAGGTCAGGTAGCGAGCTTGATGCTAGGCAGGTTAGGTTCACTAAGCGCGCGTATTTGCCGGTGCTGCCGCTGCCGCCGATGCGTTGCGTGAGCGCTGGTGTGGTCAGCACCACATGGGCGCCGGCGTCGTCCATGATAGCGTGCAGCCGCTCCAGATGGCGGGAACTGCTCGGCGGAAGAGCTGGCACGGCAATGCGGCCACACATGATGCAGGCGAAGAAGGCAGAAATGAAATCCAGTGATGGCGGATAAAGCAAGATCACCCTGTCACCCAGCTGTGAGCATAGCATCAGGTGTGCTGCAATACTCTTAGCCGTGTGGGCCAGTTCGGCGAAGGTCATCGCATCGCTGACGATGCTCCCATTCTGCAAAAAACTGAAAGCGGTCTTGTCGCGGCTGCTTGACTTCTCACGCCACAGCAGAACTTCCATCAGATTAGCAAACTGCACGCTCATACCGTCAGGCGGTCCGCACGGATTGGGCTGCCGCCGGGTTCAGAGCCAAGCCCATGGCACAAGTGTAGCCACTTTTGATCGATGAGGAAATGCTGGCCGGCTCAAGCTGAGTTGGATCGGCTGCGCCGATGATAGTGAACTGGGTTCCTGACTGTCTCATGGATTTTGACAAAGATTCGGTACGCGCATGCTGACCAGTCGCCATGATCAGGGTCTTGGCTGGGATAGTCCTGGTCTGGCCATTGGCTGTGACGACAATACCATCCTCGACAATGCTGTCGAGCACAGTAGCGCGCAGCATGTCGACGCCGCCGTCTTTCAATTCCTTCATTGTGATCCAGCGAGTGGTGCGCCCGATTTTAAAGCCGATTTTCTTGCTTGAACGCTGCATGATGGTGATCGATCGTGGTGCTTCCAGATAGGTTCCCAAATCGCCAACGAGATAATCTGCACCATGTTTGCGCAAGTATTGTTCAGAGATCCCAGTGCGGCTGGGCCTGCGCAACAAAAGCTTGGCGATATCGCAGGCAACGCCGCCGCCGCCATAAATCACGACTGGGAACACCACCGGCAAATCCTTGTCAATCACATCATACCAGCTTAGTACATGAACGCCATCGACACCCTGTGTCGGTGGGGCGACGAAATTCGGCTCGGTGCCGGTGGCGATGACCACGTGGTCCCAAGCGTTGTCGATTAGGTCGATCTCGCAGAATTCGTGTAACATGACAACGTTGACGCCGGCTTGGCGCAGGCTGCGCTCGTAGAAACGAACGGTGCCGCCAAATTCACTCTTGTTTGGAATTTTCGCCGCAAGCAGCATCTGACCGCCGAGTTGCTCACTGCGCTCGAACAAGGTGACATTGGCACCGCGTCGGCGCAGGTGATACGCGGCTACCATGCCCGACAGGCCGCCGCCAACTACAGCGACCGAGGCCGACAAGGGCGGAACGGTCACGCCGTCATCGCGCGAGCCACACTCGGGATTAACGCTGCAGCCAACCTCGTGCCCGAGGAACATATGATCGAGACAATCTTGATTGCAGGCGATGCAGTGATTGACTTCGTTGTAGCGCTGCTGCCTTGCCTTGGCCACGATTTCACGGTCAGCTAAGAAAGGCCGCGCCATTGCCACCATGTCGGCAACGCCGTCGATCAACATCGCTTCGCCATGACGTAAATCATTGATGCGGTTGCTCACGCATATCTGCAGATGCGGAAAGCTGCGCTTGACGATGGCTGCCGCCATCGCGAATCCGGCCTGCGGCACAATGTTGGCGAGCGTGGGCACGAGCGATTCATGCCAGCCGATACTGATGTTGAGCAAGTCGATCTGGTACGCGGACAGCTTCTGGATCAGTACCGTCGAATCTTCTAAGGTCAAGCCGTCCTTGAGCAGGTCCATACATGGGATGCGGAACACGACCGGGAAATCGGATCCGACTGCCGCTCGTACCTCCGCCGCCACCAACACCGCAAAGCGCATGCGGGCATCACGATCACCACCCCATTCATCCTTGCGCAGATTGGTGTGCGACGACAGGAATTGATGAATCAGAAAACCTTGCGAACAGAGTAGTTCGATCGCATCATAACCGGCCGCGACCGCCCGCCGAGCGGCGCTGCCGAAGCTGGTGATCGTTTCCAGGATGGCTTCTTGAGTCAGCGCGGCCGGGGTAAAGATACTGCCCGGCAAACGTAGTGCTGAGGGTGCCACCAGCCTGCCATGGAATGACTCGCGCCCACAGTGCAACAACTGCAGAGCAATTTTCGAGTTGCCCGCGCTGTGGACGGCGTCCGTGATTTGACGGTGGGCCACCATCAGGCTGTCGCTGTCAAGCGCGAAGCCGTCGACTGTCGCGCGTCCCGCCATGTCCGGGCTGCAGCCAGCCGTAACGATCAGACCAGGGCCATCCTGCGCACGCAAGGCGTAGAAGTGCGCCATGCGCTGGTATTTGTCGGCACCTTCGAAATTCAGATGCATCGAACTCATCAGAACACGATTGGGCAGTTCCAAACGGTTCAGCCAGATGGGGGTAAACAGGTGATAGAGCATAAAATTCTCGAAGTCAGATATAAAGACCGCCGTCGATCTCGATCACCTGGCCGGTGATGTACGAAGACAGCGGGGATACCAAAAAATACACCAGCTCCGCCACTTCCTTTGGGTTGCCGATGCGTTGCAGAGGAATAATATCGCTCACGGCGAAGTCGAGCCATTGCTTGGCAGCTGGGTTGGCACGCAGGGACTCGAGCATGTTGGTTTCGATGAAGCCAGGCGCAACACAGTTGACGCGGATGCGGTTACGCCCGAGTTCCTTGGCCAGGGACTTAGTCATGCCGATCAGGCCGGCTTTGGCAGCCGCATAGTTGGTCTGTCCGAGCTGCCCGTGCATGCCGGTTACCGAAGACATGTTGACGATGTTGCCTGATCGGTGTGCAACCATCGAGCTGACCGCCGCCTTGATGCAGTAAAAGGCACCACTCAGGTTAGTGTCGAGCACTGCCTTCCAGTCTTCCAGTTTCATCGTTGCGACGATCTGGTCGCGTGTGATGCCGGCGTTGTTGACTAGGATGTGGACCCAGTAGCCAGATTCCTTGATGGTGGCAAACATCTGGTCAACGCTGGCAGCATCGGCAACGTCCGCCGCTACAACGATACCCTGACCTCCGTTGGCAATTACTTCCTCCAGAACCGATTGAGCTGCTGCAAGATCACTACGGTAGTGCACTACCACCGGCATCGTTGCTGCCAGGCGCAACGCGATCGCTTTGCCAATACCCCTGCTCGCGCCCGTCACCAACGCTATTTTTTGCATATGAATATCTTTCTTATATTTTGAAGCCACGTCAAGCACGCAGAGAGAAGATCGAATACGCGTCGCGTTCGGTCAGCGCGCTGACCAAAGCCGACTGCGCCGGCGCATAGGCTGGCGCGTGCACCGCACGTTGCGTTGCCCGGCTGTTGCGCAGCAACTGTGCTGCAGTGGCTACGCCGTACAGCGAGGTCAACGCACCGGCATCACCGAAACTGATACGGGTACGGATTTCGCGCTGAGTCATGCCCAGTTCCGCAATCGCACGGCCCAAGCTGACTTCGCGCATCTGACGCACGTTGGCACCAGCATGCGCGGTCACACTCGAACAGATGTGCAAGGCTTCGCATTCGGCCTCAGCGGGCTCTTGGTGGCGCTTCAGGACAGTGTGCCAACCCTGCTGTTCCTGCCCTTCGACAGCGAACCGGTAGCCCTGGCTGGAATGTGTGATGGTGGCGTACGGCGTGTGACCGCGTTTGGCGGCATGCTGGGCCGACTCGACCACGAAGAAGCACGCACCTTCGACGGGCACATAATCGTTGTTTACCGATCTGAAAACGGCATCTTCCATCCCGTTCTTGCGCCAGCGCGCCTTGAGTTGGTGCAGTGAGATCGGAGAAAGTACTTCAAACGCGCCCACCAGCACGCTGTTGGCGCGCCCGAGCGTGATGATCTTGCAAGCACGTGCCAAGGCATGTGCGCCAGAAATATCGCCAGCGGCGATCATGCTGCTCCAGCCACGCAAGCCAAAACGGATCGCGATCTGGCCGCAGGCAATGTTGCGCGCGATCATTGGAAAGTGGGCTGGATTGACCGAACCGATGTGCGAACGAAACAACGGGCTGCCAAAGCGGTACAATGAAGCGGCCTCACCACGCGAGGACGCCAGGATGGTGGCTACCGAATCACGCCCGGCCACTTCGTCGTCTACCAGAATGCCAGCGTCTTCCATGGCAAAAGCTGCCGCCACCGAAGACATACTCATGGCTTTGTCCATCAGGCGCAGTTGGCGCTCATTGAAGTAGCGCTCACGCGGAAAATTCTTGACCAATCCGAGTCGGGCATTTTCAAATGGCGGGTCAAGGTCAGTGTTCCATGCGGAATAGTCCGGCGCGCCTTCGGTGACGTGCTTGAAAGTCTCGCCCCAGCCGACCGAAAACGGCGTAATAGTGCCAATGCCGGTGATGCTGGCACTTTGAAGGCGTGATTGACTCATGACAGGATTTCTCCGGACTGAATGGATTGTAGTTGCAGTGGTGCGGGCGCGGCGAACAGCACCGCCGAGGATGCGCCACCGAAACCGAACGATTGGGAAATCGCATGGCGCGTGTAACGTTCGACCCCCTGCCCCACCAGAACCGGAAAAGCTGCGTCAAGGTCACCACTCGAATTGATGGTCGGCGGAATATAGCCCTCGACGATGCACTTGATAGCGGCAATGGCTTCCAAGGCACCGGACGCACCCATACAATGGCCGATATTCGCCTTGATCGAGGTGACTACCATCTTCTCAAGTGACCCGCTGAATACCCGGTTCAGGGCCTTCACTTCAGTCATGTCGTTGAGCTGGGTAGCGGTGCCATGGGCATTCACGTATTGCACATCCTCAGCGCCGATGCCTGCATCAACCAGACAACGCTCGATCGCCAGTGCTTCGCCAATACCGTCTTCGGACGTTGCTGTCAGGTGATAGGCGGTGTTGCTTAAGCCATAGCCCAGCATTTCCGCATAAATGCGGGCGCCGCGCGCCAGTGCATGCTCGCGATCTTCGAGAATCAGCATGCCGGCACCTTCGCCAATGAAAAATCCGTTGCGCTGCATATCGAAAGGTTTGGAATTGCTCGTGGTGATGGAAAACACGGAATTGAAGCCAGCATGGACCATTTCACACAGGATATCGCCACCGCCTGTGAGCATCACCTTGGCATCGCCCATGCGGATGAAATCGGCAGCGTAGCCGATCGCATCGGTCGAGGAGGAACAGGCGGTCGACACTAGGCTCGACGGGCCTTCCATTTGAAAATGACGAACCAAGTGTTCAAGTTGGTACGACACGGTGCAGGCATCGACATCTGGATACAACGCAAGATCAGTGCTAGCGGCAGCAAACTGTCGTCCGTAGCGTTCGAACAACCGCGAGCTCGAACACAAGGTCCCGATAATGCAGCCGAACTCCCTTTTTTCCCAATCGCGCAGCCCTGCATCTGCGAACGCTTCATGGGCGGCGATTGCCGCGAGTAAGGTGGCGTCTTCATCCGGACGGCCGGCCAAGTCAAACAACTCCTTGCTGTCACGTACTTCCTGCGGCACTTCAGCCGCTAGGTTGGATCGGTACAGCGAAGCGTCAAAAATGCTGATCGGCGCTAGGCCGGACTGACTGGCAAGCAGGCTGCGCCAGAATTTGTCGACACCAACGCCGAAACACGACACCGCGCCCATGCCGGTGCAAACCACCCTACGAACTTTCGCCATTTTTATTCCTTGTTTGTGTGATGGTCGCAACCCTGCTTTACCACAATGCTATTGTAACCTGGCGATCAGGCTACTCTTTTCAACGATTGCGATGCTCAGTTCGCATTTGCAGACTTTTTGTCCGGCGCCGCCGACTGCCTCGGCCCACGCCGAGACCATCCCCGCCACGACGTTGTCGATGGTGACGGTGTAAATCAGGAGTTCGCCCGGCAAAACCGGTTTGTGAAAGCTGGCGCGCTTGACGCCGATCAGCACGCCAATCGGATTAATCGCCGACGCAGTGTCCGAAGTCTCGCGCTGTTGCGCCTGATACGCCATGAGTACGCCGGCCACCTGAGCGGCGGCCTCCACCATCAATACGCCAGGGACAACAGGAAACCCCGGGAAATGCCCGTCGAAAATAGGATTGTACGGTTCCAAGCGGCAAGCACCGAAGATGTCGCATGCCCCGATGATTTCAACCGATTCGACGAACAGAAATGGTGCTCGATGCGGTATCAGGCGAGCGACCTGGGTTGCATCGAGATTTACGCGATCACACCTGCAAAGTGAATCTGACACGTCAAACGAACTCGCCATCGTCATACAGGTTAGCCAGATAAGCGCTGACGTCCATATTCATGAAAGTATTGACGACGGTGGCGTCGAATTTGTCGAGGATGTAAGCCGAAATGCTGGCAATACTACTCATACTTTTTGGATCGAGATCATCGGGAATGCGCACGCCGATCATTTCGTGCAATGTAGCAATCGATTCGAACGCTTCGATCGAGTCCAGACCGATTTCATTCACTAAGTCCGATTCCGGCCGCAGAGTGACGTCGTCACCCAATTTCAGGGTAACGCGAATAATTTCGCCGACGCGAATCGATACTTGCTCAACTGAATACATACAATGACCTCAATTAACAAAATTACAGGGGAAACTGAATGGCGGGTGACCCTAAAACGGATAGGGTGATCAAATTTATATTTATAATGCTATCCCATATAGAACATCTATGTAAATTAATTTTTTATTACAATAGAGGTTATAGCGGCGTTGGTGCACTTCGAACTCGACAAGCGGTTGATGGTACGATGTGACCTTAAT
>VFSW01005359.1_pt1 | contig 18982 bp, 26 predicted proteins | sample 5358111 | NCBI WGS metagenome assembly VFSW01 (sample SAMN11554181, study PRJNA540505) | mine drainage metagenome | isolation source: sediment from site ElyBrook_90M | place: USA: Ely Copper Mine, Vershire, VT | collected 2017 | reverse complement strand
CCAAAAATTTCACGTTTGTCGAAATAGTAAAGTGAGCAGAGCTCTCTCTCATTTTAAAAAAGGTCAAGGCAACATTCCGAAAGGGAAACTTTTAAAATTTGTAGAGTTGTTGTAGCACCCATTGAGGCCCCAAGGTGTCGAGAGCTCGATCAGAGTTCACCACACCATGAAAACATTCTCCAGTGGATTGAGGTCGATTTTCTTGTTTCAGTGATGAAAAAAAATTTATCGTTTGTCGAAATATTGAAAATAAAGTAACAGTCACACATTTTGAAAAAGGACGGGCAAAATTGTTGTGACACCCCAAAAAGGCCCCCGAAACAAAAAGTTACGCTTTCGAGTGGATTTGAACCACCAACCTTTCGGTTAACAGCCGAGCGCGCTTCGGTTGCGCCACGAAAGCCTTGATAGCCGTCAAGGTTTCGACCGACGACTCTGGTCACGTTGGACACGATCAAATTTTTCGAGATTCTTGTTCATCTCCTTGACTCCATTTTTGGTTGGTGTTTCACGAACCAGATGCCACTTGCCCTTTTTGTAGCAAATACCAATGACAATAATCGCCACAATCAGGAGACCTAACACAGACGACAAAACAATGGTGGCATTTTGATAGGCAGTTTGCGTGGAGGTATCACAACCCCCCAACAACTGTGCTTGGCGCAAGGAATGAATCTCTTTCTGGAGCTCTCCCATCTTTTTGTGATCTTCTTCCCGTTGTTGTGCAGCACGAGTGATTTCACTGTGATTTTTCAAGTCAAAACGGGTGTTGAAGGTTTCCTTCATCTGTTGAGTTGTCTTGGGCAAAATGTGGAAATACATACTGACATAATTGTGCAATTGGGTGACAGAGTCAAATGTAATCTCTTTTGTGTCCAAATTCATCTTTTCAATTTCGGACAAGAGCATATTCCGTATGAGTTGTCCATCCGGAGTGGTCTTAAAAGAAAAGGGTGCCACCGAAAACAAATCCACTAAAAATTTACGATATTCACTTTTTTCCTCGTCACTGGGCTTGTCAGCACTTGTCGACATGAAAAAAGTCGTTAAAATCACCACATTCCACCAGTCTTGCAAAAAGGCGTCTGATAGCGTATCAAACGTAAAAGAAAACTCAGACAAGGATTTGGCCAAACTGGCTTCTGCTTCTTCATTTGTCACTGATAATTTTTTGTTTCTTTCGTTCACGGCATTATGAAACTGGACAGTATAATTCCAGAATTCTGCTGCATATTGAAAAGTCGGATGATGTACTTGCACATATTGACCACAGTGAATCCGACACCCTGGACAAGGAAGATATCGACACAATCGTAACAAAAAAGTGCGCATGTGTTCTACCATATCTGCTGGAATGCTAGTGGCCTTCTCATATTGTTTTTGTATGTTTTTAGCAGAGGCATGCACAAAAAACCAAAAGAGATAACCCCATAAAGGAGGATACATTGTGTTTATTGACTTCCAATTTGAACTCTATTCTCATCAGTTCGCCCAACGCAATGGAGCGATATCACCAACTGAGTATAGATTGAATCGGAGGAGATTTGTTCTGGTTAGCGGCACATCGATAATTGAAAAAATCAACGAGATTCCACACCCCTTTTTGAGTCAAATAGTCAATTAGGTCTGCAGTGAGCCCTCCGTCGAATCCCATCACAGAGATGTCGTCTTGATCAAACTGGCTCGAATCACAAGCGCTCAAACAACATAAGCGGGCAGAGGCGGGCGGTGGGCCGCGACCAGGCAATTGAAGAAAACAACCGGATTGACATGCGTCCACCAACACATGGATGGCTGGAAACTTATTGACGAACTGGAATAATGTGGTTCTCATCTTTTCTGACAGGGGCATGATTTGTGAAGCATCTCCAGAAAGTAGGATGAATACCAATTGTGCCTCTTCTTGTGCAAGGCACTTTTGAATGTTATTACATACAAAATCGCCAAAATTTTCGTGGTGATCCCAAACAATGTTGACTTCGTTCGGGCGTGAGACAGAGAAGGATGTCAGCGTGTAAATTTTGTGAGAGAGCTGCTTAGTTTCTTCCAGTTGGCTGACTTGCTTAATATCACACAGAGTCGAAGATAATCCTCCCGCATCATTACCAATCAAGATGGAGATCATTTTTTTTGTTGTTGATGAAAATATTTCCTCCGCGATCCAAGAAATCTCTGAAATTTTTTTGAGAAACACATTGGCCTAAACAGAAATTTAGGAATATATTCATTTTTCGAATCGATTTCATTCATGCAATCAATTGAGATACGATGCAACAATGTTCTCGAGTCGCTCAAAGACACGTATGCCAAGTTAGAAGCATTATTGCTCCAAAACACTTCCTTGCCCGCCACAAACCCGGAAATCTTTGTTGCCATCAAACCCTGTTTTGAAAAGTCGATGGACTCTGTGCGAAATATCCAGTCTGGAATGTACCAGGCCGAACCTCTGTTTGAAGATGGAGTTTTGCAAATTGAAGAAAATCACGCCAAGAGTATGAAGTTATCGTATGAACACTTTGCCAAATCTATTTCTCAAGTGTCTCCAGGGAAAGACCCTATGTTTCAGTTGATCCAAATGTTGCAGAGCACAAACTTGTGATTTTTTTCTTTGCAATATAACTTTTCGAATATAGTTGAAGTAGTTTGTTCCTCGAAATTGTGTCAGTCCGTCATTCCATCAATGGGAAATCTACTGCGAAAACCGAGAAATTCGGATGATCGAATCGCTCAAGTCAAGAGTGTATTAGGAGTCCTGGTGGCGGTTCTGGGCGTCTCCAACATTCTCAACAGCATATGCACTAATTTTGTGAGTTCTTGTAACAAGAATCGGGTAAATCAATTTGAATTATTTCTCTATTGCTTATTATTTTGTGTGGGAGTTACCATTTCGATACTGGCACTCTTTGTCATCGAAAAAAAACCCGCACCAATCGATCTGGCTAGAATGAGTGCTCACGTTCCAGAAGAGACTTATTACCGCTGGAGTGCTGTTCTTTGAATTTAATTTTTTTTTGACGCGACTAAATAAAAACCATGGGATTAGATTTCCCCCGTGTGAAAGATTTAATTCTGCCTCAAATTACCAAAGATGTCTCTGTGATTGCATTCGGCCTGACAGCCTGTCCTTTTTCTGAAAGAGTCAAGGACTTTCTCAAAAGCGGTAAAGATGTAACATTACGTGATCATGCCTTGTATGTCGAGTTCACTCGAAATAGCCCAACCTATGCACTTTTTAAGAACCAACTGAAATATCATGGAACGTATCCAATTGTTTTTGTAGAACAAGACGGGGAGATGGTGCACATTGGAGGCTCGGATGAGTTTTTCTCGTGGCTTGATAAACGAAATCCGATTCATGTGAATCGGCTGTTGCATCAAAAAAGAACCGTGAAACACATGCAACCTTACATGAGTGGTGACTATTTTATACCTCCTGATGATGACGAATCAAAATCAGACGACATGCCCAACTCTGATGAAATACCCACCGATGAGTTCCCTGAACCGCCAATTTTGATGCGTCAACAAGGTGTATATAGTGATCCATCATCTCAGTCAAATTATTTAGGAATGGGTTCATAGTGATTACCTGACCAAGAGATATGTGCATGTTTCACTGAACCATGATTTTTTCGAGTGGAAGCAAAGACAATCGTGTCCCCTTTGTCTCTCAGGTTATGCACGTTAACAATAAAATTGTACAGTTCACAAAACGCTTGAATTTCGGTCGCTGATCCCCAGATGTAAATTTGTCGCATTTTACTGACGTATTGTGATAATTCTTGATCTGATTCCCATTGCACATATTGTTCTGCATTGGCAAAAGCGATGGGTCGGTTTAAAATCATATAATTACAAATCTTTTGGCGAATAATGTATTCGTTATCTTCGGGCACAAAATGCGCCAGGGAACGGAACAAACAACTCATTTTTTTTGGGTTATGAAGAAAAGCCTCTTATGGTTGATACCATGGTTGATCTCAATGATCCCGTCCAACTTCGAGGGTGTATGAAAATGGTGCGCGATCCGTCTAAAACGGCGTTTGATCTCTTGCCCACCGGTGAAACAATTGGCTCTTTTGCCAATAAATATGCCGTCTCTCGTTATTCACGTAATGTGGAAAGTAAACGTGCGCGAGCCCGTGTGGCCAAAAATAAACATCGTCGTTCGGGTATTTCCAAGGTATCGGCTGCGATTCAAAACAAAAAACCACCCGTGAATCCACCTTTGTTACCTCTCAACAACAAACACAATGGATCTTCACATAAGAAGTATGATCTTTTCTGCAAAGATGCGAATGGAACTAGAATCCTTTGATTACCGATTCAAAAAGATTATGGCCGAATGTACGCGTACTCACCGCTCGGTCAGCCCCAGGGAGCTCTTTACGCACCTGGAACGGTATCAATCAAGGTTTTGGACAGAGTTTTCTCGAGTTTCTTACCTGGTGACTTCGTGGATTTCAATCCTCTCTTCCGCCTTGAATCAACCCGTTTTTCCCCAGGACATCCAACATCGGATCTGGAAGAATATTCTGAGTCGAATTTCTCTGGATCCCTGGATGGTTCTTGACAAGAATAGTTCTCACGGTATTGAATTGTTGCGAGTGGTCGTAGAAACTATTCAAGATTCGATTATGGCCTTGTTCGATTTTGAAAAATCCTCGGACCAACCTCTGTTTTCCATTGAGCCAACACCGCCATTGGTACCTCCTCCTCCCTCCCATTTGTTCTCGGTGCCTCAATCACGGTCTGAGTCACCTGTTGATGAAGAGTTTGAGTATTTCCAACAATCTCACCAAGATTTACCCTCACCAACCTCAAAGATTTCTTTCCCGGTCAAGGATTCCCGGGGTATCCCTGTTCGCATACGCAGACATACCACCAGCAAGAAGAAACAACACTCTGATCATGAACACGACGAGGAAGATTGAAAACACGGTTTTTGGCTTAGCGGGATCAATACCAACAAACCCAACATCATCAATGTCCAAACTCAATTTTGAACTAGGATTGCTTCCGGGAGGTTTTGAGCCCGACGGGGTGACGCCCAGAAAGCTACCCTGCCTACATTGTCAACCAGATAAGGGATTCTTTCTTCCGCAACAACGGGCCACGGTTCAACGCATTCTGGACGACAACAAGATCCCCTGGATGTTTCAAGATAATCGTTTCACCATGCATCCCAAGGTCCTGTATGAGGTGCTACGAATTTGCGAGGAACAAGGATTTGGCAGAGGTCATATCCCACCTTATTTCGCCTGGCAAAAGATTGTTGACGCGGAAGAACTGCCCGAGCTGGATGAAAAAGCGGTAGAAATCAAGGTCGGCAGCGAATTATGGGCTCAATTGCACCCGTATCAAAAGACGGGCATCAAAAAGATGATTCAATTGCGTCGGTCATTTAATTCAGATGAACAAGGCACTGGCAAAACCATACAAAGCCTGGTGTGTATGAAGTATTTTGATAATTATTGGCCTTGCCTCATCTTGTGTCCCTCCTCTTTGCGGTACACATGGAAATCAGAAATCCAACAATGGTTAGGTTCTGAGCGAACCCTCGTGATTCGAAATTCCAAAGATACGAAAAAGATTGATCCCAAAAAATTCGATTTTGTGGTGATTTCTTACAATTTAATTATTCGCAAGCCTGTGCTCGATTGTCTGAAGCAATGGCGATTTCCCAGTATCATCTTGGATGAAAGTCACTATATCAAGAGTTTGACTTCCAAACGCTCCTCAGCGGCGATTGCATTGACTCACATTGCTGAAATTCGCATTCTCTTATCTGGAACACCCTGTAGTTATGCTGCAGACTTGTTTACACAGATCAAGGCGCTGGATCCCACCATTTACCCGAGATTTTTTCATTATCGTGAAGTCGCTGTTCACGAACCAGGGGTACATTATTTTGCAGAGCGATACTGTAACCCCTCCAAGACGTATTTTCGTTCTTTTGAGCAGTGGGTCTTTCATGGCTATGAGCGATCCGAGGAGTTGGCGGCGATTATGAACAGTTTCATGATACGTCGCAAGAAATCAGAGGTGTTGTCACAACTTCCAGCGAAAAATCGCATCTGTATCACCCTCCCCAGGCTCTCCAAGGCCGAACAAGGCGAGATAGATGCACTATTGAAAGGTGCCCCTCGAAAGAAAAAAGCCAAACGATCTGACACCGCCCCAGAGACCAAGTCAACGGAAGATTTTATGAAAGCCTTTCGATTGACTAGCAAATTCAAAGGTGAAGCCTGTATGGAATTTGTTGAGGATCGCATTCTGGGTGATCTCATGACCAATGAACCGGGAATGAAGGTGATTATCTTTTTTCATCACAAGGCCATGAAAACCCAGATCAGTCAAGTCTTGCAAAAAGCGGGCATGTCTTTCTTTTTAATTGACGGAAGTACTAACCCCATGCAGCGTGATGAGTACAAGAATGCTTTCCAAAATACTGATCAATATCGAGTAGCCCTACTGAGTATCACGGCCTGTTCCACGGGCTTGACATTAACTGCAGCCAATACTGTGGTGTTTACTGAGATCCTCTTTTCTCCCTCGGACCACTTACAGGCGGAAGATCGAGTTCACCGTATCAGTCAAAAGAGCAGTGTCAATATTTTTTATTTGATACAACCGGGCACAAGTGATGACATCAATTTCGGTCTCATCAAGAAGAAAGAGCGTGAGTCTTCCACCATCTTGGACGGCGCCGCCGGGAACAACATGCCCTCGGAGCGTTTTCATCTCAATGAGAATTCCCACTTGTCAGATATGTTGGCAGAACAAAAAAAACGTAAAAATTTATAAATTTGTTTCTGTGTGACGTTTCCTTTTGCGATGAGCCCTTTTCCGAAAATCAGTATCGTTGCTCATCGAACGTTTATATCGCTCAGACATTTCACGCTCCAAGGATTTGGCCTGAGAGACTAATTTGCTGAAATCCTCGTTCGTCAAGCAACCACTAAACAACTGAGCGTGCGCACGAGCCCTGAAGCGCGGGGCATTCGAATGAATCATTTTGTGTTCAAATTCCTTACCCGGTGATTCGCAACGATCGGGCGCTTCATCTGGGTCATCGTCTTCCTCCATCATCATCATACGGCTTTGACGGTCCATGTCGGCCTTCATCTGGGTATTCAGGGCTTCCAAGCCCACAGGATCAACAGGAGCAAATATATCGGGATCAATCCTGTCTAACTTGGGAATTTTCTTGACAGGAATGATTTCCGAAATGGGCTTGTCACCTTTCATATTGGACAAGATGGTGCCGATCACGCTCTTTCGGTTTTCAGGACCAGCTATGAAAGTCGGGGGGAGTACCGGGAGTGGCCGAATCACCTCGGGCGGCACAAAATTATGAAATTGTTTCGGTTTCTCCACCGAGGCCGAACGAGGATGATGTGGTGGTAATTTTTCTTTCACATAGTCTGATTTTAAACGATTCACAATATCTCGATAATTTACTTGATCCTTAGTCATGTCTCTTTTTTGGGGGGCTGGTCGAAACTCATAAAATAAACTTGAATGATTCCCGACGCCGATAATATTCAACAGCTTTTGCAACAAAATCCAACCCGTCTTGAATGGCTTTTTTATCAATTCTGTCTGTGGTGCTTATCATAACACCTCTTCTCTCAAATGAGTATGAACAAATTCCCAATGCCTCACCAGTTCTTCTTTCGATGAATGGACAGGGAACGGAAACAAGCGATAATCACAGCCGATTTCTTCCGCCATATTTTGGACGGCTTTCATATCATGTTCACTATCCCCAAACGAGAAGATACGCCCGACTCGTGAAATATTCACCATGGCATCACGGAGCGTGTACTGTTTCCAGGTCGTTGGATCGGTGTAATAACTCTCATAGCGCACTTTAGCTTCATAAATGGGTATGTTTTTCTCAGTAATCCACTCCCACACCCGGGGTAACATTTTGGAACAAGTTAGTGGTATCCATCTATTTCCACTGTTGGTTAAGATACAAATGCGAAAATGTCGCAAAGAGTCCAAAACTTTAATGATGTTATCTTGTAAATTGTCGAGCATCTCTGGAGGTGGAGAATCATCAAACAGTTCTTCAACAGAAAATTGCTCTTTCAGGTAAGTGGTGGGCAATATGGTATCATCATAATCCAATACCAGAATATCGTCCATTTGTTTTGTTTCAATGAAATTGTTCTGCATCAGTGATCTTCATCTCGAGTTTTACCAAAGTTTGGAGCAATTTCATACCGAAAGCAAACTCATTTGGCCAGCGGCAGATGTGCTCATTTTGGCAGGTGATATTGGATCGCCCCTTTCTCGCCCTGATATCTACCGAGAATTTCTCAAAGAAACCAAAACACGTTATGCTCATGTTATTCTAGTCGCTGGGAATCATGAATACAGAGATTTGAAAAATCATGATCGGTCAGCTGTGCTATCTCTGTTACACATGATGTGTGAAGAACAAGGGGTACTCGTGTTGGACCGTTCTTCAGTAATTATTGAAGGGGTAAAATTTTTGGGTACCACATTATGGAGTCAATTACATCCTTCTGCGGCAACCATTGAATGTGGTGCCAACCTGCCTTTTCCCAATCTTGAAGAATACTTGACTGAATATGCGAAATGTGTGGAATGGCTTCGTCAAGAAATCTCCTCTCACCCTAAAAATGTGGTGATTACCCATCATCTACCTACTGCTCAAGTGATGCATCCCAAATTTCTCAGATACGGAGTGATCAATACAGCCTTTGTGACCGAGTTGATTCCAAAGGTGTTGAATTGTGAAAAAGTGGTTTATTGGTTTTGTGGACATTCCCACGAGAGTGCAGACTGTCAAGTGAGTCCAAACACTCGTGTCATTCTCAATCCTGTGGGGTATCGAGGGGAGCAACGCAAGACCTTGTGTATAAATGAGACCTGGGAGATCTAGCCGAACGTATTCTCACCCAAATAATTGAAATAAACAAATCCATCTTCCTGTTTGTATTTGTTGTACAAATTGGACACCAACTCCGAACCAGGAGCGATATTGTTCTCGACAAAGATGAACAATGCAGAGGTTTGTGGTAGTTTCATCCTTTTTCGCAACACCACGACAAACTGGGAGACTGTCAAGTCCCGAGGAACCAAATATTTACGCTTGTCAATCTCACCCAGTGTTTTGCAATCTCGGTGGCGCTCAACAATCACAGGCACTCGATCAGGATATTTGGAAAGAATTTTGCTTGATTCTTGAAATCGTTCCTCAAAAGTCAATTGTTCTTGAAAGCGCTTCTGGTGCAATGTTTTCGCCATTTCTTATAGACGGGAAACACTTTGTCTCTAGTTAGTGCGCACTGTTTATAATACCCGCCGCCACTTGTGCCGCTTTGCGTTTTTGAGCTTGATGATACACAAAGATCGCCAGAGGGATCGTCACAGTCACAATAAACACTCCAATCGCAATTAGAATCCATTGCCAAGTCTCTATATTGACACCTGAAGCCGCACCCGTGTCCGTTGGGGTGGGTGTTGGACTCAATGCAATATCAGAATTGCCACAAAACAAGGTCGAACCACCTTTTAGTGTGATAGCATTCCCCACCAGGTTGATAATTTGTTCGCATAGCGTGACATCGCAACGTTGTTGTTGCATATAACCCCATCGATAACCCTGTAGGGAACATTGTTTGCCAAAACAAGTCACAGGAATGTAGAGGGCAAAAGCCTGGTTGTTAACACATTGAGGATCAGTGGAATTCGGCAGACAAAATGAATCACGTAAACAATTTTGCTCAATCAAGCACACACAAGGACCATAAGGATCCGGAACCGGAGCAATTTCCGTGGAATTGGCCGCACAAGATAATGCAGACACCGGGGCGCAAAAGGACGTCATAAAAGCATCACATTCTGCTGAACCCGGTTGAAAAGAGACCAGATGTTGAGCGCCAACTACTGAGCTAATCTTGTTCTGACACATGTCCAATTTCCAATCGATTACGGTATAAGGATTTCCATTGTAAGTAGGGGAAAAGAGTTCGACAAGCACAATATCATTCAATATCGGTCGTCCATTGATTACACGAGTACTGGCATCCGTAATTAATACCGGTAAGTCTTGCTGTGTGTCTGGGAACGACTGTTCATCGCTTTTGGTGTTGACCAATAAAGCTCTCCAGCCTGCAGGCACATACATACTACCAAATTGATTCGGTGGAGCCGTACTACTAAAATATTGTTGTCCTGATGCCGGATCGAGTGTTATGTCCGGCCATTGTTTCCCGGAACAGTTGATCCCCGAGAAAAAAAGAGGGTGAGGGCGCACTCCAGGGATGTTAGTGTTGACGTTTAGGAACTCTGCGTAACCGTTCAAAATGTCAAAACAATTAGTGGTTGACATGCTTTTGTTGGATTCGAAAAAGGCTATGCTTTTTTTTGTTTTTTTTTCTGTCACCAAATAAAGATGGCCTCCCGAACAAAACAAAACTCAGTGACAATAACAGAACCGAATATTACCACACCTAATACTACTACTACCACCGCTGTCGTTTCTCGAGGTGTGGATTGGTGGTGGGTCGTGTGTTGGTTTTTCGTCCTGGTATTTTTGGGGCTCATGATTTGGGAAATTGTGGTTCTTGTTCAATATCGAGGGCAGGTTTCAGCAGGAGATCCCGATGTCTCTTGTACCCCAGGTTGGGTCATTCATCAAGGGGTCGCCGCGGAACCGTATTCAGGTGCGCCCGCCCAGGTTCTTTCAGCTGTCACCGACGTCACGACTTGCCAAAATACCTGTGCATCGGACAATCAATGTCTGTTTTTCACTCATGACATTTCCAATTCTTCCTGTTATCTGTATCACAACAATACAACCATGAATGACCAAAATGTGTCTGCGGCTGTCATGGGCCCTACTCACCTCCAGGCTAATGTATTTGTGAAAAATACTGGACGAGTCATTAACATGAACGGTGTCTTCCCGTGAAAGAAAAAAAATTAAAAAAAATCTCACAATAAATGGGCGAAGTGCTGAAATTCGGCCTGATGCTCTTTCTGTTGTTCGCGTTTATCATAACAGATGTCATTCTTGGCGTCGTCATCTTCGTGCAAGGAGTCAACTGGGTGCCTAAACCAAATGTCTTACCAATGGTGAGTGGGATGAACGTATACGACCATGCGAGCTTGTTCCCATTTAATGGTAATCCGTCTTCTACGACACCTGGGGCCAACTTGGCGACTTGTGTCCAGAGCTGTGCAATAGATACCACTTGCCAAGGTTTTAATTTCTCCACCGACAGTTCGAATAACACTTCTTGTGCGTTTTTCAAAGCCCCTAACGTGGTTGGTATGCTTGGCACCGGAGTAAATGTGGACGCTTATTTTAACAATCCCGCTCGCTTTGTAATTGGTCGAAATACACCGGGACAGAGCGAACAGGTCTACATGAAACCAACAGCCACCGTGTCTTTATTTCCCTCGGGATATGAACAACCCTGGATTGCACTCACGGAAAATTGCTGAGCTCCATCCAACGATGCAAGGCATACACCACAAAAGGTGCCACCACCACATCAATCGTATAGTGAACTCGAGAGAGCAACATGGCTATCGCGGTAAGCAAAGCCATTACGCCATAGATAAAAGCAAAATTGGTGTGTGATGAGCAATACATGGCACACAAAGAGGATACATGTCCACTGAAAAATAAATCATTTTGAAATTCTTCTGTGACTATCCATTTGCAAAACGTATCCCCTAACAGGACACCTTGTTTGGGAACTTTCAGTGGAGTTAAAAGGAGCATAACAGAGCGTATGAGAAACAGAAACGAAAAAAACCAGAGAGTAAATTGAATATTATACCAACTCCAGTACCAAAATATTTCCCAAGCAAAAAGAGTTTCAGAAACGGCCATAAATAGATTGATGGGTTCCCGACAATCGTAAAAAGGGAGCTGATCATGCACCATATCGGAGAGCGTCACGAGATCTTTACGTTTCTCTTGAGCGGGTAAAATCACTTGAGTATACACAAAGACCGTGGTACAAAAAACTAGCAATGGTAACAGCATTTATTTGAAAACAAATTCATTCTCAATCGGGTGTGTGGTTCATTTCATCATCATCATGCAACCGATACTGGTCAAGGTCGAGAAAAAACAGACACCCTTTGACATCTATATTGGCCCTGCGTTTGCTAAAGGCAAATGGAAACTCACACCCACTATTTGGAACAAATCATTGACAGAAACAAATCAAGAATATGAACAACGGATCGCCATGAATTTGGGAGAACTCAGCGGTAAAAAGTTGGGGTGTCTCTGTGATCCAGACCAAGATTGTCACGGAAAGATCTTGATACGCCTATGCCAGGAGAAAGGTTTTTTACCTCATCAGGAGCCCCAAAAGCCCAAGAAAAAGCGAAAAGCTACAGAAGTGCATGATCCACCGGCCAAAAAAAGCAAGAAGCTGTTTCGAAATCAGACCAGTCATCCTCAAGGAATTCGTGACAAGAAAGTCCAATATCCATGGCCCATTACCAATCACGAATGGAATACTTATTCTATCTATATCGATGAAGCTGGAATGGGTAGTCTCGCTGGACCCCTATATGTGGGTGGAGCCGTGCTACTACCAGGATTTGATATACAGGGACTCCATGATTCCAAATTGTTACGAGTCCATGAGCGAGAAGCAGCTTATGAACAACTTACCCATTGCCCCCATCTCTTATATCACGTGGAAAAGGTATCCAACACGGAAATCGATGATCTGAAATTAGGGGGCGCTTGGAGAGAGGGCATTCGCCGTACGATCCATCAATTACGAGAAAAGGCCACTGTCCTCGGAATTGATTTGAAGCAGGTCATATTGGACGGCAACCGTGTCGTGAAGGAAACAGAATTACCAGTGGTGGCCGAGATTTCAGCGGATCGAAGGTTTGCAGGTGTGAGTGCAGCAGCGATCTTGGCCAAGGTGTCCCGTGACCAGTATATGGCATCTATCGCCTCTGAATATCCAGAATTTACCAAAATATTTATCGAGCGCCATGGCTATTACAGTAACGAACATAAGGAATTGATCTTACAAGGCAAATACACACCTCTTCATCGCAAGTCTTTCAACCCGCTGGCCGAGTATCTACAAAGTCAGAGTACTCCTCCAATTATACCCAGAACCCGTCACAATGATTCAATTTTACCCATTACGGGAGCGAACGAGCTTTCTCGAAGTAATTGACAGACGGGCTCATGGCAATGAAGATCCAAACAACGTTCCGAAAACATATAAGACTGACTGAGGATCGACGTTGGCAGGTTTCTATTGTAAAAAGCATTGAGATGACCCTCGTCCCCATGACGACAAATAATATTGAGAGCCAGATCTTTCTTCACATTTTGAGCCAATTGTTTGACCATTAACATGTACGCCTGTGCTTCGCCACCATGAAAACCGACCGAGAACAAGTGTTGAGGAGCTGGTTGAGCAGGAACATAGGCGGTGGACTCCTTGCGATTTTCAAGATGATCAGTAATCTTGACGGTGTTTAATAGCTCATGTAAATGAGAGGCGCCCACCAGGCCCTGAACTAGTAAATTGTTTTCAAAGGGATGTTGATAAATACGGTAATCCATGTCGATATAAAAAACATAATCGAATGAATCAAATAAGGGGATTGCCTTTTCCAAAATCGTGAATCGATACAAATTTTCATCCTTGTGTATCAAATCATCCGCTTGTAGAGGAATAACATGCAGCACAGCCCCTTCTTCGGTGGTCGCACTCAGTTGTGTGTCTTGGTCGGTGAAGAGACAGAATTCCAGTTGATGGAGTTTAAAAATTTTCAGATAACAATCACGTTGAATACCACTCACATGATGATTGTTGCTCCCAAAAGCGATATTGCAAATGAGAATTTTTTGTTGTGGCTGCTGGGGAGAAAGAACAATGTTGGCGATTTTGTCGTCTACTTGGTTCACAAAGGCCTCTAACCCGCTCAAATACAAACCTCTCTCTCGAGGAGTTTGTGCGAAAGGGACATGAAACCCAATCCACACATCGGTTGATTGCAACTGGCGCTGCATATCACACAATGACAGAGCCTGGGCATTTTTTTGTTTATGTAGAGCTGCTCGGAGTTGTTGAATGAAAAAAGCCAAGAGCTTTGGTAGATACTGCTTGTTGACTAAATAAGAAGTGCTGCACCCTTTGATCAATTTACAAATATGAATACCTTCTTCGGTGGTTGTTAACAACTGCCACTGTTCAATATTTTCTTGTGTGAAACAGATAACATCCCATCGATCACCATTCCATTTCTTTATGGCGGAGAGTACCTTCATAATCTGGAAATCCGTACGTAGAAATTCACAATCATCTTCCAATATCAAGACGTTCTTTTTCAAGGTTAGCGCCTTAGATAAACAAGCAATATGAGAGAGTAATTGGGACAAGTTGCTATTCGAGCGTCGGACAGCAGACAAGCGTTCCTTAATCACACTGGTATGAAAATTCAATTTTGAAATCTCTTTTTCCATTCGATCTTTCTTGTCTTTGGCATCGTCCAGATTAATGAATAGAATGTATTCTACAAACTGGTGTAATTGGTTAGCTACCGGTTCTGGAGCGGCTGGGATGGGAGTCAACGACGGAGATAACAAAGAATCCAATGGTGGTATCATCTCAGAAGGGACAGAACGAAACTTATCGACAATTGGACGCTCACGAGTGAGATGAATCTCTTCCTCTCTTGTAACCGCGACGGGGTCATAAGGCGGCACGGATATCACTGAACCCTCCAAACTACTTGGGGTATAATCTTGAATAACAGCCTCTTCAGCCGTTGAGGGTGGTTTCACGTAGGGGGTGGTGTCCATGGAATGACCAAACAATCCAGTCTGCCAAATCACAATCAAAATGACACCGATAATCAATACAATTCCCACCGTACAAGACACGGCAATAATTTTCTTTTTATCCCACATCCGTTTTATTAGATTGGGCAATTTACCTTTCAAATGCGTCGTCTCTTACGGTTCTTCAAGACAACCTGAGCATCATCCACAGGAGTATGTTTCGCCGTCACCACAATAGACATGTGATCTCCTGGAATGACTTTGCACTCAACCGGAAGGTGGCGATATTCGAGAATCATTCGAATCACATTTTCTTGTGTGTGCACATCAGGGATTTCGGTGCGCCTCCATCGAAACGTGAGAAGGAGGTTATCAGAGTTTTCGGGAACTCGGAGATACCATGAGGTGTAGGCACGACAAAGCTCTGCTTCAAACTGTCGTAAAAGCCCTACGGCTATGTTGACAGAACTGATAAAATCGGGCATTTTGTCATCAAAAGTGTTGAGAGCTCGATGAAAGTTGTCGACTAATAAATTTTGGTGCCGCAATAATTGAACTGGTCACAGATTCCTAGATTGCGACACACGTATTATTATCTTCAATTTTGTTCTTAAATTTGTCATATTTCAACCTGCCCGCCTTCGGTCGTCATGAACCCCAACCCCGCTTCTCAGCCCCTTGACACCACCTCGGAGAGCCAACCTCAGGTCGAAGAGAAGAAAGAAGATGATGATTTGATTAATGGAGTGGTGTCCGCTTCCAGCTGTTTGGCTGAGACGTTGGAAGTTTGTCGCAAGCGCTATATGGAGGAGTGCCAGGCTGCCGCCCCGGGTTTGAACCAGGACCAACTTCGAAGAGTGATGTCCGCTACCGAACGTTACCTTTCGGCGGTGGAAGTTCACCGCAAGCGCTATTTGGATGTGTTTGATGCTACCGCAGCCGCGCTTAAGTCATCTCAAACGGCCAAGCGACGCAAGATTGCTGATGTTGTCCCCGACCAATGAAATAAACCCGAAGCGATCGAACGCCATCTCAAATGGATCGAGAGCTCTATGGAAGTTGATCACACCATGAAAACCTGAATATATTTGGGGCAGCATGGAGGGTGTTTTCTTTGTTCTAATGGGCCGAAAAAGTAAAGCTGCTGATTCTGAGATGATGAAGACGATATTTACACAATCCAGACTTGTAATAGACAGTTCAGGTCATTAAAATTTCAAAATGTCACAATTGGATGAAGATGGTCTACCAATACCATGGATGTCAAGTGTTTACACCATCAAGATGATTGAAGAAAGAATACAGCAGCTACAAGACCCCGATTTTGGAAAAAAAACGCAAGAAATTAAAAATTGATCCTTTGGTGTGAGTGACGGGTGTTGTGATCATCGAATGGAGAAAGAAGATGCTCTCAAATTTTGGCAAAAATGCCTAGTTGACAGAAAAACGGCTATTGCTCAGATTGCGAAAAACTAAAGATTTTTTCTCAAAAAATAAACAATGGACGAACCAGACGAAGAAGTATGGTACAAAGATATGACTACGCTGGCAGAATTTATTTCATATTTGACAATGTTAGAGATCGTGATCGGTTCTCACAAAGAGTGGAATAAATACAGCGACGATTATCGGAAAATTTTGGCACCTATTTTTCAAAGCTGGATAAGTTTGAAACACAAAATTGCTAAGCTTATTACATACGATATGGCTGACAGATATTATATGGAACACCTTTATCACAAATATCCACGTGCTAAAAAATTAAAAGATACAGACCCAAAAAAATATCGAAAGCGTCTCAAAAGTGATTATCATCCAGACGTTATATTTTTGAACGAAGAAAATTTGAACGAATATCTTAACAGATTCCCCGAATTAGATAAGGAAAAAGCGGCAAATTTACTGAATGAATTTGAACATCGAATCGACAAGCAGTTAGTCAAGTTCAAAAAACAAATTGGGAAAGGGAATGAAGATCTGGGTGAAAAGATATACGCAAAAATGTCGGAATCAGTGGACAAGCTACTACGACGAGACTAGTCGTCATAATCATATTCTTTTTTTGGTAAAGCATCATAAAGCGCCGACAACTCTTTGAGGTACTGGTCTTGCTCCTCTTGTTCCTTTTGGGTCAAGAGTTCCACACGCAAGTAAGGCAGTTGATTCTTCAGCAATTTGACCAAAAAATCATTGTTAAAGTTTTGACCAGGTATCGGACACAAATCACAGCAGGAAATGGATGATCCAACGTGATCCTGATAATTGTCGTGAATGTAATTCAAGACTCCCAAGATGTTGCAAAATAGGTTGTCATCATTACTGTTGATAACCCAACATTCGCCAGTATAGCGCTCATGATAAATGATTCTTCCACTCGAGTATTTGATTTTAGGATTGAAACGATATCGAGTGCAAAGTAATTCTCCTCGAAATCGAACAGAAATCACAATGCCTTTTCGGCCCTCAGAATCTTGAAATCGCATGATTGGGTGTGTCACCATTTCTCGTTTGATTCCACCCATATGATCAGCGATGTAATCTTTCAAATCCACCACAGGTAACTTGTTTAAGTCGATGCCAGCCTTGGAAAACTCCTGAGCGTGCGGGCATCCCTTGAAATCTCCCAGAGAAGTCATTTGAAATAATGTTGAAAATAAACAGTCAATTAAGCATTTTCTTTTTAAATGGAACGAATTGCATTTATTCGAATTTTAACGGCAACAAAGAATTTTCTCAGGAATTTTTTACTATAAAGAATTGAAAGGTATTACAAGCGTCATTTTCTTAAAAATGCTCTCTCGTGGATTTGATATTCCTTTGGATGTCATGGTTCTCTTTGCTCACGCTGGAGGGCCCAAATTAGCTGTTACGCTCGCTCAAACGTGTCGACCTTTAAAACGGCGGTTAGATGAACGTTATGAAGTTCCTGTGTATGTGGATATCCGTGCAGTACTGGATGCGAATCAAGGCTACCGTCGACATTTTGGAGCTGTTGGCAAATATATACGCTTGACTGTGTGTTATCCGACGGATATACCTTTTCTTCCTCCAAGTGCTTCTCATCTGAAACATACGAAATTTTTTCACCAAGATGATTTTGATGGACAAGTGGAATATCCGGTTGGATTGAAAAAGCTTTATGTTTACAATCATGCTCACATCAAATTACCACATGGCCTCCAAGAGCTTTATATTTATGCCAACGTTCCAGAAGTTGAGAATATTTGTTTACCAGACAGCCTTGAGGTGCTCGAATTACCGTATTATGCGAGATATCCGCTTCCAAAGCTCCCTCGGAACTTGAAGAGATTAAAACTGCCTACTTTTTGGAAGCGACCCGCACACATTCTACCTGATTCAATACAAGAATTATGGATCAACCCAGAAGACATGAAAGAAGGAAGTTTTCCTCAACAACTAAAAATCCTTCATTTGGGTAAATATGATGTCAATTCAAAGTTTCATCTGCCGTTTGGTCTGGAAGAACTCGAATTACCAAACAATTATTTCGGAACTTCACTGCCTTTACTGAAATTTCCCAAATCCCTTCGTTCCTTGAAAGTTGTTGAACCGAAAGAGGAAGATGTTCTCCGCCTGATGAATGTCGAACGTTTCTCACACACGAAAAAGATGTTTGTTGACGAAGAGGGTAATAATATGTATGAATGGCACTTTTTCAGATAAATACATTATGGGTGGGTCCAGTACTGTACTGCGCGGCACCAGGCACCACAGATTCTCGGAATTTTTGGGTACATTGAGACTCATCGTTGCAATACAACCGTCATTCTTTCGAAGCTTTGCTCCTATGCAGCCCCCTGTGAAAAAGCAAAAGGTGTTGAGTCGGAGACAACAACATGAGCAAGAACAACTGATACGGAGAATGCAATTACAACGACAGCAACAACAGCCTCCCATACCACCTCTAGCGCCCCAACATCAACAACAGCCTCCGGGAGTGTATCGTGTGCCCCAACAACCTCCCAGACCACAACAGCCTACAGGAGTGTATCGTGTGCCTCTACAACCTCAAGCGCCACAACAGCCTCTACGAGTGTATCAAGTGCCCCAACAGCCTCCGGGAGTGTATCAAGTGCCTCCCAGGCCACCTCCAGTGCCGCAACACCAACACCCACAGAATCAAGGGCAACACAAGCA
>VFSW01005358.1_pt1 | contig 18982 bp, 22 predicted proteins | sample 5358111 | NCBI WGS metagenome assembly VFSW01 (sample SAMN11554181, study PRJNA540505) | mine drainage metagenome | isolation source: sediment from site ElyBrook_90M | place: USA: Ely Copper Mine, Vershire, VT | collected 2017 | reverse complement strand
AATAAAAATAGAATATTCAGGATATTTTTCATTGGCGTCACCATATAACTCGTTTGTAAAAATTTAATCATCATCCATGCCACCAAAGCCACCGTCGCCCATGCCGCCGAAACCTCCGTCATCCATTCCACCAAAGCCCCCATCATCCATGCCGCCGAATCCGCCATAGCCGCCATAACCCATTCCCTCATATCCCGGATTGAAATTGCTGTAGCCATCTGCGGCGAGCATGTTGCCGCACCCTGACAAAGCCAAAATGATTGCGCCCGCCAACATCAGATTTTTTATATATGTATTCAAGAATGGAACCTCGTCTTAACAGGTGACATGGAACAAACCAATGGTTTTCCCCCTGGCCTTGTTGTATGCAGTGACAGCATCTGTGGTGGAACGCAATATGACCCGGCAGTCGTGATGCTTGAAGTATTCTGCGGCTTCAGGTGACAAATTCAGGTTCTTGAACTGTCCGGCACCCAGCACAAGGGTGTCGCACCCTTCTTCGTATATGAACTCTGCCTCTTCGCGTGAAATGATGTGTGATGTGTTGTAATGCTTTCTAGAATACCGTTTCTTGCGCTTGAGTACCTCGCCCGACAAACGGATAAAAATATCGTACGGATAACTGTCACCGTTGACCGTAATGCTGCCGAATTCAGTAGAGTCTATTTTCATGACGGGCCTCCTGAGCGCTTGGCTTCATTATCGGAATCAATTCACATTACGTTCCTCGCAGAATTGTTACGACTTATTGAGAGGGCTTTCGTTTCACTGTTCAATGAAGACCCGGCGTGCTCCATTCCAGCCGTCCCCAGATTTTACGCTTTAGTAAATACAGCAGGACGGTCAACACAAATACGTAGGCCATCACGGCATAGCCTAGGTTTTCCCGCGCTTCGGCCATGGGGTCAGCTGCCCACCCGAGAAACGTGGAAACGTCTTTGGCCTTCACAAGAAGTGCTTTTCGGCTTGCGGGATCCGCCTGTGATATTCCCAATATGTCAGGCATCTTGATCCCGGGGAAAACATGATTGTCGGTATTCCCATTTGCTGCTGTATAGAACCCGGTAATCATTGAATCGATATACCCCACCCCGCCTTCCCTGGCTTTGGCCATCAGGGACAGGTCAGGAGGGACGATGCCAAACGCTGTGAGCGCATCGCCGGGGGCCATCTGCGCGATGAGTGGATCGCCCATGTTCCTGTCGCCTCGCATCACATCGACCTGCTGCTTCGTGAAACCGAGTTTGAGGAAATCGCTGTATTTGAGGTACTTGAGGCTGTGACAGGCGTTACACACCTCAGTGGCCACATGGGCGCCGCGCTGCAAAATGGCGTCCTTATCCCCTGCGGCCAGTGCTGTCCCGTTCATCGTGCAAGCCAGGCTGGCAAACAGTGCCCAGAGTCTGAAATGATTCACCGGGCCTCCTCGATTTCCTTTTGGGTCATTTCCATCACTTCGACGGGTAACCCTATTTTCAGAAGATAACCTTCCTCCCATCGCGACAGAAAGGGAAGCAACAGAAATGTTGAAAAGTAAATGGCTGTCGCGACTTCGCCCACCACTTTCAAATCACTTTCCGGCGGATGCGCACCCACGTAGCCCAAAACGAAAATGTCAACGATGAATACATAAAACATCGTACGGTAAACCGGCCTGTATATGGCACCCCCTGAAATCCTGGAACGATCCAGATAGGGCAGGGCAGCAAAAATCAGAACCGACAGCGCCATGGCCACAACTCCGCCGATGAGGTCCGGCACCGCGCGCAAGATGGCATAGAAGGGCAGGAAGTACCATTCCGGAACAATATCTGCCGGCGTTTGCATTGGATTGGCCGGAATATTGTTCGTCACGTCGATGACAAGCTCTGGGTCGAAAAACACGATGCCGAAATACACCAGCATGAACACGCCAAGACCAAAAAGATCCTTGATTGTGAAATAGGGATGGAATGGAATGTTGTCCTTGTCGGCCAGATTGAGGCCCGAAGGGTTGCTGCTCCTGACCGTGTGAAGCGCAATGAGGTGAATGACTGCCGCTGCCGATATCAGGAACGGAAACAAGTAATGCATGGAGAAAAAGCGGGTCAGGGTGGGGTCATCGACCGCGAATCCGCCCCTTAGCCAGATGACGATCTGGTCGCCTATGATGGGTGTTGCACTGAAAAGATTGGTGATCACCGTGGCGCCCCAGTAGGACATCTGACCCCAGGGAAGCAGGTATCCCATGAAGGCGGTCGCCATCATGAGCAGCAGCAGCCCCTGTCCGGTCCACCAGAGCAACTCGCGCGGTCGCCGGTATGAACCGTAATAAAGCGTGCGTGCCATGTGGATGTAAATCACGGCAAAAAAGGCAGAAGCGCCAGTGGAATGGAGATAGCGGATCAGCCAACCGTAGTTGACATCGCGCATGATGTGCTGGACAGAGTCGAATGCAAGGTTTGAATCCGCCTTGTAGTGCATCGCCAGGAAAATGCCCGTCACAAGCTGGATGACAAGCACGAAGCCTGCCAAAAATCCGAACCCCCACCAATAACTCAGGTTTCTTGGAGTAGGGTAATCGGTCAGTTCGTGCTTAATGAAATGAGTCAGCGGAAAACGCGCATCGATCCACGCGATCATTTTCTTCATGACGACTTTCCAATCAGGATCTTGTCGTTTGAAACGAAATGATAGGGAGGCAAATGGAGGTTCTGTGGCGCCGGTCCGGAAATGATTCGTCCACTATTGTCGTATACGCTGCCATGGCAGGGGCAGAGCCAACCCTGGGCTGTTTTATTCGGCACGCAACCCAGGTGCGTACAGACCCCGATCACGACCAGCCATTCCGGTTTTTGAACGCGTTGACTGTCCGGAACCGGCTCCTTGCCGCCTGGCGAGGCCCCCATTTCTGCAATCTCCGCCGAGGTCCGGTGCACCACGAAAACAGGTTTTCCCTGCCAGGGGAAGGTCTTTTCCTGGCCCATCGGAATTCCGGAAAGATCAATCTCCACGGTTGCCCTTTCAAGCACATCTGAAGAAGGATTCATGCTGCTCACAAAAGGTACGCATGCCGCGGCAACACCGCCTCCGGCAACGGCCATGGTGAACGTGCCAAGAAAATCGCGGCGCGCGGGATCTGTGGTTTCCGTATTCTTTTTTGTCATGGTCAACTTTGTATCGGTGTACCCAAAAGTCGGTATGGGCTCTGTACATCCCTGGTGAATTCTAGTTTGATGTTTTGTTTCTGGCCTGCGCTTGCGCGCGAATCACAGTAACGATTCGATCATACGCAGCATTGTTTTTGAATGGGGTAAGGAGTTATTGCGAAATGTGCAGGATCGATCATGGGGCTGCAGCGCTCAGAAAGCGCATTCCGTGCCTATCGTCGTGCAATCAATGAAACAAATAAACCGGAGGGGAATTCAAGTGACCATGACAATTTTGGAAAGGGGCCGTCAAGATGTGAAATATCATGAATCATCGTCAGGCGCTAACAAGTAACCCAATCCCCGTACCGTCTTGATATAGCTAGGTGATTCAGAATCATTTTCGATCAGCCGCCGAAGCCTGAATATTTGTACGTCGATGCTGCGATCAAACACTTCAAGTTCTCGTCCCCTTGCCATTTTCATCAGCTTTTCTCTGGACAGCGGGAAGCAAATTTCATTTGCTGCCTGTTGCATTCTGGACAGCCTCGTTATCGATGCTCATCTTGTTCGGAATGATGGCAGCTCATTGATCGGGGCGATATTGATGTCGCGCTGAGTGTTTTCAATGACTTTGGCAGCCTCGGCAACTTTGAGGCTCTCTGCAAGATGATTTCTTGCCGTAATAATTTCCTGATAGAGGCCATTCACCTGTTGCGCCGTTTCCGTGTCGACTCCGAAGAGATATTTATGTTGTTTACACGATGCGTCTTGTCTCCAGGGTTGATTCGCTCTGGACTGTATCCACCAAAAAAGTCCTGATTAAATTGAAGTCCAGAAATTTTCTCAAGGACCGGAACGCAGTCCTGTTCGGTTTCACCGGGATAGACCGTGGGCTCATAGATGACGATATCACCCGGCTTCAAAGCGCGTGCAACTGCCTCACTGGCAAGAAGCAGTGGTTGCAGTTCAGGTCGATTGTGGGCATCTATTGGCGTGGGAACGGTAACGATGTGGCAATTGCAATGGCGCAAATCTTCTGCTTGGGTGGTAAAGGTCAAGTTAATGGAGGACTGAAGCCTTGCTCGAGTCAATTCAAGCGTCTGGTCATACCCCCCTTCAACTGGGCAATCCTGTCCTTCCTGCTGTCAAACCCAAGCACCTGTCTTTTACGAACCGAATTCGACAGCCAGGAGCTGGCCCAAATAACCCGGACCGATGATAGAAAGATAAATGTCGTTTGTTGCATAAATTTGTTGGCGATGGATGCGGATGGTTTTCGATAGTGCCAACGGATTGTGTCGGAAAGTAAAATCAGACTGTGTTAATTCTGGTAAGTATAAACAGTAAATTGTATTCGTATCCCTCATATTAGCTTCTGGAGATTCCTGTCCAGGAATGGCGCAAATACAGGGTTTCTGTGACATATCCAATGTGATTTCAGTCGGGTACCTGGCGATGGGATGCTGAAGGATATGTTGATTTACACATTGCTACGAAAGGAGATCTGTGCGCATGGGCGGCCATGTTAGGCTGCGCTTCATGCAGATCAAAGACAAAATTATCGGTTCAGAACACCCACCCTTCATCATTGCCGAAGTGGCCCAGAGCCATGATGGCAGCTTGGGCCTCGCCTTTTCTTTCATTGATATGGCGAAGGAATGTGGTGCGGACGCCGTCAAGTTTCAAACGCATATCGCCAATGCCGAGAGCACCCCTGCGGAACCCTGGCGCACTCCTTTCAGTCGCCAGGATGCAAGCCGTTATGACTACTGGAAGCGCATGGAATTCACCCGAGAGCAATGGCGGGCATTGAAGGAATACGCGGACAGCCGGGACATCATCTTCCTGAGTTCGCCGTTTTCAATAGAAGCCTGCCAGTGGCTTGAGGACATCGACATTCCAGCCTGGAAAATTTCCTCTGGGGAAGTTCATAACCTGGAATTGCTTCAATGGGTCCTGGAAACGCGAAAACCCGTGATTCTCTCCAGCGGGTTAAGTACCCCAACCGAGACCATAACGCTTGCCCGCTCCATTCGCAGCCAGGGGGTGTCAGTGGCCGTATTGCATTGCACCGCTCTCTACCCCACCCCGGCTGAAGCGGTGGGACTGAATCTGATGGACACGTTCTACCATGCTCTGCACGGCATACCCATAGGAATTTCTGACCACTCTGGCGTGCCGTATCCGGGTATCGTGGCAAGCTATCTGGGCGCTTCAATCATCGAAGTTCATTTCACGCTGCATCCTAGGATGTACGGCCCGGATGTCCCTGCCTCCCTTACACCCGAGGGACTATCCGCTCTGGTGGCCGGCGTGCGGTTTGCCTGGCGCATGCGCCATCACACAGTGGACAAGGTCCAGCAGTTAGGTGCGCTTGCACATGAACGCATGATATTTGGACGAAGCCTCTACACAACACGCGCGATTGCAGTGGGCGAGGAAATCACAACGAAGGATGTGGCTTACAAGAAGCCCGGTGGGGGGCTTGCCTATGAGTATCTCGAACGTATTGTAGGGCGCAGGGCACGACAGCCTCTACCCAACCATCACGCCCTGAGTCTGGATGATGTCCTTTAAGAGACGGGTCTGTGTTGCCATTACGGCCCGTCCCAGTTATTCACGCATCCGAACCGCGCTGGAGCATATCGCGCAGTTTCCCTTCATTGACCTGGAAATCTTCTGCTCAGGTTCGGCACTGCTGGATCGTTATGGCCGGATTGTGGATTTGATTCGTGCTGATGGTTTCAACGTCACCGAAGAGCTGTTTACTTATGTGGAGGGCAACGAGCCTATCAACATGGCCCTCACCACGGCCAATACGATCCAGACGACTGCCCAGGCACTGAACAGAATCAACCCCGATCTGCTATTCACCATTGCGGATCGTTATGAGACCCTGGGTACAGCGGTGGCCTGTTCCTATTTGGGTATTCCCCTCATTCATGTCCAGGGGGGAGAGATCACCGGCAACATAGATGACAAGGTCAGGAACGCGGTAACCCAGCTGGCCGATTTTCATTTGGTGTCCAATGTGCATGCGGCCACGCGGGTAGAGCGCATGGGTGGAATTCGCAGCGCAATCCATGTCACGGGATGCCCCTCCATTGATTTGGCGCGCGAGGCGCTCACCCTCCCGCTCACGCATGTCCAGCAAGCGCTCCACCAGCAGGGGGTTGCCGATCTGCCCCTGGATCGGGGTTTCATTGTGGTATTGCAGCACCCCGAAACAGACCGGCATGAGCAAAGTTTTGCACAGATGTCCATGACTATGGATGTTGTTTCTCGCTTCGGTTTACCCACGCTGGTGTTCTGGCCCAACGTCGATGCCGGCGCAGATGCTGCATCTCGGGCAATTCAGTTGTTCCGCAACGCAGGTGGCACTCCTTCGGTCCATTTTGTGCAGAATCTAGAAGGCACCTTGTTTCTTCGCTTGCTGCGTCAATGCGCCTGTGTCGTGGGAAATTCCAGTGTAGGCATCCGTGAGTGTGCGTTTCTGGGCACACCGGTGGTCAATATCGGGATCAGGCAGCAAGGACGTGAGCGTGCTTCAAATGTGGTGGATTGCGATTGGGATAGCCTGCAGATCTCGATGGCCTTGCGCCAGCAACTGGAGCAGAAACGCTATCCCTCCTCAGAGATTTATGGAAACGGATTTGCGGGAATGGAAATTGCCCGGGTCATTGGTGAGCTGACTTGAGATTCGCAGGGGTGAAGCTCGGTTCTGCTTGGATGCTGGTAGCCGGAGCCAGCTTTGCTACCATGGGCCTGCTGGTCAAACTATGTGTTCCCTATTTTTCAGCAGACGAACTGGTGTTTTATCGCTCCCTCTTCGGCCTGATCCTGGTGGGTGCCCTACCTTTGTACCAGGGGTGCACACTCAAAACCCGCTATTGGTCCATGCATTTGATGCGCAGTCTGTGTGGCCTTGCTTCTCTATGGCTCTTTTTTTTTACGCTCGCGCGTGTTCCACTGGCCACCGCCGTGACGCTCAACTATACCTCGCCACTATTCTTTGCATTTTTGCTGACCGTGTTGGGGCGTGAACCAGTCGCTCGTTCGCTGCTGTTTGCCATGGGAATCGGATTCATCGGCGTGTTGCTGGTATTGCAACCCCATGTGGCCAGCTCTGAATGGCTGTCCGGATTTACGGGGCTTTTATCGGGGCTCACTGCTGGAATATCCTACCTTTGCGTACGTCACCTGGGGCAGGTGGGTGAGCCGGAATGGCGCATCGTGTTTTACTTCTCCGGGCTGTCCACCCTGGTGCTGGGGACCGTAGTGTTACTGAAGCCCCATCATCCGCTCACGTTTTCCCATCCAGGTTTCCTAGTTTCCCTGGGGGCCGTGGCCACCCTGGGGCAATGGGCCATGGCTCGGGCCTACCGCACGGGAAAAAGCTTGCTGGTAGCCAATTTTGCGTTTAGTACCGTGTTGTTTTCCTGTGTTTTAGGCGCCGTGTTTCTCAAGGAAAAACTCGATGCCCACACCTGGTGGGGAATCCTGGCGGTCATCCTGGCCGGAATCATGTCCACCATGATCATTCGTCGGCACAATGAGGCGCAGCTTCACCAAAACCGGTCCTGAGTGCTGTCGCAGCTTCGCGGATTCCATGGGTGCCACGAAACACCGCCATGCCTGGTTACGGTATATAATGAACACAGTCGTCGAATTTTCTCAATCCTCCCTTCTTCGGTTGTTCCCGTACGAGCCCCGAATGAATTCCCTGAACAACTGGTCCAGATGATCACCCTTAAAAATGTTGTATTGCGCCGCGGCGCGAAGGTCTTGCTGGATGGCGCTTCTGTTTCCATCAAGCCTGGCGAAAAAGTAGGTTTGGTTGGTCGCAATGGCGCCGGAAAATCCTCGCTTTTTGCCTTGCTCAATGGCTCCTTGCACGAGGATGGCGGCAATTACGAGATTCCCGCCCAGTGGCGCATGGCGCAGGTGGCGCAGGACATGCCAGAAACCACCCAGAGTGCCACGCGCTTCGTGGTGGAGGGCGATGTGACACTGCATGCGGCACAGGTCGAAGTGACGGCGGCGGAAGCGAGCGAAGACGGCGAGCGCATGGCGCTGGCCTACATGCATTTTCATGACGCCGGTGCGCATGATGCTGAAGCGCGGGCACAGGCACTGATCCTGGGCCTCGGTTTCAAGAGCAGCGAACTCGATCAACCCGTCAACAGCTTCTCCGGGGGCTGGCGCATGCGCCTGCAATTGGCCCGGGCCCTAATGTGCCCCTCCGATCTGCTGTTGCTGGACGAACCCACCAATCACCTCGATCTGGACGCCCTGGTCTGGCTGGAAGCCTGGCTCAAACGGTACAACGGCACTATGTTGGTGATCAGTCATGACCGCGAATTTCTCGATGCTGTCACCACGGTGACGGTACACATCGAAAGTGCAAAATTGACGCGCTATGGTGGCAATTACAGTGCCTTCGAAGACCTGCGTGCCGAACAGATGGCCTTGCAGCAAAATGCTTATGCCAAGCAGCAGGAAAAAATTGCCCACCTGCAAAAATTCATTGCCCGCTTCAAGGCCAAGGCCAGCAAGGCCAAACAGGCCCAGAGCCGGGTCAAGGCACTGGATCGCATGGAAAAGATCGCACCGCTGCTCTCTGAAGCCGACTTTACTTTCGAGTTCAAGGAGCCATCCCATCTGCCCAATCCCATGCTGACCATGCACCAGGTGAGCTTCGGTTATCCGGCACCCGCAGATGCGCCTGTCGGAACCACGCCCACGGTGATCGTGCGCGACGTCAGTAAGACCGTGCTGGCAGGCCAGCGTATCGGCATACTGGGCGCCAACGGCCAGGGCAAATCGACGGTGGTTAAAACCGTGGCGCGCGCGCTGATGCCTCTGGATGGCGAGATGACCGAAGGCAAGGGCCTCAACATCGGGTATTTTGCGCAGCAGGAGATGGATGTGCTGCAACCTGCCGACACGCCGCTGGAACACATGATCCGTCTCGCCAAAGCGGTGAGCGCTGCAGGCAAGATCAGCGGCCAGAGTACGCGCGAGCAGGATTTGCGTACTTTTCTTGGCACCTTCAATTTTGGTGGCGACATGATCAAGCAGGCGGTGGGATCCATGAGCGGCGGAGAAAAAGCGCGCCTCGTGCTCTGCATGATCGTCTGGCAACGCCCCAATCTGCTGCTGCTGGACGAACCCACCAACCACCTCGATCTAGCAACCCGCGAAGCGCTCTCCATGGCGCTCAACGAGTTTGAGGGCACGGTAATGCTGGTCAGCCATGATCGCGCCCTGTTGCGGGCCGTGTGCGATGAATTCTGGATGGTGTCGCGTGGTGGGGTGTCGCCCTTCGACGGTGACCTCGACGACTACCAGCGCTACCTGCTCGATGAAGCCAAACGCCAGCGCGAAGAAGCCAAAAGGACTGCCCCCGTCACGGCTGTGTCCCCCCAGCCAACGGCAAACGCCTCCAGGGCCATCAAGGGACTGCGCCGCGAGTTGGACAAGATCGAGGGCGAGATTGCGGCACTCAATGCCGAGCAGGACCAACTGCAATCCCAGATGGTCGGACCCCCATCCGCCGTCGAGATTGCCAGGATCGGCAAGCGCCTGAAGACGATTCAAACCGACTTGGTGCCGCTGGAAGAGCGCTGGCTTGCCTTGAGCGAACAGATTGAAGCGGCGGATGCGCCCGCAAACCTTTAAACTGCAGATTCGGCGTGCGATGAGCGCCTGACCCAACCGAGGTTAACATGGCTCGACAGCAGGTTTTTCTAGGCCGTATCCTGGGTATTCCGGTGGGCCTGGATTATTCCTGGTTCCTGATTTTTGCGCTGCTGACCGCGCTTCTGGCCAACAGCTATTACCCCGCCGAATTTGACGCCTGGCCGCTGTCCCTGTACTGGTTCATGGGGGCACTCACTGCCATGCTGTTTTTCGTCAGCGTCCTACTGCACGAATTGGGACATTCCGTAGTGGCATTGCGCTACGGCATTCGGGTGCGCAGCATTACCCTCCATGTGTTTGGTGGGGTTGCAGAGATCGTGGACGAGCCCCCCAGTGCAGCGGCCGAGTTTTTCGTGGCGATAGCCGGGCCCCTGGTGAGCTTTGCCCTGGCCGGTCTCTTCCATGTGCTGCAACCGTCCCTGGTTTCGGTGCAGCCCCTGCTGGCCCTTGCCGAGTACCTGGCGTACATCAACTTGAGCCTCGCGCTGTTCAATCTCGTGCCAGGTTATCCGCTGGATGGAGGACGCGTGTTTCGCGCCCTGATGTGGGCCGTCACCGGCGACATGGGGCGTGCCACGGTGATTGCGGCCCATGTGGGGCGGGGCTTTGCGTTCCTGTTCATCGCCCTGGGGGTCTGGCAGATCTCCGCGGGCAATCTGGGTGGGGGCCTGTGGATTGCCTTCATCGGCTGGTTTCTTCATAACGAGGCGCGCGCCGCCCTGCTGCACCATGCGGCTAATCGTTAAACTGTGGGAATGGCGCGCACCTATAAAATCCTCCTGAGCAACTTGGGTTATGCCCGCGGTATCAGCGGGAAGTTTTCACACCATGTGCGCTATCTGCACCGTCATTTCTATTGCTCACCCCGGATACAAAAGCAGGCCCTGGGCCAATTGAGTACGCTCATCGGTCGGGAAGACCCCGACCTGTGCTGCTTTGTGGAAATCGACAAGGGGTCCTTCACTTCCGGGGGATACAACCAGCTGCATGCGCTGATCGGTGCGAAATACCCCCATTTTGACATCGAGAACAAATATGGCCCCGCCAGCCAGCTGCGATCATTTTTCGTCACCCGCGGCAAAAGCAACGGATTCATGGCCAAAGAAAATTTTTCTCACGAACGGATCTACTTTCGCCATGGCACCAAGCGCCTGGTATACAAGATCCTCCTGGCACCCCGGCTCACCCTGTTTTTTTCCCACCTGTCGCTTAACAAATCGGTGCGGCGCGCGCAGCTCATCGAAGTGCGCGAGCTCATGGGCAGCGTGTCGGGTGAGGCGATTTTTCTTGGGGATTTCAACATCCTGTCCGGGCTCGGCGAGCTTTCCGTGCTGCTGGAACGCTCGGACATCGTCCTGCTCAACCAGCTAGACCTGCCCACCTTCACCTTCCACAAGCGCCAGCTGCTGCTGGACCTGTGCTTTTGTTCCGCAGGGATTGCTGCATCCTCACGCCTGAGCATCGTGCCCCAGGCCTATTCGGACCATGCTGCCCTGGTGCTGGAAGTCACCGTGCCGGAGGGGTCATGACGGCAATGATTGCAGCGCTCGTCGCTTCTTACGGCTACCTCGCCGTATTCGTGGGCACGCTGCTGGAAGGAGAAACGATCCTGCTGGCGGCGGGCTACGCGGCACAGCGGGGCCTGCTCCACTGGCCCGTGGTGATTGCCATTGCGATCGCGGGGGGAACCCTTGGAGACCAGATCGCTTTCATGGTGGGGCGCTGGAAAGGGCTTGTCCTAATTGCCCGGTTTCCCAGCCTGGCGCACCGGGTGCCGCAAGTGCATCGCCTGCTGGAGCGGTATCATGTGGTGCTGATTCTGGTGATCCGTTTTCTCTATGGGCTGCGCATTGCCGGCCCGATCATCATGGGCACCACCAAACTACCGTTTTTCCGGTTTGCCGTGCTCAACTTCCTGGGTGCCGTGCTTTGGGCGCTCGTCGTCTCGGGCGCCGGGTATTATTTCGGCATGGCCCTGGAGGTATGGGTGGCTGACGTGGAGCATGTGGAGCTATTCGTTCTGCTGGGCATCCTGCTGGCGGGTTTCATCGCAGCACTCTGGTTGTACCTGCGTTCGGTGCGCTACAAGGACGATTCAAATGTTTCATGATCTTCCCTATCCAATCCTGGCACTGGAGCATAGTGCGCTGGTGTTGGGCGGTTTGCTGGTTTATTTCCTGCTGACCAAAATCGGACAGCAGCGGCGGCCTCCTGCCTCCGCCATCGCCTGGGTGATGGTCATAGGGCTCTTCCCCTATCTGGGCATTCCTCTGTTTCTGCTGTTTGGCATGCGCAAGTTTCCGCGACCGCGGCGCTTGCCACGACTGCGTCAGATGCCGGGTGAACCAGAGCAGCCGGTCTGGGCCACGCGTCTGCTGGCAGCCATGGACATGCCTCCCGTCTGCAGCAACGCGGAAATCCGGTTTCACGAAGATGGGGCGGCATCCAGGACGGCGCTGCTGTCCCTAATTGAAGATGCCGCCCATCAGATCGCCCTATGCAGCTTCATCTTGGCTCCGGATGAGGTGGGTCGCGAGGTGGTGGCGGCACTTTCCCGGGCTGCGGCGCGTGGCGTGAAGGTGCGCGTGTTGCTCGATGCCGTGGGGGGGCTGCAGAAATCGCGGCGCCATATCCCCCAGTTGCGCGCGGCGGGGGTGAGCGTACGCTGGTTCATGCCCCTGTTTCACAATCCGCTGAAAGGACGCAGCAACCTACGCAACCACCGCAAAATGGTCATTGTCGACGGCGCGCGCCTGTGGAGTGGCGGGCGTAATCTCGCTGCAGAATACTTCATCGATCGTCCCGGCTGCCCGGTCTGGGTGGATTTGAGCTTTGAAGTGCGCGGTCCCCTGGCGGCGCAGGCGCTGGCACTGTTCGAGCGGGACTGGAAGATGCCCAGCGGCATCGGCCAGCCCCGGAAAGAAGCGGTAGCACAGGCCCCCGGCGCGACGGGGGGGCGGGCACAACTCGTACCCAGCGGTCCCGACCTTGCGGATGATACCGTCTACGATCTGCTGTTGACCTCGGTGTATCAGGCGAGGCGGCGCATCGTTGCCGTTACCCCCTATTTCGTGCCTGATGAAGCACTGCTTCTGGCTTTGTGCATGGCCTGTCGGCGTGGCGTGGCGTTCACGCTGCTGGTGCCGCAGCGTTCCAATCATGCACTGGCCGACCTGGCCCGTGCGCAGGCCCTGCGCGAGCTGGTTCATGCCGGTGCCGAGGTGCTGCTCTATCCGGACATGATTCATGCCAAGGCAGTCATCGTGGATGACGATCTTGCCCTGTGCGGCTCGGCCAATCTGGACGGGCGCAGCCTGTTCCTGAATTTCGAGTTGATGACCGCGTTTTACGGTGCCGCCGAAATGGAATGGCTGAGCGCCTGGTTGGCACGGCACACGGCACGATCCCGACCCTTCCAGTCCCGAGCGCCGTCGTGGCGGCGCGATATCGTGGAAGGCCTGGCGCGCACCGTGGCCTTCCAGCTCTAGGACGACGGCCTAGCGCTGCAGGGCCACTTTCCGGAGCGCTTCAAAGCAGGTCCGGTCGATGGCGCTGTCAAGATTTTTGGCCATGATCTCCAGGGTCTGCGGCACCGGAATGGCCCCGCGGTAAGGACGCTCGGCGGTGATGGCGTCGAAAATGTCAGCGATGGTGATGATGCGGGTCTCCAGGGCAATGTCCTCTGCCTTGAGGCCCAGGGGGTAGCCCTGGCCATCGAGGCGCTCGTGATGCGCGCTGGATACCGCAGCCAGTTCCCTGAAAATGCCGATGCGCCCCAGGATGGCGCCCGTGAACGCGGCATGTTGTTTCACGGATGCCCACTCGTGGTCATCCAGTTTTCCGGGTTTGTCCAGAATGGCATTGCTCACGCCCAGCTTGCCCACGTCATGCAACAGGGCCCCACGTTTCAGCCAGCGGCGGCGAGCTTCCGATACGCCCAGCTCCTGCGCCACCTGGTCCGTATAGAGAGCCACCCGCACGCTGTGCCCCTGCGTGTAAGGACTTTTTGCATCCACGATCTGTCCGAATCCGGCAGCAATTTCATCCAGATAGTCCTCATCCAGCGGCGCTTCGTCATGCCCGGGGGCGAGGTTGAAAACCGCCTGGTGCAATTCCGGAGCGTTCAACATGGCCCAGAATTCAGACTGGTCTGCCAGCGACTCCAGCACGCGCACCAGTTCGGGGTCTAACCAGGTGCCAGCGCGATGGCGTGCTTCACGCAGGGCGCCCTCGGGCCCCGCCACGGTGTGGAATACGTCCACCACCTGGGAGAGCAGGGCAATGCGCGCATAGATGGGAATGGCCTCGCCGGACAGCCCCTCCGGTCGGCCGGCGCCATCCCAGTGCTCGTCCAGTGCGTGGATGCCCGAGGCGATCGCTTCGCTGAAACGCAACTGGCGCGCAATGTCCGCGCCGCGCTGACAGCGCGTCTGGATCAGCTCCTGCGCCATCTCGTCGCCATGGCGCATCACATTGAGCAGCTTGCTGAAGCGGTCCGCGAGGCCGGCCTGCAGGCCGGTATGGTTGAACACGAAATTCAGGGCCTGCTTGAGACTGCCGTCCAGCAGCTTGAAGTCCCGTTTGAAGCTGAGGTCATCGGTGATGTAGAGTTCACAGATGCGTGCTGCGTTGCTGCTGCAGCCCAGATCCTTGAGCAGCAGGGTGTAATACAGTTCCCACAAGGACGGCTTGGGTAAACCCAGAACCTGGCCCACGTGCATCCCGATCCAGCAGCAGCGCACGCAATGGCCTTCGGGCTGCCCTTCGGTCATGTCCAGCGCATGGCTCAAGGAGGCAATGAGTTCTGAGAGTCTGAGTCCGCCGAGGGGCATAGGGCAATTCAGGGATTCAATGGTGACGAATATAACCGAAGCCGTGATCGCTGGTACACTTTTCCGTTGCAGGACCATTTCATTTCGGGAGGCTTTATGAACACAATCCGTCCGTCATTCCAGGGGTCGCGCGTCGTGATGCTGGCCACTTCGCTATGCCTTGCGGTCTCGGTGCTTGCAGCGCCCGTGACTGATCCGCAGCTGGAAAAAGTCGTTCAGCAGGGCAAGGAATTGTTTACCCACAACACCTTCAACGGCAATGGCCGGGTGTGCCAAACCTGCCATTTGAGCGGAGGGCTTGCTCCGGGCAAGCTGCCAGATGGTAAGGCCATTCCGAGCCTCGCCAATGCCGCTGCGGTGTTTCCGCTCTTCAAGCCGCGCCAGGGCAAAGTGGTTACCTTGCCGGACCAGATCAGAAACTGCGTCGGAGGCGCGCTGGAGGGACAGGTCCCGGCCTATGGCAGCGACGAACTGAACGCGCTGGTGGTCTACGTCACCTCGCTCTCCCAGGGCAAGGCCATCGACATGGGTGGAAAGCCCCAATGATCCAGCTGACCTGCCCTCATTGCCAAACGGTCAATCGCGTGCCGTCCGGGCGGTTGTCCGAACAGCCCACCTGCGGTGCGTGCAAGAAACCCCTGCTGGGCGGCGTTCATGCGCTCCATGCCGACACCATCGATGCCGTGCTCCAGTCTTCCGTGCCCGTGATCGTCGATTTCTGGGCCCCCTGGTGTGGCCCTTGCCGCAGTTTTGCCCCGACTTTTGCCGCAGCAGCGCAAAAACACGGCGGACGCCTGGTGTTTGCCAAGGTGGACACCGAGGCCGAACAGGCCCTGGGCGCGCGCTTCAACATTCGCTCCATTCCCACCCTGGGCGTCTTCCAGGGTGGGCAAGAGCTGGGCCGCATTTCCGGCGCGCTGCCGCCAGCCCAGCTCGAAGCCCTGATCGGCGAGGTCCTGAAGCAATCCAGCGTTTGAAACCAGAGGAAACAGATCGTGAGTGATGAGCCCCAGGCCATCCTGGAACAACAGGAAGATTATCGTTTTGCAATCCATTGGGGGTCCCAGCGGGACCAGACCCCCCTCATTGCCGATGAAAGTCCGCCGCTGGGTGGGGGTGCTGGCCCCACGCCCGGACAATTGCTGGTGGCGGCCGTGGCCAACTGCATGAGTGACTCGTTGTTGTTTGCCCTGCGCAAATTCAAGCAGCGCCCCGAACCGTTGCGTGCTGAAGGGCGCGCCGAGGTGGGGCGCAATGAAGCAGGGCGAATGCGGGTCTTGAGCATCCACATCACGCTGCAGCTTGGCGTGCCTGCAGCCGCCCTGGAGCATCTTGAGCGTGTGCTGGATCAGTTCGAAGGATTCTGCACCGTGGGCCAGAGTGTTGCCCAGGGCATTCCCGTGCATGTTTCCGTCAAGGACAGCCTGGGCGCAACGCTCAAGGCGCCTCCGGTGCTTGCAGCCTAAACGCGGGTCAGGGGGGCCGCCAGCTCGCGCCATCCGCTGGGGTGGGGTACGGCGGGATGAGGTGGCTCGGGCCAGTGCCAGTGTGGCGTGGGAAAGAGGGCCTGCATGGCCGTCATGTCGCAGTGGTAGGGCGGGCCCAGCACGCGTCCTTCGGCTTCGGCCTCGGGACGGCGCACCTGCATGAACAGGGCCCACAAAGTGCCGCCCGGGCGCAACCAGCGCTGCAGCTGTTGGGCATAGGCCACCCAGGAAGCAGGGTGGATGGCGCACAGGCAGGTCTGCTCGTACACCGCATCCAGGGGTTGATCCGGCTGCCACTGCAGGACGTCAGCCTGGACGATGGGCGGATGCAGTCCCTGTGCCGCCAGCAGCTGTTGCACCCGGGCCACCGCAGCGGCGGTGTAATCGATGCCCACCACCTCGAAGCCGCGGCGCGCCAGCTCGGCCACCTCCCACCCCGAACCGCAACCGGGCACCGCAATGCGGCAGGGCTTGAGCGCCCCCGAGTCCAGCCAGGCCAGCAGTTGCGGACTGGGTTCGCCCCGATCCCAGGCGGTCTGTCCGGAGAGAAATCGCTCCTGCCAGAAGGCCTGGGTGGGCCCGGGCTTCGTCATGCCAAAGCCCTCGTGGGGACGGGCCCGGCGCGCAGCAGCTGGCTGGGAACGGCGCGTCCCACCAGCCGTTCCAGCAGCGCGGCCGTTTCGAGCAGCAGTGGCAAATCCATGCCGGTGTCGTAACCCATCAAGTCCAGCATGTGCACCAGTTCTTCAGTGCAGATGTTGCCCGTGGCCCCTGGCGCGTAGGGGCAGCCCCCCAGTCCGCCGAGGGACGCATCAAAATGGCGGATGCCGGCCTGCAGCGCCGTCACCACGTTGGCCAGCCCCATGCCGCGCGTGTTGTGAAAATGTGCGGTGATCTGCAGTTGCGGAAAGGCCACCACGGCCCGCGTACACAGGCTGCCCACCGCGCCAGGGCTGGCCATGCCGGTGGTGTCGCAAAGCGAAATGCCCCGCACGCCCAGGTCGGCAAAGCGGCCGGCCCAATGCATCACTTCATCCGGGTCCACCCATCCGGCGAGCGAACAGCCAAAGCTGGTGGAGAGCGAGACGTTGACGGGGGTGTGATGTGACGCGGCGAGCGTGATGACTTCCTGCAATTGCGCAAAGGATTGTTCGCGGCTCATGCGCAGGTTGGCCTGGTTGTGTGCCTCGCTGATGGACATCACCAGGTTGAAGGCGTCTGCCCGCGCGGCCAGCGCGCGTTCGGCACCGCGCACGTTGGGGACGAGGGCCAGGTATTCCACGGCCGGGTTGCGGGTGATGCCGGCAAATACTGCGTCGGCATCCGCCAGCATGGGAATGGCCTTGGGGCTGGTAAAGGAGCTCACCTCGATCGCGGCGTATCCCGCCCTGCTCATGCGATCGATCAGGTCAATCTTGTCCGCGGTGGGAATGAACTGCGCCTCGGACTGAAACCCGTCGCGCGTTACCACTTCGGCGATGTACACGCGCCCGGTCGGGGTTGCGGCGCTCATGCCACGACTCCGGCATCACGCAGGGCCTGGATGGCGCGAACATCATAGCCCAGCTCTGCCAGCACACTGTCCGTGTTCTCGCCCAGGAGCGGGGCGCGCGTGCGGATGCTGCCGGGTGTGCGCGACAGCTTGGGGACGATGCCGGGCACTTCCAGCCGCAGGCCTCGCGCCGTTTCGTTCTCGAGGATCATGTCGCGGGCCCGGTAGTGTGGGTCCGCGGCGATGTCGGCCACGGTGTAGATGCGCCCACCCGGAACGTTGGCCTGCTGCAATGCCTGCAGCACCTGGGCAATGGACAGGGTCTGGGTCCAGGTGCCGATGGCGTTGTCGATCTCGGCGGCACGCTTGCTGCGCCCGTCGTTATGGGCCAGTTCGGGATCCTGGGCGAGATCAGGGCGACCGATGGCTTCCATGAGGCGCCTGAAGATGCTGTCGCCGTTGCCAGCCACCAGCACCCAGCCATCGAGGCAGGGATAGGCATTGCTGGGCGTGATGCCGGGCAGGGCGCTGCCGGCGGCCTCGCGCACGGCGCCAAAGGCGCTGTACTCCGGCAACAGGCTTTCCATGCAGTTGAACACGGCCTCGTACAGGGCAACGTCCACCACCTGGCCCTTGCCCCCGTTGCGCGTGCGTTCGTGCAAGGCAGCCAGGATGCCGATGGTGCCATGCAATGCGGCGAGCGTGTCGCCGATGCTCACGCCCACCCGCACCGGCACCGCACCGGGCTGGCCAGTGAGGTGGCGCAATCCTCCCATGGCCTCTCCCACCACGCCAAAACCGGGCTGATCGCGGTAGGGGCCAGTTTGTCCAAAGCCTGAAATGCGCAGCAGGATGAGGCCGGGGTTTTCGGCGGCAAGTGCATCATAGGACATGTCCCAGCCTTCCAGCGTGCCGGGTCGAAAGTTTTCCACCAGAATGTCCACGCGCGCCGCGAGCGCCTTGACCAGACGCTGGCCCTCGGGGCGACGCAGGTCGATGGCCACAGATTGCTTGTTGCGTGACTGGACTTCCCACCACACCGAGGTGCCCTCGTGCAGCATGCGCCATTGGCGCAGGGGATCACCCGTACCGGGAGGCTCGACCTTGATGACTTCGGCGCCCAGGTCGCCCAGCGTTTTGGTGGCGAAAGGGCCGGCAATCAGCTGGCCTAATTCCAGAACGCGCAGCCCCGCCAGTGGGCCTGCAGATTGCTTGTTCTCCATCGAATGGTCTTCGTCCTTGGTCAATGACGGCAGTGTGATGATGCTCGAAGCGGATAGCAAATAATGCTACCCTAATTCGCCTTATCCTGCGGCAATCAAAAATCCATAAGGGCGC
>VFSW01005357.1_pt1 | contig 18983 bp, 27 predicted proteins | sample 5358111 | NCBI WGS metagenome assembly VFSW01 (sample SAMN11554181, study PRJNA540505) | mine drainage metagenome | isolation source: sediment from site ElyBrook_90M | place: USA: Ely Copper Mine, Vershire, VT | collected 2017 | reverse complement strand
ATCCATGAAAAACTCGGCGAGGCTCACTGGCAGGGCATCATTCAGGATTTCGTGGAGCAGGTTCGCAAAGGCCAGGTGGTGGATGGTTTTGTAGCGGCCATTGGCGCCTGCGGCACCGGCATGGCGAAGCACTATCCACCGGATCCCCACAACGCCGACGAGTTACCCGGCGGTCTCATCGAAATTTGAGGTACCCCTGAGTCCCCGATTGCGGAAATCAGAGGGGGTCTTCCATGCATCGAGTATTGTCAAAAGAATCGCTCTAGCAGCGTTCTTGATTGCAGGATTGGCCCTGCGGGTCGTTGCGTACGCCTATCCTGGCGCCATTGATGGAAAAATCAATCACTACATTTCTTCTGGCATGCAACTTAACCAAAAGCGGGTGCAACTGGAGAACGAACAGCAGGCACTGCTAACACAACAAAAACAACTGGACGCCGAAGGTGTCCTACTGATTAAAGATCAGGAAACGTATAACCACCTGGCCGAGCAGCGCAACAAGCTGGCTGCGGAGCATAAAACTGAAATTGAAGAAACTCGCAAACAATGTCCGAATTTCGGCCCCCGCAAGAATCTGGAGCAACTGGCGCAAAGTGCGGATTCCGCAGCACTTTCCACCGGATGTACAGGATTTTGCAATAATGGTGCCGTTAACCTCGACGTCCGCCAGAAGAATGAATATGCGCGCAAATGCAATACCAGGATCAAACAGATTAATGACAAGACGTTTCAGGAGATTTCCGGCACGTCGTCTCTTTTAAGCAAACAAAGTACCCTGACAGAACGTTTAACAGAGCATTCTGCAAAAATATCGGCGTGGAACCGACGTGAAATAGAGGCTGTTGGTACTCTTAATAATGTTTACCAGGAGATAAACGCCTGGCAAAATGACGCCGAGAGCTTCATGCAATCCGATGCATTTCAGGAACAAATCGCCTGGGTGCACGCGGGTAAGGTATGTACCACGCCCGGTTTCAGCGGAACGTCCCGGGAGCGAATGGCAAAAACAAGTCACTATATTTTCACATGCCTGAATAACGTGGAAAACACGCGTAAGCATTTTTACTCACACTACGGTGAATACCTGAAGAAATGGTACCCCAGTTATTACAAGGCACTGCAAACACTCCCTGGGGAGGGGGTTTATAAGGATCGCCTTACACTGTCGCCAGCTGGCGTAGTTATGGTCAAGATGAAATCCGAAGTACCAGGCAAATGTATATCCATGTCATCTCACGCATGGAATAAGGTCTTGTAGGTACAGGTTGGTGAGCAGTTTCCAGATGCAGTTATTTTCCACGGCTGCCCTGCCCCCAAAGACCTGAATACGCACTGAGCCCAGACAGTATCCAATTTCATCGGGTAACATGCACCGACGTATGTTCAGTTACACGCCTGATTCAATATTGGTCATGACATACTCACTATCCACAGCCGGCAATTGATGATCATCGGGTCATTGCTCGATACCGACCTCTATAAATTCACCATGATGCAGGCGGTGCTGCACCAGTTCCCGGCGGCGCAGACCGAGTACCGTTTCCAGTGCCGTCACCCAATGGCGAACCTGGCTCCCCTTGCGGAGGAAATCCGCACCGAGATCCGCCACCTGTGCACGCTGCACCTGCAGGATGAGGAACTCAACTGGCTCGGCCGGCTGCGCTACATGAAGACGGACTTTGTGGAATTTCTGCGCATCTTCCATCTGCAAGAGCGATTCATCGAGGTAGATGGTACAAATGGTGGGCTGCATATCCTGATCCACGGACCGTGGTTGCACACCATTCTGTTTGAAGTGCCGGTGCTCGCCATCGTCAACGAGGTGTATTTCCGCAATACCGTGCGCTCACCGGATCTGGACGAGGGTCGCCGCCGGCTAGTGCGCAAGGTCGCCGTTATCCGCGGGCTGCCGGATGCGGCGGAATTCGCACTTGCCGAGTTCGGCACGCGCCGGCGCTTCAGTCGCATCTGGCAACATGAGGTGATACAGACGTTGGCGCGGGAGCTGCCGCAGAGCCTGCGCGGTACCAGTAATCTGCTGTGGGCGCGCGAATTCAACCTGACGCCCATCGGCACCATGGCCCACGAATGGATGCAGGCGGCCCAGGTATTGGGACCGCGGCTCGCCTTGGCACAGCGGTTTGCATTCCAGTCGTGGGCGAATGAATATCGTGGTGATCTCGGCATCGCGCTCAGTGACAACTACGGACTCGATGCCTTCCTGCACGATTTTGACGTGTATTTCTGCAAACTGTTCGACGGTGCCCGCCAGGATTCCGGTGATCCCTTCATCTGGGCGGGGCGTGTCATCACCCATTATCGCGCCAACCGCATTGATCCGCGCACCAAGACACTGGTGTTCAGTGACAGTCTCACCATCTCGCGGGCCATCGAAATCTTTAATCGTTTCAAGGACAAAGCCCGCCTCGGGTTTGGCATCGGGACCCATCTCACCAACGACATCGGTTGCACGCCGCTCAATATTGTCATCAAGATGATTCGCTGCAACGACCAGCCGGTCGCCAAGCTGAGCGACGACCCTGATAAAACCCTGTGCGACGACCCAGTCTATCTCGCCTACCTGCGGGAGGTCTATGGACTTGATACACGGACCCGCGATTAACCGCCGGCCGCGTCTTGCTCCAGCTCATCCAGAGCAAGTGCGGAGTGCGCGTAGGCGCCGCCGGCACGCATCTCCGCCGCCACCCAGATGGCCTCCATGATTTCCTCGGGCGTAGCGCCGCTGCGACGAGCGGCACGAGTGTGGCCGCGGATGCAATAGGGACACTGGGTGGTGTGCGCCACGGCGACAGCGATAAGATGCTTGGTTTTCTCGGGTAGCGCACCGTCTGAAAATACTGCCTTGCTGAACGCCTGAAAGGCCTCCAGTGGCTTGGGCGCCAGCGCCTTGCGGCGTGCCGAGATGGCGGCAGATGATTCGGGATACATGGCATGGGTCATGGGCTTTCTCCGTTTGTGTTTGCACGATGTCTCAAGCGGCGGTCGTCAGTTCCGCAGGCTGCGGCGCAGATAGGCGGCCAGTGCCACGGCTTGGTTATGTTCCTCGTCATGAGCGCCGAACAGCAGCGTCACCGTGGCGTGTGATTTGAGTATCTCCCGCAGAGCTTGTACCGGCGTCTTGTTAGCGCGCAATTCGTCCGTATAACGGCGTCTGAACTCGGACCATTTTTCCGGATCATGGCCAAACCACTGGCGTAACTTGGTACTGGGAGCCACGTCCTTCAACCAGTGGTCAACAGCGGCCTTCTTCTTGGTCATGCCACGCGGCCATATCCGATCCACCAATACCCGATAACCATCATTGCTCGTGGCCGGCAGATACACACGTTTCAGTTTGAGTGTTGTCATAACGAGCCTCCAATTAAGCTATTCAACCGAATATTTAGTGCTCGCGTTCCACCATCTGTTTCTTGATGAGCGCAATCGCCCGACCGGGATTCAGCCCCTTGGGGCAGGTGTTCGTGCAATTGAGGATGGTGTGGCATCGATAAAGTTTGAAGGGATCCTGCAGGGAATCCAGCCGTTCACCCTTGGCTTCGTCACGGCTGTCCGCGAGCCAGCGCCAAGCCTGCAACAGGGTTGCCGGTCCAAGAAATCGATTGCCATTCCACCACCAGCTCGGGCAGCCGCTGGTGCAGCAGAAACACAAGATACATTCATGATAGCCGTCGAGCTCAGCGCGTTCTTCCGGAGATTGCAGGCGTTCGCGATCGGGTGACGTCGAGCCGGTCTTTAGCCATGGTTCGATGGAGGCGTATTGTGCGAAGGCATGTGTCTGATCCGGCACCAAATCCTTGATGACCGGCATACTGTTAAGGGGGTATATCTCCACCACACCCAGAATATCCTCGATATATCGGGTGCAGGCGAGCCAGTTGGTTCCGTCGATATTCATAGCGCAACTGCCACATATGCCTTCGCGGCAGGAACGGCGGAATGTCAGGGTGCTGTCTATTTCGTTCTTGATCATGATCAGTGCATCCAGCACCATCGGGCCGCAGCGGTCCAAGTCAATATAAAAAGTATCCATACGTGGCGATGCGCCGCTATCGGGATCATAACGATAGACCCGAAATGCCTTGACCCGGGTGGTATTCTCCGGCCGCGGCCATTCCTTGCCCTTACGAATGCGCGCACCTTCAGGTAAGCCAAATGAACGCATTGGGAGATGCACAGTACGCGGCAGGATTCTACGCGGCCATTTTTTCATGAAAGTCCCCCATCCTTCAGTTCGGGTTCTCAGTGAATCAGTACCGCTCAGGAGAAATGAGAAGCGTCCACCGAAACATTCTCAGTACCCACGAAATATTCATTGAGATATTTCTCGCCCTCATCGCAAAACAATGTCACGACGGTATGTAATTCCGGATATTTCTCGCGGATTCGCTTCGCGGCCAAAAGGTGCGCACCCGAACTCGGGCCACAGAACAGACCATGCCGCTGCGCTAGATAGCGCATGGCCAGCGCCGCCTCTGCACTCGACACCGTGAGCACCTGATCCACGAGGTCGGCGTGACGCACGAAGATGCCCGGCACGAAACCGTCGGAAATGCCCTCGATCTGATGCGTCGCCACTTCGCCGCATAATAGGGTGCGTGATTCCGAAGGCTCCATAGCGAACAGCCGTACTTGGGGATTCACCGCGCGGAACGCCTGGCCCACGCCCACCAGCGTACCGCCGGTGCCCACACCCATCACCAGTGCATCTGGAAGCACGCCCGGGGGCAGTTGTGCGAGGATCTCCGGACCCAGTAACAGACGGTTCTCCTCCACGTTCCATTCTGATTCGAACTGATGAGGACAGAAATAGCCGGGTTGCTGACCGAGTTCACGGGCCTTCTGCAAGGCATCGTTCACATGAAAGCGGCCGCAGAACAGCACCTCGGCACCGTAAGCCCGTGAGATGGCCACGCGCTCACTGGACATGCCCTCGGGCATCACCACCAGCATGCGGTAGTCCTTGACCGCCGCCACCAGGGCGAGCGCGTTACCGGTATTGCCGCTGGTGGCTTCCACCACGGTGTCACCGGCGTGCAGTAGCCCCTCGCGCTCGGCCTTTTCCAGCATGTATTTGGCGATGCGTGCCTTGATTGAGCCGGACGGATTCAGAAATTCGAGCTTGGCGAAAATGCCATCGACTTCCACCAGCGGTGTATCACCAATGGCTTCAAGAATGCTGGTCGAAATGCAGGGGTAGCGCGTCGACATGCATCGCTCCGATTCTGGACCTGTAATGATTGCTCACGACAGAACCAGCCATGGTCCAGGATGGTGTATCACTGGCAGGGAAGGTTCCGTCCAGCTCCGCATCTATCATGCGCTCACACTCTTCGGTAATTTCATTGGCTATATCTTTCGTTGTGCGCAGGCGATGAACTGCCGATTGCGTGACGCCTTTAGCCGGCGGCATCACATGTGTGTGCAGGTAATGCTTGTAAAAAAGATATGACATGATGAAGGCCCTCCGATACGGCGGCATCGAGGCGAAATGCTGTGGATTGAGAACCGCCTGACGGTACACCCGCAGAGTCTGGCACGCGTAAGCACGTGCGGTATCCTGGCCTCGGCGTCGCGCGAGCCCTGCGATGATACGTTGATCGGTGGTCATATATTGAGGCCGACATTGTCGCGCTCCAATACTCGCTCGGCGCGATAGCTGGAACGCACCAAGGGACCAGCCACAGCCTCAAAGAACCCTTTGGCAAGTGCGAGATCACGATACGTTTTGAATTGTTGCGGCGTCACAAAGCGTGCAACTGGCAGGTGATTAAGTGTCGGTCGCAGATACTGGCCGAGCGTGACAATATCCACACCGGCGGTGCGGATATCACTCAGCGTGCGGTCAATCTCATCGTCGGTTTCCCCGAGCCCCAGCATCAGGCTGGTCTTGGTGAGCACTTTAGGGTATTTGCCCTTAGCAAAAGCCAGAATCTCAAGTGTCTGATTATAATCGGCACGCGGATCACGGGCATAATGGGTAAGCCGCTCCACAGTCTCGAGATTCTGTGCGTAAGTCACCACGTCTGCGGCGAGCACCGTAGCGACTGAGCGCCGGCTGCCTGAAAAATCCGGTGTCAGCGCCTCTACCGCCGTTTGTGGGACGCGCTCATGGATTGCACGGATGCAGGCTGCGTAATGGGCTGCACCTCCATCCGGCAGATCATCGCGGTCGACTGAGGTGAGTACCACATATTTGAGATTCATGAGGTCCACTGCTTCGGCTACATGCATAGGTTCATCAATATCCAACCGGCCGCGAGGGTTGCCTGTATCCACGGCGCAAAACTTGCAGGCACGTGTACATACCGAACCCATAAGCATGAGCGTGGCAGTGCCCCGGCCCCAGCATTCCGCGATGTTAGGGCATAGAGACTCCGCGCATACTGTGTGCAATTTGTGGCTGCGCACAATATCGCGTACTTTGTGGTAACGCTCGCCTGCAGGCGCGCGCACCCGCAACCACGGCGGCTTGTTTTTCACGTCTGGGTGTGCGGCATTCGAATTCGGACGCAGGCCCCGCCGGACAGCGCGCACACCCTCCTCCGTTTGGAATTTCTCGCCGCTCAACACAGGGTGTTTTTCAATGCTGGCCATGACTTGCGCGCACTTTGACACTTCGAAGTTACAGCTTAGCCTAGCCTCAACGTTTACACGCTGCCTTGATATTCATCAAGGCGTTGCACGTGAGATGGGTGAAGTATTGCCAACACATTTAAGGCTATCTGCAAACGAATTGCAATGATGCTCTATCCCGATTATTTTGACGCAGCACCGGTCATTACGCTGCACGATCCGCTGGCAGAGTTTCTGGGTGCCGCGGACGGCGGGGTGATGGAATATCGATATCTCGATGTGGTCGGGCTTGCCGGGCATTCTTGTCCGACCGTGGCCTGCGCGTTTCTGATGACGCGCGCGGCACTCCGTGCCCTGTATGCGGACAGGTTGCCAGTGCGTGGCGAGATCCAGGTCGTTTTCCGGGATGATCAAGTGGACGGAACCACGGGCGTGGTAGCCAATATGCTGGGCCTGATCACGGGTGCAGCCGGGCCTGGTGGTTTCAAAGGCATTGGTGGACGCTATCACCGTGATGAATTGCTGCATTTCGGCGCCGACATTGACGGGGAAATCCTGCTCACGCGCACCGACACCGGCGCGGCGGTGGAGGCTACTGCGAATCCTAACGGCATCCCTTCCAATCCGCGTATACGGGAACTGCTGACGCTGTGTCTCGCCGGTACTGCGATGCGACTGAGGCGCAGCAAGCAGATTTCCGCAATCTGTGGCAGTCACGGGTACGGATACTTCTGCTAAACCATGCCGATGATCCAGCGGTAATCACCATACGGACACTTCCTGACGATCCGTATCTTGATTTCCATAAAGACCACGCAGCAACAGGCGGCGCATCATGAGCAGCGACAATTTGAATAGGAAGCAGCCCATCGTGCGCTGGTTTTCCGCCGGTCGAGCCGGTGATATCGCCGATCGCGAATCCCGCGTGATTGACGTGAACGGTACTGAAGTAGCGGTCTACAACCTGGGTGGCCGCTATTACGCCATTGAGGATTGCTGCAACCACGACGGCGGCGATATCTCGGGCGGCTGGGTGGAAGATGACGTGGCGGTTTGTCCGCGGCATCTTGCGCGTTTTTCAATACGTACGGGCGCGGTGCTGGCGGGTCCGGCCTACGAAAACGTGCATAGCTTCCCGACACGGGTACACGACGGTGAAATCCAGGTCCGCGATGATCGCAATTGAGAACCCAAAGTCTGTAATCAGTGACCGCCTCTCACGTTGGACCTTGCTGATTTTTGCCTGTGCGCTGATCAATTTTCTGCTCGCACAGGTGATGATCGTGGCCGGTTTCACTTGGCCCAGCGTGACCTATGCCGATGGCACTACACTTGTTGCAGTTCATCTGATGACTATCGGCTGGTTGACGCTCTTGATGTTCGGCGCCTTGTTTCAATTCGTGCCCGTGATCACCGGTAGACCGCTATACCATCAATGGCTGTCAATGATGACCCTGATACTCGTGGAAGCGGGTCTCATGTATATGCTCGCCGGGTTCATGGCATTGACTCACGGCTACCCGCGCCTCACCGACGGCCTTCCGGTCGGCGGTACCCTCGTGCTGGCGGGCTCCCTATGCGCAATCGTGAATGTGGCAATACCCTTGCTGCAGACGCAACCTCTGCCGCTGCCCGGACGTTTCGTGCTGGCCGGTCTTGCTTTCCTGCTGGTGACTGTACTGATGGGCCTGACGTTTGCCCTGGCGCTCAGTATCCCGGTTTTCACCTCGCATGTTCTGCCGCTACTGTCGGGTGGCCTTGGTTACCATGTGCTGGCCGGTCTCGGCGGTTGGTTCACACTCACCGCCATGGGCGTCACTTACAAACTATTGCCCATGTTCATGCTCGCACCGGAAAATCGCGGTTGGTGGGGTACCACCGTACTACAAATCGGCATATTCGGTCTTGTATTGTCGCTGGGTACGGGCTTGATGCAACTGTGGTGGCCGCACGCAGAGTTTCTGAGCCTCGTGCAATATCTCGGCTGGCTCGCAATTGCAGCATCAATAATTGTGTATCTGATTGACATGGTGCGACTGTACCACGCGCGCAAGCGCGCACGTATCGAACTCCATAACCGCGCCGCTTTCGGGGCCTTCTCGAGTCTGGCTTCGGCGCTCATTATCGCGGTCATTCTGGTTGCGAGCCACCGGCTTGCCGCATACGCACCGGCACTGGTGCTGCTGGTGCTGTTTGGCTGGCTCTCCGGTCTCGGCCTCACCCAGCTTTACAAGATTGTGCCATTCCTCACCTGGATCACGCGCTACGGCCATCAGCTCGGCCGCGGCACGGTGCCTCGAGTTCAGGACCTGGTGGACGAAGCCCACACTTCACCCTGGTTCATCATTTATTTCTTCGGTGTGGCCCTTGCCACAGTCGCGGCTTTTAACGGTACAGCCTATGTCTGCCGCGTGGGGGCTGCATTCAGCTTGCTCGCCACGTTCGGACTGATATTCGAATACTACCGTTCCTGGCGTGGGTACTATGCGGAATGTGCTAAGCCCAAGGCACCAGGATTTCCACCATTCCTACCTAAAGGAGGACATATCTCATGACCGCATCTGCACCGTTGACACTCGATGTGCGCGAGGAACTGCGCCATGGCGGTGAACCGCTGCCACGCATCATGGAAACAGTGAAACAACTTGCGCCTGGTCAAGCGCTGCGGCTGTTAGCCACTTTCGAACCCCTGCCCTTGTACGCGGTACTCGGCCGTAAGGGTTTCAGCCATCAGGCCACGTATCGCGAGGTGGATGATTGGGAAGTGGTGTTTACACCGGGCAGCGCAGATCCGCAAGCAGCAAAAGGTATGAAGAGGCAGAAAACCGCGTCGATTTCTACCGACGACTGGCCCACTCCCAGTGCCTTCCTGGACAACCGCGGTCTAGAGCCACCTGAACCTATGGTTCGAATCCTGAATTCGCTTGAACATCTTGCGCCGGGCGAAGTACTGGAAGCCATCAATGAACGCGATCCGGTATTCCTGTACCCGGAACTGGAAGCACGCGGTGCGGCCATTCATACCGATAAAAATGGCGACGGCGTACATCTGCTGATTCGCCGCGGGATCTAAGGCATGTACACGCATACCCCGCCAAGTCGCGAATATGTACTGAATGCTCTGCACGAAGTGATTGATCCGGAACTCGGCTATAACATCGTGGACATCGGTTTGATCTATGGCCTAAAAGTCGAGACCAACCTCATCAAGGTCATCATGACCATGACCACGCCCGGCTGCCCGGCCCAGGACTACATCATGGAAGGCGTGAAGCAGCGTGGACTGCGGATTCCCGGAGTGCAAGATGTGGACATCCATCTGGTCTGGGAACCGCCCTGGTCACCGCAGAAGATGACACCCATCGCCAAGGCGCATTTCCATATCAAGGACGATATACCGTGAATAATGTTACGCACCCAAGCAACGAACTTTCGACACTCAACCGGCTGTTCATGCAGGCTCTGCTGGCACTCGGTGAGGCCGGTGAGCCGGAACGAGCCTGCCGTTTGGCTGCCGCCGGCTGGACGGCACTGCGTCAACGACATCCTCGCGAAGCCGAACGCCTTAATGGTGCGTTGCATGCATTAACACGCACCTCCCATCCCACCCACATTGGAGACACCCATGGCCGAACCAAAACTGCTTGATGTCCGCATGCTCATTCCCGCCGAGCGCCACCGGCTGATCTTCGAAACCTATGAAAACCTCAAGCCTGGCGAAAGCTTTCTGCTGGTGAATGATCACGACCCCAAGCCGCTCTACTACCAGTTCGAGGCCGAACACAACGGCCAGTTTTCCTGGAAATACCTGCTGCAAGGTCCGCAAACCTGGCAGGTGGCAATCGGCCGCACCGCCTAGCGCTGTTCAGGAATGCAAACAGCCGGCGTGCAGCCGCATGCCGGCTGTTTGATTACACACGGGCTTTAACCCGCCACGCGGATTAGAATCCACTCTGAACGGTCCAATACACATAACATCATGCACACCCTGTCACTAAAGTATCCCACGCCGCTGTTATGCCAGCCGTTCCGACTTCTTTTTATGGCGGCATCGCTTTGCGCAAGTCTCGACATGCTGCTGTGGGCTCTATTCCTGCATTTGGGCTGGCTGCCGGATACGTCCTTACCCGTGCTCCTGTGGCACGGCCATGAAATGCTGTTCGGCTTTGTGGGCGCGCTGATCGCCGGTTTCCTGCTGACGGCGGTGGCCGAATGGACCAGGCGGCCCACTGCCACACCGCTCACGCTACTGCTGCTGGTAGCGGTCTGGCTGGTTGCGCGGATCGGGTTCCTGCTGCCCACTTTTATTCCCTACACACTCACTGCCATCCTTGACAGCACGTTCTTTCTGTTATTGGCAATCATGGTAGCGATACCGATCCTGCGAGCACGCAATTACCGCAACTTGTTCGTCATTCCGCTGCTGATAACCTTCACACTGGCAGACGTGCTCTTCCATCTCGGCGTCACCGGACGGTTACCGTTGGCTCCCTATCAGGTACTGGTGTGGGTCATTGATCTTTTCACTCTGCTGATGCTGGTGATCGGTGGACGCGTCATCCCCTTCTTTACCTCCCGCCGACTCGCTGGCGTCAAGGTACAGCACTGGCGGCCGCTTGATTGGAGTGTGAATGGTGGAGGGCTTGTATTATTGCTGGTGGACATCATTATCCCGAGTTCCCGGCTGCTGGGCGGTCTCTCGCTGATTGTGGCGGTACTGGTCATCATACGGTTGGCCGCCTGGCGGCCGTGGCAAACTCTGCGTGAACCCATGTTATGGGTACTGCATCTTGGTTATCTGTGGCTGGCGGTCGGGATCGCACTCCGGGGTGTGGCGCTGCTCAGCGGCTCGTTTGCGGAGATCACGGCGCTGCATGCGCTCACGGTGGGCGCGCTGGGTTCGCTCTCCATCGGCATGATGACGCGTGTACCGCTGGGTCATACGGGCCGACCGATCTCAGCGGGTCCGATCATGACGATCGTATTCTTCTTGCCGACACTCGCTGCCGTGCTGCGGCTCATGAACCTGCCCGGCTGGTTACCGCTTGCGGCGAGCCTCTGGACCCTGGCGTTTGCCAGTTACTTTCTACGTTTCCTGCCAGTCCACTTCGGCCCGCTCCGGGTGAATTCCACGATACCTCAATGAATGGCGATACTGCTCATGAAGCATTATTACCCGGTTTATTGATCTTATTGTCACGCGCCCGCTCGATCGCCTGGTGATAGAGACCTGCGATCTCGATATTGGGTTGGACCGCTTCCGGCGTATCTGGTCTGGCAACCACCAGCACATATAGCGTGCCGCAATACGGGCACTGCTCCCGGGTACCCTCGTGGATGGGCAGATACACGCGCGGGTGGGAATTCCACAAGCTCGTACCGGGCATCGGACAGGATAATGGCAGATCCGGCCAAGTGACATAGCAGACCTTTTGCGCGTTGGGCGTCTTGAGGCCGATGGTTTTCGAAACGCTATTCATGGACTTTCCTCCACAAACAGGCATCAGCGTTGCAGCAGCGGCAGCTTGTCAGGTATCCAGTCCCATTGCTTGGCGTCCGCCGGGGCGGGAATCTTGGCATCTATCACTGGCCACTTCGGCGCCAGCTCGGCGTTGATGGCGAGGAAATGCTCCTGACCGCCAGGTACATCGTCCTCGGCGAAGATTGCCCCGACCGGACATTCCGCCACGCACAGGGTGCAGTCAATGCATTCCTCGGGATCAATCACCAGGAAATTCGGGCCTTCGTGAAAACAATCCACGGGGCACACTTCCACGCAGTCGGTGTACTTGCACTTGATGCAGTTATCCGTGACCACATGTGTCATGGCACACTCCTTGCAAGCAACGGTTCCAGCCTGCTCAGACAGTGTGCGACATTGGCGGCGGCGGTGCCTTGATATGTATCAAGCTTGCGAGCGTGAGGGATGCTGATTAAGCTTGCGGAAGTTTTCAAGGGATTTCGATGGATAACCGCGGCAACCTAACACGCGAACTGCGCCACCATTACCTGTTTGCAGCACTGGATGCGGCGCAACGTGCGCGGTTGCTGGCATATGTCCATACCCGCCCGTTTGCCACAGGTGAGCTGCTGTTCAATCAGGGGGACGCAGCTCAGGCATTCTTCCTGCTGCAGTCGGGTGCCGTGAAGCTCTACCGCCTGTCCGCCGAGGGCCAGGAAAAGGTCATGCGCCTTATCCGCCCGGGACAGAGCTTCGCCGAAAGCGTGATGTTCATGAACGAGCCGCGCTATCCGGTACATGGGCAGGGAATCGAAGGCGGTTCATTGGTGAGTATTGAGTGCGAAGCATTCTTGGCTATTTTACGTGAGTCGTTCGATACCTGCTGCGCGGTCATGGCACAGATGGCTCAGCGTATCCAGACCCACTGGGATGAGATCGAGTTACTGGCACTGCAAAACAGCCGCTACCGGGTGATCCACTATCTGCTGGGGCTGGTGCCGGATGGACAACGCGGTCGCCTCAACGTAATACTGCCAACGCGCAAGGGACTGATCGCCGCACAACTGGCAATCACGCCGGAAACCTTCTCGCGGGTGTTGCGCGCGCTCACTGACGAGGGATTGATCGAGGTACAGGATGAGGTGGTGGATATTTATGATACCGAGGTGCTGCGTTTTCATATACGCTAAGGTACGCGAAGTAATGCTTTGCTGAGTTCCATACGCGTTTCCAGTGGCAATCGTTCATGCAGCTCAGTGAACAATCCCTTCTCTTCCCGTTCCTGGTGATGTTGTGCCATGTGTTTCAAGGTTCGTTCTTTATCCAGAAGGTCAATAAGCATAGCCGGCGTAACGCCGCCGCGCCGCCGGGCGGAGGTCAAGCGCACGATCACCGCGCGTACCAGCTCCTCCAGTTTACGGTGCTCGGTACGATAGACGTGTGATCCCCAGCGTGGGCTGCTTCCACTGCCATCGTTACAGTAAGGCAGTAAAAACTTCTCCTCCAGGCGGATATGGGCAGTCAGCCGTTCCTGGTACTGGATGAGCAGCCGTGCGGCCCGTGCCCACGTGTGACTAACCAGCATCTCCTGGTGACGCTGAAACAGGGAATCCAGCGACGCGTGCTCGCGTCTCAAGATGCAAAGGGTATCAGATACCGACATGGTCAGAAGCCATGGGTGCAGGCGGCAGCGGCGCCGATGATGATCAGTGCGATAGCCAGCATCAGGGCGTGAAAGCGCTGCATGCGCCGCCACATACCGGCTTCATCCGCGGCACCGCGCATAGCGCGCTTGAGCACACCCGCCGGTTCCAGCACGAAAAGCAATAGCGCGAACAGCAGCCAGTAGAGGATCATGGCATCCAGCCACCAAAACGCTGCCTGCGCAAGCCACTGCCAGGCGTTCAGGCGCCACAATAGATACACGCCGGATAGCCCCACCAGGATCACCGCCGTGCGTGCCTGTGGCGCGAAGCGGTTTTCGATCTGGTGGAAGGCCGCGCGTGGATCACTGCTCAGGCCATGACGCACCACTGGCAGGAATACGGCGGTGACGAAAGCCAGACCGCCGATCCACCACACTACGGCGAGTATATGAATGGCGATGGCGATACCGAGTCCTGACATGCAGATGAATGTCGCACCCTGAATGGTGGTCTGCCTTGATCTGTATCAAGGAGAATGTCGCATGAGCGTCTACTATCACGCCGGTGAGCTGTAGATCAGCATGCCGGGCGGATCGGGTAACGGCTCGACAAGGTAGTCCTCGGTGATTATAAAATGGCAGCCGGCGGGATGACGATATTTAACGGATGACCAATGCGCACTCGGTGTCTGGATTGTGGCTGACCATCTGGGTTTTGAGCTGCCCGTAACCGCTCTGTTTCGTCTTGATTTTACAGTGGCGGCGCTGCAGCGCTGGCCCCAAAACGCGTTGGACCAATGGGATGGGCAGTGCTATCGCCGCCCGCTGATCTTCGGAACCAAGCCGCATGAAGTGTGCGTCAGTCAGCGATACGCATCAAAAGCGCCCACTCTCGATGTGGAGATTTTTGCCCCCCGTATTGCGGCGACCGCCCGGGAAAATACCATTTCTGTATTGCAGCGTACCTTGGGCCTACAGCTCGACCTTGCGCCGTTCTATCGGCTTGCGAAACGCCATCCACGCCTGCTGGCACTAGTACGGCCCTTTATCGGAATGAGGCCACCACGCTTTCCAACCCTTCATGAGGCGCTGGTTAGCGCCGTTGCTTGCCAGCAGATTTCCCTGCCACTCGGTATTCTGTTGCTGAACCGGCTTGCTGAAGCGTACGGGATTGCGGTGTCTCGCCGCCATGCCTCGCGGCATGCTTTCCCTCAACCCGAGACACTGGCGCAGCTGAAGCCAGTGGACCTGCGTACTCTGGGATTCAGCATGCAGAAGGCACGCACCGTTATCGGGCTCAGTCGTCTGATGATCGAAGGACGCTTGGGGCCAGAAGATCTCGAAAATGCGGATGATGTCGCCATCCATAATCGCCTATGTGCCGTTACGGGAGTAGGGCCGTGGACTGCAGATTATGTGCTCCTGCGCGGATTGGGCCGATTGAATATTTTTCCGGTCAACGATTCCGGTGCATTGAACGGCATCAGGGTGTGGCTGGGCATCAAATATACTCCTGATCAGAAACAACTGCGCCGTATCCTTGCTCCCTGGCGCCCCTACGCCGGTATGATCTACTTTCACTTGCTGCTTCGGAAACTGCATGCACAGCCTGACATCAATTGATTTCGGGTTATCATCCTTGCTAAATACCTCCGCATAAAATTCCCTATTTAGGCCATCATGGCTAAACCGCCACACCAAGCTACGGCATCCGCCCCGGCGTGCATCGGCAATGTAGCGGTCGGCTTTGATTTTCTGGGACATACTATCCTTGGCCCGCAAGATCAGGTCACGGCGCGACGCATTCCGGATCCACTCGTGCGGATCTCGGTGATCCGTGGAATTAAACGCGACATCCCGCTTGCCGCCGCACAAAACACGGCGGGAGCGGCTCTCATGTCCTTGCGCAGGACACTCAATTTACCCTTCGGCTTCGAAATAGAACTCGACAAAGGCATCCCGCTCGCATCCGGCATGGGCGGCTCAGCCGCATCCTGCGTTGCTGCGCTGGTCGCCGCCAATGCGCTGCTGGAGGACCCCGTTGCACTCGATGTGTTGTACCAATGTGCCTTTGATGGCGAGTCACTGGCGAGCGGCGCGCGAAATGGCGATAACATCGGTCCCATGCTTTTCGGTGGACTTGTCATTGCCACTCCCGAACGTGTGGTACCGGTGCCTGTGCCGTCCCACCTGCATTGCGTACTGGTACATCCCAACCTTCAACTGGAAACTCGAAGGGCCCGCCATGTGCTTAAAGACCCGTATGAATTAACCAACGTGATACAGCAAACAATCAATCTCGCTTTGGTTCTCAGCGGTTGTTACCGCAATGATATGAGCCTTATCCGCTCCGGTATGAAGGACTGCCTGATCGAACCAAGACGTGCGCAATTGATACCGGGATTCGAAGATGTAAAACAGGCCGCGCTGGACTCCCACGCGCTGGGTGCCAGTATTTCCGGTGCCGGTCCCAGCCTATTCGCCTGGTTTACAAACAAATCACAGGCAAGAACTGCAGCCGCAGATATGCAGCTCGCCTTTGGCCGTCACGGCATTGCCAGTCGTACCTGGGTCTCACTGGTTGCAGGACCAGCCGCCCGAGTTATTGGATAACATGGCATAAATATCGGGGCGAACCCGTACACGCGCAGAGGATCTCGTGGCCAGAGCAACATTGGGCCATGCACGCATGGAGTTTACGCTGCTGATGCGGCGCCAAACCGCCGATATCGGACTCGGCACAATTCTGTATGAGGCCCCAATGATGATCTGTTGGCAGCTGCCCTTGCTGTCTGCCTCCTGACAGGCGAGATCACCCCGTAATGCCACGGTATCCGCTCGCAGCCGCTTGACTTACATGTTTCTTTAGATTTAGAGTAGTTGCTGTTGCAACTACTATATGGCTCGGCAGGTGGATACCGTCGCCTTACTTCACGAACTGGGATTTACCGAGTATGAGGCCCGGGCCTACCTGAGCCTGGCGCGTACCGGCAGCCTCAACGGCTACGAGGTGGCAAAAGTATCCGGCCTGCCACTGGCCAACGTTTATGGAGTGCTGGAACGGCTGATAGAGCGCGGCGCCGCCCGTCGGCTCGAAACACGCAATGGGGTGCGCTACAGGGCCACGGCACCGGAACGTCTGGTGCAGCGCCTGGAAAAAGCTCATCAACAGACTCTGGTCGCCGTTCGGGATGCCTTGGCGGAATTGACGCCGGCGAGGGAATCGGATCCGGTTTTCAATGTGCGTGGCTACGGGGAATTGCTCGCCGAAGCCCGCACGATCATTGATAAGGCCCAGACCAACCTGCTGGTCGCCATTCAGCCGCGTGAAGCCGCGGCCCTAGCAAACCCCCTGCAAGAGGCATGCGCACGCGGCGTCGCCATTACTACCTTGTGTATGGAAGCCTGCCCGGCGGAATGTGGCGGCTGTCAAGGCGACATCCATCGCTACCACCTGGCGCCCGCCGAGGGTGCACGCTGGCTCATGCTGGTGGCGGATGACAATCACATGATTGCCGGAGAAATCCTCACGGATGACACGCTGGCAGTGGAAACAGAGCAGCGGCTTATTGTGGTACTGACTGCATCCTATATCCGCCAGAGTTTGACCCTGGTCACCGTAGCGGGTGAACTTGGCGACCGCTTTCACGGACTGCTTTCCGTTAAAACTCGCGAGACTCTCGATACGCTGTATCCCGAAGGTGGTCTTGCCGCCTTCCTCCGGCGGGTAACTGCAACGAACACTCGCTGACTCTGCGCACCGGGTACGCGGCATTTTTGTAACAACCTCAGGAGATACCTTGATGAATAGACACCTTGCAAAACTTGTTACCGTAAGCGCAGCTGTTCTGCTATTTGCAGGAGCCGCAACCGCAGCGAATTACAACACAACCGGCCCCACCAATATGTTTGGTGGGCCCATCTATTCCGGTCCACCGGCACTGGCTGTGACCGCAGCGCTGGTGAAAGATGGAGGCGGACCTGGACGTTTCACCATCCAGAAGGCTTTGGTGTCCATGCTTGGCGCGAAGACTGTGAATGCGGAAGTAGCCAAACTCACCAGACAATACGGAAAAAAGAAGGTTGCGGACTGGCTGAACGGCTTCAACTTTGCAGTACACGACGCTCTGCAACAGGTTACCGCCGCAGGCATAAAGCTGCCGGCTGCGCCCAAGGCCCTCCATGGGATAAAACTCGCCGAAACGTTAGTGAATACGGGCACTGCGAAAAATCACGTGTTCTGGTCGGGACTTTTGTTCGACCATGCCTTGTCTCATAACGTACACAATCAGGTCATGATGGACATCGATGCCAAGTACGGCGCGCCGTATGACATGAACATGCATGCCATCACCAATCAGGCTATGTATGACGTGGCACATGCACTTGGCGATAAAAAGGTAAGGCTGGCCTCGCTACATTAAAATCATCATAGGAATCGATATTCACAGGGCGGTGAAAGCCGCCCTGCCTGTTGATGGCTATGATTACCGGTGGCTGTTGGGTTCATTTTGTGCGGTCCGGTCTGTAGGTTCCCGCGACCATCCGAAAGCTGACAGCAAGACGGTTCCAGCTGTTGATGGCAATCACCGCCATGGTGAGATTGAGAAGCTCCTCATCGCTGAAATGTTCTTTCACATGCGCATACACTGCATCGGGGACGTGTGTTTCAGCCACCAGCGTAACCGCCTCGGTCCAGTCCAATGCCGCCCTTTCCCGCTTTGTGAAGAACGGCGCTTCCCGCCATGCGTTCAGGGCGTAAATGCGCTGTTCCATCTCACCCCTGGCACGCGCATCCTTGGTATGCATGTCGAGACAATAGGCGCAGCCATTTATCTGTGACGCGCGAATCTTCATCAACTCCAACAGCGGGACTTCCAGACCACAGCCACGCAGATAGACTTCCAAAGCCCGTAGCGGATTGAGGGCAGGGGGATTGATATTATAGTAATCGAGTCGCGCTGACATTATTGGCTCCTGGAGAATACCAAAGATTGCTCTTGCAGCCTGTTTCCCGCGTGCCTGGTTCCGGTTCCCCGACAACCATACCTTGCGGGATGGAAACATCATAATTTTGTGGCGTGAGGATGGCCCGCAGCGATTCCTATAGTGCGTCCAGATCCAACTGCCCGGTGCCAGTCTTCACGTAACCGCGTGGGCGGATCGCAACGGTGTTGGCGATGCGTGTGCAGAGGCTGCCATCGGTAAGGTAGAAACCGTAATCGAAGGTGGGCGTGGCGCGGCCGTTGGCATTTAATTCCGCGTTAATCGCGGCTTCCTGAT
>VFSW01005356.1_pt1 | contig 18984 bp, 13 predicted proteins | sample 5358111 | NCBI WGS metagenome assembly VFSW01 (sample SAMN11554181, study PRJNA540505) | mine drainage metagenome | isolation source: sediment from site ElyBrook_90M | place: USA: Ely Copper Mine, Vershire, VT | collected 2017 | reverse complement strand
ATACAAGGAGGTCTTCACCATACCCCCTTTTTCGTCTTGTATAATGGATACGGACAAACTAGGCCAATACTAAGTTGTCACACCCACAAGACGCATGACATGTAGTGACGCCCCTTGTAGGTGTTATGTGCGACTTGGCCGATTTAGTGGGTTGGCGTCTCCGCTCTATCGCTCGGCATAGATGGGGCAAACTGGTCAGCAAACTCCTGTTCTGCCCAACGCAGATCGATGGGAGCCTGACAGACGGTGAAAATCTCTTGTGCTTCGCTGAGGTAAGCTATTGCGCGTTGCATCATGCTCTCGGAGGTGCATACGTTCTCTGCTGCCATGAGTTTTGCGCGCCGAAACAGCGTTTTGCCATAAGCGCGTAGCGTTCTAGCATAATCCATGCGCAAACCGTGCTTTTGGAGCAGTTGAAGAGCCTGCTCAAAGGAATGTTCCGCATCTTCGTAACGGCCCTGAGCAGCAAAAATCATGCCGAGAAGACGCTGAGCACGCCCAATGATGCGTGCAGTTTCATTTTCGCGTGCTTCCTCCATTGCCTGTTGAGCAATTTGACACGCGGTGGACATATCTTCTTGCAGAAAAGAGATTGTTGCCAGCAACAACTTGCCGTCGATGATCGCTTCAGCTTCCAATCCCCCCAGCACGACGGCACGTTGCAATGTCGCTTTTGCGCGTGCCAATAAACGATGACAGAGTGCATAGTGTTGGGTTGCCTGTTCTGGCGAAGCTGAGTGATATAGCTGACAGACAATGATAGCCTGTGTGATGCGCAGTTCTCCCAACGCAACCAGAGCATAACGAATGCAACGCGGACTCTTAATGGCTCTGCCAATACTGATAGCGCGCAACAAGCTCCGTGTTGCCTCGTAGATCTGTCCCAAGTCTTGCTGTACTGTCGCCAGTTCTACACAGCACCAACTCATATGCTCACGATCATTGATGCGTTCAGAGAAGCTCAGGCTACGCCTAAACCAATTTTCCGCCTCAAGCAGATTGCCGGTGCGTTTCGTAATATCGCCGAGATTAATCGTCGCAAAGGCCATATTAGGAATGTCACCGCTGCGCTCCGCCAACTCAAAGGCGCGCTGCAAATAAGAGCTAGCTTCCGCCAATTCACCTTTCATAATATAGACCGCGCCAAGATTGCTATAGATGCGCGCAGTATCAGTGAATAATTCATGTTGCTCGTAGATAGTTGAAGCAATATTCATATATTTCAGTCCATCATTGAGTTGACCCATGCTCGCCGCAACCACGCCAAGCTGTTCATGGACGTAGCCAAGCTCCAACGGCTCACCCAGCAGAGCGCGCTCCGTGCGAGTCGGCAACTCTTTTTGTGCAAGCATAGGGGCCTGAGCAGATGGTATCGTGGAAGGATACACGGCTTCAGAGGGCGGAAATGGTGTCGCTGATGGAGAGACACGCGGAAACTCCTGTTCAAGGATCGCAAGAGCCTCTGCAAAATACTGGTGAGCCTCTTGATAGTAGCCGTCCAGACGCAAGAGCGTCCCATATTGTAAATGGAGACACGCCCACGCGGCTCCTGTTGTGACATTTGCTTGCGTCATCACCTCTTTTCCGCGCTGATAACAAGCATAGGCTCTAGCATATTCGCCAGTAGCTGTCCACGTATTGCCAATTTCGCGCCAGAGCAGGGCTTGAATTTGTGCCTCTTGCTGTTGTCTGTTGCTACCCTCAACCAGCAATGGTTGGGAAGAATGCTGAAAGAGTTCACCTGTACGCAGGTCGAGAGTATATTCATAAAGAGCGCGCGCATCCTCAAAATCGCCGCGCACACTGCAACACTCCGCGACATGCTCCAGGAGGCGACAGAAACGCAAGGGGTTGCGAATAACCAGCTGGCGGCGTTGCACAAGTGGCATTTGAGTGAGCGTCTGAATGGCCTCATGCACACTCATAGCATCGAACAGATGAAGAGACAACCCTGTATTGCTGAGAATAGCTTGAATAGCTTGAAGATAATAGTGCTGAGCTTCTGAATAAGCCGCCAGCGAATAGGCACTATTGGCGGCCAGTTCCGCATAGTAGGCAATATCGGCAGCATTACCCCCACCTTTGCTGAGATGATAAACAATCGCTGCGGCGACTTTCTCCTGCTGCACACTGGTGTAGCCATGTTTAATAGTATCGGCAGCTTTACGATGGAGCTGGGCACGGCGAGCAGCAGAGAGTCGATCATAAAGATGGTTCACAATGAGCGGATGCCAGAAGTGATAGATAATGTGCGACCCGACGCCCTCTTCAATCAGCAAGCCCGCACGCAACGCCTCTTCGAGCAAATCAAGCACGCTATCTTCTGTGTGATTTGAGGCCATCGGCAAGAGGTGGCTCAACTCGAAGGCGCCACCCAAAACGGCAGCCTTGCCTAACAAGACCTGGCATTCGCTACTGAGGCGACCAAGACGGCGTTCCAACACAACGGCGATGGCTTCTGGTAGCGAGCGATGGAGACGCGCAACACGATAGGTCATACTCCCTTGTTGCTCTATTAATGCCGGCGTGTCATCAACGTGTAGCGTCTCGACATAGCGAGCTAATTCTTCAGCAAAAAATGGATTGCCTGCTGCCTGAGATTGAATTTGTTGCACAAGTGCATGAGGAATGTGGGCAAGCAATGACTCGATTTGCGACTGCGTAAGCGGGTGAATAGGCAAGGTTTCCATTGTCTGATCGCGGCGCAGGTCTGCAACGAGAGTACGCAGTTTATGAATCGGAGCGAGTTCGCCATCACGGCATGTGCCGATAATCACGATACGTTGCTCACGCAGATGATGGGTGAGATACGAAAGGAGTTCGATGCTACTCTCATCCGTCCAATGCAGATCATCTAGCACGAGCAACAGAGGATGCACTTTACTTAAGGCAGTGAGCAAGGCCAGTGTGGCCTCCCAGAGATAGAGGCGTTCTTGCTCTTGCGAATGAGAAGGCTGTGTGCGCGCTGTCGGTGTCGTGCTTGTCATAGACCACTCAGGAAACAGAACCGCGAGTCGGTCGGGGCGCTCATAAAAATGTTGGGCAAGCGTCATGAGATCGGGAGCAACGGCCTGGCTAGTTTGCATTGGAACAGGCGAAAGCGTGTGAAGCAGGATACGCAAGAGTTCTGTCCAGGGCCGATAAGGAATTGCTCCTTCCTGCTCATAGGCACGGCTCCAGGCAACGGCCCAACCGCGTTTATCGGCCTCAATGCTCAATTCTTCAGCAAGGCGCGTCTTCCCGATCCCAGGTTCGCCTTGCAGCAGCACAAAATGGGTTTGTTTCATGGCCGATTGGCTTACGGCGGGCGCATGGTGACGAGCAGGATGCCCGCGTTTCTCGCTTGCCGTTTCGCGCTTATTGCCTTCCAGCTTTAGGAGAACTTGACGCATAGAAGTTAATTCGCGCTCACGCCCCACAAGCGGGCTTTGATGTTGGCGACTGACGTGGAAAATAGGGCGTACAAAGGTTTTCTCGTGCGAAGGCGGTGCTTTGATGGGGATGCGCTTATCTCCAGTGGCGGCAGAGGATGTCGTGGAAATAGATGAACTTTCTTTGGAAGGACTATTCGTAGTCAGTAAGGAACGCACATTATCCGCTACGGGCAAGTCCGGCGTATGGCCCTGCTTGAGAGTTGTGTAGAGGGAGCGCGTTTCCGGTAGTGGATCGCCACTATATTCGCGTTTTAGCATGCTTTCATATTGGCTATAGAGTTGCAAGGCCTCACCACGCCGATCAAGATGGGTAAGCAGCAGCATCAGAAGTTGCAGAGCTGTTTCGTTCGCGGGTTCCGCAGTGCGCAGCCGATCAAGAGCTTCAATCGCGGCGGGAAAGGCCCCATGCGCCATACGGAGCTTTGCCAAATTCAGCAATAGCCCAACCCAACGCCGATGGAGCGCATCGCGCCTCTGCGTGGCCCACTCTGAGTAGAGTTCTTCGATCAGATAACTGCCGCGATAGAGCATATCGGCCTGTTCGAGTAATATTTCAGCCCGCTCCAGATCACTGGTTGCATAACCATCTTTGAGTAGGCCTTCAAAAGCCTCCGCATCAACCCAGATATGTGAACGGTCGGCAAGTTGCAAAATATCGCTTTCGAGGCGTAACAGGCGTGAAGACGCGGGACGCGGGATATCCGGTTCGAGAATCTGGCGCAATTCGTGGACGGCCCCATTAAGACGATTGGCCGCAACCTCAACCTCCAGATCGGGCCAGATCGCCTCCATAGCCTGCTCACGCCCTAACCGGCGCCCAGGACTACTTAGCAGACAGCCGAGAAGCGCACGCACACGCCGCCGCTGCCAAATACGCTGATCGACAGGCAACCATTCTCCCTCAAGATGTCGTTCAACACGAAATTGGCCGAGCAGATAAATCTGTAAGGGGGCGGGCTGCGCAGCAGACGATGCGCCTTGCATCGTCACAATAGACGCTCGACGCTGCTCCTCCTGCCGGAGCAATTGTGACGCAGTCTCAACAGTGTGCGGCAAATGAAGACCAATATATTTACTGACCGTATGACCATTTTCGCTCCAGTAGGCATACCAGTATGGACCATGCCCCTCACCACCCTGACATTTACGGCAGCGTTGCTTCCCACAGCGCGTGAACTGTTGGCGATAGGAGACTTTCCCATTCATTCCTTGTTGCCTATCTGCTCTCAGCATACAATAGCTGAGAAGATATATAGACTCCGTTCAACATGTGGCGAAAATAATCATTACAGAAGACATTATACCGTACAAAGTCTCCATCCTACAACACAATAGCCCGTTCTCTTTATGGCTCCATACGAATCCGTTGCTGCACTTTTGCAACGGTTGCCAACATGTATTTCATGTCAAAAGGTTTTGAGAGGAGCGGAATCATCAACTGCTTGGTAATTTCTTTCAAATCATCCGTAATCAAATCACGTCGTGCGGACATAAGAATATAGCCATTTGAATGAAGCCGCTTATTCGCAATAATAGCACGTAAGAGACTTGCGCCATTCATGCGCGGCATCGCCATATCCAGTAACACCACGATAGGCTCTGTTAGTTGCTCTAAAATATTGAGTGCATCAATACCATCTTTTGCTTCCAGTACGGCATATTGCTCATCTTCAAGCATAAAGTGCAATATTTCTCGAATTCCTTGATCGTCATCAACGACAAGCACAGAAGGCATAGGTGATACCTCGCTTTTTGTAAAATCAGAAGGGACAGCATATCCATAGATCATAACACTCGCATCGTGCCATTTCAAAGTCAACAACAATGAACCCGGGGCTTGACAGTAGATACATCTTAAGGGACAATAGACATGTGTTAACCGGTTTTAACAAAAGGATATATGTATGGAAGCTTTTCTCATACTCTTTTTACGCCAAGCGCGTCTGAAATCACTTGCACTCTCTTCTTTACTGCTTATACCCCTTCTGCTACTGCTCACTGCGGGCGGTGCCTCCCCACTGGCAACACAAATCGCACAAGTTGGTCCCTATCGTGTGTTACTCAGCTTTTATAGTCTGCCACGTGTCGCACAAAGCACAAACATGACCATTGGAGCAGCCACCAGCGGCCAGCAGATGCAATTTTCACACATCATGCTCAAACCCGCTCCTGGCACAGACAGCAACATTGTAGCTGTACAGGCAACACCGGACAGTGATAACCCGCACATCCTTGATCTGGTAACCACGCCTTCGGTCCGTGGGAACTGGTTCCTTGCCATTACGATAAACGGCGCGGCTGGAACAGTTACAGGCAATATCCCTATTGTAGTGGCTGGCCCACCAGCCATCCCTACCTGGCTAGGTTGGCTGATCGGCCTGATCCCTCTACCGATTTTGTTGGCTTTCTTCTGGATACAAATTACTGGACGCAACCAGCAACATAAAACAACGCAGCACGCAACCGCACTCTAACACTTGCATCTACTATCGTTAGCGTTGCTGCTCTAGACGGGCACGGATTTTTGTCACGCTCTGGCGCACGCCCGCGTGTGGAGACCCTTGCCATGCTTGCACCACAGATGTGAGGCAAGCAAGAAGCATCGGATGTTCTAAGGTCGGCAGTTGCGCAAAAAACGTTACGAGCAATTCGCGTATCTCGTCGGTGGCTTGTGGGTGCGTGAGTAACATCGCCAATGGCACAAACACATCTTCTGCTGGAAAGACCGCCCACGTAAGTGATGAATAGGGATAGCGAAACGGCCAGTAGCAATCAAGCAAGATCAGTAGATATGTACGAAGAGCGTGCTGTTGCGCCTGTGTCATCGTTATTTCTGACGATACACTCGCAACGGCTGCTGTAACCAACGTCACAAAAATATCTTGTGGTTGGGCAATTAAGCCAGCCTGCACGAAGAACCGTAGCCAACGAGCGGCTTCCAGACGCAATGAGAGCGATGATGCATGCAAGACGTGCTGTTGTAACACGGCTAGACCCGCTAGCGTCAACCGCGAGGTATCCTGCTCAGCTGCCTTCCACACGTACAATTGCAGTGCATCCGCCGCCTGTGCTAGTTCATGCGCAGTCGTGGCTCGTTCTAAAGCAGGCAGTACCTCAGCGGCTGAGACCATACGGGTAGGCCATCTGAACGCTGCGAGACGCTGGCGCATTGCAAGCAGCCAAGCACAATAGTGTGATAGTAACATCTGATCCATATCTACATCCAAATTTATTTGCGCTATAGCAATTTCGCGCCCCAAGCTTCCATTATATAGTATACAGGGAGACGAAAGAGTAGCACTACCGGCTCATTCTTTTTACGCAAGAAATTTTCGTCAGTTGCTACCAGCACGTTGGCACAAGCGTCTCTGCACAACGCTGATTTTATTTTCGCCCTTTCAGCAGAACGGACTCAGCATTAAAACTGATAAGGTGGCCCTCGGGAGCGGTTGTCACTGCAAAATAGGTATGAATATTTTCGCTACTCGCCAGGATAAACTGCTCCAAACGCGCTTTTTCATGCTCAGACATCTGAGCGCGTGCCGTCCAATCCGCGAACTGAAAAGTTTTACGAAATAACTCTGTATGCTCAACATGCAGACCCGCCTCTTGAAAAAAACCAAGCAACTCGCCCACCATGCAAGAACGCCCATGCGACGGGTCACGCCATTTCTCGACGGTATTGATAAAAGCATCAAGATCGGCAGCAGCAGGGGCAATATTGTCTATAAGCAGAAAAAGCCCACCCGGCATCAAGACACGCGCGACCTCTTGCACAAATTTAGCAATGTTAGGGAAATGATGCGGGGCAATACGGCAAGTCACGCGCTCAAAACTGGCGTCGACAAAAGGCAAATCTTCAGCGTCGGCAAGCTGAAATGCCACATTCGTCACACCTTGCGCAAGTATATAGGCACGTGCAGTCTCCAGCATGGTAGGAGTCAGGTCTGTGACTGTCACATGCCTAACATAGGGAGCAACAGCAAGCGCAGTATGCCCGCCACCCGTCGCGATATCAAGGGCCTGCTGTTGTGGATGCCATTCGCCTATTGCGATTAAACGTGAGAGGTCTTTGCCACTGCGATGCGAGGCACTAGTCACATAGCTCTCAGCAGTGCGACTAAAATAATCTTGCACGAGAGCTTTGCGTTCATCACGATGAGAAGAGGATGCCTGTGTCATAAGTTGTTACACTTTCCAGATGATAAAAAGAGGTCGTATGTTGTTGCATGTTACAGTATATCACCAGGATAGGCACAACCAAATAGCTCGACGCCAGGGACGTGGTGTGTTAGTATAACAGAGGATGCTTTCCGCAAAGACAACGAATGTCTGGAATAGATTACTATGCCAACACTAGATGGTTCTGTTGAAAATATCGTCTTTCGCAACGAAGAGAATCACTATACCGTTGCGCGCTTCCGGCCCAATGATGCGGGGCGGCTCTTTCGCGATGATCTGATGACGGTGGTCGGCATTCTGCCAGGCATTCACGTCGGCGAACTGCTCACCGTCGAAGGTGAGTGGGAGAATGACCCCCGTTATGGACGTCAGTTGCACATCACCACCTTCACACAACGCCTGCCCGCTTCACGCGAAGGCATTATTCGCTATCTCAGTTCAGGTCTGATTAAAGGCATTGGTCCTAAAAAGGCGAAATTGATCGTCGATCACTTTGGTGAGCAAACACTGGCAATTATCGAGCAGCAACCCGAACGACTCAGCGAGGTCAAAGGCATTGGTACAAAAGAACGCGAACAGATTGAACGGGCCTGGGCTGAGCAGAGCGAAATTAAAGAACTACATCTTTTCCTGCAATCGCACGAAGTTTCGATGAATATCGCCACGCGTGTCTATAAGCACTACGGCAAAGAGTCGATTAAGGTTGTGCGCGAAAATCCTTATCAGCTTGCGCATGATGTACAGGGTATTGGCTTTCGCACCGCCGACGATATAGCGGTCAAGCTCGGCTTGCCACGTGATAGCGTGCCGCGCCTGACAACGGGCCTACAATATGTCTTGACACAAGCCGCCAACGATGATGGGCATTGTTTCTTGCCAGAACAGGAACTCTTACGCCTAGCCGCGGAGGCACTCGATATGTCGCGCGAGTCGCTACTGCCCGCGATGGAACAATTGCGCAACGAGCGCGATGTCTTTATTGAGCCACCACCTCAATTGTTGCCAGCATCCACGCAGCTCTTCGCTCTTCCCACTACCCCACAAGACGACGCAGACCCAGTGCCCCTACAACAAGAAGAGGAACAAGCACAACAGCGCATCTATTTTGGCCCCTTCTGGCATGCGGAAAATGGCACGGCACGCCTACTCAAACTCTTGCTCCATACACATAGCACACTCCCACCGACCTCAGAGCAGCAGTGGGAACTAATTTTTGAGCGGCTGAAAGAGCGTCGCAAGATGATTTTAACCGAAAAGCAACGTGCTGCTGTGCAGATGGCCTACCACCACAAGGTCAGCATCTTAACGGGCGGCCCTGGTACTGGCAAATCAACCTCGCTGCGTGCATTACTGATGCTGCTACGCACACGCAAAATCGAGGTCGCCCTGACAGCACCAACAGGACGCGCCGCTAAACGGATGAGTGAGGCGACGGGCGTTCCCGCCAAAACGCTACACCGCCTGCTGGAATATGCCCCGCACGACAACAGTTATCAGCGCAACGAAGAGAATCCGCTCCCCTATCAGTTTGTGATCGTCGACGAGGTTTCAATGGTTGATATCCTGCTCTTCTATCACCTGCTCAAAGCCTTGCCGCGTGATGCGCATCTCTTGCTGGTCGGCGATGCTGATCAATTGCCGCCCGTCGGCCCTGGCAATGTCTTGCGCGATCTCTTGCGCAGCGCGTCTATTCCTACGATGCGCTTGACCGAACTGTTCCGTCAAGCCAGTGAGAGCAAGATTATTGTCAATGCACACCGCATCAACGCAGGCCAGATGCCCAACACACGCACTGATGCCAATGGCGACTTTTTCTTCATAGCCGAGGAAGACCCGGTGCGCATCCAACAACTCATCCTTGATCTCGTGCATCGGCGTTTGCCAACGCGCTACCACTTTAATCCGCTGAGTGATATCCAGGTTCTTGCCCCCATGTACAAAGGGCCAGTTGGCGTAACGGCCCTCAACGATGAATTGCAGGCTCGCCTCAATCCCAATCCGCCCGCTCAGATCGAGTGGTCAGGCCATACCTTTCGTGTAAACGACAAAGTCATGCAAATGCGTAACAACTATGACAAGGGCGTGTTCAATGGAGACGTGGGTTGGATACGGACGATCAACCGGGAACAGGCCACCGTAAAAGTTGAGTTTATCGAAGAAGCAGGTCCGCTGCTCGTCGAATACGAATTTCACGAATTAGATGAATTAACACTGGCCTATGCCGTGACGGTCCACAAGAGCCAGGGCAGCGAATATCCAGTCGTGATTATCCCACTCGTCATGCAGCATCGTATGCTACTTCAACGCAATCTGCTCTATACCGCGATTACACGCGCTAAAAAGTTCTGCGTGCTAGTCGGGCAACTACACGCCCTAGAAATCGCGGTACACAATGATCGCGTAGCCCAACGCAACACAGGTTTAGCTGAGCGATTGTTGATAATGCAGATCAAGAAAGACTTTTACCTTGTTTAATTCCGAGTAGCGTAGTAGAATATAAACAGAATTTTTTTTGTTGTAGCTGATGGAATACATGCGGACACAAGCGCGTGATCGATATACAACAAGGTTTATTTGTAGGAAGGATTTGGAGATATGTCAACAGATACCACAACGTCGAGCATGACACCGGCATCGGGCTATGCCCATCCCGAAATGCTGGTTGATACCGAGTGGGTCGCCCAACACCTCAATGATCGCGATGTACGCCTGATTGAGGCCGATGAAGACGTACTGTTATACGAAATTGGGCACATCCCGGGGGCTGTCAAGCTAGACTGGCACGTGGACGTACAGGATAAGCTGAATCGTGACTTCATCAATCAGCAAGAGTTTGAGCAATTGATGAGCCATTGGGGGATCACAAATAACACCACGATTGTCCTCTATGGCGACAAAAACAACTGGTACGCCTGTTACTCGTTCTGGCTCTTTAACATGTACGGCCATCAGAGCCTCAAAATCATGAACGGTGGACGCACGCGCTGGGAGAACGAGAAACGCCCCACCACAAAAGCAGTTCCGCACTATGAGGCTACAAGTTATCATGCACAAGCGATGAACGAAACACTGCGTGCATTCCGCGATGACGTACTGGGCGGTTTGAAAAATCCAGAACGCCGCCTGATTGATGTGCGTTCGCAGCAGGAATATAGTGGCGAACTCCTGCATATGGTCAACTATCCGCAAGAAGGGGCGCAACGCGGCGGACACATCCCCGGCGCGAAGAGCATTCCCTGGGCAACGGCGGCAAACACCGATGGCACTTTTAAGTCTGCTGAAGAACTGCGCCAGATTTATGGCAGCAAGGACATTACGCCTGATAAGGATGTCATCTCCTATTGCCGTATCGGCGAGCGTTCTGCCCACACGTGGTTTGTGCTAACCCAACTGTTGGGCTACCCGCGTGTGCGTAATTACGATGGCTCGTGGACTGAGTGGGGCAACGTCGTGCGCGCCCCAATCGAAAAATAACCCAAAAGTCTCACGTTACTGCTGGGTGTTCCATGCACGAATTGTCATAAAAATCGTAGAAACCGATGGCTCGCGTCTGCACCCATGCATCTACCATGCCCAGTTTCCTCTGGCTCGGTGGGTGCATCATAGCATCACATGGCAGAGCGGACGCGACCAATCGCTCCCGACAAAGGAAGAAGTACCAATGAATCGTCAGGAAGCAATAGAATTTTTGATGGACCATTTTGAAAATCCGCGCAACTATGGCCCATTAGAAGCGGCCGATGTCAGCTTGAACGGCGGCAATCCGGGCTGCGCCGACGTGATTACGATGCACGCGCGTTTCGGGGCCGATGGCAAACTAGTAGCAGTACACTGGGAAGGCGAGGGCTGTACAATCAGTCGAGCCGCCGCCTCCTATGTGACTGAGATGGTAGAGGGCATGACAGCGGACGAGATCGAGAACCTGAGCTTCGAGGACCTGATGAACCAGCTTGGGCGCGAGCTGGTGATGACCCGCCCGACCTGCGCCACCCTGGCCTTAGGCACACTGAAGAAGGGCGTGCATGAGTTTCACATGCATCAGCAGGCCCAATCGTAGGGTGTGAACATGCACGCCATCCAGATTGTATCTCTCAGGACTGTTTGTGCATCGAAATGCTGCCATTCTGCGTCATTGTCGGACGTTTTTTGCCCGTCAAGAAAATGCCGATCAGCACAAGGGCAAGCCCACCGAGCGCATTGATGCTCAGCGATTCATGTAGCAATAATGCGCCATAGACGAGTGCCATACAGGGCAATAGGTAGGTTACGATAAGCGTGCGCGTGGGTCCGACACGTTCAATCAGCCAGAAATAGCAGATGTAGGCCAGTGTTGTGCCACCCAGAGCCAGCGCAAGAACCGCACCAATGGCCCAGATAGACGGGATATGCGTCTGAGGCGCAATGACCAGTGCAACCACCGTGATCGGTGCGAGCAGCACAGCTCCCATGCCAATCTGACCGATAGCCTGCTGCATAAGAGGTAGACCTTTGAGATAGCGGCTCGCCATTAAGCCTCCTAAACCATAGCTGATAGAGCCGAGGAGACAGGACAGTACCCCAAGCAAATACGAGGTCATATTGCTCTGGATGAAACTCTGTGGTCCCACCAGTACGCCGACGCCCAAAAATCCGAGCAGAACAGCGAATGCTCTTCTCCATGTCAGCCGTTCGCCACCGGGCCACCATTGCGAAACGATCACGACAATCAGCGGCGTGGTCGCGTTCAAGATCGCAGCCATGCCAGATGTCACATGCTCTTCGCCCCAACTAATCGTAAGATAGGGGATAATTGCGTTAAAAATAGTCACGAGCAGAAAGGCCCGCCAGTTTTTGTACCAACCGCGCATGGCTGCTGGTTGAAATGCCACAAAAGCTAATAAGCCGAGCGTGCCAATCAGCAAACGCACAAAGACCAGCGTCAAGGGCGACATATCAGCAATGGCGACTTTAATGAAGAGAAACGATGCCCCCCAGAGAGCAGCTAAGATAAAAAGAACCAGATATTCCTTTGGCCGCATGTATACTCCTTTGTAACCTGTCGGTATAGCATACACCATGCACTATCCAACTAGCCCGCGACGAATGGCATACGCAACGGCAGCCGACCTGCCAGGCACATCAAGCTTGACAAAAATATTGCCTAAGTGGCGATTGACCGTTCTGTGACTGATTACCAAGATATCGGCAACTTCGCGATCAGTGTACCCTTCGGCAACAAGACGCAAGACCTCTAACTCACGCTTGGTCAGATGCAGAGTGAGCATATACTCGTTGTGCAAATCTGTCGTTTTCTGCTCGGCGGAAGGCGGTAAGGGGTCGGATACTACATACGAACGTTCACGTTCCTCTATTTGCTGTATTCCCTCCAACAACGTATCAACGAGTATGACCGCCCGCTGCATGTGATAGCGCAGAAAGAGAGCGTGAGCCTGTTCACATTGGCGATACATCTGCTGAATGACGAAAGGCAAATAGTGTGCTTCTTTATTACTGCGCATGAGGGCCGAACGGGCTTGTTCATAGAGAATAAAGGCCTCCTCCGGCTCATTGTGGACACGGCGGCATAATGCTAGCCCATCTTCAAATGCCTGCTCTGCTCTCTCCCAATCTCCATTAAAGGCTGCTATTTCGCCAAGAATACGATCAACAGCAACTCCATAATACAGAAAACCGTGTAAATTCTGGATACGTTCACTATAACTGAGCGCGAGATGCGTCTGGTCTTGCAGATGTAAAAAACCTTCTGCCAGAAAAGGAATATAGAAGTGGCCGCTATAGCCCACAGGTTCAGGGATGCGGCTCGCCTGCGTAAGTTGTGCTTTTGCCGCCGCCTTACGTCCTGTCACGGCAAGAAAATGCCCGTAAAGGGCCATTGTGCTGGCATACCATTCGGTGTTCATTGAGGCTTGCAGTGATGCTTGAAAATGTTGTTCTGCTTCTTGCCAATGGCCCTGTCGAAATGCTAGCTCTGCCTGTGCTTGCATGACAACAGGTTTGAGGCGGCCATTGCTCGTGATTTCCGCTTCCTGCATTGCCTGCTGCAAATGTGCTTCACAAGCATCCCAGTTGCCCTCGAAGAGAGCCAGGATAGCCATATTCCAATAGAGCCAGCCCAGAACGGGCCGTACCCCATAATGGCGAGCTTGCTCGATGCCACGCAAGGTGTGAAGGCGCGCCTTCTCCATCATGCCACAGGTCTGATAGATAATGCCCAACCCTTGATCTCCTAGCGTCGCACGGAAAGGGTCGCCAATAGCTACATAGAGTTCATGGGCCTGTTCTTGCAGCCGAATCGTTTCATTGATGCGCTCTCCCCAGCCGCGAATCCAGCCGATCAAGTGCAAGGCAAAGGCCTGGCTGCCTCTATCACCTCTCTCTACAGCAAGTTGGTGCGATTGCCAGAGCGCACCTTCGGCCTCGACGGGACGATAACGCAAGAGATCAAGGGTTGCCTGCGCTTGTAACAATAAGATGCGTTCACCCGGGCTGTGTACGTGATCTTCTTCAGTTGACAGAGAGGTTTTAGCTTGCAGTGCGGCTTTGGCAGCTTCTAAATGAGCCAAGGCTTGTTCATATTGTCCCTGCATACGATAGACATCGGCCAGAAGACGATTCACCTGGGCTAAAAAGAGTGGCGTTGGTGTCGTTTGTGGCTGGTGTTGCGCAGCTAATGCCTGCTGGAATGCCTTGCCTGCCAACGTCAGTTCTCCTAACTGCAACCAACTTTGACCGATCAGGAGATGAAGTTGGGCACGTGAGTGTACCATATATCCGCTCACCTGCTGCGGATGAGGGTCTTGAGCATCCCAGAGTTTCAGCGCACTGCGAAAATGCTCGATGGCTTCACGATGTGCTTGCTGATGGGCCGCATACTCACCCGCAAGCAGGCTCCAACGCAAGGCATCTTGTTGTTTCCCACCCAGCACATAATGGCGTGCAAGTTCTGCTGCATGCGTTGACTCTGCGACCTGGTAGCATGCTTCAAGAGCGGCCCCAAGCGCGCCATGCAGGGCACGGACCTGATAGGGAGGGAGCAGAGTACACAAAACTTCCTGGACAATCCCCTGACAAAACGTATAGACCGGCTGAGGAATGGGATGTGCGGGAAGAAGCAGTGGCGTAATAAAAGCAGCTTGCTCTGCCGCATCGATAAGTGGTTGAAGTTGAGATTCTTGTACTTGCATAACACTTGCTAGGATGGGGACAGAAAAAGTACGACCAAAGAGAGCGGCAACGCACAACGCTTCCAGGCAAGGAGCCTGTAAAGTATGCAAACGTTGCTCAATAGCCAACGAGATAGTGCGAGGGAGGGTGGCATCTGTCGAAGATACGATATACCACTCTTTAGCCTGGCTGGCCGACTGATGAAGCTGTATCAATGGGCGCGCTAATTCTTCCAGAAAGAATGGATTGCCTTCTGCTCGCTCCAGCAGTGCGTGGTGTACCGTATCCGCAATGGTATCAGGGAGAAGCTCACGCAAATAGCACTGTGCAGCATGCGCTCCGAGAGCTTGCAGAGGAAGAAAAATGAGCATCTCCTGACGCATTAAATCGTTCAGAGTACGCATAATGACAAGAGATTGCGCTTGTCTACGTTCTGTCATACCTTCTTGTTCGCCATCAACGGCGAGAGAGGGCAATGCGCTACCAGGAGGGCGCGTGCCGCTGGCCAAAGCGACGCGACTGCCACGTAAACGCAGCGTGAGGTAGAGGGTCAGTTCTAATGTAGCACTATCGGCCCACTGCAAATTGTCAAGACAGAGCAGCACAGGCTGTTCTGTCGAAAAGCCTTCAAGCAAGGTGGCAATAGCGTCGAACAGGCGAAATTTTTCTTGGTCTGGTGCAAGGATTTCATGAGTCAGCGTAACATCCAGCAAGAGAGGAATTTCGGGGAAAAGGTGAGCTAGGGCAGTGACAAGCGAGCTACCTATTTGAGAGAAGGCAGTTTTCAGCGTAAATTCGTTCTCATTGGCAGCAGGCCGTTGCCGATGAGAACTGCTATCCATCCCAAGAGAGGCGCGTAGTTTGTCGATAGGCGTGGAGCGTAGCAGAGGACGCAGTGCCTCGATAATTGGCAAAAACGGAATGTGCCTGCCAGCTTCATAGGCACAGCTCTGCAACAGTAAGAAGCCATGCCGCTGAGCCTCAGCACATAGCTCGGCGAGCAGACGAGATTTTCCCACACCTACATCCCCACTTATTATCAATGAGCGTGGCCCACGTGGTCGATTGTGCGCAACAGTCTCCAGGAGCGTTTGAAGTACATACATTTCGCCTTCACGTCCAAAGAGGGGGTGCGACGTAAAGGGATAGGTGATTTCAAAGAGGGGATCGATAAAAGGGATATGCATCCTGCCTCCACTAATCCTCTATGGTCAGAACGTGTTCTGTTATTTTTGTGTGTAGCGACTTATATTTTCGCGTTGCGAGGTGAAACGAGGAATAAGATCATGATAGATAAACAAGCCGTAATAGACTAAGAGAAAAGGAGCATCCACCAGGAAGTAGAGCCAGAAGGTTGATGAAGCTCCTAACCAGAACAAGTGATAAAGGAGCGCACCCGCAACGAGTGTCCCATACACGACTGCGACAAGTGCAAGTGGACGGACACGTCCCCATTCTTTTTCAGTTGCCAATAGAAAAGCACCCGCCGCATTACCAAGAATGATCGCTCCGATGAAGCGATCCAGGATCGTAGGAATGCTGGTAGGCCAGAGAGGAAGTTGCAACTCTGGTAAAAAGAAAAAGCCCAATCCCACAAGCAAGTTTGCCAGACCTGCCAGGAAGGAGAGTACCCGCTCTACTGAGCTGAATTTTTGATAATGTGTCATGGCATATTCCCTTTCATATTATCTCACTGACCAATTATATCGCAAATGCTTGCGCTTTGAGTAAGCTTTGTTGTTTACACAAACGGCAGTCTAGCTTTTCTTTACAAAGAAAGCCCTCACCACAACGAAAAATGGGTAATCTTACGCATAAAGAAATACCGCAAACCTTGTACGCTTCTGGAAGAAGAAAGGTCTCTGGAAACGCTGCACTGGCATAACGGAGCATGTGCTGGCGGCCAGAGCTATCTGTTGAAGAAGGAGCGACGATGATACGCATTACCATCTCAAAACGTGTGGCTTTCATTATGCTGGTTATGCTCGTTATGGCACTTGCGACAACCGCATTTGTGCAAGGCGTGGGAGCGAACGCACGTGTAGATGCCACCCGGCGATTAGTCACAAGCAGCTTTCAAGCGCAAACGTTGCGACAATTGGTACAGGCACACCAACTAGCCTCGACAGTCCAGGTGCTGTCCTCACAAGCACCGAGCGTCATTGTGCAGTTCCCGCTGTTTCCCAGCGGCGTGAAAAGTGCCTTTCCTAATGCAACTGGTGTTGTGACGATTGTAGAGGGCAACCCACCGGTCAGCCTTTTCGACTCGGTCACTGTCGATGTTTCGAGTATGCCACCTGACATCACGTTTACGATTTTCTTCATCGAACTCGCTAACAAACCTTTCGGACATGTGGAATACGTGGCAGACTTGCACACCCGCAGCGACGGCTCTGGCGAATCCTCGTTTCAGGCCATTACGCTAGTTGCTTTTGCTGCTGATAACCGCACGCCAACGATCACATCGCAAGATCAGAGCGGAACCGCTTCAGGTATCCAGTTAGAACATCTGGGCATGTGGTTCGCTTCCTTGCAAGATGCGCAAAAAACCTTGAACAATCCCGCTTTACAAGGCACAATTTTTGACGGTGGCAATCCCGCCTTGCATGCTGGACCACAGGCCATGACCGACGGACAAACGACCCCGGTGTTTTAATAGCTTACCCACGAGACGACATCGGCTTGTCTCTTAGCTTAAGGAGTCGCTTTTATGCAATATATGCGCTCTCTGCCTTTCCGTCGCGCTCTTCTGCTGGCCATGCTATTGCTCATGCTCAGTGTGCAGGGAGGAGTCGCGGCGGCGGCAACACAGCGAAAAACCACGACAAGCACGCCTGCACTGTCTACTCATCAGCTCAACCCAAATGCAGAGCGTTTGCGTCAAATGGTGCGTAGTGGTCAGTTAGCAGCAAGCGTGCATGTGCTAGACTCGCTGGCCCCCACCACGATTGTGCAATTTCCCCTTGTACCCAGTGGCATCAAAAACGCCTTCCCTCAGGCCACAGGGCTGGTCACAATTGTACGCGGCAATCGCGATAATGCCTTTTCCGATACGATTACTGTTGATGTACAACATATGCCACCCAATATCACCTTTACGATGTTTTACATCCAGTTTGCCAACAAACCCTTTGGGAACGTGGAGTATGTGGCTGATCTGACCACACGCGGAGATGGCACTGGCGAGACCATTTTCCAGAATATCGCGTTTGTGGCCTTCGCAATGGACGCTCGCAATCCCGGCTCATCGCTGGATGGCATTGAGGGGATAACATCCGGCATTAATCTAGAACATATGGGTATGTGGTTCTCCTCATTGCAGGATGCACAAAAAGTTCTGAATGATGGCACGCTGCAAGGCACGATTTTTGATGGCGGCAATCCTCCACTGCATGCCGGGCCGCAAGCCATGACCGATGGGCAAACTGCCCCGGTGTTTTAGCAGAGGAAGAGGTGTAGCAATATGGGCATACAACGCTATGCAGGGCAAAAAATCATCCTATCGGCGGTGCTTCTGGTGAGTCTCTTGATGACCGCATGCGCAACAGGTCTCCCCGCCGGGAATAGCAGTAACACAGGCAATGGCTCAACAACTACGACTGGTGGCACGCTTACTTTTTCTACAACACCGCCGCCCTTGCGCACACCAACCTTTGCGCAGGCGGGACAAGAGGCTTCAACGGTACAGGTGTTGGCCTCGGTGAATCCTACGCTGATAGTCCAGTTCCCTTTGTTTCCATCAGGTATCAAAACACTGTTCCCCAATGCGACCGCGCTGGTGACTGTTTTGCAGGGCAACCCGCAAACCAATGATTTCGATACGCTCATCGTCGATGTGCAGCATATGCCGCCCAACCAGAAATTTACCGTGTTCCTCACTGAGCTTTCGGCAAAGCCTTTTGGGCACGCTGAATATGTGGGCGATGTCATTACACGCGGCGATGGGAGCGCAGAGTCGATCTTTCACTTGATTGTTTTTGTGGCTTTCGCCGCAGATGCCCGCGCCTCAACGGTCGCATCGGCAGACCAATCGGGCAATGCATCTGGCATTCAGTTGGAACATATTGGGATGTGGTTTGATGGCATCAGCGCAGCCCGTCAGGTCCTAAACAATCCAACGCTTCCCGGTACACCATTTGATGGGGGCGGCGGCACATTACATGCTGGCCCACAGGCTATGACCGATGGGCAAACGCTGCCAGTG
>VFSW01005355.1_pt1 | contig 18986 bp, 16 predicted proteins | sample 5358111 | NCBI WGS metagenome assembly VFSW01 (sample SAMN11554181, study PRJNA540505) | mine drainage metagenome | isolation source: sediment from site ElyBrook_90M | place: USA: Ely Copper Mine, Vershire, VT | collected 2017 | reverse complement strand
GGTCACCGGACCCTTCGATGCCGATGCGCACTTTCATCCAACCGGCAGGCAAGACCCTGTTGGGCTTTCCTATGTCACAGGCCCGCTTACGATCCGCGATCATGCTGCTCATTTTCCGTGGGGTACGCAGGAAATCACCTTCTCGGGCACGAAGACAACAACCCTCAGCCGCGCCATCCTGCCCAACAGTGACGATTGGGCTGAAGAGACATTAGGGAAGGGAAGAATCCTATTCTCCCCCCTTCCACTTGAATTGAATGACAACTTGGAAGCGCTCGCCGACGCCTACCGTTACGCACTCAAGACTGCGGGGGTCTCCCCGGTCTACACAACCGAGTTGACCGACCCGGGCATCCTGATCTGTCCCACGATATTCCCTGATTCAACTCTCTATGTCATCACTTCGGAGTCGAACCAGAAGCAGGTCTCATTTGACGATGTTCGCAGCGGTCGTCATTTCGTCGGGTTGCTCCAGAGCGGTGGCGCTGCAATTTTAATGATCGGTGCGGATGGAAAGACCTTGTCCGCTTACAACTGGAACAGCCAGTAACCGCTTACTGCGCTGCTCCGCTGCGGCAAAGAGAACTCCACAACTGAGTCTTGCAACTCTGCTTTCTGTTGCGATTGAAGGCCAGGCCAAACAGTCTTGTTCGGCGAATGGCGACAGGTTATGTTTCAGATTCCTACCGTGGAAGGGCCCCGCCCTCGCGCGCACCTTGCAGTGCGCAATTGGCGCAATTGGCGCAAGCCCTGCTATAACTTCAACTCCGGGCAAACTTGGCCAAACGCTCACACGAAGCAGTTCTCGGGTGATTTAGGCGATCGCGATGTAACTGACATCGAAAAATGCTTATTCAGAGGCACAACCAGGCTGTCGCCAGCATCCAGGGCGAGAATACGATGTAAGTGGAAGCACTGCAAGATGCCGCAATCAAAACGCAGTAAACAGGAAGCAGTACGCCGCAACACCACAATGGCTGACGTCGCGAAGCTCGCTGGCGTGGGAAAAATGACCGTTTCCCGTCTGCTGAGCGGCAGCGCCAACGTCTCCAAGTCCACTGCGGACCGGGTTCATCGAGCCGTCCGCATGTTGAATTATCAGCCCAACGAACTTGCTCGAAGTCTTCGATCTGTCCACTCCAAAACTATCGCTGTCATCCTGCCCTATCTCTACGACCCCTTCTTTGCTACGTGCGCGCACGCCATTTCAACGGTCGCGAACCAGCATGGCTATTCCGTCCTTATCACCACATCCGATGAAAACTCTGAAATTGAACGCAAACAGGCCAGCCTCATGCTTCGCAGACGGATCGACGGAATGGTGATCATCCCCGCTCCAAACGACGACAATTATCTGCGAGGTGAGATGTTTTCCCGAGTGCATATCGTCACGATGGATCGCCCCGTGCCAGATTCCCGTTTTGACTCGGTGGTTGTCAACAATCGCGGTGGCGCAAGGGCGGGCATCGAGCATCTGATCGGCCATGGTCACCGCAGGATCGCTTTCCTCGGCTTGAGCAAAGCGCTTTTCACCATGCAGGCTCGTTACGCGGGCTACAAAGACGCGATGTCAAAGGCGGGTCTGACGACGGAAAGCTATATCGATTGCACTTCACAGGAAAGCACCGTGACTTCCGTCCATTCGCTGCTCACTCAGGCCAAGCCTCCTACGGCTCTCTTTGCGGGGAACAATCTCACTATGCGTTATCTTCTGCATGCGCTGAATGTTCTCCGAATTGACGTTCCTGGCCAGATCGCGCTTGTCGGCTTTGATGACTTCGACGTTGCGGACGTGCTTCAGCCAGCCCTTACCGTCGTGCGACAACCCGTCTACCAGATTGGCGAGATGGCCGCAAATCTCCTTTTTCAAAGTATTTCGCGCGGCGACTTTCCGGCCAGGGGCCATCGCGTAGTGTTGCCATTGGAGTTGGTGATCCGGCGTTCCTGTGGCTGCCACGCTCAACCAGGCGCCATCGTCCAGGGTTCCGCAGCGAAGTAGGCAACCTGGCCTCTCCGCCCTCGGTCTCCTCCAAAGCAAATACAGACGCGGAAAATACAACAACCGGACCGCGGAAAAGCCGCTCCATGTTGTTGTATTTTCCGGGCTGTGTACGAGGATCTCTTCTCGATACGCCAGTGGCCCCTTTTGGTGCCTAAAGTGCTCGGCGCCCGGAGATCAGGTTGATGATCAGCACAATCACGGCAATTACCAGCAGTATGTGAATCAGACTACCGGCGATGTGGAAACTGAAGCCCAGAAGCCACAGAATCAGAAGGATCACAAAAATCGTCCAAAGCATGCGCAATCTCCTTTTTACAGTGCAGGCGCCTTAGAGCAGGTATGCACATGGGGCGCCTGCGTAGATTGGATGCAAGTTATTGGCCGCCTCCGGCCACCGCTTGCACTTTTGCGCCACGTACTGCCTGTAGGAAGCTCTGTGCCCCTTCCGGGATCGCCACTTCACCTGTCAGCACTGAGCGTGTGGTGGCGTGTCGGTAGATTGCCCGCATGGAATCATCATCGCGGCGAATTACCGCGCCATCTAGCGTCAAACCCGCAAAAATACCCTTGGCGCGCGAATAAGTCAGGATCTCGGTTTCCATCTTCCAGTCGGTATTGGCGGAGGCATGGCGTCCCACTGGGCCCGCTGAAGCTGACGCATCTGCCCCCAGAGAGAATTTGCTGTTGAGCAGTTGCTGCATGCCACGCTCGTTCTGGATGATCATCACCAGGTCCACGCCTTCCACGCCGATCTGCAATCCCCAGCTTCCGCCGGTGATTGCAAAGAAAGCCGGGGCGCTCCAGCCCTTCGCTGTCCTGCATGTCGCAACGCCACGGCCGTTCTCGCCGCCAAATACAAAGCCACCCTTCAGCATGTGCGGCACCACGGCCACGCACTTTGCATGCTCCAGAACCTCTTCGGGGATGCCGCGATCCGGTGCTGCCATAATTTCGACCATTACGCGTCCTGCAAGGTCCATTCGGTCGTCGGTTGCTTCACGATGCGTCTCTGTCCAGGCCGGGCAACTTATCGCCATCAGTGCTGCACAAACAATGAATACTTTCATATACTTCACCTTTTTCTCTACCCGCCCGTCATTGTGCGGTGCAAGCACAACTCAGGTTCACGAGGTGACTTCAATGCTATCCAGTTCCACCCCTTCTGCCTGAGCAATACCGCACAGGGCTCCATTCGCAACCGACCTGCAGCCTAATCAAATTGTTGGTTATGCATGATTTATGACATACATGGGAAGAACGCAATATGAGCAAAATTGAACACATCTGATTCCGAAAGGAAGCCTATACTGCCTATATAAAGTCCAGACCCGGAAAGTTCTCTGAGTCGGAGGTTCTTCATGGCCGTACCGACCACTGCAGTGCCGAAGAAGAGACGCAAGCAAGCTGCAATCAAGGACTCCCATTCGCGACTCTCCGGAAACCATCGGCCATTGCCGAGCCACAAGCAAGCTGGTCCCAACGTAGACCATTCTGACCCATCGTTCGATCCCAGCTGTCTGATGTCCAAGGTCGGTGCCGGCAAATCCCCGCGCGAGTACAAGACCAATGAAGCCGTTTTTACGCAGGGAGACCCGGCAAACGCCGTTTTTTATATCCAGAGCGGCAAGGTAAAGCTCACGGTGGTGTCAAAAGCTGGCAAGGAAGCGGTCATCGCCCTCCTCCTTGAGAACAGCTTCTTTGGTGAGGGCTGCCTCGCTGGCCAGCCATTGCGCATGGCCACGGCCAGGGCACTCCAGCGCAGCATCATCATTCGCGTGGATAAGCTGGTGATGATCGAACTGCTTCATCGCGAATCCGAGTTTGCGCGCCAGTTCCTTACCCACCTGCTTTCACGCAACATTCGCATGGAAGCGGATCTGGTCGATCACCTTTTCAATTCGAGTGAAAAGCGACTGGCTCGCCTGCTGCTCCTGATGGCCAATTTCGGTCAGGAATCCAAACCCATTTCAGTGATCGCCAAAGTTAGCCAGGAAACCCTCGCGGAAATGATCGGCACTACGCGCTCGCGCGTCAGCTTCTTCCTCAATCGATTCCGCGAACTCGGCTTCATTGACTACAATACTGGCCACATGCACGTTCACAGCTCGCTTGTCAGCGTTGTCCTGCATGACTAGGAACGGACGTCGAGTCCCCTAAGCGACGCTTGCGGTCACCTTTGGGGCGCATCACTTTGATGTTCTTCGCCAATCTCAGAAATCCTAGTAGCCAGATGCCCCAATAATTCACGTCCACTTCCCACCATGCCATGCCATGCGTCGCTGATACCGGATGCGCATGGTGATTGTTATGCCAGCCTTCGCCGCCCGTCAGCAGCGCCACCCACCAGTTGTTGGTTGAATCGTCGTGTGTGTTGAAGCGCCGTGCACCCCAAAGGTGCGTGGCCGAATTCACCAGCCAGGTCACATGGAAACCAATGGCGGTCCTCAGAAATACGCCCCAAAGCACCCACGAAACTCCCAACTGCCAACCACCCACCGCGGTGCCGATTCCCAAGAACAGGACTGCGGCAATCGTCAATGGCAGCCAGTGCCATACTGCAAGCCAGCGATAGAACCCGTCCTTTTGAAGGTCGGGGGCATATTTCGAGAGCAGAGTGGTTTCGTTGTGCAGGGAACCTCGCATAATCCAGCCCATGTGCGACCACCATTTGCCATCACGAGGTGAATGCGGATCGCCTGGTTTATCCGTGTGCTGGTGGTGTAGACGATGCACCGCCACCCAATAGGTTGGACTGCCTTGCAGCGCGATTGTGCCGCAAATTGCCATAACGTATTCGACCCACTTCGGCGTCGAGAAACTGCGGTGCGTGAGCTGACGATGGTAGCTCACCGCCACTCCCACATTCTGGCCTAGCAGCCACATTCCAATGAATATGAGAAGCGACGTCCAGTGAAAGGTGAAAAGCGCCGCCAAGGCTCCTAGATGGAAGCTGGCGATCACTGTAAAAAAAACCCAGTTGAACTCATTTGACTTGCTTTGCGTAAGTTCTGGCGGTGTGGAAGCGACGCTCGCTTGCGGCGCAGCGATTGCAGTGCTCATAATTCCTGCCTTTGAATGGATGCAACGCTCGCCGTACGATACGCCGCTCTGTTGTTCGTCCAGGCCTTCAGCCTGACTCGTTAAAGCTTCCTTCAGCCACCTTTAGCAGATCTTGCCGTAAGCAGTATGAGCATTTGTGCTCACTTCGCTCACGCGGTTTTATCCGGCCTGTGGTGGTTCGAAAGGCTCAGCATTTGATGCCCGGTTTTTTCTGCGAGTTGTCCAATATTGAACAGTAGAGAATTCTTCCTCTCCCGCATCCTAGGTAAAACCTTAAGCGGCTGTCAGTCCGTCAAATGAGGTCAAAACATGAAGAAAGATCAGAAATATCGGATTCTTCTTGTCGACGATGATCCCATGGTACTTGAGAGCATGGCCATGGTGCTAGAGTCAGACGGTTACGAAGTCTTAACTGCAAAGCACGGCCTTGATGCGCTCGTCCAACTTGAACATGCGTTGCCCGACATTGTCATCTCCGACCTCAACATGCCGGAAATGTCGGGATTTGAATTCCTTCCTATCGTCCGCCAACGGTTTCCCATGATTCCGCTCCTCGCGATCAGCGGTATTTGCGATTCCGCGGAGCGTCTCCCGGACGGAGCAATCGCCGACGCCTTTTACGCTAAAGGCCGGCACCGTCCCGAAAGGCTCTTGCGCACGGTGGCTGACTTGATCCGGTCGGATGCGGCGCTTCCTGTCGTTCATCCGTGCTCTCCCAGTTTGATGTGCATCGATAGTGATTGAATGCATCTTCACGCGGGAGACTTCCACCTGAGCACGAGTGCCGAGCAAGGCATCCTGGCGGACCAAAGATCTCTATTGATCATCGCAGACATTAGTGAGCCTGTACGGTCAGTGCATTAGCCAAGCAGCCTCGCGCTTCAGGAGCCAGACGATGAAAGCGAAGATCCAGGGTTCTGCCACTCCACTCGATTTCTTTAAGCGGTTAGATGCTCAATCCACTACACGCGATTATTTGAACCGGCAGGAAATCTACACCCAGAGCGACCAAGCCGACTCTCTGTTCTACATTCGCCGCGGTTATGTGAAGCTTACCGTCAGAGCAAAAGACGGTAAGAAAGCCGTGATCGGCATCCTCCATCATGGAGACTTCTTCGGAGAGGGATGCCTGGTCAAACAGTCTCTTCGACGATCTACTGCGACAGCCGTGCATCCCTGTACCATCGCTTGCGTCTCACGTTCACACCTGGCAAGCGTCATCCAAAAGGAGCCTGCATTTGCCAAACTTTTTATCGCTCATCTGCTGCTGCGCATTGGCCGTATCGAAGAAGAGTTTGTCGATCAGATATTCAGTTCAAGTGAGAAGCGCCTGGCCCGTATTCTCCTGGCCATGGCCGGTTTCGGAGATCAGACTGACCCCCAGCCAGTTCGCATTAAAGTGAGCCAGGAAACTCTGGCCGAGATGGTAGGAACTACCCGATCCCGAGTCAGTTACTTCATGAACCGTTTCCGCAAACTCGGATTCATAGATTACAACGGCAGCGTCGAGGTTCACCCCGCTCTTCAGTCGTTCCTCACCCTCGATTAGTACCAGTCTCTTGAGCCGAACCTTGTTTGACCGCTTCTCCTCTTCTGGCGCCGAGTAGCGGTTTTGAGATGGTGCGAGGCTTTATAAGCTTTTTAAGGACACAAGTTTGCTTTACGCTGAGCAAGCTATTGATTGCAGAGCGGATTGTTTGCTCGTGAAGAAGTTGTCCACTTACTGCCGATTTGGTTGGCCCTATTGTGCGCACAATTCTGAATCCGGAGGTGTCGAGATGCTGAGTCCGCCACAGCGAACGGAAGTATATCACTAAAAATAAGCGACTTAACAGGTAAGGAACACAACTGCGGACCGTCTTTAAGGTAACTCCTGGTCGCCGTTTCTAAAGCGCTTTCCATTCCCTCCTGCGACGATCAGCGACATAAATTTGGTACCTGAGACTTTAGTAATGTCATCTGAGCGATAAAAGGTAACCACTAAGTGTGTCTTCTCGTGTTAAGGTCAAAGAAATTCATCCCGTAGACTAAAGCGGAAAATTACGAAGGAGCCCAATAGAATGCGCCAGATTCAGGACGGGTCGTGGAGCCACTATGCCCCCTATGTGGCTATGAAATTCAAACTCACAGAAGCACAGGCGCAACTGGCAACCCTGCAATCGCTGGGAGATGCGATCAAGCAGGAGAGGCAGCTTCTACAACAAGCCATGGATCAGGTTGATCGGAGTGCGGTCCTCACTGGAACGCGTTAATTTTCGGGAAGGATGCTCAAACCTTTCTACTACAGTCAAAGATAGCGATCAGATAAGAGCCACCGAAAGCAATAAGGCAGGGGAGATTCGTGCTCTCGGTAGTGGTAGTAGATGGCCAGGAGTTGGTGAGCCCGAGGCAAGTTTGACCAGTCGAGAACGTGCTGTGAGCTATGTTTGCCGTGCCAAAACAGGCAGATGAGCAAATGGCGTACTTCAGGTACGCTGAGGCGAACGCCGCTCGGAAAAGTCTCCACCTCTACCGCGCAGCACCGTCAACGCGGCGTGGGCCAGATTGGCCGGGGTGATGTAGCGCAGCTATTCCTTCCGGTGGCAGCCCTCATATTGGTGCAGCCCACACTCTTTGGGTCGTCCCGAAACACCGTTCGATCTGCCGGAGCTGTCAAGCAACGCGCACCAGCGCAGTAGGAGAGTGTCCGCCGATGAAAATCGGATGGCGGACTTTCTCTGCACGCATTGTCATCTCAGTCCATCATTCCTAGAGCGGAAAGGAACCTGTACCATTCGCGCAGCCTGTATTTGGTCCGGGATAACCCGATGCCACGTCGAGGCTGCGCTTTATGGAGTCTTTAGGAGCTTTCCTCTGAGATCACGCGAGGTCGAAGCGGTCAAGGTTCATCACCTTGCTCCAGGCCGCCACAAAGTCACGCACGAACACCTGCTGCGAGTCGCCGCACGCATAGAACTCCGCGAGGGCTCGAAGCTGAGAGTTGGAGCCGAAGACGAGATCGACAACGCTCCCGGTCCACTTCAGGTCACCGGTTGCCCGATCACGCCCCTCTAACAGGCCTTCAGACGTAGCGGACCTCTTCCACTTCGTGTTCATATCGAGAAGGTTCACGAAGAAATCATTGGTCAGGCTTGTGGGCCGCTTGGTGAAAACGCCAAGTGCGGACTGCCCGAAGTTTGCATTGAGTACGCGCATGCCACCAATGAGAACCGTCATCTCGGGAGCGGTCAGCGTGAGCAGGCTTGCCCGATCCACCAGCAGCTCAGCCTCCGATCCCTCAAGACCCTTCCGGAGGTAGTTGCGGAACCCGTCTGCGATCGGCTCCAGCACGACAAACGAGTCCACATCGGTCAACTCCTGCGATGTATCCGTGCGCCCCGGCGAGAAGGGAACCTTCACGTCGTGGCCGGCCTTCTTTGCAGCCTCTTCGACGGCTGCGCAGCCGCCCAAAACTATCAAGTCAGCCAGTGAGACCTTCTTCCCGCTGGACTGCGCACTATTGAAATCCTTCTGGATCCCTTCCAGCGTCTGAAGGACCTTTGCCAGTTCGGCAGGCTGGTTGACTTCCCAATCCTTTTGCGGTGCGAGGCGAATGCGGGCCCCGTTCGCCCCGCCGCGCTTGTCGCTGCCGCGGAAGGTTGCCGCAGACGCCCAGGCCGTGGTGACCAACTGGGGGATCGAAAGCGAGGATGAGAGGAGCTTGGCCTTGAGAGCAGCGATATCCTGCTCCCCGATCAAGGCATGATCCACTGCGGGAATGGGATCCTGCCACAGCAAGTGTTCCGCGGGAACGAGCGGGCCAAGATAACGTGAGAGAGGCCCCATGTCGCGGTGCGTGAGCTTGTACCAGGCCTTGGAGAAGGCATCTGCTAACTCCTGCGGATTATCGAGGAAGCGCCTGGAAATCTTCTCATAGATCGGGTCCATTTTCAGGGAGAGGTCCGTGGTGAACATGATGGGAGCGTGCTTCTTCGACGGGTCGTGCGCATCCGGCACGGTACCTGCCGCGGCCGCATCCTTCGGCGTCCACTGGTGAGCACCAGCGGGGCTCTTGGTGAGTTCCCATTCATAGCCGAACAGGTTTTCCAGGTAGTTGTTGTCCCACTTCACCGGGTTGGTGGTCCATGCTCCCTCTAACCCGCTGCCGATGGTATCGGCGCCTTTGCCGCTACCAAAGCTGTTTTTCCAGCCGAGGCCTTGCTCTTCGATATCAGCACCTTCGGGTTCTGGGCCGACATACTTGCTCGGATCGGCAGCGCCATGAGCTTTGCCGAACGTGTGTCCGCCGGCGATGAGGGCAACTGTCTCTTCGTCGTTCATCGCCATGCGAGCGAACGTCTCCCGAATATCCCGTGCTGCTGCGACTGGATCCGGCTTGCCGTTGGGTCCTTCCGGATTCACATAGATTAAGCCCATTTGAACAGCGCCGAGAGGATTGTCAAGTTGACGGTCGCCACTGTAGCGTTCATCTGCCAACCACTTGCCCTCGGGTCCCCAGTAAATGTCTTCCTCTGGCTCCCAGATGTCCTCGCGCCCGCCGCCGAAACCGAAGGTCTTCAATCCCATCGATTCCAGCGCCACGTTACCAGTGAGAACGATCAGGTCCGCCCAGGAGAGTTTCCGGCCGTACTTCTGCTTGATCGGCCAGATCAACCGGCGCGCCTTGTCGAGGCTCACGTTGTCCGGCCAACTGTTGAGGGGAGCAAATCGCTGCGCTCCGGCCCCCGCGCCGCCCCGGCCATCGGCAATGCGATAGGTGCCTGCACTATGCCACGCCATACGAATGAAAAACGGCCCATAATGGCCGTAGTCCGCAGGCCACCAGTCCTGCGAGGTCGTCATCAGGGCACGGAGGTCCTCGATCACGGCATCCAAGTCGAGGCTCTTAAACTCCGCGGCGTAATTAAACCCCTCACCCATCGGATTGGACTGTGGCGAGTGCTGGTGCAGGATCTTCAAGTTCAGTTGATTGGGCCACCAGTCTGCGTTGGTCGGGGTTCCAGCCGCTGTGTGTTTCAGAGCACCGCTCGAGAACGGGCACTTTGTTTCGTCTGACATGGTTCTCTCCTTGGCTGTTTGCAACTCATTACCCGAACCAGTGTAGAGCTTGGGTACAGATCGATCAACAACGTCGTGTTCACACCTCGCGCAATGCCTTGACGATGAGCGCAAAGGAGAGGAAGGCGAAATCCGGTCTCTCGCAGCCGGAGAGGACGCGACAGAATTCCTTGGGCCGGTGAAACCGTCGTTTGATTCTGATGCGCTTCTTAAACAGAACGCGGTTTTGGTCCGAGGTATTCAGCCGGTTAGATTCTTACCGACTCAGTGTGAAGCTGTTGCGCTGGCGAACGAGACCCTGCGCGAGCGGACCGCACTTCCAATTGAGAGACAAGTCTTCCCCTCACGTAAACCGATTCGGAGGTTCTTCCGTCGCGCAACCCAGCTTCGCAAAGAGTGCGGTCGCGAACAGAAAGTGGGAAGCGGTGGTGATTCTCACACTTCAGGGTTTACCGAGTAGCCCCTTGATAATCCCTTCCGGGCTCGTTTGCTTTTGACCTGTAGATTTTCCCAAGATCCCACCCGCTTGATTCCTGACCATCGCACCAACGTTTGCACGAATGGATGGGTTGCTCGTAGTTCCACCGATGGTCAGGGGAATTTCGCTATTCACGGCAGTGTGCAGGGTGTTGCCAAGTACGCCTCCCAGAGCGCTGAGTGCGTTGCTGGCCACCGCGCCCACCCCAGACGAAGTATTCAGTTTGGCAGCCAGGTTGAAGTCGAGCGCCCCGGCTGGGGTCACAGTACCGCTTCCCGTCGCGCTTCCAATTTGAGGCATCGATCCGTAGATATTGCTAAGCTGCGTGATCTCCGGCGAAGAGTTCACGTTCGCGCGCAGCGTTTGAATTGCCGTGCCGCTGCTTGTTCCCCCAATGGGATTCAACCCCTGGATCTTCGAGCCAAGATCGAATCCGGCGAGTTGCGTATTGTCGATCTCCACCGGTCCGGCAATCGTGGTTGCTGTGGCCGGACCAGTGATGGCAAGATTGGCCGTGAGGGTGCCGCCATGAAGGCTGGAACCGCTGGGAAGGCGCACACCGAAGGCCGGGAGCAACTGCACGAGTTGATCGATGGGCAGGTTGGGGGCGGAGAGACGCAGGTTCAGCAAAATGGCTGCCGGGGTGAACTGAAAGCCTCCATTCACGTGCACAGCGACTGATCCGGCGTGGATCGAGATGTCTGAGATGTTTCCTGTGCGTGCGTCCAGGTTGTCAGAGACCGTGTAGTCAATGTCGACCGGCTGGGGCGCGGGAGAACCGGTGCGCGCCAACTGAAGTTGCGCAGCCTTGATCTTTCCGTTGCTGGTGAGGGTATTCCCGTCCGAAGCAAGCTGCGCATCCACGTCAACCACCATGGAGACGCCCTTACCCTGATCCACAACGCCGGCCGCCACTGGATCGAAGTGCTTTAGCTGGATGGTGGCGTGGAACGGTGTGTCGGAGGCATCTTTCTCCGCCACCGGCCCTGCATTGCCGCGCAGGTCAATTGATCCAGACCCCGGCACGTTTGCCGAAAGCTGGAAGGGAAACGACTTCGTGAACGAGAAATTCTGAACGGTCAGATTCACGTTGTTGTAGAGGATTGGTTTGCTTGTTGCCGGTACCGTGGAGACAATGGCGCTGCCGTTCTTGATCTTCAATTCGCCAACCGTCAGATCGGGCAGAGCGCTCTGCTGGGCCGGGTTCGAATGAGCGGCACTGCTTCCGAGACTGGAAAAGTTCCAGGCGCCATTCTTTGCCTGGATCAGCTGAGCCGCTGGAGAATCGATAATAAATTTCGTGATGCGCACTTGGCGGTGGAAGAGAAATGGCCCGGTCTCAATGCCGATGTGCAGCAACTTCGCCTGCAGGAAGGGCGTTGAACTGAAAGCCGGATCGTCCGCGACACTCAGATTCTCTGCAACCAGGCTGCCGGAGAAGAGTGAGAAGCTCAGGTGCCCGAGGGTCACCCTGCGCCCCAGCGCCGCCGTTAACTGGTCCTGAAGCATTGGACGAAATGTATCCGCATTGATGAAGAAGGGAATTAATACGACCGTAATTACAAGCACTGCAGCGATGGCCACAGCGATTCTGCCCCAGTGTTTTTGCATAGGAGTCTCCGTCCAAAAACTGAGTCGTTCGGATTGTACCGCGCTGGCGAGGAATCAATTCACCGCAAACACTACCGCGCTCGCGACACGCGTGTCTTAAGCCTTAGTGGAATACCCCATCCCACAAAGTACGCCGCGCATGTAGGCAATACTCGCGATAACTCCGGGCATGGGGTCATCGCCATGGACTTCATATTCGAGATCGACAAAGCCTTTGTACCGGGTCTCGATGAGGGCGTTGAAGATCTCCCGTACCGGTATGATTCCATCCCCTACAGCAACCTGGCTCTCCCTGCTTTGAAAACTGGTGAGGTCTTTCATGTGAACATTGAACAGCCGCGGGCCTATGAGTTTGATTGCTTCAACAACATCGGTGCCGGCGCGCACGGTGTGGCCAACGTCGATGCAGCAGCCGATGCGCGGGTCCATATTTCTGACCAGCTTCAGAATGTCGAGCGGCGAAGGCCAGACCTTATCCTCCGGTCCGTGGTTGTGAATGGCGATGCGGATGTCGTATTCCTTCACAAATTTCTCGACGCGGGGCAGCGTCTCAGGAGTTGGATCCCCCGCAACAATCACGCCAATGCCGGCCCGCTTGCAGTACTCGAATTTGCTGCGAATGTCGGCATCGTCGTCTTTGGTGAAATAGATGGCGCCGGCGGCATGCAGTTTAACGTCGGCGGCGGCATAGTCGGCCAGTGCCTTAGCCTCTTCCTGAGGGTCCGCCGGCAAATGGTCCTTAACGTCCTTGGCGTTCAAATCAGTGACGTCGAGCTGCTTTAGAAAGCCGATCATCTGCGCGCGCGTGAAGTTGCGAAATGTGTAACTGGCTATGCCGAGGTGAACGGGCGATGGCTTGTTGGTCTCATGCGATGGCTGAGAAAAAGCCGGAGCCGCGCCGGAGACTGCGCATGCCGCTGCCAGGAGCGACCCGGACTGAAGTAAGTTGCGACGCGAAGGATTGTCATTCATGGGTCGTCCCGGCTCCTCAGCCATTTGCACTTTGCTTGTGATTCCAAGGGATTGGTGAAGGTTTCCGCAGGATCGCGCTTGCCTGGCAGGCGCGGGAATCCGCGCTTCTAAAGATGGGGCGCCCAGCCCTTCTCGTATTCGCGCCCCCACAGCTTCATCGCTTCTGCGTCGTTGCGCACCTTCCCGTCTGTGGTATCCAACGCGAGGCTCCGATTTGTCTCCCAAGCCACGTTGGAGAGTTGAAGCATGGTTACGGCGACGTTCCCGACGGCGATAGGGGCGTTCAGCCTCTGGCCCTTGCGAATGCCGGCGATGAAGTTGGCGAAGTGCAAATCGGTCATGGAGTCGCGGCCGGTGAGATCGGAGGAGGAGGTTTTCTCCTTGCCGGTCTTGAATTCATTTGTCATGTTGCCTTTGAGATCGTAGACCTCATAGCCATCGCGGTCGACGAGAACGGACCCCGTGGTTCCCATAATGGTGGATCCGCGATCGCGGCCGTAGTATTTCATGCCATTGCAGCACTTTCCTTCCCAGGTAATCATCTTGTCGTCATAGTTGAAGCTTGTGACGAGCGTGTCGTAGAACTGCCAGTAATCCTTGAACTGGTACCGTCCTCCCGCCGCATCGATGCTGTTGGGATAGTCAACGCCGAGCGCCCAACGGCAGACGTCCACCTCATGGGTTCCGTTGTTCAGGGTTTCACCGGTACCCCAGATTTTGAACCAGTGCCAGTTGTAGGGCTCAACGTTGTCTTTATAAGGCTGGCGGGGGGCGGGACCTTGCCAGAGGTCCCAGTCAAGCTGCGCGGGAACCGGAGCTTCCTTTCCAACGCCGATTGACTTGCGCACATTGCTGTACCAGCACTTGGCGAAGTACGCCTTGCCAATCAGGCCATTGTGGATCTTGTCTACGATTTCGATGGTGTGGGGGGATGAACGCTGCTGGGTGCCCATCTGCACCAGCTTCCCGTACTTCTGCTGTGCCTGCACCAGGAGCGCACCCTCGGCCGGGTTGTGGCTGCATGGCTTTTCTACGTAGACATGCTTGCCCGCCTGGAGACCCGCAATCGCCATCGGCGCATGCCAGTGGTCAGGAGCGGCAATGGTGATGGCATCGACATCCTTCTCCTGAAGGATGTGTCGAAAATCCTTATCGGTGGCGGGGACATAACCCAGTTCATGTTCGGTGTCGCTCGCAAACTTCTTTAGCGTGACGCTGTCCACGTCGCAGACATGAGAGATCCGTGCGGTGTCCTTGTTGGCTTTGAGCGCCGAGAGGTGGGCATAAGCGCGGCTATGGAGGCCAATCACGGCGAAGTTGAGACGGTCGTTTGAACCGAGAATCTGGCCGTAACTTTTGGCCGTAGAACCGATAGCCAAACCTGCCGCTCCCACTGCAAGAGTATCGAGAAATTCACGCCGAGTAACCAATTAGTCCCTCCGAAAAGCCAGCAACGATTTGGACGATCCAAGTGCGCCTTCCATCGTAATTCGATTCATCCGGCAATGGCGAGAAAGACTTAAAGATGGAGCAGGGGATTTATCGATTGCGCTGCGGAATAGACAGTCGTCCGGCTGGCGACGAAGACCATCGGGCCGGGTGAGGAAGCCCGGTGTTCAAGCGCGCTCAAGGTCTAAGGCACACTGGAAGGCGATCGGTTACGCGATCCGCAAGGGAGTGTTGTCGCTCGAACGCGAGCATTGCGGGCGCATGGCGGGAAGATCGATGAGGGCGATGGTTGGTTGAGTATCGACCGGCTTGAGCGACGATCGTTACCGGCGATCGCGGGACGAGCCTGGCGAGTGAGCAGGTTGGAAGGGGCCGATCATGGGTTTCGGAAGTGGTGATCGGCCCGCAATTCTCGATTACTCGGCGACGACGGGGTTGATGAGGGAGCCGAGACCTTCGACGGTGACGGTGACGCTTTCACCGGGCTTGAGCCAGCGTTTGGGGTTGCGTCCCAGACCGACGCCGTACGGGGTGCCGGTAGAGATGATGTCCCCGGGAAGGAGCGGAGAGATCGAGGAGAGATACTCGATCAGCGCGGGGATCTTGAAGACCAGTTCGCGGGTATTGGAGTTCTGAAGTTCTACGCCGTCGATCGTGAGGCCGATGGCGAGTTGGTGGGGGTCGGCGATTTCGTCGGCGGTAACGATTGCCGGTCCGAGCGGGCAGAACGTGGGGAAGCTTTTGCTCAGGGACCATTGCGTGGTGGCGAACTGGACATCGCGGGCGCTGACGTCGTTGACGATGGTGTAGCCGTAGACGTGCTCGGTCCAGGACGAGGCGGGGATGCGGTAGCCTCCCTTGCCGATGACGAAGGCGAATTCAGCTTCGTAGTCGGGCTCGGTGGAATTCTTGGGGAGCACGATGGGTTCGCCGGGGCCGACGATGGCCGTGGTGAGCTTAAAGAACACGACAGGCGTGGTGGGGATGGCCATTCCGGACTCGATGGCATGGTCGCGGTAGTTGAGTCCGATGGCGAAGACGCGGGGCGGATTGGAGAGCGGGGCGTGAAGGCGGACCTGATCGAGAGGAATCGAGGGGCCATTGGGAGGAACGCTAAGCCCGGCGGCAATGACATCAAGCGCGCAGGCAAACTGCTCGCCGAGATCGATCACGGTGTTGTTGGGGAGAAGAGCGCCGGGGCGGACAAGGCCGTCGGCTGCGGAGTAGGATACGAGCTTCATTGTGCCCTCCTGGGCTGTGAGGAAGATTTCAGGCCGCGGTCCAGCCGCCGTCGATGGAGAACAGGGCTCCGGTAACGAAAGCAGCTTCGTCGGAGGCAAGATAGCGCACCATGGAAGCGACCTCTTCGGGTTGACCGAGGCGGCCGATGGGCTGGCGAGCGCGGAGTTCCGCGCGGGTTTCTTCTTTATTGTCTTTATGGAACTTTTCGAGGTAACCCTCGACGAAGGGTGTCTCGACGGTGCCGGGACAGATGGCGTTAACGCGCAGGTTCTTGGGATATTCGACGGCAAGCTGGCGGGTCATGGCGAGGACGGCGCCTTTGCTGGTGCAGTATGCGAAGCGCTGCTTGATGCCGACCTGGCCGGCGACCGAGCCGATGTTGACAATGGTGCCGGAGTGCCGGTCATCTTTGGCGGCGAGGAGAAGGTGCATGAAGCCGCGGGTGACCAGGTAGACGGAGCGGACGTTGACATTGAGGAGGCGGTCAAAGTCCGCGGGCTCGGTGGTTTCGATGGAGCCCACGTGCCCGATGCCGGCGTTGTTGACGAGAATGTCGAGGCGTTCGAGTTGTCCGGCTGCGGCGGCGATGGAGTCAGGGCTGGTGACGTCGAGGTGGATAGCCCGGGCCGCGCCGAGCGTGACGGCCAGCGCTCTCGCCGCGGGGAAATTGATATCGGCGATCCAGACGGATGCACCGGCGCGAACCAGTTCCTTGACAGTTGCTTCGCCAATGCCGCTGGCGCCGCCGGTGACGAGAGCGTGGCGCCCATCCAGGCGAAACGGCATGATCGGCACGCCTTGCGCGAGAGTTGTTTGTCCGAAATCGCTCATGGAGATTAAAACCCCTTGTACCCGAAGCGAATTTTACCCAGTTACAAGAATAGCGGGTCCGGGAGGGGGAGTTTGTAACTACAGTGAAAGGATTGCTGCCCGCTCCACCGGAGAATCATGGAGGATACTGGGGTGTGGCCAAACCATGGCAAAGGGGACAGAATGGCGCTGCTGAATGAAGACCGGCTTTTTCCTGCTGAAGAGAAGACGCGTGCGATTGCGAGGCGGCTTTATAAGGGAATTCGTTCGTTGCCTATTGTGAGTCCGCACGGGCATACACAGGCGGGGTGGTTTGCGAGAAATGAACCGTTCTCTGATCCGGTGACCCTGTTTGTGCAACCGGATCATTACGTGTTCCGCATGTTGTACAGCCAGGGGATTTCGCTCGAAGACCTGGAGATAGGCCACGGGCGCATTAATAACCCGCGCAAGGTGTGGCGGATCTTTGCCAGCCACTATCACCTGTTTCGAGGCACGCCGACGCGGATGTGGCTGGACTTTGCGTTTCAGGAGCTCTTCGGGCTGAAGGAGCGGTTGTCGGAGGCTGTGGCGGATCTCTACTACGACGAAATCGAGGCGAAGCTGGCCACGGAGGAGTTTCTGCCGCGGGCGCTGTATGAGCGCTTTGGGATTGAGGTGCTGGCGACGACGGATTCGCCGCTCGATTCGCTGGCAGACCACGAAGCGATTCGGGAGTCGGGATGGAAGGGCAGGATTCTTCCCACTTTCCGGCCTGATGCCGTGGTGGATCCGCAGTTTCCTGGTTTTCTTGAAAACCTGCGGGCGCTGGGGGCGCTGACGGGGCACGATACTGAGACGTGGCGGGGATACCTGCGGGCGTTGGAGTCGCGGAGGCAATTCTTCAAGTCGATGGGGGCCACGGCAACGGATCATGGGCATCCGACGGCGTTGACGGAGGACCTGGGCGACACGAGCGCGGCAAGTTTGTTTGAGCAGGTGATCAAGGGGACGGCATATGCGGCAGACCTGGAGATTTTTCGCGGCCAGATGCTGACGGAGATGGCGCGCATGAGCCTGGAAGACGGACTGGTAATGCAGATCCATCCCGGCGCGGTGCGCAACCACAATGCGCAGATTTTTGCGCGCTACGGTCGCGATATGGGAGCGGACATTCCGCAGGCCACGGGGTATGTAGAGGCGCTGCGGCCGCTTCTCAACCGCTTTGGCAACGAGCCGGATCTGACGATCATTCTGTTTACGCTGGATGAGACGGCGTACAGCAGGGAACTGGCTCCGCTGGCGGGGCATTATCCGTGTTTGAAGCTGGGACCTCCGTGGTGGTTTTTTGACAGCCCGGAGGGGATGCGGCGGTTCCGGGAGACGGTGACGGAGACGGCGGGGTTTTATAACACCGCGGGTTTCAATGACGACACGAGGGCGTTTCTGTCGATACCGGCGCGGCATGATGTGGCCCGGAGAATGGATGCGGGATTCCTGGCGCGGATGGTGGCGGAACATCGCTTCGAGGAAGACGAGGCTGTGGAGTTGGCGCAGGAGTTGACGGTGGGGCTGGTGAGGAAGGCCTACAGGCTATGAGACTCAAAGGCTGAAGCCACGTCCGATCAAAACCTGGCTCTCCGGTTATCTTTACCAATGACGCGCTATTTCCCGCGGACTCGGGACAGAACGTCCAGGGAGCCTCGCGCGGCCTCGGTGATGATTTCGGAGTTGCCTTCGTCGATGGCGGCGAGGTTGACGAGAGCGCTGCCTACGCCAAGGGCTTTCGCTCCGGCGCGGAGGAAGTCCTCAGCGGTCTTTATGGTGACGCCGCCGGTGGGGATGAGCTTAAGGTGCGGGAAGGGCGCTAGCAGCGCCTTAAGGTAGCTGGCGCCGCCCATGGCGGAGCAGGGAAAGATTTTGACGTAATCGGCACAGGCGCGATGGGCGGAGATGACCTCGGTGGGCGTGAGGGCGCCTGGGATCGAGAGTTTTCCGGCGGCCCTGGTGGCGGAGATCACGTCGAGATGAAGGCTGGGACTGACCACGAACTCCGCACCGGCCTCGATAGTGGCCTCGGCTTCTTTGGCGGTGGTGACGGTGCCGGAGCCGAGCAGCAGCTTGTTGCCATACTCTCGCTTCAACTCACTGATCAGGCCCACGGCGTCGGGGCATGTCATGGTCACTTCAACAACGGTCACTCCGCCTGCGATCATGGCATTCACAACTGCGTTGGCCTGGGCGGTCGATTTTGCGCGCAATACGGGAATCAATCCCACGCGCTCAATGATTTCTGCTGCTGTTTCTGACATCTGCGCTCCCTCG
>VFSW01005354.1_pt1 | contig 18987 bp, 16 predicted proteins | sample 5358111 | NCBI WGS metagenome assembly VFSW01 (sample SAMN11554181, study PRJNA540505) | mine drainage metagenome | isolation source: sediment from site ElyBrook_90M | place: USA: Ely Copper Mine, Vershire, VT | collected 2017 | reverse complement strand
ATATCCATCTCTTCGATGTCCCTGAGCAGCACAACGTTACGGTAAATCTCCGGGAGGCCCTCGACTGCGCGGCGCAGCAGGTTGCCCAATTCCTTTCGTTCCAGGGCCTCGGTGGGCACCTCGCGCCAACTGGTCAAAATGGCGGGAGTGTAATCTCCGGTTTGTTCATCCGTGCCTGCGTCCAGCGAGTCTTCGCGGCGGCTGCCCAGCTTTCGCAGGCGCCCCAGCCCCTCGTTGCGCGCGATCGACAGCACCCAGGTGCGGAACTGCGACTCCCCGCGGAAAAGGTGAAGGTTCAGGTAAACCTTGATGGCTGTCTCCTGCGCGGCGTCTTCAGCCTCCGCCTCGTTGGCGAGCAAAGACAGCAGAAGGAAGTAGATGGAGCGTTCGCACGGACGGATCAACTCATGGAACAAGTGTTTCTCGCCCGCCAGGATCCGGCGTATGCATTCGGCCTCGAATTCCGGGTTGGATGCCTTCATCACGATGGGTAGAAAACTCTGCCGCAGCCCCGATATTCCTCTCGCTGGTTACTCAAAAAAGAGTACACGCCCGGGGCTCCCCGTGGATCAACGCACCCGGACTAACCCTCCAAACACCCACAACTTTTAAAAATCACGAGAGAATCCTTATGAAAAAAATGGTACATTTGGGCTGTAACAATATGCACGAGGAGAAACATGGCCGGAGATATTCAATTAACGTGCAGCGACTGTGGGCAGGACTTTACCTTCACCGCTGCTGATCAGGCGTTCTTCCAGGAACGCGGTTACTCGACCCCCAAGAGGTGCAAGCCTTGCCGTATGGCAAAGAAGAATGACCAGGGTGGGGGAGGCTCCGGCTACCGTTCGGCTCCGGCACAGGGAACGCCTGTGATCTGTTCCGGCTGCGGTCAGCCTACAACAGTGCCCTTTGAGCCTCGTGGCGATCGCCCGGTGTTCTGCCGCGATTGCTATCAGGCGCGCAAGGGCAGTGGTGGTGGTGGCGCCGGCGCCGGCGGCGGAAGCTCGCGCGGACGTAGCCGTTACTAGGTTTTCACAAGGTCCGATCCTCTCATCCGGGATTGGACCTTCAACTTCCCCAATACTCTCAAGCACGACTCCATAGCGGTGCATGCAGTTCGCTCTCTTCCCCTCTGGTGTAACTTGATGGATGGTCGTGTGTCTCATTTCAACTCCTCACAGCCTGTCCTGCTAAGACGCTGTTCGCTGGCCATACTGGCTGCGGCACTCACTCTGCCTGCCATGGCCGCGCAAGACACGGTTGCCCATGCCGAAGTTGCGGCACTCGGCTGCACCCTGCGTATTCATGTGGATGGATTGCGGAATTCAAAAGGCAATCTTGGAACTGTGCTCTTCACCTCGGCCGACGGCTGGCCGGAGGATCTGGGCAAAAGCTTCCGTCACGGTCCTGCACCGATCGACGCGGACGGACACGAAGGCACCGCGGTATGGAAGAATCTGCCGCCGGGCAACTACGGCGTCGCTGTGATTCACGACGAAAACAGCAACCACAAGCTCGATCGAAACTTCATTGGAATTCCCAAGGAAGGTTTCGGATTCGCCAACAATCCGCACGTCGGCTTGTCTGCGCCTGCGTTTCAAGCAGCGCTGGTACATGTCGGTTGCCCTTTCACCGGCATCACCATCCATCTTCAGTACAAATGAGATGCGCCGAACTCGCTCGGATTATCGCCCGGCCCTTTGTTTTGAGAGGGCATGCACTCAGCCATGCTGTAAACTTACTTCTTCTCCCCCGCGCTGAAACTTGTCCACGGACCTGAAGGCATGTCCTTGAGAATGGGCTTCAGGTAGCTGTACTCGGGATGGGCAGCAAGAAACGGCGCCGCCTTGAAGTCGTCGCCGCAGGGATGCCCGGCATGGGCAATGAATGTCATCTTCGCCGCCATCGCGGAGTCCGCCACTTTGCCGGTCACTGCGCCGCCGGGATAATAAGGCTGCCATCCCCACTCCGCAACGCCCTCTTTCACTTTGTCCACGTGTCCGCAGAGGGAGCGCTGGTCGGCCTCTACTTTGCCGGTGTAGCTATCATCGTGATCGGCCATGAACTGCTCGGCCAGTGCAATATCGATGCGCCCCTTGGCGTCCGCCATCTTCTTCTCAAACGTCACGCGGCGCGCATTGGGCGAACTGGAAAGATTGTTCAGATCGAAGCCATCCGTCTCGTTCTTGATCAGTTGCGGATCCCGCGCAAAGTTGCTGCTCACAAAATAGCCATCTTTCGATTTCCAGATTGGCGTGTTTTTCAGTCCCAGTTCCAAGTATGCGATCTCGCCCGTCTTTCGGTCGCCGATGAGCCAGTCATTGGCGTAGCCGCCGTTATTGCCCTCCTTGATCAGCTGGGCATATTCGTCGATCGAGCCGCCATACTGAAGCGCCTTCCGCGAACGCATGAATTCGGGCTTCCCAGCGGGATCCCAACCCTCGAATTGCGTGATCGTGGTTTCAGTCACCAGCAATCCCGCATCGTTGACTCCAAAATCGTCTTGGCTGGTAATGATTCCCGGAGCACCGTCCATCAAAATGCGGTGTCCCCGCGCCGGTTGCAGATCGAAGATGACCGTCCACCGCGCGCCTTCGGCATAGCTCGACCAGTTGTTGTGCGCAATCACGATCTTGCCGCCCCTGGTGTAGCTGCCGGTGGCGATGAAAGCGGAGCAACGACCCTCCGGCAAAATCCGGGGAGCGTTCGCGGCGTGCTCGCGCTTGTCCAGCCAGGGCACGTAATACTGCGGGAGTTCGATGCCCCCGTTCAGCGCCACAATGTCCCACACGTCAAGCTTGATACCGGCGGATCGCACGCCCTTCGCGATGCCTTCAAGTTCCTGCTGGTATTCGGCGTCGATATGGGGCCAGAGTTGGGTGCGTGCAGCCTCGCGAAAAAACTCCCAGTTGCGCTTTGTGCTGTGGCTGCTCTCCAGCTTGATCACCCCGACCATGTCTTCGATTTCAGCCGCAAGCAATCGTCCGTGCTGATAGCCGATCTGCGCAGGCGTGCCCTCAAGATGGACGAAGGTCCAGCCCCCCTTTTGCGATCGATAACCAGGCGCAGCGTCGAGGCCCGCGGCCGCGTGCAATAAGGGAATGGAGAAAGCAGCAAGCAGGAAGAGTGACAGAAGGGAGATGGAGCGGGGGAACGACCGTGGCATCAAGCATCCTCCGGGATGCCCTGACCATATCACGACGGATCGAAAAATCGAATGACCTGATCACCTTGCAGCATCGTCCCGTGCGGCAGGGGAACAACAAAACTTTCGGCGACGAAAACTCCAACCTACCGCTTCTTGGCAGGCTTGTGGGCAGCCTTTTTGGCCGCCGCCTTGGAATGCTCGTGATGTTTACCCGAGCCGGCTTTGGAACTGGCCCCCGGCTTCCCTTTCGCGGGCGAAGCCTTGGCAGCCGAACTCTTTGTTGCTGCGCGCGCCGGAGGCTTGGCTGGGTGCTTGGCCAACGGCTTGTGCGCAGTCTTTGTTTCCTGGTGTTTTGCCGGACCGTGCGCGGACTTCTTGCCCGATTCCGCCGCTTTGGGCTTGGCCGCAGGATGCCCGGATCTCTCCGAAGCGGCAGAGGCTTTGCCGGCTGGAACATGCTTCGCAGCGTGTTTTGCTTCGGCTTCCGGCTTTGTCCCGGGGTGCGATTTCGCCGCAGCCTCGGATTTGGGGGCAGTCGCGTGCTTTTCAGCTTTCGGCGCTGGCTCTGAAATCTGCTTCGCAGGCTTGGCCGACGCCGAGGCTTTGGATCCGCGCTTTACCGGGGGCGGTTCCGGCTCCTCTTCGGCTTCCCCTTCCTCTTCCTCGGCCTCATCGATATCCATCTCGTCCGCGATTTCAGGCTCCAGGTCCACCTTGGGCAAAGCAAGTCCTATGCCGATGTCGTCATCGTCCCCGCCCATGTCATCCAGATCTTCTTCTCCGTCAAGACCCTCTTCCGCCTCCTCGTCTTCGTCGAAGTCCTTGATCTTTTCGGCGCCGCGCTTTGCCCGGGTCCGTTTAATGGTGACCTGCGGCGGCGGGGCCGGCGGTGAGTGCGGTTCGAGAAAGGCGCGCATCTCTTCCACAGTTCCGAGATGCCCGTCGATCAGTTCCAGGAAGATGGATTGGATGATCTCGTTGTAGTTGGGCAGCTCCGGCTTGATGCGCATCTCCTGCATCAGGCTGTAGGGGATGCGCTGGCGGGTCTCCGGCCACACCTTCAGGAACAGGTTAAACCGTTCTTTGACCGCCGAGTCTTTGCTTGTAAATCCAAGCCATAGAACAGCTTCTGGATCATAGCTCGTGAAGAGCTTGAAGCTTGTCGAGGGCGTCTGATTTTCCTTCGCCAGCAGCACTTTCGCAAACCCCGAAGCCATGGCATCCAGACTGTTCCACTCTTCCACAAAGCCCGGACGCAGCAATTGCTTCTTGAGGGTCGCGAGATCCTTTGTAGCCAACTTGGCCGTGAGCAGTTGCATCTGGGCGGCGGAAACATCCGCGTGAACCCCTTGCATGAGAAGCTCGGCCGCCAGTTCGTGAAGCGCCTTCAGCTTTTCTTCGTCGGCCTTGGCAGGGCCCCACGCCGGAAAGAGGACCTTCATCCATCCTTCGGCTTCAAGAGCCTGCAGGACTTTGAGTCCATCGTCTTCGTGGCCGATCTGTTCCAACTCCCGGCTGCAAGCCTTGCCGGACAGGTACTCGATAACTCCTTCGCCCTTGGCGTTGTCGTACCGGGTCTGGGTCTTGGGGTCGAGATCCCAGCCAAGCCGGGCGCGGTAACGCGTGGCTCGGATCAGCAGGGACGGCTCTTCGAGGAACCCATAGTTTGAAACCAGCCGCAGGGTGCGCGCTTCGATATCCGCAGCCCCGTTTAAAGGATCCATCAGGAGGCCGAAGGAGCCTTCGTTCAGCGAGATGGCCATGGCGTTGACAGTGAAGTCGCGCCGCCGGAGATCTTCCTGGATGGTAGCCCGGTGGTAGACCGGCTGGCCCGGCTTGGGATACTCCACGCGATGCGCACTCACCAGGTCCACGCGAACCGTTCCGGGAAAACATAAATAGAGTGACTGGCTTTCTGCATCCTCGCCCCAAACCTTGCCGCCAGAATTCTCTATTATTTTCTTAAGGTTAAGTGCATTTCCGTGAACCACCACTTCAATATCACGAACGGCGTGGCCGCTGGTAAGATCGCGTACGGCGTCGCCGGCCAGAAACAGGATCATTTCGGCCTGGCGGGCGGCGTTGCGCAAATGGCGCAGCGCGCTCTGCTGGTCCGCCGAGAGCCTGTTTTCCAGAAGATAGATGTAGTCGGGCATCGATTTTTCCCTGCTTTCGCCATCGCTGGCTGCTGCCAAGTACCTGATGTTGTTACGCTTACGCTGCAATCGGCAGAGATTGCAAAGCTGTACCTTATCACAACTTGCTCCGCTTGGCTAGAGCGCCTTGCACCTGTTTCGCAGCGATTGCACTCCCTGAAGTGACGGGCATCGTGCGACAATCCAGAACGATGGCATCCGTTCGCAAACCCGTGATTGTGCGGAAGTTCTCGCGCGATTGGTTCGCCGGATACGCACGAACAACTTTCAGTCAGAATGACGCTGAGCTCGAGATTCTCGACCAGGCCGGCAAGGTGCTTCACATCGGCTGGGACCAGGTGAAATGGGTCTGTTACGTTCGCGATTTTTCTGCCTCCTCCATGGACCAGTCCAACCCCGAGCGGCTGCTGCACAAGCGATTCACGGTTCGTCCCCGGACTGCCGGCCTTTGGCTGCGCATGACCCTCACCGACGGAGAGGAGTTCGAAGGGCTTGCCGCCAACGACCGCACACTGGTCGAAGGACCCGGGCTCATTTTGACTCCCCCGGATATGCGCTCGAACACGCAGCGGATCTACATTCCGCGGCAGGCCATCCAGACCCTCGAAGTGGTGAGCCTGATCGGCGCGCCCGGGCGCAAACGGGCAGCCGGTGCCGGCGGTGCGGCACAGGAACAGCCGGAGCTATTCCCGGGTGGAACGGACGCGATGTGATGTCCTTCCCCGAGCCCGCCGGCCATTTCCGTTACAATCGCATCGATGAATCTAGGTGAATTGGCAAGCCGGCTGGGAGCGGAACTGCGCGGTGATGCGGCGCTCGAAGTTACAGGAGTGAAAGGAATTGAGGTGGCTGGCCCCACTGAAATCACCTTTGTGGCCAATCCCCGCTACGCCAGCCTTGCGCGCAAGACCCAAGCCGCCGCGGTCCTGGTTGAACCGGAGTTTCCCGAAATCACCGCAGCCACCCTGCGCATCAAGAACCCCTACCTGGCTTTCGCGCGCGCCCTGGGCCTCTTTTACCAGCCCCCGTCCTATGCGCCGGGTATTCATCCCACCGCCGTGATTGACCCCACCGCGATCATCGGCGAAGGCGCGCACGTCGGCGCCTATGTCGTGGTTGGTCCCGGCGTCACCGTGGGGCCGCACAGCACCCTGTTGCCCCATGTGGTGCTCTACCCCGGGGTGCGGGCGGGCAGCCATCTCTTTGCCCACGCGCATGCGGTAGTCCGCGAGGGCTGCATACTGGGCGATCACGTGACCCTGGAGAACGGCGCCATTATCGGCGCCGACGGATTCGGCTTCGCGAAAGATGAGGCCGGACACTGGAAGAAGATTCCGCAGTCGGGCCCGGTTCGCCTCGGCAGCCGGGTCGACGTGCAGGCCAACGCATGCATCGACCGGGCAACGGTGGGCGCCACCGAGATCGGCGATGGCAGCAAGGTGGACAACCTGGTACAGGTGGGTCATGGATCGAAGGTGGGCGAGAACACCCTGGTCTGCGCGCAAGCGGGGCTGGCCGGATCTTCGGTAATCGGCAACAACGTCATTCTGGCTGGACAGGCTGGCGTGGCCGGCCACTGTACGCTCGGCGACGGCGTCATTCTCACCGCGCAGACAGGCGTTTCGCACGACATCCCGGCCGGCAAAATGATCTCCGGCTCTCCAGGCTTCGACAACCGTACATGGCTGCGGGCAGTGACCATCTTCCAGCGTCTACCCGAGTTGCTCAAGCGGCTCGACCGTTTGGAAAAGCGAGTCGCGGCCGCAGATTCGCCCGGAAAGGCAGAACAACAATGAAGCTTCCCGCCTGTGGATCCGCGGTGCTCCTGATACCAGCCCTGATCTACTCCTCCGGCTGCCACTCGCTCCACATCGAGACCACGGTCGAAAACCGCACCGGCTCGCAGGTCCGCCTGCTCGAGGTGGATTATCCCAGCGCCAGTTTCGGTGCGGACAGCCTTTCCGCCAACACGGATCTGCACTACCGCATTCAGGTGCGCGGGGAGGGTCCGCTCAAGGTGCAGTACACAAGCGGCAGCGACGGCCACCAGTTGCAGATCGATGGCCCTGCCCTGTCCGAGGGGCAGGAAGGCAAATTGGAGATTGTCCTGCTGCCTGGAGGAAAAGCGGAGTTTCACCCCGAGTTGACCTCGAAGCGCTGATCCCACGGATTTTGCCGACCGCCCTCCGGCTGCCCCGGCGTGGTCCCTGATTTGTTTGCCGGCTCCGTCATACGGCTCAGCCGTTCTCTGGCCAGTAGTGGCCGCTCCAACGCAAACCTCGAACTTCAAAGGATCCCCGATCTCGGCGGGAACGACGGCGGCGCGCTTCCCGCCTGGCGGACCTGTTTTCCTTGCGTTTCGACTCTCAATCGCATTAAACTGGCAGCAATTAGAGCCAAACCTGAAGCTTGGAATAGCGGCGAATTGCAGTACGCCGGCCCTCTGTTCCTTGCGGTTTCCCCAAGCCTTGCACTCGGTCAATCAAGGGAATAGATATGCATAAAATGAGCCGTCAGCGGGTGTTGATCGTCGACGACGAATGCATCATCGCCGATACTCTGGCCCTGATCCTCGATCAGCATGGATTTGATACCAAAGCTGTTTACAGCGGCGAGCATGCGGTCGAAACGGCCCCGGAGCTCAAGCCCGACGTACTCATCAGCGACGTGGTGATGAGAGGCATGAACGGAATCGAGGCCGCCCTGCGCATCTCCGTGATCTTGCCCGACTGCAGGATCATCCTTTTTTCGGGCAACGCGGCAACGGCCGATCTGCTCCACGACGCAAAAGTGCACGGTCACAACTTCGAGATTCTTACCAAGCCGGTCCATCCTCAGGTGCTTCTGGACCGCCTGATGTCTCTTGAACACCGGGCATCGCGGTAACCGCCCGAGCGGAATTGCCCGCTCCACCATTCTCGATCCTACCCCCTACGGAAACCACGCAGCGCAGTGGTCGAAGCTTCAACACGTGGTTCGAAAATGCTCAAAAGCAACAGGCGGCTAAACCACTCGCTGCCGGCAGGCAATCCCACCGTGGCTTCTCCAGCCACGGGTACTTGTGGTTTCCCTGACGGACGACCTGGCCCGGGTCACTTCACCATGCTTTGGAAAAGCTGCGACTTCAGCAGGTTGTTGAACTGGTCGTCGGAAGCCGAAAAATGGATCAGGAGCTTTCCCGCGGTGGACGAAACATCCACGCCGGACAACGCTTCCTTCTCCGAATCCGAGCCGCTCATTTTGCGGTAAACCACCCCGGCATTCAGCAGCGAAGAAACAGTAGCCGCCGCGAACGCGTCGCCCGTCACAATGGTGAGATCGAACTTGACGCCGTGCTGAAAATCCATTCCGTACCATGACACCAGCAGGCGCTTGCGCACCGAATCGAAGTCGGCCACCGAGCCGGCCTCGCCCAGCACCTGCTTCATCATCGTCTGGGTGCCCTTCTGGTCCAGAATGCTCCACAGCGGCGCGGAATCCACCGAGCGCATCGCATCCATGATGGTGTTATTGGTCAGCAGGCTCGTGGTGTTGCCGTCGCGCGAATCCAGCGCCGCCCTCACTGCTTCGGTCCCGCCGAAGATCATGGTGGACTGATCGACGAAGCAAAGCACCATCCCGGTCTTGCCCATGGGGTAAATGCGGTTGGTGCGGATCACCGTCGGCTTCACCCTGTTCTTGCGGAAGTTGGTCAGAATATCCTGGACCGGAAACTGGCCCTGGGCGATGCCGAGAGTCACCACCTGGTCGACTTCTCCCGCCGGCCTGAACAGAACAAAGGCCAACTGGTCGACGTCGTGATTCTCATTGAGCCCTGACTTGCGCAGCGCATCGTCAAACTGCTTCAGATCGGGCGGCATCACACGGTCGCGAAGCTCCATCGCCGTGCTCGAGTTCTGCATGGCCCGGTAATCGATGACAACCAGTTGCTGCACTTCATACGGAATCGCCGTGCGGGCATCGGTGGATAACTGCGCGGCCTGCATGGAGGCAGACGCCGCCAACACCAGGGCCGGAATCAAAAACTTCAAATGAGTCCTGTACAAGTATCTTCCTCCAGGATCGCGAACCATCTCGACACGGTCAGGCGCAACGGGCCAGCTTGTTTTCTCTTCCCTGCTTCGGTGTCGATGAAGGTGCTCCCCATGCTTCCCTAATCAATTTTATCTGTTGATCGCCTTCGGCCGCTGCCGGGTCAACCATCCACGCCCGGTGAAACAGCCGCTTCGCTCAGGCCTTCCCCGGCCAATCCATGGGCGCCGCCAAGCGTTGCTCCAGGATCTTGGCCATGGGATCGAATCCAGTTAATTGACGCATCCACTCGCTATCCCGCTCACAGGCAGCCTCGGGAAGCAGCCCGATCACCTCGCCCTCAGCGAGCGCCGTCTTGTGGCGCAGGGCGAGTTTTGAGACCGCGCGATAGACCTCGGAGATGGGGGTCGCCTCAAAATCCGTAATGTTCATCGAAAGCTGTGCCCGCCCGTGCGCCAGTACGCCCATCGCTTTCACGCCCTTGAGACCGCCCGACGCCGCGCGGATCTCCCGGGCAATGGCGCGCGCCATGGCTACATCGGCGGAGTCGAAGTAGATGTTGTAGGCAACGAGAAACTTGCGCGCTCCCACGGCACACGCTCCAGCGGTGGGATGAAGGCTCGGGCCCCCCACGTCAGGCCGCCGCGATGCATCCTTGCGGGCGGCGTCCTGGAGGCCCTCGAACTGGCCCCGGCGCACCTCTTCAAGATTGGCGCGATCCGGCCGCGCGGCCGCTGCCTCATAGAAATAGACCGGCACACCAAAGCGGCGCCAGATTTCAAGTCCCGCCTGCCGCGCCAGAAGTACGCATTGCTCAAGCTTGATGCCGGAGATCGGCACGAAAGGAATCACGTCGGCCGCGCCAATGCGGGGGTGTACACCGTGCTGGCGCGTCAGGTCGATCAATTCGGCAGCCTTCCCAGCTCCGCGTATGGCCGATTCCACCACCGCTGCGGGCTCGCCGGCCACCGTCACCACGGAACGGTTGTGATCGGCGTCCATCGACCAGTCGAGCAGGCGAACCCCATCCACGCACATCGCGGCCACAATCGCCTCGACGCGCTTGGAATCGGTGCCTTCAGAAAAGTTGGGGACACACTCGATGATCGGGCCCTTCATGGTTACTTCCACACCGTATAGCCAACCTGTATCTGGATGCTGGCATTCACACCCGGGTTGCGGTCTCCCAGCGAGGCAGAGGAGATGTGCACACCATTCACTCCCAGGTCGATCGACCGCTTCGGCCCGGTAAAGAAGTGAACTCCCCCGCCGCCTTGTGGCGAGAAGTTGAAGACCGACGTCCCGCCCGGCGTGCCGTGCGGGACAAGTACCTCCGGCGGAAATTTGTGGGTGGTATAGATCAGTCCGCCCGCTGCCTGAAACCAGGGCTGAATGCGCCGGGAATGCGTAAGAAAATTCCAGCGAAAAATGACCGGCGTAATGCTGAACCCGGTGTAGTTGCCGCCGCCAACAGGCGCCACGTAGGGTTCACCGTGATACATGAAGGCCTGCTCGTGGGGAGCCGGAGTATAGGCTTGCCACAAGGGCATGATATTGCCCGCCAGTTCGAATTGGCCCGTAAAAATGCCGGCGCGAAGAACCGGGGTCACAAGCTTGCCCAACTGAACGCCCGCCGCGAAGAACTTGAAGTCAGAGCGGTTCCCGACGCCCGTGCCCCAGTTGACAAAGGGCCCATACTCCCAACTGCGAGCCTCCCGCACCCGGGACACCGGGTTATCCACGGCGTCGCTGTGGCCTGCGGGGGAGGATTGAGAAGTCTGCGCCAAGGCGGCAGCCGCTCCGGACAAAAACACCAACAAAAAAATACTTCCAACTCGGGTCAATGTTCTTCTCGTCTTCAAATTCAACATTCCTGAAATTCTCACAAGAAAGGCCGCCTCTGCTGGGCGGCCTTTCGACCTTCTTACAGGGTTGATCCAGCCGTATTCGATCAGCCGGCCATCTGTTCCATCTGCGCCGCGTCCATGTCAAAATTCGAATAGACGTTCTGCGTGTCGTCGAAGTCCTCAAGAGCCTCAAGCAGCCTGAGCATCTGGTTGGCCGCCGCCCCTTCGAGCTTGGTATACGTGGAGGCGATCATGGTGACTTCGCTCATCACGGTGGGAATTTTCGCCGCCTTCACCGCATTCAACACGCCTTCATAGCCCGCTGGATCGGTGATGATCTCCCAGGTATCGCCTTCGTCGTTCAGGTCTTCGCCGCCGTGCTCCAGCACGATGTCCATCAACTGCTCTTCCGTTGCGGCTGACTTCTCGACAGCGATAATGCCCTTCTTCGAGAACATGAAGCGCACCGAGCCGGATTCGCCCAGGTTGCCGCCGTTCTTCGAGAACGTGTGCCGAATCTCGCTCACCGTGCGATTGCGGTTGTCCGTCGTGACTTCCACGATGATCGCCACTCCGCCCGGGCCGTAGCCCTCGAAGGTGATCTCCTCGTAGTTCACTCCTTCCAGCTCTCCGGTGCCGCGCTGGATGGCGCGCTTGATGTTTTCCGCCGGCATGTTTTCCGCCTTGGCGGCCAGAATTGCCGTGCGCAGGCGGGGGTTGCCGTCAGGGTCGCCACCGCCAGCCTTCGCGGCAATGGTGATTTCCTTGATCAGGCGGGTGAATGTCTTGCCGCGCTTGGCATCCAGCGCGCCCTTTTTGTGCTTGATTGTGGCCCATTTCGAATGGCCGGACATGTGAACCTCAAAGTAAATCTGAAATGCCGGCGCGTGGACGCGCCTGACCTTGCGAGTATACCACCCGAGGGAATGCGCCGGAGGTCCCCCGCGAGGCCGCGAATTCGCGACCAATCCCCCGCAGCAAGCGTCTATAACAAAAGCAGTTCCTCCCATCTCTTCCCTTGTTCTTTCTAGGAGTGCGCTTGAAGATCTTCCTCTCGGTCCTCATTCTGGCAGGCGTCGCCTGCGGTTTGGCCCATGCCCAGGGAAACTACGAGATTCAGGTGTATGGCGCCGATACCGTGGCGCCCCGCAACACCATGCTGGAACTACACTCCAACTTCACCTCCGACGGCCAGCGGCGAACCATCAACGGGATTCCACCCACATACCGGGCAGAGCACGAAACCATTGAGATCACGCAGGGTGTCAACAAATGGTCCGAGGTGGGCTTCTACGTCTTCACCGATGAACAGCGCGAAGTGGGCATGCAGTGGGTCGGCGACCATATCCGGCCGCGCGTGCGGGTACCCACCGAGTGGCACTGGCCCGTGGGGGTCAGTCTTTCAACGGAGATCGGCTACCAGCGCCCGCTCTACACGCCGGATACGTGGACCTGGGAGATCCGGCCCATCGTCGACAAGCAGATGGGACGGCTTTACTGGGCCGTCAACCCCGCGCTGGAACGTACCCTGCACGGCCCCGATGTGAAACTGGGACTCGACTTTTCCCCCGCCGTAAAAATCAGTTGGGACTTCACCAAGGTCGTGACCGGCGGCCTCGAGTATTACGCCGACTACGGCTCCATCCGCGACATCGCCAGCTTCCACGATCAGCAGCAGCAGTTCTTCCCCGCCGTTGACCTGAACGTCTCCCCCAACTGGGAGATCAATTTTGGCGTGGGCATCGGGCCCACAGCGGCTACGGATCACTGGATCGTGAAGGCCATCATCGGCCGCAGATTCACCTGGGGACACCCCACCAGCTCTCCAGAACCTCACGAACCCTGAGCGGGCCGCGCTCGGCTCTGCGGTGATGCCGGCGTTACACTCTTCCCCCGCCCTCAGATCAGCTCACATGAACAATGGGCCGATGTTGAATATCCGGAACGGCTTTGCGCAGAACCTCGTGGGTAACGGGAGCTGCGTCGCCTTCACCAAGGAACAGGAAACGGAAGATGTTGGCGACCGGGTTACCCTCTTTCCATTTGAAATAGATATGCGGGACACGCCCCGTCGTCTTTTCAACATGGATCAGAAAAGCCGCCATCGAATTCGCCACAATCGGGCTCTTGGCGTACAGGATGCAGTGGTTGGCGATTCGCTTCCCATCCACCGAGAGCCGTTGATCGAAGTTCGAGGCGTCGGTGCGGTCCACTTCCAGAAATACCACCTTGGCTTCGGGTGGAAGGCCATGAACCGTCCGTACGATGTGATCGATCCGGTCGAGATCTTCTTTTGTGATGGGCTTGGGGCGTCGCGCAATCACGCGGATAACCTCATCCCCCGCGCCCTTGATTATGTCCGAAGCTTCCGCGGAGAGTTGAACGCCGGTTATGCGCAGCTCCGTTGACCGCGTGGCTCGCGAAACGAATGAGACAAGCAGGATCGACGCAATGAAGATGCAGGAGATCTTCAGACCCTCGGGCCTTTCCCGGATGTTCATGCCCGTGGTGTAGACGAAGATCAGCGCCACGGCGAGGTAGGGCCATCGCATCCTTTCCCGCCACACCGAAAGCGTCACGGCACATGCGGCGGAAGTGATCAGCACCAGCACGCCAGTCGCATACGCTCCGCCTTGAGCGTCAACGTTGGCATGGAATGCCAACGTCACGACAAACGAAACCCCAATGAAAACCAGCACCAGGGGCTTGGACGCGCGTGCCCACTCGGGGGCCATGCCGAAACGAGGCAGGTAGCGCGGAATCAGGTTCAGCAGGCCCGCCATCGCAGACGCGCCGGCAAAGGCCAGAATCAGGATGGTGCTGATGTCGTACGCTGACCCGAAAGCGCTCCCGAAGTACTTGTGCGCCAGGTACGCGAGCGCGCGGCCGTTCGCCTCTCCGCCATCCGCAAAGGCATGCGGTGGAATCAGGATCGTGGTGACGAAGCTGGTAGCAATCAGGAACACGCTCATGATCGCCGCCGCGGTCAGCAGCAGCTTTTGCGTGTTCCGAATGCGTGCGTTCTCGTCAGCCCCCGCGATCAACGGCATCACCGCCACACCGGTCTCGAAGCCCGACAAGCCTAGCGCCAGCCGTGGGAAGAGAAGGAGACAGACGCCGAGGATCGCAAGCCAGTGAGGGTGCTGAGCAAACACAGCCCCCTTCCACTGGGTGATGAGTTCGGGGTGGTGAGCCACCACAAGAAGCGCCTGTGCAGTCACGATTGCGTTCAACACCAGATAAGCGGCCACCAGTACCACCGCAATCCCGATCGCCTCTTTGAAACCCTTCAGAAAAATGACCCCCAGGGAGGCGAGCAGAAGCAACGTCACCAGCATCTGCCCCGTGAGCCAGTGGGGAGCATATGGATTGTGAACGAAGTGCGCGGCTGCATCCGCGGCCGAAAGCGTGATCGTGATGATGAAGTCGGTGGTTGCGAATCCCAGCAGCACCAGAACAAAAATCTTGCCGCCCCACTCCGGAAAGAGCCGCTCCAGCATCGCAATGCTGCCCTGCCCATTGGGGCTGGCCCTGGCTACTCGCCGATACAGCGGAAGCGCCGCAAACAACGTCACCAACACCAGCACCAGGGTCGCAACGGGAGAAAGAACACCCGCCGCCAGAAATGCGATTCCCGGCTGGTATCCCAGCGTGGAGAAGTAATCCACGCCGGTAAGGCACATGACGCGCCACCACGGATGCACCGGCTCCGGGGTGCTGTGAACTCCCTTGGGCAGCTTGAGATCCGCCAGCAGCCAATTGATCAAAGCTGTCTTCGTCATTTACGCCAGTCACCTTCCAGATAAGTGGTCAAGTCAGTTGGATGCCTGCTCTTCCAACAACATCGGTTCCGCTCCCTTGGGAAATCGGATCTGCACCTCTTACATTACTGCCTTACGGACCGCCGAAGCCCCGACTGGCCAATCCACAGCCGCCGGTGGTAGTGTTCCAGCGTGCAATCTCCGGCACGCGCCGGTCCCGGATATCTCCCTTTCGTTCTCCTGCAAATCCGGGAACGCAAAAGCACCCGCGGCGCAGTGACCGGCTGCACTCGAGGTCTGAATCATGGCAACCGTTACCATCGATCCCCGCGTCAGCGGCCGCACCGCCGACTTCGTCCAAAAAGATCACCGCATGTTCATCGATGGCCGCTTTGTCGCCGCGGCCTCCGGCAAGACCTTCCCTGTCTACAACCCCGCCACCGGCGACGTCATCACCCACGTCCCCGAGGCCGAAGCCGAAGACGTCAACCGCGCCGTGGTCGCCGCGCGACGCGCCTTCGATGAGGGCCCCTGGCCGCGCATGTCCCCATCGGAACGCGGCCGCCTGCTCTGGAAGCTCGGCGATCTGCTGGAGCAGAACCTTGAGGAGTTCGCCGAACTCGAATCCCTCGACAACGGCAAGCCCTTCTCCGTCGCGCGCGTCGCCGACGTGCCGCTGGCCGTGGACATGTTCCGCTACATGGCGGGCTGGGCCACCAAGATCGGCGGAAAGACGCTGCCCCTCTCCGCCGGCTACGACTTCCACTCCTACACCCTGCGCGAACCCATCGGCGTTGTGGCGCAGATCATCCCGTGGAACTTCCCTCTGCTGATGGCCGCCTGGAAGGTCGCCCCCGCGCTGGCCTGCGGCTGCACCATCGTCCTCAAGATGGCCGAGCAGACGCCGCTCTCCGGCCTGCGACTCGCCCAGCTCTTCGACGAAGCCGGCTTCCCGCCCGGCGTCGTCAACATCCTCACCGGCTATGGCGAAGGTGCGGGCGCGCCGCTCGCCGCCCACGACCTCGTCGACAAGGTAGCCTTCACAGGCTCCACTGAAGTCGGCAAGCTCATCGTCAAAGCCGCCGCCGGAAACCTCAAAAAAGTAACCCTCGAACTGGGCGGCAAATCACCCGCCATCGTCTTCCCCGACGCCAACCTCAAGCAGGCCATCTCCGGCACCGCCAGTGCCATCTTCTTCAACCATGGCCAGTGCTGCTGCGCCGGCTCGCGGCTCTACATCCACGAGAAGGTGTTCGACGAGGTGGTCGACGGCGTCAGCAGCGTCGCCTCCGACATCAAGCTTGCCCCCGGCATGGATCCCTCCTGCCAGATGGGCCCGCTCGTCAGCGACGAACAATACCGCAAGGTGGTGGGCTACATCGAGTCCGGCATCGCCGAGGGCGCTCACATCTCGGCCGGCGGCCCCGTCTCCGGCGTGGAGCGCGGCTACTTCGTTCGCCCCACCGTGCTCACCAAAACCAACCCGCGCATGAAGGTGGTGCAGGAGGAGATCTTTGGACCCGTGGTCTGCGCGGTTCCTTTCTCCGACCAGGATCTCGAAGCCATCATCAAGCGCGCCAACGACACCGTCTTCGGCCTGGCCTCCTCCGTCTGGACCCAGAACCTGAGCCTCGCCCATAAAGTCGCGCGCGGCCTGCGTGCCGGCACCGTTTGGGTCAACTGCCACAACGTCTTCGACGCCTCTCTCCCCTTCGGCGGATACAAGCAATCCGGCTGGGGACGCGAGATGGGCGAAGAAGTCCTCCATAACTACACTGAAGTCAAAGCCGTCACCATCGCGCTCTGAGCTGTCGATGCAAGAAGACTCCCAGGCCTCGATCCTCGAAGCCTGGGAGTCCCTTTCAGTACCGGCAACAAGCTTTATCGATGGAGCCCCCACCCCAATCATCCGTCGCGCAGTCTATCTCTCTTCTCCCAACGCGCAAGATCGGCTGGTGGGAACCAGTCCGGCCCGGCCACGCCTCCCTGAACGGCGCTCCCCCTCAGTTACCAATTTGAACCGCCATCCTGCGAACGATCCCGACCACCTCGAAAGTACTGTCCATTCCGGTGACTTGAGTCATACATACTTTGTGCAAGTTTCAAGGGACGCCCGGTCATGCAACACTTCATAACTGGTGACCCCCAGACGCCAAAACCTTAGCGGAGGAAAACATCATGGCAGGCTTGGATAGGGAACAGTTAGAGGCATTAAGACGTCAGGTAGAAGAAGATTACCGGCTCGATATAACCGCAATTGAGCGCATGCAGCGGCGCTTCATTGGTCAAACTTCCAACCCTCCTGCTGCCAGCTTTTCGTCGGGGAATGGCAGCTATTCGTCTGGGAGCAATGGATCAGTAACGGAGGCGCGCGGAACCGCCCTGCCAACACTTGAGACACGGGTACAAGCGCAGCCAGATGAGCTGACGGGTTCACTTCGAACCATGTTCAGTAGCCATCTGAAGTAACGCGGCTCCCCCGGCTCATTGCACGGGCGACGCCCCTCACTTATCCGGGCTCGGCACGTTCCTTACTTATCCCGTCGGTCGGCGTTGTGTTGCAATGCTCGAAATGAAAATCCATGAGAGGTTCTGTGCGTGTAACTGCCGGAACGTACAGAACCGCCTCGGATACTTCCCCGGGACCAACCCCCAGCCGGGTTGCGAAAGTAAGTCCGAAAACACTCCGATCCTTGTGAATGAGTAACTCTAGTCGATCTTTCGACTAAAGATGCGTCTCCGGGCGTGCCGGCGAACCCTTGCCGACTTCGCGGGACTTATCGTTTCACTGCATTGGGATGGCGCTCAGAGGCAGCACAGAATGGCGTGGAACGACTTCCCACCGTCCGCCCTATACCCCGGGCGAGGGCCCGCGAACGTTTCCTCAAGGATCACAATCTCGCTCATGGCGTTGATCAGATACTCCCGCCATCCCCGCCCACCTGAACCACTTACTCCCATCTGTAACCATCCACTCAGGGCGAGGTTGTTCTTCTCGTTGTACGCAAGCATATGTGGTTCAACAACGCGCAAGCCCGGTTTGGCATCGCCGGTATAACGAAATTGGAGGACATTTCTTGTCCGGATTGCCTTTGAGAGGACTTCAATATTCATACTCACCCCCGTAGGATGCGTTTCTTGGAGCTAGGAGTTCATCTGAGTTTCTGTTGTGCTCTTTGACTTCAACGCGCAAATCTTTTCCAGAATGGCCTCCAATGATTTGCTTGTGATTTTCTGTTCCGCCAACTTGCCTAACGCATGTTTCATGATCGCTGGAGCTTTGATTGCGTCGTCCTTTCGCTCCACCGCAAAGTCTTTCATGGCCTCGGAAAGTGCACCCTCAAATTTCTGAGCACCCAACTCCTCTTCCAGAGTCTTTTCCAATTTCCATTCGAAACAGGCAAAGCTGTCGGCAATTATCGTGCCAGCGGCCACCACATCGCCATCTTTCGCACCAAACAACCTCTGAAGTGCGCGATTTGCTGCTTCGCTCTCGATCTTTTCTGCTGATTTATCGCAGTCCCATATTGCATATACCGGAATTTCCAGTGACATAAAAATGGCTGCGGGACGGTCTAGATTGTTCTTTCCGTTCACCCCGAGGACGGCTATTCCCATCGCTTCAAAATCTACCTCTTTTACAGCAGCGATAGCCTTGAGCGCGGCGCGATCGCTCTCACCTTCAACGAGCACGACCACGTCAGCAAAGAAACCTTCCGCTACTTCAGGCGTAATTATGTGCAAACGTGACCGAAGCCCAGTTTCTGTAAAAGTGCCTGGAGGCTTCCCATGTGCGCTCTCTAGCATTGCGCAAACCGTGCGGAGCGATGACTCTCGTAGTGTGCATTCCTTATGCTTTACCTCCGGAACAGCTTGTCGCCTTGCCAAACGAACTTCATCGAATCGATCGACACAAACAAAATAGGGCGAATGCGATGCAAAGGCAATTTGCATCTTCGCCGCGACTCCCGGTAGCGTTCCGTCGCTGAGAAGACCTAACACCCGTGCGAAATGCCGTTGCTTAGTCGGATGCTGGTAGA
>VFSW01005353.1_pt1 | contig 18989 bp, 15 predicted proteins | sample 5358111 | NCBI WGS metagenome assembly VFSW01 (sample SAMN11554181, study PRJNA540505) | mine drainage metagenome | isolation source: sediment from site ElyBrook_90M | place: USA: Ely Copper Mine, Vershire, VT | collected 2017 | reverse complement strand
AGTCTGGATTGCTTCGCTTCGCTCGCAATGACGGCATTGAAACGCAAACCGTCCTGCGAAAACCAAGCTTGGTTGCGGCCGGCGGCCGCGCTGTGGTCCTCTTTGTTCTCCGTGTTGAATCTTCCTTTGCTGCAATTCACCGATCTTCGTTCACTCAGGTGGAACAATGAACGACCTGTCTGCCTTGACCGGCCTGCGGCGCCAACCGCTTGCTCGCCGCGGCTTCGTGATGACCGGCCTGATCAGCGGCTTCTCGCTGGCGACCAGTATCGTCGCGGCACAGGCGATCCATACCGACGCCGTCGGCCTCGATGCCGGCGAGGTGCAGATACCGGTAAAGGATGGCCATCTGCCCGGCTACTATGCCCGCCCGGCCAAGGGCACGAACTTCCCGATCATCCTGGTGAATGAGGAGGTGTTCGGCGTCAACGAGTACCTGCAGGATATCTGCCGCCGCTTTGCCAAGCGGGGCTATCTTGCGGTTGCGCCGGAAGTCTATGCGCGCATCGGCGATCTCTCGAAGATCACCGATGGCGCGCAGATCGATCCGATCGTATCCAGGAAGCCGGATGTCGAGCTGATGAGCGACCTCGACTCCACGCTTGCCTGGGCGGCGAGCAACAAGGGCGACGCGAACCGGATGGGCGTGGTCGGCTTCTGCATGGGCGGTCGCACGACGTGGCTGTATGCGGCGCACAATCCGCGATTGAAGGCCGCGGTGGCGTTCTACGGCGTGCTCGGCGGCAACCCCACGGTGTTCAAGCCGAAGACGGCAATGGACATTGCCGACCAGATCAAATGCCCGCTGCTCGGCCTGTACGGCGCCAAGGACACGTTCATCCCGGTCGATCAGGTGCATCAGGCCGAAGCCAAGGCGAAGGCCGCGGGGAAGACGGTCGAGATGGTGATCTATCCCGACGCCGGACATGCGTTCTTTTCGGACTATCGACCCACCTACGTTCCGGCTGATGCCGAGGATGCCTGGAAGCGGACGCTCGCCTGGTTCAAGCGTTACGGCGTGGCGCCCACGGGTTGAACGCCGGGCACCGCGCGATGCATTCACCCGCTGTGCACGATCCGGTGATAGCCGCGTGCGTAGTAGATCAGCCCCTCGTGCACGGTGCCGACCTCCACCGCCTCGACCGGGCAGATGAATATGTCGTGCGTGCCGACCTCGACGATGCGCTCGATGCGGCAGTCGAACGCCACCGGCGCGCCGTCCAGCACCGGGGCGCCGGTCAGCAGCGTGTGCCAGGTAGCGCCCTCGAAGCGCGCCGCCATCGTGTGCTCGGTCATTCCGGCGAACACCGGCGACAGTTCCTCCTGCGCGCCGGCCAGCGTGTTCACGCACAGCACGCCGTTCGCCTTCATCGCCGGGTACGAATCGTTGCTGCGGTTGGCGCAGACCAGCAGCGTGGGCGGCGTGTCGGTGACACTGCATACCGCCGAGGCGGTGAAGCCGGCGCGTCCGCCCGAGCCGTCGGTGGTGATGACGTTCACCGCGGCGCCGAGACGCGCCATCGCCTCGCGGTAGGCCTGCTTTTCGACTGCCACGGTTTCGCTCCCCGTCCCTGGCTGCGTTGCCCTCGACTATGGCGCCATCGCGCGGCGGAAGACAGGGGGCGCGAGTAAGCGCAAGCCGCGGATGGCGCGGCGGGCGCGGCGCGACCACATTGGCGGGCATGAAACACGCACAGCTCATCCATCGGCCTGCGGACGAACAGAAGTGGGACCAGGTAGTCCGCCGCGAGCCGGGAGACTTCCTGTATGCCGTCACCACCATGGGCGTCTATTGCCGCCCCGGCTGTCCGTCGCCCGCGCCGCTGCGCAAGAACGTGCGTTTCTTCCACAGCGCCGGCGAGGCGGAGGCGGCGGGCTTTCGTGCCTGCCGGCGCTGCGACCCCAAGGGTGAGCGTGCCAGGCTTGCCCAGGAGGTAGTGCGGGATGCGTGCGCGTGCATCGAGGCGTCGGAGCAGATTCCCTCGCTCGAGACGCTGGCGCGGCGTTCCGGCTACTCGCGCTTCCAGGTCCTGCCCTTGCCGCGCGCCCATAGGGCGTTGACGCCGCGGAGCTATCCCGAGGGGGTGCGCGCCCGCCGCCTGCACGCGGCACTGGCGGGCGGGGCGCGGGTGGCCGATGCGGTGGCCGATGCGGGGTATGGCTCGGAGAGCCGGGTGTATGAGAGGACCGGCGAGCTGTTGGGCATGACGCCGGGTGCGCTGCGGCGCGGCGGGGCAGGGGAGGAGATCCGCACCGCCTTCGCCGACTGTCCGTTCGGCCGGCTGCTGGTCGGTGCGACCGCCAAGGGCGTCTGCTTCATCGGTTTCGCCGAGCCGGACGCGGCGTTGCTCGGCGATCTACGCGGCCGTTTCCCGCGTGCCCGTATCGTGGCGGACGACGGGGCGCTGGCCGGGCACCTGCGCGCGGTGCTGGCGTTCCTGGAGGAGCCGAAGCAGGCGCTGGAGCTGCCGCTGGATCTGCGCGGCACCGCCTTCCAGCAGCGCGTGTGGCTGACCCTGTGCCGCATTCCGGCCGGCGAGACACGCAGCTATGCGGAGCTTGCGCGCATGGTCGGCGATCCGCGGGCGATCCGTGCCGTTGCCCGCTCCTGCGCGACCAATCCGGTATCGTTGGCGGTGCCGTGCCACCGTGTCGTCGGCAGCGACGGCAGCCTGACCGGCTATCGCTGGGGCGTGCCGCGCAAGCAGGCGTTGCTGGAAAAGGAGCGCGCGGCGGCCGCCCGCGGCGTGGCCGCACAATAGCGGTTGACCGGGCGGGCGCGGTCGCCTCACTGCAATTGCGCATTTCTCGCAACTGAAGGGGCGCATGCCGTCTTCCGCGAGGCCATCAAGGCCGGCCTTATCGTCGGTATCGTGCTGGCCGGCGGCCGATTGCCACGGCAGCACCCGCCCGAGCGGCCATGACGCAGCCCGCACAGCCTGATCGCGTCCCGCGTCATCATCTCGCTCAACGCGCCCAGACCATAGGCGGTGACCAGCGCAGGTCCGTCGGCGTCCAGCCGTTCGCCCTCCGACAGGATCGCCGGCGCCAGCACGGCGCTGGGATGGCCGGGCAGCGACTTGTCGTCGATCAGGCCGAATTACGTGCCCGGAGGCACTCGCACAAAGACCACATCGGCCACCCACAATCGACCTGGGAGCTGTGAAATCGTCTGCTCATCTGTCCTGATGGTCAGCCGATCGCTATCGATGGTGAAGAACCGCAACTGCTCTCCGCCCCATGCCGGGTTCCAGGCGACGTCGACGGTCGTGATGAACCGCCCAGGGCCATCGGACCGAACCAAACCGGTATAGGCCACCATTTCGTTGAACAAGATTGCCCGTTCGGCGTCAGTTGTTGGCGTCTGGCGGTTGGGCTTTGTGAAAAGGAACATGATCCGGCCACCAGGCTCAAGCCCCATGTATCCATCCGGGGTTGACCCAAGGGGTTCAACACGTTCCTTGGTGTCAGTGAAAGTCACCCCTAATGATAGCAGACACCAACTGCCCACCAACGGGGCGAGATCGAGATTCGCGATAGCGGGCAAGATAGGTTTCCTCCACTGGGTTTGGTGGATGACCGAATTCCAGCGTTGCTAGATTCGCCCGATTATTTTCAAGTTCAGGCTGCGGGATGCTCTCGCTCCCACACGAGGTCCGCCACCACCAGCCGGCCATGGCTCCGTGGGGCGATCTGCTCGGGAGATTTGATTATCAGGCGATCGCCATCGACGGTGAAGAATCGCAACTGCTCGCCGCCCCATGCCGGGTCCCAGGCGAAATCCACGGTCGTGATGAACCGCCCAGGGCCATCCAAACGAACCAGGCCGGTATAGGAAATCATGTCATTGAACAGCGTCGCCCGATCAGCGTCGGTTGTTGGCGGCGGGCGGTTGGGCTTCATGAACAGGAACATGATGCGACCACCGGCGGTCAGCACCATGCGCCCTTCCGGGTTCGGGCCAAACGGTTCGACACGCTCCCCGGTATCGGAGAATGTGATCGCCGCCGATCGCAGACACCAACTGCCGACGAGTGGGGCAAGATCGGTTATGGCGAATGATCCCACCGCCGCGCCCCATCCGAACCAGCCGTCCTATCCTTTATCGAAACGCTCATCGTTGCGGCCCCGGCGCCCAGCTATCGTAAAAATTGTTCGGATAGGGATACCAGACCGAGCGATACCCCTGAACGTCGAGATTGACCTCCACGTCCACCACGAACGGCCGTTTCGCGGCCAGCGCCCGGCGCAAGGTGGACGCATACTCGGCGGGCTGCGTCACCCGCGCGCTGTCCGCCCCCATCGCCTGCGCCCACTGGCAGATATCGGGGTTCCACATCTCGCCGGTGTCGGTGCGGCGATAGTCGCAGAACGATTCGCGGCCATACAGCTTCAGCATCAGCTCGCGCTCGATCTGCAGCGAGCGGTTGGTCAGTACCACCCACACCAGCGGCAGGTTCTCCTCCACCGCCGGCTCCACCGCGAGCCCGCCCATCAGGAACGACCCCTCGCCCAGCAGGGCCAGCGCCGGCCTGCCGCCCTGCGCCAGCGAAGCGCCGATGATCGCCGAAGCGCTCCAGCCCATGCGATGGAAGAACCCGTCATGCGCGACGTGGCGTGACACCGGGGAAAGAAACGCGGGGGCAAAACTCAGCAGATGGCCGGTGTCGAAGAACACCGGCATCTCCGGATCGACCGCGCCGATCACCTCGGCGGTATCGTGGCAGATGCGCGCATAGTGCAGCGGCGCCAGATCGGAGCTGCGCTGCGGCGCGGTCTCCTCGGTCCAACGCCGGCGCGCGCCATCAAGCGCGCCAAGCCAGGCAGCGCGCGGCTGGCGCTCCTGCTGCACGACGGCATCGGTGAGCACCGCGAGGCCGGCGGCGGCGTCGCACGGCAGCGCCACCGACGTGGGGTAGGCGCGGCCCAGTTCGGTCGGGTCGATATCGAGATGGATCAGCCGCGTTTTGCCGGGAATGTCGAACAGCGTCCAGCCGCCGGTGTCGATATCCGACAAATGCGTCCCCACCGCGATCAGCAGATCGCACTGGCGCGCTGCCTCGTTGGCGTGCCCGGTGCCGGCGCGGCCGATGCAGCCGAGCGACAGCGGATGGCGTTCCGGAAACGCGCCCTTGCCGGTGGCGGTGGTGGTGACCGGGGTTTCCGTCGCCTCGGCAAACCGCAGAAGTTCGTCCCAGGCGCGGGCGCTGTGCACGCCGCTGCCCACCATGATCAGCGGGCGCTGTGCCTCGGCGAGCAGCGCCGCGGCTGCCTTCACCCCGCCCGGGCTGGGCCCCGGCGGCCAGGATTGCAGGAACGGCAGCGGATCGGGCAACGGCTCCGGCGCCTTGCTGTGCTGGATGTCGAACGGGATCTGCACCACCACCGGCCCCGGCCGGCCGGTGATCGCGGTCTGGTAGGCGCGCAGGAACATGTCCAGCGCGTTGTCCGGCCGGGTGATCATGAATGCCTTCTTGGTGATCGGCTTCAGCACCGCCACCCAGTCCTCCGGCCCGTTGCGGTAGGACTCCTCCATGCCGCCGCGATCGAACCAGTGCGTCGGCCCCGCACCGGCCAGCACCAGCATGGCGATCGAGCCGTAAAAGGCGGAGGCGACGGCCGAGACGATGTTCATGTTGCCGGGGCCGACGCTGGTGGCGACGACAGCCAGCGGCGCCTTGCGGTTCATTCGCCAGTAGCCGTCGGCCATGTGCACCGCCTGGTCCTCGGCGCGCGCCGGGATGCCGCGGATTTTTGTCTCGTGCACGATGGCATCCAGCAGCGCCCAGTTGCCGTGGCCGTTCATGCCGAAGACGAACTCGGTGCCCATGGTTTCCAGCAGTTTGGCGATCGCGCCGGCGACGTTCATCTGCGCCATGTCTGTCTCCTTTCCGCCGATCAGCTGCGCTGCACGATCTCAATCGTCACCCCCTCGGGGCCGCGGATGAACGCCAGGCGGGTGCCCGCCGTGTAGTCCATCGGTCCCACGAAGATCTCGGCGCCCTTGGCGCGCAGATCGGCCACCGCCGCGTCGATGTCATCGACGGTCAGGCCGATATGCTCGATGCCGTAATAGGGGAACCGCGGCGCAGCGGCAGTGGGTTCGTCGTGGTGCGACGGCGCGATCAGCACCGTCTGCCCGCCCAGCTTCACATAGACCCGCGGCTTGCCGGGATAGTAGCTGCCGGCGGCGTAGGTGGCGCGTATCACCTCGGCGCCGAACATGCGCGCGAACCAGGCGGCCATCGCATCCTGATCGGCGCTGCGCAGATGCACGTGATCGTAACGATAAGTCGGCATGATCGGCTCCTTCCTGTTCTCGATGGCCGGCTTTGCGGCCTGTTAACAAATAATCGAATCACCAAGACGGGGGCGCGCGTGCCGTCACCTCTCCCGCTTGCGGGCGAGGTGATTCTACAGCGATCCTGTCGTCCGATTGGAATTGCAGTGGCTGGTTTTAAACGGATCATCAGCCGGTCGCCGCGCGTTTCAGCTCCTCGAACGCCTCCGGGTTCACCAGCGCGGACAGATCTCCCGGTGCCTCCCCGGTCAGCGCCGAGCGCACCAGCCGGCGCATCGTCTTCATGTTGCGCGTCTTCGGCAGCTCGCTGACGAACAATATGCGCTTGGGGCGGAACGGCGTGCCGTGCCCCGCCACCACCGCGCGTCCCAGCGCATCGGCCAGCGCCGCCGATGCTTGTCCCATCGGTACCACCGCGATCGCCACCGCCGAGCCCGCGGTGGCGTCGGGGATGCCGATAACGGCCGCATCGGAAACCTGCCCGGTCGCCATCAGCACCGATTCGATCTCCGCCGGCCCCGTGCGCTTGCCGCCTATCTTGAGCGTGTCGTCGGACCGCCCGTGGATGAACCACACGCCGTCCGCATCGCGTGACGCCCAGTCACCATGCACCCAGGCGTTCGGGATGCGCTGCCAGTATTCCAGGTAGCGTTCCGGCGCCTTCCAGATGCTGCGTGTCAGGCCGATGCAGGGGCGGGTCATCACCAGTTCGGCAGTCACGCCGGGCGGCACCGTCTTGCCGTCCTCATCCAGGATGTCGGCGCCGGTGCCGGGGATCGGGCCGGCGAAGCTGCATGGTTTGATCGGATAGAGGATGTTGGAGCAGACGATGCCGCCGCCCATCTCGGTGCCGCCGGAATAGTTCATCAGCGGCGCCCGCCGGCCGCAGACCTTGTCGAACACCCAGAACCAGGAGGTGTCGTCCCACGGCTCGCCGGTCGAGGCGGCAATGCGGATCGACGACAGATCGTATTGCGCCGGGATCTCCGTGCCGTGGCGCATCAGCACGCGCGCCAGCGTGGGGCCCAGGCCCAGGAACGTCACCTTGTGCCGCTCGACCAGTTGCCACATCCGGTCCGGACCCGGAAAGTCGGGCGCGCCCTCGGCCATGATCAGCGTCGCGCCGGCCAGCGCGGTGGCGAGAATCTGGATCGGTCCCACCAGCCAGCCCATGTCGGTCATCCAAATCATGCGGTCGTTCTGCTTCAGATCGAAGCACAGTTGAAAATCCTCCTGCGTCTTGATCGGCAGGCTGACGTGGGTGTGCACGGTGCCCTTCGGCTTGCCCGAGGTGCCGGACGTGTAGGCCAGCATGAACGGCGTATCCGCCGGCAGCTCCTCCGCCGCGGAGCGCGGCGGCTCGCCCGGCACCAGCGCGGCCAGCAGGTGGTCGCGTCCCGCCATCAGCTCGACAGTGTCGCCGAAACGCGGGATGACGACCACATGTTCGACGCTGGGGACCTGGCGCAGTGCCTCGTCCATCACCGGTTTCATCGCGATCCGGCGGCCGCGCCGGTAGGTGCCGTCGACGGTGATCACTGCCTTCGCCGCGCCGTCGTTCAACCTTGTGATGATCGCGTCGGCGCCGAAGCCGGAGAACAGCGGCATGATGATCGCACCGATGCGCGCGACCGCGAACATCGCCGCCGCGGCTTCCGGCATCAGCGGCATGTAGAGGCCGATCACGTCGCCCTTGCCGAGCCCCAGCGCGCGCAGCGCCGCCACCACGCGATCGGTTTCGCGGATCAGCTCGGCATAGGTCCAGCTGCGTTCCGCGCCGTCCTCGCCCTGCCAGATGAGGTAGGTCTTTGCGCCGCGCCCCTCGTCGATGTTGCGTTCCAGTGCCGACAGGGTGAGGTTGGTGGTGGCATCGACGCACCATTTGGCGAACGGCAGCCCCTCCGACAGGTCCAGCACCTTCGACCATGGCCGGATGAAGCGGAATCCGACGTGGCGGATCAGCGCGCTCCAGAACCATTCCGGATCGGCGTCGGCGCGGGCCAGCAATTCCTCGTAGCTGCCGAGGTTGACCGCGCGAAGAAACGCCGTCCAGTTGGCCTCGCGCTTGATCCGTTCATCGGGGAACCAGACGTAGTCGCCGTGCGAGGCGTTCCTATCGTCTGCCATGAGCGTCCCTCCTGTGGTTCAAGGCGAGCTTCTTCAGGACACTAGAGCAGTTTCAGGCTGGCTGGAAACAGCACGCCCCTGTTGACGCATCGGGCGGCACCACCTCGTCATGGCCCGCGGGATCAGTGTCAGCGGCGGTTTGTCTGAAACGTCGGGATCGCTACACTGCTATCCAGCATTGCCGCGGCATGCGTCGGCGCTTCTCGCAATGACAGCGGCTTGGCGATCATGGCAGGCCTCGGGCGCCTGCCGGCTGCATCGAGGGGCGGGCACGATGACGAAGCGGCGGCGAGTCGCACAGTGAGCATCCCCCCGGAGCAACAGGAGGTTGCGGACTTCCTGCGCCGCCTGTCCGGCAGCGCGCCGAAACAGACGCACATCTCCGCGGTTTTTGTCGGCACCGACACCGTCTGGAAGTTGAAGAAGGCGGTGCGCCTGACGTTCCTCGACTTCACCGGCCTGGACGCGCGGCGACATTTCTTGCAGCGCGAGCTGGCGCTCAACCAGCCGGCGGCTCCCGAGATCTATCGCGATGTGGCTGCCGTGGTGCGCCGCGCCGACGGCACGCTGGCGCTCAGCACCGATCCGGCGGAAGGCGCGCCGATCGACTGGGTGCTGCGCATGGCGCCGGTGCCCGAGCAGGATTTTCTCGACGTCATGGCGTCGCGCGGCGCGCTGACGCCGGCGCTGCAGGATGCGCTTGGCGACTGCGTCGCGCGCTATCATGCGGGCCTGCCGCCGGTGGCCGGCTGGGACAGTGTTGCGGCGCTGCTGCGTGCCGCGGAGGGAAACGCGCGCTCGGCGGTGGCGGCCGGGCTGCCGCGGGAGCCGGTGCGCGCCTGGCTGCAACGGGTCGGCGCGGAACTGCGGCGCCGGCAGGACTGGCTGGCCGAGCGTGCCGGCGCGGGCCTTGTCCGGCGGTGCCATGGCGATCTGCATCTGGGAAATCTTTGCCTGTGGCGGGGCGTGCCGGTGCCATTCGACGCGCTGGAATTCGACGAGGAGCTGGCGACGATTGATATCGGTTACGATCTTGCATTCCTGCTGATGGACCTCGATCGCCGGGTCGACCGCGCCGCGGCCAACCGTGTGATGAACCGCGCCATCGCGCGCAGCGGCGATGTGGCGGTGACGCGGGGCCTGCCGCCGTTCCTGTCGCTGCGCGCCATGGTGCGGGCGCATGTGCGTGCGGCGGCCGGTCAGCGCGAGGAGGCGCTCGGCTATCTTGCCGCGGCGCCGGCATACCTGTCGCCGCCGCCGGCCTGCGTGCTGGCAATCGGCGGCCTGCAGGGCACCGGCAAGTCCACCCTGGCGCGCATTCTTGCCCCGGAACTCGGTGCCGCGCCGGGGGCGCTGGTGTTGCGCAGCGACGAGATCCGCAAGCGGCTGCACGCTGCCGCACCCGAGGATCGGCTGCCCCCGGGCGCCTACTCGGATGCGGCCAATGCGGCGGTGAACCGGACTCTGCTCGATCAGGCGCGCCTTGTCGCGGCGGGCGGTCATGCCGTTGTCGTCGATGCGACCTTCCTTGATCCCAGGCTGCGCCGGGAACTCGCGGAAGCGGCGCAGGCCGCCGCGGTGACGTTTGTTGGCGTCTGGCTGCATGCGCCGCTGCCGGTGCTGGAGGCGCGCGTCGGCGCGCGGCTGGGCGATGCGTCCGATGCCGACATTTCCGTCCTGCGCCGCGCGGCCGCGAGCGATCCCGGTGCGATGGACTGGCTGGCGGTGGATGCATGCGATCGCGATGCGGCGCTGGCTTGCATCCGCCAGGCGATCGCCGCGCCGGCGCGGGTGGTTCATTGAGCCGCGCCGTCGGGCTGTTCGGCACGCGGCGGTTCTGGCCGCTGTGCCTCACGCAGGCCTGCGGCGCATTGAACGACAACCTGGTGCGCAACGCGCTGGTGGTGCTGGCGCTGTTCCGGCTGGGTTCCGCCGGGCCGGTGCTGGTCGCGCTCGCCGCCGGGCTGTTCATCTTTCCCTACATGCTGCTGTCCGCGACCGCCGGGCAGCTCGCCGACTGCCACGACAAGGCGCGGCTGATTCGCGTGCTGAAGCTGGCCGAGCTGGTGCTGATGGGTGCGGCGGCGCTGGGTTTCCTGCTGGGCAGCGTGCCGATCCTGCTGCTGGTGCTGGTCGGGCTGGGGGTGCAGGCGAGTCTGTTCGGGCCGCTGAAATACGGCATCCTGCCCGACCATCTGCGGCCGGAAGAGCTGCTCGCCGGCAACGGCGTGATTGAGGCGACGACATTCGTCGCCATCCTGGCCGGCACCATGGCGGGCGGCTGGCTGGTGCTGCTGGCGGACGGCCCGCTGAGCATTGCCTCGGTCGGGCTGACGGTTGCGGTGGTGGGGTTGCTGGCGGCGCTGCCGATTCCGCCGGCGCCGCCGCGTGCGCGGGATGTGCCGGTCGATTGGCATATTCTGCATGCCACCGCCGACGTGGTCCGCCAGGCACGCGGCGAGCGGGCGATCTGGCAGCCGATACTCGGCATCAGCTGGTTCTGGACGCTGGGTGCCACGCTGATCGCGGAGTTTCCGGTGGTGGCGAAGGTGACGCTGGGCGCCGGCGGCGAAGTGGTGAGCCTGTTCCTGACCGTGTTCTCTTTCGGCATCGGCATCGGCTCGCTGCTGTGCGCGCGGATCCTGCGTGGCGAGGCCTCGGCGCGTTACGTGCCGTTGGCGTTGCTGGGCATCTCGCTGTTCACCTGGGATTTTGCCGCGAACTGCACCGGCACAAACGGGTTGACATCGGTGCCGGCCATCGTCAGCGCGCCGCAAGGCTGGCGCATCCTGCTGGATCTCGCATTGCTCGCGACCTGCGGCGGGTTCTACTCGGTGCCGCTCTACACCTTGATCCAGGCGCACGCGGAACCGGACTGGCGGGCGCGCATGGTGGCCGCCAACAACGTGATGAATGCCGCCTTCATGGTCGGCGGTGCGGTGGCCGCGGCCGGACTGGCGGCGATCGGCATCGCCGCACCGCGCATCCTGATGCTGACCGCTCTCGTCAACCTGGTGGCGGTGTTTTGGAGCGTGCAGTTCGTGCCGAAAGCTGGCCTGGCATGGGTACTGCGTGGCTACGCCAGGCTGTTCCATCGCATCACGGTGACCGGGATGGAACACTATCCGCCGCCGGGGGAGAACGCCGTGGTGGTGCCGAACCATCTCAGCTTTGCCGACGCCCCGCTGCTGGCCGCGTTCCTGCCGGGCGAACCGGCATTCGTGATCGATAGCTTCATTGCGACGCGCTGGTGGGTGCGGCCCTGGCTGGGATTGGCGCAGGTGATGCGTGTCGATCCGCTCAATCCTTTCGCAGTCAAGACGATGATCCGGGCGGTGAGGGAGGGACGGCGGCTGGTGCTGTTTCCGGAAGGCCGCATCAGCAAGACCGGCGGACTGATGAAGGTCTATGACGGCGCGGGGATGATCGCCGACAAGGCCTCGGCGAAGCTGGTGCCGGTGCGCATCGAGGGGACGCAGTTCAGTCATTTGTCGTTTCTTGGCGGCAAGCTGCGGCGGCGCTGGTTCCCGCGCATCGGCATCACCGTATTCCCGCCGGTGACGCTGACGCTGGACCCGGCGCTGCTCGGCCGCCGGCGCCGGCACGCCGCGGCACAGGCGCTGCAGGACGTGATGGTCGACGCCGCCTTCGGCACGCAGCCGCTCGACCGCACCTTGTTCGCGGCACTGCTCGATGCCGGCGATCGGCATGGCTGGCGGCGGCGCGTGTTGCAGGATGCCGATCAGCAGGAGGGAAAATATCGGCGGCTGCTTGTCGGTGCCTGCATCCTGGGCCGCGCGCTGGCGGCGGACACCGATCCGGGCGAGCATGTCGGCGTGCTGCTGCCGAACGCCGTCGGCGCGGTGGTTGCCTTCATGGCGTTGCAGGCATTCGGCCGCGTCCCCGCCATGCTGAACGTCGCCGCGGGCGGCGAAGGCATGCTGACCGCGTGCCGCGCCGCGGGGATCCGTTGCGTCGTTTCATCGCGCCGGTTCGCCGCGCGTGGGCGTCTGCCCCGAGAGATCGAACGGATGGCGGGCGGCGTCACATTCGTCTGGCTCGAGGATTTGCGCGCAGCGTTCGGCTGGCGCGCGTGGCTGCGCGGTTGGCGCGACGCCTTGCTCGCACGCCGGCTGCCGGGTTGCCGCCTGCCGGCGAACGATGCGGCGGTGGTGCTGTTCACCAGCGGCACGGAAGGCGTGCCGAAGGGGGTGGTGCTCAGTCATCGCAACATCCTTGCCAACTGTGCGCAGGCGGCTTCGGTGATCGACTTCACGTCGGCCGATCTGGTGTTCAACGCGCTGCCGATGTTTCATGCGTTCGGCCTCACCGTCGGGACGCTGTTGCCGTTGCTGGGCGGCGTGCCGACCTTCCTGTATCCGACGCCGCTGCATTACCGGCTGGTGCCGGAGCTGATCTACGGCAGCGATGCGACCATTGTGTTCGGCACGGACACGTTCCTTGCGGGCTGGGCGCGCTATGCGCACCCGTACGACTTCCGCTCGGTGCGCTACCTGTTTGTCGGTGCGGAGCGGCTGAAGGAGGCGACAAGGCGGCTGTATGCCGAACGCTTCGGCGTGCGCGTGCTGGAAGGCTATGGCGCGACGGAGACCGGGCCGGTGCTGTCGATCAACACACCGATGCGGAACGCGCCGGGCAGCGCCGGCCGGTTTCTGCCCGGCGTCGCCTGGCGGGTGGAACCGATGGAAGGTTTGGCCGAGGGCGGCCGGCTATGGGTGCGCGGCGCGAATGTCATGCTGGGCTATCTGCGTGCATCGGCGCCGGGTGTGCTGGACCCTCTTGAAGGGGGCTGGTACGACACCGGCGATATCGTCGAGGTCGATGCGTCGGGCTTCGTCTGGGTGAAGGATCGGGCCAGGCGCTTCGCCAAGATCGGCGGCGAGCTGGTGCCGATGGCGGTGGGCGAGACTCTCGCGGGCACGCTGTGGCCAGACGACATGCATGCCGTGGTGGCGCTGGCTGATCCGGCCAAGGGCGAGCGGCTGGTGCTGGTGCCCAGCCACATGGAAGCGCGTATCGAGACGGTGCTGCGGGCGGCGCACGCGCAAGGAATTCCCGACATCATGGTGCCGCGCAACATCGTTGTTATGGATCGCTTGCCACGCCTGGGCAGCGGCAAGGTCGATTACCCTGCGGTGCAACGCTTGGCGCAAACCGAGCTGGCCGCCCCGGTGGCTCAGGCGTCCCGACGTTGCGGATAGCTGGCGGTGCGGCTCACAGCGGTCATGCCTGCGAATGGTGGCGTCAGTCGCATTGACTGATGACGGGCGCGTGCCAATATGCGTTCGCTGAAGTGATCATCTCGGCAATGTAGGCAGAGAATCGGGAATGGGAGATCACGGCAATGCGACGAAGCAAAGCGATACTCGCACTGATTGCTATGGCCGCGCTGCTGGGCGGCTGCGTTTATGATCCCTATACCGCGACCTGGGTTCCCGCTGGTTATTATAACTATCCCTATTACGGCTACCCCTACGCCTACCCCTACCGCTACGGCTACCCCTACCGCTACGGCTACCCCTACCGCTATCCTTACAACTATCCACAGTCTAATTCCAACGGCCCTTGAGAGTGACCCGCCGGTTGCCACAATCTCGCCATGCCGACGAATAGCCTGCCCCACGCGAAGGCCGGTGTCGGCATCCACGACCTTCCTTTTCTGCTATCAACACCGGCGTGGATGAGGGGCCTTCGCCGACCATGACGGGGAAGATCAGGCCGGAGGGTCAATTTCATCGGCATTCGGTATTGCTATCGGTATAACTACGAGTCCTGCGTCGATCATTCTGATTGCCGGGCTTCTGCCGCCGGCGAACGCGGTATGGACATACTGGCACGGCGTGAACCAGGGTTCGCGTGACGCAGATGCGCAGCGTGGTGATGGCGTTTGGCTTACGGCGTAGCGAGCGCAGCGGCCATTTCGGTGTGCAGGACGACCGCGACGGGGGGCATCGTGTCGCTCAGCGTCTTCTGCCAAAGCAGGCCGGCACACTTGCCGGACGCCACGTCAAATGTGTCGGCGTAGGCGGGATCGGGGCGGGCTTGGAGAGGGCATCAAGGATGTCTCACCTAACCGTGGCACCCACCTCATCCAAGTTTCTCCAGCCGACAACCGGCCCCGTTGGTCGTACTACCCCTGTCGTCATCCCCGCAGGGGAATCGGGTGAACGAACAAACCAGGATTCGTTGGGCGCCACAGCCTGAGATAAGGCCCTCAAATGAGACGAGGTCGGCCATGGAAGTTTACCACCTGAAGCAGGCAAGAATAGGGTCCTCGGCAGGCTGAATTCTGAAAGTTGCAAGTCACAGACCGTCGTTGGAGCGTTCCCGCGATTTCCCTGGTGATTCCCATCATTCTCTGCACACTCTCTGCGAAATTCGCGCTAGGCTTCCGGACGACGACCGATTCGCCCAGACGAAGGAGGGCAAGCATGACCCTGCGCAGTTTCCTGATGTGGTACATTGGCGCCGTCGTCTTCGTGGGAGCCGCTGGCGCCAGCGGATATCAGGCTCTTATGCGCCTGCATGCCCAAAGCGCGACAGAAACATCCGCCGCAGCGCCGTCAACCTCGTCCATGGCAATGGCGGAGGCGCAGCCGCAGCCGCAGTCAGCTACGACCACCCCTATTCCCGCCGTGGCTTCGCCGCCGCCAGCCGTGCCCGCATCCGCCGGAGCGTCGCCGCCACGCAACCGGCCGCCGCCACTGCGCCAGCATGTTGCCGCAGCCGCCGGGCCGGCGTTGCGCGCCGGTAAGGGCGTCGCCGAGAAGCCAGGGGCGCAGCAAGGCAGGGCGCACCACCCGTCCGCGCCGGTCACCACGATGGCGCAGCGCCAGGCTCCGGGCTATCAGCCGGGCAGGCACGTGGCGCCCAGGCGACCCGGCGCCTGGTATCCCTTGCCGCCATCGGCGCCACCGGTCGCCATCTATGCCTATCCCCGCAGCCACGCGTATCCACCCGGGTATGCCTATTCCGGCTATGGCTATCCCCGGTACGCCTATCCCCGGTACGCCTATCCCGGGTACGGCTATCCCGGTTACCCCTACCCCGGCTATTATGCCTACCGATCCCGCTACGGGTACTACGCCGGCTATCCGCGGTACACGTACTACCAAGCCTTCTGAATTTGGTTCTCTGATCCGTGCGAGCGGCGGCGCCAAGCTGCTCCCCTTGTGTTCGCTGCCTCTTGCTGTAGCGGTTGCCGCGGCAGGCTGCGTCCCCCGCTCTTGGCCCGATTGCATAGCTGGCGATGAGCGGAAGCTCGTGGCGCACCTTTCGTCCGACAAAGCCAGGCTTCAAGACGTCGTCAAAGGAATCCCATGAAGCCTGCTCGGGCCCAGGAACTGGCCGAGTATCAGCGTACCAGCTACTGGATCAGCATCCCACGTGACTGTGGATCCCTTCGATCCGATCGCTCAGCCTACCGCGACAGGCATCGTCGTCTCGAGCAGGCCAGTCCACGCGGGAGTATCCGCAAGCTGTTCCCGAACAGCCAAGCCTACCGGGTTTTTCCTGTCTCGAATGGACCAGTTTTCGGGCTCAGGTCACATCTCTTATTCGCTTCCGCGCAGTTCGCGCAGAATCTCCTCGGTGTGCTCTCCAAGCCGCGGTGCCGGGAGGCGAATGGACGCCGGGGAATTGGCGAACGCGACACCGATCGCCGGCGTGAGCAGCCTGCCTTCCGTGGGATGCTCGATCGCCGTGAAGTAGCCGGTCTCCCGCAAATACGGGTTATCGAGCAGCGTTTCGAGCTCGTTCATCGGCCCGTTGGGAATATCGGCCGCATCGAGCCTGCGCTGGCACTCGGCGGTCGTGTGCCGTCCCAGCAGACCCGCCAGCGCCTGGTAGAGAGAGTCGATATGGACAGTCCGCTGCTGCATGCTGCGGAAACGCTCATCGGCCGCGAGTTCCGGGGCATCGAACGCGGCAAACAGCCGGCGCCACTGTTCGGCGGTGGTGGCCCGCAGGCAGATATGTCCGTCCCGCGTGGGGAATGGCCGGCGATGCCCCGCCCGCGCGCGCGGATAGCCCAATGATCCGTCGGCTTCGCCGAAGCCGGCGGTCCACAGATGCTCGTGCAGATTGAACGCCAGCACGGACTCGAACATGGGCACATGCACCTGTTCGCCGCGGCCGGTGCGTTCGCGCCGGAACAGCGCCATGCCGATGGAAGAGGCCAATATGTAGCCGACCAGCTTGTCGGCAAACGCCATCGGCACATAATGGGCGATGCCGCTCGCCGCGCGGTTGAGGGCGGCAATGCCGGTCGCTCCCTGGATCACGTCGTCATAGGCCGGCCGGTCGCGCCACGGTCCGTCCTTGCGGAAGCCGGTTGCCGCGGCATAGACGATGCGCGGATTGCGTGCCGTCACCGCTTCGGCGCCGATGCCCAGCCGCTCCGCCGCCGGCAGGCGCATGTTGTGCACGAAGACATCGGCGGTATCGACGAGCCGCAACAGCGTGGCAAGCGCATCGGGCTGCTTGAGGTCGAGCACCACGCTGCGCTTGTTGCGGTTGACGTTAAGATAGAAGACCGCCATGTCCGGATTGCGCGCCGGCCCGAGCTGGCGCATGGGATCGCCCTGCGGCGATTCCACTTTTATCACGTCCGCGCCCAGATCGCCGAGAATCTGCGTGGCGACCGGCCCCAGCACGTTGATGGTCAGATCGATGACCCGGATACCATCGAGCGGTCCGGCCATTTCGCCCCCCCCCTCAGCCGGCTTTGCCGGTATCGCGGCACTTGATCATGCGCAGCGGCGTGTAGGTCAGCGCCACGCTGCCGTCGTGCTTGACCACCCGGTTGCGGGTACGCACCAGCCCGCGGCCGGGCCGATTGCGTGACAGGCGTGCCTCGGTCACCTCCACCTCCACGTGGATCGTGTCGCCGGCGAAGACCGGTTTCTCCACGTTGAACTCCATATGCAGAAACGCGAAGCCGGTATGCTGCATCGTCGCCTGCACCAGCAGCCCTTCGGCGAAGCAGTAGACGAGTGCCGCCGGCGCGAGCCGGTTCTTGATATCCGATTCCTCGCGCAGGAATTCGATGTTGGTGAACAGGACCTCGACCATCCCGGTGCAGTTCACGAAATTGGTGATATCCGCCTCGGTGACGGTCCGGCCGATGGTGCGGAAGGTTTTTCCGAGCGGCAGGTCCTCGTAGTAGAAGCCGAGCCCGACGGTCTCCATGCTGTTTCTCCCTTCTTGGCCGCGTGCCCCGGCGGTCAGCCGAGCAGGCTGCGTGCGATGATGTTGCGCTGAATCTGATTGGTGCCTTCGACGATTTGCAGCACCTTGGCATCACGGAAATAGCGGTTGATCGGGTATTCCGCGGAGATCCCCGCGGCGCCGAACAGTTGTACCGCATCCGTCGCGACCCGCATGGCGGTATCGGTGGCATGGCATTTCGCAATCGCCGCCTTCAGCGCCAGTTCCGCGCCGGTCGATCCGGCATCCACCGCGGCGGCCGCCTGATAGACCAGGTTGCGCGCGGCCTCGGTCTGGATCGCCATGTCGGCGATCATCCAGCGAATGCCCTGGAAGTCGCCGACCGCCTGGCCGAACGCATGGCGGTTTCTGACGAATTCGATCGCATGGTCCAGTGCGCCCTGCGCGAGGCCCACGCCGCGGGCACCAATGACCGGGCGGGCCTGGTTGAACGCTTCCATGACAACCTTGAAGCCGCGCCCTTCCTCGCCCAGGCGGTTTTCCGCCGGCACGAACACCTCGTCGAGAAACAGCGGGCAGGACGGGATGCCGCGCGCGCCCATCTTCGGCTCCTTGCGGCCGATCTGCAGGCCCGGCCGGTGGCGCTCGACAACGAACAGGTTGATCGTGCCGCGTGACCCGGCGTCGCCGGTGCGCGCGGCGACCAGAATGAAGTCGGCGACCGGGGCGTTGGTGCACCAGATTTTTGCGCCGCTCAGCCGGTATCCGCCATCGCACGGCACGGCGCGGGTGCGGATTCCCGCCACATCCGAGCCGCTCTGGGGTTCGGTGACCGAGATGGCGGCACGCAGCGCGCCGTGCGCCAGGCCGGGCAGCAGCCGCTGCTTCTGCTCGGCCGTGCCGCCGGCCAGAATGGCGCCGAACGGGGTCCACTGCACCACCAGCAGGTAGGCGGTGTTGTAGCAGACGCGTGCCAGCTCCTCGACGGCGAGGCAGGCGGAAACCACGCTGCCGGCACCGCCGTAGTCCGCGGGGAACGGCAGCGCGAACAGGCCGAGCTCGCGCAGCAGGTCGAACATGTCCTGCGGGTATTCGGCGTCGGCATCGATGGCGTTGGCGCGTGCCGCAACGCGTTCCCGGGCCATCCGGCGTACCAGATCCTGGATTTCCCGCTGGTTTTCGTTCAGCGACAGGTTCACGCGGGCATTTCCCTTGAGAACGGCACGGCTGGATTGCTCCGGTTGACAGGGCTGAACGGCGCCGGATTTGGCGACCGGGCCGCGTTCCTGTCAAACATGCCGCGCTCCTGGCAACGCCGGTCGCGGCGTGGCTGCCGCCATGCTGCCGCCCGAGCCCTGGTCTCGGAGCCCGG
>VFSW01005352.1_pt1 | contig 18990 bp, 14 predicted proteins | sample 5358111 | NCBI WGS metagenome assembly VFSW01 (sample SAMN11554181, study PRJNA540505) | mine drainage metagenome | isolation source: sediment from site ElyBrook_90M | place: USA: Ely Copper Mine, Vershire, VT | collected 2017 | reverse complement strand
GCCAGCCGCCGCGCAAGCACAGAATGGGGCTGCGCCAGCCGCCGCGCAAGCACAGAATGGGGCTGCGCCAGCCGCCGCGCAAGCACAGAATGGGGCTGCGCAAGAGGCCTGGAAAAAGCAGCAGCGCACTGGATATGTCTATATGGTCGTGCCCCCAGCAAAATTTCTACTAGCGCCGGTCACCTTTGTCAATACACTTCTGGGAAAGATCAGCCCATGGTTGACAACGAAATATGCGATCACAGCCGGGAATGTCACCCTTCAGCAGACTGCAGAGAGAGAGGATACTGGTATTGACATCTCAAAAGAGTACCCCGCTTGGGCGGGAAGTTATTACATCCACTTTACAGCAATTCGCAATGTGGTGAATCAAAGTGGAGATGCCGCTATACCCAGTGAGCTTCAAATGGTTGATGAACAGCAAGGCCAACGCGCTCAAGCGCAGGGCTATCAGTATCAACCGGCGCAGGGTGGAATAGATGGGTAGACAGATTTGATACATCGCTGCGCTTGAGCGCTAGCGCTAGCGCTAGCGCCCAATTATGAACGTAATCGCGTGTTAAGCCGTAGCGCAGTGCGAGACACTGCGCTGCGCTGCGCAGTGAATCATTCAGTCGAGTAAATATACTCGGCGTATCATCCTTTGAGGAGACAATGCTGTGCCGAATCGAGCAGTCATTATCGGTGTGGGAAATCAGAGTGGTGAATTTGTCGTAAGACTGGCGGAAGAGTTTGCCACCAGCCCATATAAACACAAGCATGGTCTCATTGGCGTGGGAATATACGATAGATTTGCCGGAGACGAGCGCCTTACTCGAATCCGCAAATTGATCGGCAAACTTGGCAGGTATGTGATTGATCTCACACGAAAGCCAGGGGGCGAGGCTGATGAAATCAAGGAACTCAAAGAACTCTGCAATCGAGTTACCCAGTTGCGACCTGACATCGTGTTTCTCATTGCGGATGCCGTATTCCTGCGTGATATTGATCACGCCAGCCTTTTTCAAAGCCTTCAGCGTGAGTCAAAGGCGACGATGTTCGTCTTGTGTTTTACCAATGCTAAGCCAGAGGAACAGCCTGCTTACACGCAACTCGAAACATATATGAATCGTGAAGATGCAAACAACCCATGTATTTTCAATACGGTGTTTATTGTCAGGAGTGAGTCTCCCCTTGCAAAAGCGACGGGTGGTGGCAACCAGGCCAGACAGATTGAACTGGTCGCCAAGAGTCTCGCCGCCATGTGGGTCGGGCCTTCTGATAGGGGATATCGTCCGTCGCTTGGTGAACAAGTAGATATGCTGCGAGAGCCAAATCACAAGCCTCCCCGCACATTCATCGAGATGGCGATTTCCAGCTCAGGCATTACTGCTACGAAGAAGTCGGGATTACTGAATGGGTTGCTCTATCCCATACAGCGAAGGTCTTCTGGCAGCATCACAGTAGATGAGGCGCAAAAGCATATTGTGCAGTTAATTGATGAGACGGTGAATAATAAGCCCCTTCCCATGACGACTGCGCGACCTCTTCCAACGGATGAACAGCGGCTAAAGAGCACACCGTTCGTAGTAAATATCATTGCGCCATTCAAGAACACCGACCCCAGATACAATCCAATATCAGATCGCGTGGGACAGGAGCTCGAAAGGCAGGGATACAGTGTGAAAGGCCAAAGTATGGTGTATGGCGTAGGCATTGATCTCACCGAATCAGGTATTGAGTATTTCAATGACCGGAAGGGAAGTTTCCACTGCCAGATTTGTGTCCTCTTTGCCATAAGCAAAGAAGAGATATCGGGATATGAGCCATTGGCATAGTACTCGGATGTGTATGATCCGGCGAAATGCATCTGCACCACCCAAGCGCTGTCCCGAAGAGGGCCTATGGCGAACCAATTCGTTTGCAGGTGAGAATACACACTGAATAGGATGGAGACATCTCATGGGCGTGGCAATACGACGGCTGTTCTACTATTTCGTAGAGACACTCTGCTTGATCTTTCTGGTTCTAGCATTACAGGATAGGCTGCATACCTGGTTATTGCAAGCCGGGTTGACCGATGCGACCACCTCGCAGGATCCGCTCGATCTGCTCAGTGAGTTGTCAATCTTCACTAATCTCAAAGTGATTTTAGTTGTCCTTCTGGTATTCATCGTTTTCTGGTTTTTGATTCGGCGAGATCTCGCCTCTATCTATGCAGACGACGGGTATCGGATTCGTACACATTTCCTCTCAGCGATTGCAGTAGCTTTTGGTCTGCGCATCCTGTACGAGGTTCTCCTGGTGGTTCACAGTATTGACACATTATTCTCTCAGTCTGGCGGACTGCCTATTGCCGCGCAGACTGCGGCAGTGATTGCGTGGGCATTAGGGCTAGCAGCCGCAATACTCGAGTGGAACTTTGGAGAGAGCTTCGAGAAGTCAAACCAAACGATCATGAAATTTTATGCTCTACTCGCACAATGGATTCTTCTCGTTGTAACGTTCGTAACAGGTGGGTTAGCAATTCAGTCCTATCTGCAACAGGCGCTCTCGCACATACCGCCTTGCGCGGCCATAGACATTAACTCACATATCATAACAACTATTTCCTCCGTCGCGAATGACTGCGCAAACACATGGTCGCCGATCGGAGCATCCGTATCCCTGGCATTTGTGCTGATTACACTCATTATCTATGCTTATTGGGAGAGTCGTTACACAAACTCAGTGCTCAGCAATATTGACGCATTTATTGGCATGGGTATGATCGGGGTTGCGCTTACACTCAACACAATTGTTGGTGTACGTTTGTTTGTTGATTGGGTATTTCACCAGGCGCAGGCCATTCTTCCGCAGTCATTACTCACGACTCCTGACACGACGACTGCTGCCAGCTACGCATTTATCGGCCCTCTTGTCGCTAGCGTATGCTTGCTAGTGTATTATGGATGGCGCCAACTCAGAAGAGAGGTCAATTATAACGAACCAGAAGGCTGGCACTACGCTCAACTTGGTCTCTCGTATCCGCTGGCGCTGGTTCTCTTTTGGGGCACAAGCCTGCTCCTGGGACATCTGCTAGCGGCCGTTTTGAATCATTTCGGGTTTGTCGCAACCCCGGTAACTGAAATTGATTGGGGGTTCGCGCTAGCACGCGTCGTGCCGGGCGTATTCGGCGGGTGGTTCCTCTGGCGTCAGCTCGAGGAACTAGGCCGAGGAGACGCAAGCCCGCATGTCGCTGGACGGATCTATGTTTGGACATACTACCCGCTCCTCTTATTAGTAGCTATTGTGTCAAGTCTCCTATTTATCATTCAGATTGTCAGCGACCTCGTCCATATGCCGCTTGACCCAGCGCATTCGTTTACCGTGCATTTGTTCGCCTTTGCGGTGATCACAGGACTGGCCGCCTATTACTATTACACGATTAGGAGGCTATGGCGCTATGAGTAGCAAGCTATCGCTTTTTTTTGCGCGGCCAGCTATTCCAGAACCGCATGCGTATACTCTGGCTACCTTCGTTGAGGCGCATACGTAGGGATTTGCTGGCGGTTGACTCAAAATCAGCGGCATATAGTTGCTCATACTGCTCTGCGAAACAGTCGCGGAGCAGTTTACTACGTACAGAAAATGAGTAACCGCCACCTTCACGATATAGAATGGCATGGGTTCTAGCCAACGCTAAGAATTGTCCAAAGTGGTGCGGAATAACGCTCGAGCGCGCGAGTGTACGCTCGAGCGCGACATGTTGTATTGCGCTGGCGCCGCCTGCGCTGAGCGCAGCATTCAGACCTCCCAATGTTAAAACTGTCAGTGCGACGGCAGAAGCGCCAATTAGCAATACTGGATCCGTATTGGATGATATGCCAGCCGCTCCACTCATAAAAGTGAACAAGACTAACACAATCAAGCCACCACAGGTTAGACCAACCAGCGTGAATAGTATAATGACACCAATCGCTGAAACCATAGCATTCCGCAATCCGTGATTGGGGCGCTGAAAGTCGGCTCGCGCATGTGGTAGACCGCCCATTAACCAAAGAATTACGCCAAGGAAAATTCCAACGCCTCCGCCAATAATTATATCGCCAACGATCCCGACACCTAACCCACCAAGCACTACTGCTGCTAACGCTGTAAGTATGCCGAGCACCGCAGCTACAACAAGTATCCCGGCGAAATTTTGGCGGCCTGGCGGCATGTGCAGGGGCAGCGAATTATTACCCCGTGTGCTTAGAGCCTCGCCAATACCTGCTCCCAACCCCAATCCACCGATTACCCCACTGATCAGATTGATCAGTGGGCCTACGTTAGACGCTGGAGAGGATCCAAAGATACGAGTGACTTCTATTCCATTGTTCATCGCAAAGACAATTGTCACTAGTTCTGCGATGAAAACGCCATAAAGTGGGCCAATAGTCACTTTAAGGAAGAGCTTCACGCTACCAACCAGGAAACGATAGCGCCTCTGCGCATGAAGTGACGGTAACCAATCGTGTTGTAAATCTTCTAGATAGAAGACCACTTTTTCGTGATTTTTTAGTTGGTATCCGAGCCATGCCAGGGCTTTTTCTGTTAGTTCAATCTGGAGGCCTGGATGATTCTCGATCTTCCATCGAAGATAATTGCGGCATAAAGTTGTTCGCCAATTCGATAGGTCGGTAATAGGTAGAAGTGAAGCAGCATTTTGAGCCTGCTCCGCAAAGGTTGCCAGTGCCAGACTAAGTAGCATTGGCGTTCGCAGTTCTTCAATTAAATGTGGAAACTGCTGTAGTATTTGATTGAGTGGTTGCACTGTACCTGCGATTCTCAGGACATCTTCTCGCGTAGGTCGTAGCAATTTTACCGCACGAAAGAGCTGAAACTTTGTATCAGTGAGCGCAATATACTCATTCTGGCGGCTACAGACAATCAATGGCTGATCTGAGTGGCGCTCAATATAAAAATTAATTCTCTCAACAAAATATCGTCGTCGTGTTTCGTTTAGAACATCGAGTGAATCGAGCATTGGCAGGAAACGCCCTCGCCTGAGCCAGGATCTTACGAATCCCTTCTGCACGCCATAGATCTTTGCAAACGAGTCAATAAACCATGTCTCAAATGAGCCAGAGCTTGGTGGATCAAAATAGGAGTCCAAAATAGATGTATCTATTATAATGGGGAATTGTATAGGCGGCATATGGTCTCGCGCTCGAATGCCCGCTGCTAGCTCCTTGCGCGCCTTCTCGAGTGCTATCTGGGCCTGCCTCACGAGTTTATGCGCCAGTAAGTACAATTGAGTACTTTTACCGCCGCCAGGTTCAGATAGAATGAGGAGTTGATCATGCGCGGATGCTAGTGCTAGTCCCAACTGCGTCTGTGTCGAACGAGGTGTACTGCGTAGAGATGAAGCGCGGCTGTCACCACCAGAGAGCAACCATGTATCGCGATAAGTGGATTGCTGAAGGGGGCGTACGGCTTCTGGAATTTCCTCGACACCGATCGGGAAACGTACTGTTGACGATGGGAGCAATTGACTGAGGTGTTCGCCGTATCGTTTTTCGAGTCTGGCGAGCAAGGCCATAGCTATGCGAATCTCATGGTAGCGCCACACCGATAGCCCATATCTGATCATAGGAATACCAATGGTCAGGATTGCCAATACAGCAAATAGTATATAGAGCGATCCTGGCAGAAATAGACGTACAATCCCGATCACTAGCGGTATGCTCCGCATATACGCATTAGCGAAGACAGCGCTAGTGGCTGCCAATAGCCCAGCGATAATTTCCAGCACGAGCCGCCAAAGGTTCCATTCATAGCTCCAGGGTTCTTCATCAATCGTCACCTGAACGAAGTACAGGCATATATCGGCGATAAGGAGCAATATCAGTATGCTGGCAAGAATAAAAATAGCGTGGTCGCGCACGATCACTGGCCAACCCTGCTGAGGTGAAGCGCGTACCACATATTCAACAGTGGATGCCATAAAAAATATCACAATGTGCAGGCCATATAAGCGGGCTAGTACCTTCAATATCTTTGTCATCCCAAGATCACTTTCAGTTCTATGCTCCTCTGCTATCTTGGGGAATGGCACTGCGATCTGCTTGCCAGAATTCTCGTGACCATCCAGATAGAAGAGAGTATTGGCACATCAGTAAGTACAAAATAGTTTACCATAGAGTGATACAGTGAGAGCATATTCAGTATCCGTTGGAAATCAAAAATTCTTGTGAACCAATCCTGAATGGCCGATGAGAGCTCCATGTGTTGTTTCAAGTTGCGTCGGCGGCCAGAGCGCACGATGAGATCGTTGAGAGTTCACCCGCGCTCTGGCCTTTCTTCGGTATTCGGGGCGAGATTCCCAGAAGCGCCGCGCTAGAGCAGCGTGAACGACGCTACGACCATCAACAGCACCGTTACCAGCAGACAGAGCGCAGGCGCGCCGATGACCAGCGCCAGCCGGAACCGCGCGCTCAGCTTCGAGCCGCTGACGAAGTAGTACAGGATCGGGCCAACGATCGGCAGGCCCAGCGTCACCGCGCCCCAGCCGAGCCGCTTGCCTCCGCCGAGATCATCGCGGTGCGCCAGCTCGACGAATGCGACGGCGAGCCAGGCGCTATAGAGCGCGAAGAGCAGCAGGTTGCCATAGAGCGAGAGCAGGATCTGCACAATCGAGTAGCCCGTGAAGCCAAGCGGCAGGAACATGGCGGAACCTCCTGTAGTGAAGGTGTTCGTAATGGGAGCAAAACCATTGGCCGAGGTCGCGCCTGCGGGGAAAGCATCGCGCAGGGTCGGCGCGGGCGGCGCGCTGATGTCGGGCATGCTGACCTGCGCTGGCGGTGTAGGCGCCAGACGATAGTCAGGCGGGTTGAAGCTGGGGCCAGGCGAACTCAGCCCCGCGTTCACGTCGCTGGCGAGGAGCCGCAGGGTGATGCTGAAATCGCCGCCACCATCGAGCGCCAGCGGCGAGCCACAAGCATGTGAGACCTCAAGCAATGGCGGTAGTGTGGTCGTCGCCTGGTTATCCGAGAAGCAGTTATTGGCGCCACTGGGCGCGCCGAGGGCCAGATCCGCCAGGCCAGAGCCTTTGACGATATTGCCCTCGACGACATTGCCGGTGGCGATCCAGAAATTCTGGTCAATGTTGCCCAGCACGAGGATGCCATACTCCGGATTGTTCACGACCCGATTGCCCGTGATGTAATCCTTGTCGCCACCAGCGACGAGAATGCCTGTCCCCAGCGGGATGTGCGCCCAGACGGTATAAGGCGCCTTCACATTGCCATTGTCATGCACATAGTTGCCCGTCACCGTCACCCCGCGTTGCGGCGCGCCCTGCTCACTATCGAGCGTATTGGGGACGATGCCCGCGCTGTTGAGATCCCATTCGGAATTCTCCAGCAGCAGGTTGCCACCAGCGTTGGTGCCAGAGTAGCCCAGCCCGTTCCACTCGGATTTCACATCGTTGATGATGGCGTCGCAGGGGAAGCACTGGCCGATATAGAAGCCCGAATCAGGGCTGCCCGACGCATACGAATGGTCGAACTCGCCATGCCGCGAGCCGAACGCATAGATGCCGTAGTCGCCATTATCATAAGCGGTGAGATAGCTGCCACGGTACCCCGTCTGGTAGGCCCAGTAGAAGCCGTTGCCGATGTAGTGATGGGCGGTCATGTTCTCGATGACGACATTGTCCGCCAGAACATAGAAGCCATTGGTCAGGTGCGACTGCCCGTCGAGCACGGTGGCATTGCGATCCTCGCCACGGATCGTGATGTCAGCGGTGCAGACGATGACCGCCTCGTGGTAGACGCCCGGAGCGACGAGGATCAGGTCATTCGCCTGCGCGGTGTTGACGGCCGCCTGAATGGTCGGCGCATCGGTGGGAACATGGATGACTGCGGCGAACTGCGTGGGCGGTGTGGTCTCTGCGCTGCGCAGGCGCGCGTTGCGCGGGCAAACCCCATACGCAGCGGCGCTGCGGGGTTGCGCATGCGCTAAGGGGGGCTGGCTAGCGGCGATGAAGAGAAAGGCGATCATCAGGCTGATGAGCGCGAGGATGGCGAGCGCCGGACGGCGATGTCCCGGCGAACGTACGGTATGCATAGCGGCGGCGCCTCTTCCCTTGATGATGAATCGCTTCGGCGGTAGCGCGCGGTCAAGACGTCACGGTGACGACGACTTGCATGCTGGGATGGATGATGCATACGACGTTGTACGTCCCGGCGGTGGGAAATACGATGTCGCGAGTGTCTCCCTGATTGAATTGCAGGCCTTGCGCGGTATTGAGCAGAGCGGGCGCGCCTGTCTGCGGCGCGCATTGCACCCCCTGGCCTACGCAGATGATATGGATGCCGCCAGTGGTAGGATCCACGAAGTGAACCGCCTGCCCGGCCTTGATGGTCACGCTACTCTGCTCAAACGTCGCCACCCCCATATCTACTTCATTGCTGCTTCTGGCCGCGCCGCACCCTGCCAGCGAAAATGCCAGGAGCGCCAGTAAGCAGCCCACCATCGCTAGCCGCTTGTTTACGAGCATTCCCCCTTGCCCCTTCTGAAAATGCGCGCCTCAAGAGCGTGCGGCCAGTGGAGATTTCGTTGCCCAAGAGTGTACTTGAGTTCTGCGGCGCTGTCTATATGCGTATCAGAGAGGGTTCCACCACAAGCCGGGGGCTGGATGCGTAGGCGCGGCTATAATCGCCAGCTCGCTCGGCCACCTACCTCCCGACTTCTGGTCGTGCGAAACAGGTTGGTAGGTATAAACTGACGTATCGCTGATTTGCTGATCCTATCCAAATTCACCGCTATGCTGGTAGCATTGCCAACTCCAGGAGGAGTATGTGTGGCGACTCTCCATTTGATGGTTGGACTTCCTTGCTCGGGAAAAACCACGCTTGCGCAGAAGATCGAGCGTGAACAAGCAGCCCTTCGACTGACACCGGATGAGTGGCATGTACGTCTTTTCGGTCAAGATGCTGAGGAGCCAGAACATGATGCGCGGCATGGTCTAATTGAAGCGATGCTTTGGAACATCGCAAGTCGAGCGCTTGAATTGGGAACGAATGTAATCCTCGATTTCGGCTTCTGGGCACAGGAGGAACGCGAAGACTATCGGTCTCGCGCGAAGCAGCTTGGGGCCAGCAGCGAAGTACACTTTCTCGATGTATCGGCGGATGAGTTGATGCATCGGCTTGCGGTAAGAAATTCGCAGCCTTCGCAAACATGTGTCTCTATTCCCGAAGCGATGATGAAGCCATGGATTGTGTTCTTCCAACGCCCAACGCCCGACGAACTTGAGCGCCGAGAGTAGCGGTAAGGAGTGGAATCTTCGGATCATGCGCTGTTGACGACCAGCGCTGCTTATTGGTAGTCTACGGAGGAGCGAAACGCTCCGGCAATGGGGCGGTGTGTTCATTCTGGAAGCAGACGGTGAGAGGCGAAATCAGTGCTCAAACGTGGTCGTGCGCGCACTGCTATTCCACGGCTGCGACATGAGCAGGTCGTCGAGAACTTCGTGGACTATCATTTCGGGCGTCTCTCGCCAGAGATGAACGCCGCCATCGAGCGGCACGTGCAATCCTGCGCGCGTTGCAAGCGTGAAGGTCTGACCAATGCCGCCAACGAGCGCAAGGGGACTGTGCGGCAGCTGCGCAGTGTGCGCGGTGGCAAGCCGCTTGTCAGACGGCGTGTGCGCAATCTGCTCCTGCTGCTCACCCTGGTTTTGCTGATACAGGTCGTCATCTTCCAGATCGCCAATGGACGCGCCAACGCGCTCCTCTCGCTGCTGAGCCATGGCCCTTCTGCTTCCATTGGCGGAAATCAGCCATCGCCTATCATACTCGCGCCCACCAATGCGTTCCCGCTCATCACCAGTGGCGCCAGCGCCATCGCGCTCTCGCCGGATGACACGCTGCTCGCCATCGCCGGTGGGAACGGGCAGCGCAGTATCGCTATCTGGAGTATCGCAACCCAGAAGGTGACGACCACGCTCGCATGGAGCGACGCACACCCGCCTACAAGCATCGCCTGGTCAGCCAATGGCGCGCGTCTGGCGGCGGCGGATGGCGGGCAGATCACCATATGGAATCTGCCCGCTGGATCTGTCGTATGGCAGTTCAGCATTCCGCAGGCTCCGGCGATGCGTGTCTATGATGTCGAGCAGCAGACCATTGTCGGGCGCCCTGACGCCGCCAGCGCCTTCGAGGGTGGCGCGCTGGCCTGGGGCGCGGATGGCGCGCTCGCAGCGGCTCCCACTGGCGCACTCGGCCCAATTGGCGTCTCGACACCGCAATCACCTGTCGTGGGGATGTGGTCATCGGCTGGCTCGCATATCTTCGCCGGGAATGATAGCGTGGCGCAGGTGGGCGCCTCATCCAGCGATACAGCGCGCGGTGATACCTTGCTCGACTGGGCGCCGGATGGCCGTTTCCTGCTCTGGGGCGCGCTCGCACAGCCTGTCGCGGTCGGCTCGCTGGCGGGAACCAAGAGCGCCAGCCAGCCGCCTGATAGCGTAGTCGCGCAGCTCGCCACCACGATGATCCACTCGGGGAACGGCGCAAGCGCGCTGCTCTGGTTCGCGCCCGTCGGCAAGGAGCTGGCGGTCTGCGACCAGACAACTTCTGGCGCGCACGTCCAGTTGATTGATATCGCTACCGGATGGGTTCACTACCAGCTCGATGAGACCTGCGATGGGTTGACGACGCACTCCGCATACTGGTCGAGCAATGGAGCGCTGTTTTACGTGACCTCGCTAAAAGGCCCTGTCGAGGTCTACTCGATCTCTGCTTAGCGCATGTCTCGCTGGCCCTGGTTTTGCGTGAAGGAGCGCGACATACGTCGAATCGCGTAGACGACGGCTGCTACGCTACCCGCCCATGCGACGTATAGTGAAGGTGGAGAGTGGGCGCGCATACCCCAAGAGGGGTAAGTTCACATAGGCAAACAACGCGCATCGCCGGGCGCGTTCAGCAGGCGAACCAGGCGCCGTCCGATGCGGCGCGAAACAGGAGAACGCCATGCGACTCATCATGCGCATCATCGTCTCGATCATCGTCAACGGCCTGGCGATTGGCCTCACTGCCGCCATTTTGCCAGGCATCCACATCCAGCCCTTCAGCGTTGTCGCGCTGCTGCTGCTGGGCCTGGTGTTCGGCGTCATCAACGCCATCATCCGCCCAATCGTCTCGTTCCTGTCACTGCCGATCACGATTCTCAGTCTGGGGTTGTTTCAGTTAGTCATCAATGCGTTGCTGCTCTACCTGGGGTCGTTGATCGTCCCAAGCCTGAAGATTGACACCTTCTGGTGGGCGTTGCTCGGCGGTATCGTCATGGGTATCGTTGGCGGCATCCTGGAGTGGATCTTCAAGCGCTTCATCCCGGAAGATGAACATTCGCACCGCGCCGCATAGAGACGGGCAAACGCCATCCTTCGGCGATGTCCACAGGGAACCGCGCCCTCTCTCTATTTTCTTCGCGCCGGTGATTCATCGGAGGAGCGGCCAGTGGTGGTATGGTACTTGCTTCACATCGGCCCAGGCAAGTCGAAACTGCTATAAGCTGCGAGAGGGGTGTATCACATGACCTTCCAGGATCCGACTCGTGACATGTTGAGAGCTGAGCATGCGAATGTTCCGCCGCTGGTAGACTACGGCGCTGACTCGACGCTGAAGCTGGATGCCAGTTCCGGCGGCGACGCCATCCCAACTAGTGTGGCCACTCCAGCGGGTGCGACGCCCGTGATGGGCGCGCCGGAGCCAACCGGCGCGCCGCAGAATCTTGGCGCGCAGGAGAGCGCATCCGCCAGCCAGACGGAGGGCGGCGACATGGAAGATAGCGCGCTGGAGGAACTCGAAGTGGAGAACTGGAGCCTGCGACGAACGGGGTTGATCGCAGGTGTTGTGGTGGCGGGCCTGGCGGTGGGCGCTGGGGCCGCGTGGTTCTTCATCAGCAGGCGACGCGCGCGGCAGACGCTACAAGCGATGGCGCAGGTCGCGACGCCGCGCGGTTTCCCCGGCATCGCGCCTGTGCGCCAGCGGCTGGCGGACGCTGTGGAGAGTGGCGCCACGCTGACCACGCTGGCGCGGCAATCGGCGCAGGAGGCGAGCGCGCTGGCCACTGCGCTGGCCGACTCAGCGATCACGCTGGCGCAGGAGGCGCGCGAGCGGGCGCTCATCTCCAGCCAGCTTTTGCGCGATCAGTCGGTGAACGTGTCGCAGCTTGCCCAGGATCGCTTTGCTGATACCTGGGGGCGAACCCGCGACACCGCCGTATCGTCGTGGGAGGCCGCAGCGCAGACAGCGAAGGCGGCGCGTAGCGGAACATTGCGCACAGCGCGTACCGCGCGTGAGGCGGCGCAGCGCACAGCCCGAATCGCCCGCCTGGAGAGCAAGCGCACCGCAAAGACCGCCCGCGCAGGTATCGCCAAGACGCAGCGCATGGCGAGCCGGGGCGCCTGAGGCCGCGACCACAGGAGCCTGCGCATCGCATCAGCGCGCTGCGCGTCCAGATAGCGGCGTTCCCCATACCGCATGGCGATGGGGCGCGCCGCTATGTGTCTGGCGCGTTCTCTCCGGCTCCTCGCCTTCTGGGAGAGCGGCCGGGGGAGAGGGCTGGCGACATGTCTGGCGGCATGCGACGCCAGGCCGTATAATGACCGCACAGGTGTCCGGCGCCCCATCCAGCGGATAATCGGCGTGCGGCTGAGTGTGGCACTCTCCGCATGGGAGAGCGAGCAGGGGTGGGCATCCCACCCGCGAGGGACAGTGCATGGAGCAACTCACCAATCTCGTCGTCTCAGAAGGCGAGATGGCCAACATCGCGCGTGTCCTGGGGCGGCTGGCGCTCGATACGGGGGCGAGCCATAGCATCCTGCTCGACAAGAGCGGCCAGCTCATCACCGCGCAGGGGCAGCAGAGCCAGCAGAGCCAGCGTGATTTGACGGCGCTCGGCGCGCTGATGGCCGGCGCCTTTTCCTCCTCGCGTCAGGTGGCCGAGATTCTCGGCGAGCGTGACTTTCGCACCATCCTGCAACAGGGGGTGCAGGAAAGTATCCTGAGCAATCTGATCGGCGATCAATGGCTGCTCGTCGTTGTCTTCGATAAGCAGACACATGTGGGACTGGTCAAGGTGCTGGCGCGCAAAGCCTGCGATGAGCTGGAGCGCGTGCTCGACCGTGTGCGTCACGGCGCCGCGCAGGCCCGCCAGCAGGTCGTGAACGTGCAGTTTCGCAGCGAGGTCGCCAGCGCGATTGACTCGCTCTTTCAGGATTAGCTCAGGTGTCATCAATGCGCGAGTGGATGGAGGTGGCGCCGCATGGCGCTCATCAATGTCGCCAAACGTGAAATACAGTGCAAGATTGTCTACTACGGCACAGGATTCTGTGGCAAGACGACGAATCTGCAATATATCCACAGCCATGCGCCACAGCCCGCGCGTGGTGATCTGCTTTCCATCGCCACCGAGAGTGAGCGCACCCTCTTCTTCGACTTCCTGCCGCTCGATCTGGGCCAGGTGCATGGCTTTCGTGTGCGCTTCGCCCTCTACACCGTGCCGGGCCAGGTGCTCTACGAGCGCACCCGCGTCGCCGTACTCAACGGTGTAGATGGCATCGTCTTTGTGGCCGACTCCGCGCCGGAAAAACTGGAAGAGAACTTCCAGAATCTGCTGGAGCTAGAGATGAACATGCGCCGCATGGGCAGAGATCTCGGCTCATTCCCGTTCATCATGCAGTGGAACAAACGCGATCTGCCCACCGCTGTGCCGACGCCGACACTCGAACGCTATCTCAATCGCCGACGCGCGCCTTCGTTCAACGCATCGGCGCTGACTGGCGAGGGCGTCTTTCCGACGCTGCGCGCGATCTGCAAAGGGGTCATGAGCAGCCTATGACAGGCGCATTCAAGATGAGAGGCAATGTGTTCTGGGGCTGCGATGTGTGTTTTCTTGAGGAGATGCGTCTATGCGCGCCATCATCAGCGTAGATAACAAACAAGGAATCGAGTCGTTCGCCGCCGGGCTGGCGCAGCAGGGCGTCGAGATCTTTTCGACGGGCAATACCATGCGCGCGCTGGAAGCGGCGGGTGTTCCGGTGCGCTCGATTGCTGACCTGACCGGCTTCCCCGAGATTCTCGGTGGACGTGTGAAGACGCTGCACCCTGCGGTGCATGCGGGCATCCTCGCGCGGCGTGATGATCCTGCGCATATGGCCGAGCTGGCGCAGCATGGGCTACACCCGATTGACCTGGTGGTCTGCAATCTCTACCCCTTCTCCGAGGCGGTTGCGCAGCCAGGCATTACGCTGGCGGAGGCCATCGAGAAGATAGATATCGGTGGGGTGACACTGCTGCGCGCCGCCGCCAAGAACTTCGCCTCGGTAGCAGTCGTGGCGCGGCCCGAAGACTACGAGGAGACGCTGATCGAGCTGGAAAATAACGGCTCCATCCGTCTGGAGACACGCCGTCGGCTGGCCACCATCGCCTTCCAGGTGACGGCGCTCTACGACACGGCCATCGCCGCGTATCTGCGCCGTGGGCAGGAGGAAGCCGTCTTCCCGGAGCAGTTGACGCTGGGCCTGCGACGCCTGCGCAAGTTGCGCTATGGCGAGAATCCGCATCAGGCGTCGGCGCTCTATGGCTGGGCGCAGGAGCTTGGCGGGCTGGATGAGCGCGCCGACGAGGCCAGCGACACGCCTGCCGAGGCCCCCGCCAGCGCGACCGTCGCCGGGGCGCATATGCTGCATGGCAAGGAGCTTGGCTACAACAACCTGCTCGACCTCGACGCCGCGCTCGGCGCAGTCGCCAGCTTCAGCTCGCCTACCACCGCCATTATCAAGCATACCAATCCCTGCGGGCTGGCGTGTGGCGATACGCTGGCGCAGAGCTACAACCGCGCGCATGCGGGCGACCCGGTCTCAGCCTATGGCGGTGTCATCGGCTTCAATCGCGAGGTGGACGAGGCGACAGCGCGCGAGGTGTCGCAGCTTTTCTACGAGGCGATCATCGCGCCGGGATACAGCGATGCGGCGCTCAACTTGCTTACTCAGAGAAAGAACATTCGCCTGCTTGCGACGAATGCGCCTGTTGGCCCTGCGGCGCCTGCTCGACTGGCCGCGAACGCCTATGACATGAGCCGGATGGATATGCGGCGCATCAGCGGCGGGCTGCTGATCCAGACGGCGGATATGGCGAGCGACCAGGATGCGCAGCGCACTGTCGTGACAGAGCGAGAGCCAACACTGGAGGAGTTGACCGATCTGCTCTTCGCCTGGAAAGCTGTGCGCCATGTGAAATCCAACGCGATTGTGCTGGCGAAGAATCTGATGGTCGTCGGGGTCGGCGCCGGACAGATGAGTCGCGTCTACAGCGTGCAGATCGCGGTTGAGCGCGCGGGTGATCGCAGCCGGAGCAGCGTGATGGCCTCCGACGCCTACTTTCCCTTCAGTGACAGCGTAGAAACAGCGGCCAGGGCGGGTGTCACGGCGATCATCCAGCCGGGCGGCTCGGTGCGCGATGAAGAATCAATCAAGATGGCCAATACCTATGGCATTGCGATGATCTTCACCGGGCAGCGGCACTTCCGGCATTAGTCGCCTTGCCCTATGCGGAGCAGGTGTCTATACTTGCGGAATATACTTGCGGATATACAGGCGGGAGGCCTGTCGTCATTGTGCGGAGACGCACAGTTGAAAGTGAGCAGTGTCATGACGGTGTCAGACAATACGAGTCCTGTGTCTGAGCAGCCCACACAGCCTGCCATGACCCCGACGGACGCCGGGAAGCGGCGCTCTGGCAAGCTGGGGAGACGCGCGCTGATGGGTGTGGCGGCGGTGAGCGTCTGCGCGGCGGGCGTGGCGCTGGCCCCTACCGCCGAGCGTCTTGCGCAGCAGGCCACACAGCAGGCGATTGACCAGGCCTACGCCGCTGGCATCAACGCTGGGCGCCAGGCGCTGCTCAGCGAACTGGCGCAGCTCGAAGGCGTGCCGATTGACGTCGCCATCGAAGTAGCACAGTTGACACGGCTCGCTGTGCTCTACATCGTGCGGCCAGTCGCGCAGCTCTTCGCTACCATCGCTGGCGATGCGCTTGGCGGCCTGGTCGCCGCGATCAGCTCGGCGCAAGACCATCTCGCAAGCATCAACATCCACATCTCCCAGCTCGATCAGCTCAAGTCGCTGCTCACCCAGTGGCAGCAGGGAGTGGAACAGCTTCCCATCGCGTTGACCGCCTACTCTACCGCCGATATAGATAGCGCCGAAAACTATCTGAAGGCGCTCAAGAAGCAGCTCCAGCAGCAAACGAGTGGCTCGAAGTAGCGGCCACATCACCCAGCGTCTGCGCTGCGTTGTATACTGTAGGGACGGGGTCTGCGCTCCCTGGCGCAGGCCCTCATAGTATCTTTGCGGCCCGCACGCGCAGCGCATGGGGAGAGCGAATATGCCCGATTTTCAGGTCGTCGCCCCATTTCAACCGACCGGCGACCAGCCGACCGCCATCGAGGAACTGGTCGCCAGCATACAGAGCGGCTCCCACTACCAGACCCTGCTGGGCGTGACAGGCAGCGGCAAGACCTACACCGTCGCGCAGGTCGTCGAACGCTTACAGCGCCCCACGCTGGTGCTCGCGCCGAACAAGACACTGGCCGCGCAGCTCTACGCCGAGTACAAGGAGTTTTTCCCCAGCAACGCTGTCGAGTACTTTGTCAGCTACTACGATTACTATCAGCCAGAAGCCTACATCCCGCGCAGCGATACCTATGTCGAGAAAGAGAGCCAGGTCAACGAGGAGATCGAGAAGCTGCGCCTCTCCGCCACACGCAGCCTCTTCGAGCGGCGCGACACGCTGATCGTCGCCTCCGTCTCGTGTATCTATGGTCTCGGCTCGCCAGAGGAGTATGGCGATGTCGTGCTGACGCTCAAGCTCGGCGAGACACGCCGCCGCGACCGTGTGCTGCGCTGGCTCACCGACATCCAGTATGAGCGCAACGATACGAACTTCGTGCGCGGCAAGTTCCGCGTGCGTGGCGATACCCTGGAGATCTTCCCCTCCTACGAAGACCTGGCCATGCGCATCGAGTTCTTCGGCGATGAGATCGAGCGCATCGTCGAGATTGACCCGCTGACGGGCGAGGTGCTGGGCGCGCGGCAGCGTCTCGACATCTACCCGGCGAAGCACTGGGTGACGACTCAGGAGCGGCTCAACAACGCGATTGCAAGCATCGAGGCGGAACTTCTCGTGCGGCTGAAAGAGCTGGAGGACGAGGGCAAGCTGCTGGAGGCGGCCCGCCTGCGCCAGCGCACCAACTTCGACATCGAGATGTTGCGCGAGACAGGCATCTGCTCTGGCATCGAAAACTACTCGCGCCACCTCGCGGGCCGTCAGCCAGGCGAACAGCCGTGGACGCTGCTCGACTACTTCCCGCCCGACTTCCTGCTGGTGGTGGATGAGTCGCATGTCGCGCTGCCGCAGGTGCGTGGCATGTTCAACGGCGACCAGGCGCGCAAGCGGGTGCTGGTGGACTATGGCTTCCGCCTGCCCTCCGCGCTGGATAATCGCCCGCTGACCTTCGCGGAGTTCCTCGATCACGTCCATCAAGCGGTCTTTGTCTCGGCGACGCCCGGCCCATTCGAGTACGAGCATAGCACGACAGTGGCCGAGCAGATCATCCGCCCGACGGGTGTGCTCGATCCGCTCATCAGTGTGCGTCCGACCGAAGGGCAGATAGATGATCTGCTCGCTGAGGTGCGCCATCGCACCGAGAATGGGCATCGCGCCCTCGTGACCACACTCACCAAGAAAATGGCCGAAGACCTGGCCGACTATCTGCAAGAGATGGGTGTCAAGGTTCACTATCTGCATTCCGAGATAGATACCATCGAGCGCATCGAGATCCTGCGCGACCTGCGCCTGGGCGTCTATGATGTGGTGGTGGGTATCAATCTGCTGCGTGAGGGCCTCGACCTGCCAGAAGTCTCGCTGGTGGCGATTCTCGACGCTGACAAAGAAGGCTTCCTGCGCTCGGCAGGTTCGCTGATCCAGACCATCGGGCGCGCGGCGCGGCATATCGAGGGGGCAGTCATCATGTACGCCGACCGCGTGACTGATTCGATGCGCCGCGCGATTGATGAGACGGATCGCCGTCGCGCCATCCAGCGGCAATACAACGAGGCGCATGGCATCACGCCGCGCGGCATCCACAAGGAGATCCGCTCCCTCACTGACCGCTTCCGCGCGGCGGCGCAGGAGGAAGACGCGACCGGCGCGCCCGCGCTGGCGACGCTGCCGAAAGATGAGATCGCGCGGATGATCAAGACCCTCGAAGCGCAGATGAAACAGGCGGCGAAGGGGCTGGAGTTCGAGAAGGCGGCGCAGCTACGCGACCAGGTCATCGAACTCCGTCGGGCGCTGGTGGAATGAGACGCGGACGGGAATGCAGGGGGCGCCGCCGCCTGCCGCACGTTGGTAGAGACCCTAACCCGCTTGTTTCGCGCCTTTTCCCGTAAGAGAACAGCGGCGCGCGAGCAGGGAGTGGATGTAGAAGATATCAATGATAGGACAGCGGTATGACTGACCAGCCAGATGAGGCCACCTATGACGCCTATCTGCTGCGCTATCCCGATGGCTCATGGCTGGCGCAGCTCACCGACCTGCCGGGCGCCTACGCCACTGGCGCGACACAGGCGGAAGCGGAGGCGCGGCTCGCCGGGGCGATTCCCGCCTACTTCGCCTGGCTCAGCCAGCATGACGAGTACACGCCGACGACGCATAGCCTAGCGCAGGTCGTGGCGGGCGAGGTCGCCGAGGCCAGCGCAGGGCCAGCGCAGGGAGGGGGCGCCTTCTTTAGCGGCGATGCGGAGCCAGTGAGCGACGAGGACCTCGACTGGTGGCTCGCGGCGCTGGGCTGGGCCTATGGCGATCTGGTCGAGCAGGCGCAGCGGATGGGCGCGCATCCTCAGCGCGACGCGCTGCTCAGCGCGGGGGCGCTGGCGCAGCTGCGGGTAGTGGCGCTGGCGACGGGGACGAACGCCCGCGC
>VFSW01005351.1_pt1 | contig 18990 bp, 17 predicted proteins | sample 5358111 | NCBI WGS metagenome assembly VFSW01 (sample SAMN11554181, study PRJNA540505) | mine drainage metagenome | isolation source: sediment from site ElyBrook_90M | place: USA: Ely Copper Mine, Vershire, VT | collected 2017 | reverse complement strand
AATTCGCAATCCACCCCCTGCCACCGAGCGACCCGTGTTCGCAACTTCAATCGGATCTCTAGCTCGATCACTCCGTGGGGTAGTTAGGTGCAAGGCCCTCAGGACGCCATGTGCACAAGTTCCGCAGCGAGCGTCGCGGAATTGGCAGATGAGTTGGATTCCAGAAACGCTAGCAATATCGCTGAGTTATGTGTGCGAGCGAAAGGACTTGAACCTTCACTGGTGTTACCCAACTGGAACCTGAATCCAGCGCGTCTGCCAATTCCGCCACGCTCGCGTCGTACCCGGAGCGACGTACCTACCTTCACGAGTCCAGGGCCGTCAACCTCGAAGGTAGGGCATGGCCGGGATTCGGCGCGGGGCTGGGACGTCCGCTCCGTTGGCCGGGATAAACCACCGAGGGTCCGTCTTTGTCGCTCGCGCCCGGGTCATTTCGCCCCAGAATTGTGACAAGTAGGGACAAATCCTCCTTCGTTATCGTCGCTCAGGCCATAAGCACGGTCGCTCAGGCCATAAGCACGGTCGCTCACGCCATACGTAGCGTCGGTCAGGTCGTACGCATGGTCGGTCACGCCATACGTAGCGTCGCTCGGGACCTACGCGGCGTCGGGCAGGCCGTACGTAGCGTCGCTCGGTCCCTACGCGGTGTCGGGCATGATCGCAGTGCACCCAGGCGGGGCTTGACCCACGGAGCCGTTGGCGCGATGCCCCTGTGCGTGTCTACTTTTCGTCTCGAATCCGAGTTTTCCCCGCAAGGCGACCAGCCGCGGGCCATCGCAGCGCTGATCGACGGACTGGCCACGGGTGAGCGCCATCAGGTGCTCCTCGGGGTCACGGGCTCGGGCAAGACCTTCACCGCAGCCAAGGTGATTGAACAGTACAGCCGCCCCACGCTGATCCTGGCGCCCAACAAGACCCTTGCCGCACAGCTCTACGGCGAGATGAAAGACCTCTTTCCTGAAAACGCCGTCGAGTACTTCGTCTCATACTACGACTATTACCAGCCCGAGGCGTACATCCCTGCGAGCGATACGTTCATCGAAAAAGACGCGATGATCAACGAGGCCATCGACCGCATGCGGCACTCGGCCACGCGGTCGCTGCTCTCCCGCAAGGACGTCATCATCGTCGCCTCGGTGTCTTGCATCTACGGCATCGGGTCGTCCGAGTCGTACATGGGGATGTCGGCGGATCTCGGCGTGGGCGAAGACATCCCGAGGGATGCACTGCTCCGACGTCTCGTCGAGATGCAGTACGACCGGAACGACGTAGATTTTCACCGCGGGGTATTCAGGGTGCGCGGAGACGTGGTCGAGATCTTTCCCGCGTACGAAGAGTCCATGGCGGTGCGGGTGGTGTACTTCGGGGACACCATTGAAGACATCGCGGAGATCGATCCGTTGCGGGGCAAGGTCCAGCGGAAGCTCCGACGGGTGACCATCTTTCCAGGTTCGCACTACGTTACCCCGAAGCAACAGCTCGGCCGGGCGATCAACGCCATCCGTGAAGAACTCCGTGGGCGGCTCAAAGACCTCGAAGACCGCGGAAAGCTTTTAGAACGCGAGCGCCTGGAGCAACGTACCCTGCTCGACCTAGAGATGCTCGAACAAGCGGGCTTTTGCCACGGAATCGAAAACTACTCCCGGCACTTGTCCGGGCGGGCGCCCGGAGAAGCCCCGCCGACGCTCATGGATTACTTTCCGAAGGATTACCTGCTCATCGTGGACGAGAGCCACCAGACGGTAAGCCAGGTGGGGGCGATGTACCGCGGCGACCGGGCGCGTAAGGAAACCCTGGTGGAGTACGGCTTCAGGCTGCCGTCCGCGATGGACAACCGACCGTTGAAGTTTGAGGAGTTTGAAGCGCGGGTCAACCAGGTGATGTACGTCTCCGCGACGCCCGGAGATTACGAACTCGCCAAGTCCAAGGGAACCTTTGTCGAACAGATCATCCGCCCGACGGGGTTGATTGATCCCGAAATCACCGTGCGCCCCGTGGCCAACCAGGTCGATGATCTCCTGGGCGAAATCCGCGAACGGGTAAAAAAAGACCAACGCGTGCTGGTGACCACGCTCACCAAGCGCATGGCCGAAGACCTCACGGAGTACTACCAGGACCTCGGGGTCCGTGTGCGGTACCTCCACTCGGACATTGAAACCCTGGAGCGGGTGGACATCCTCCGGGACCTCCGTCGCGGGGAGTACGACGTCCTCGTGGGGATCAATCTCTTGCGTGAAGGACTGGATCTCCCCGAGGTTTCCCTCGTGGCGATTCTCGACGCGGACAAAGAAGGATTCTTGCGGTCGCCGCGGTCGTTGATCCAGACGATCGGGCGCGCCGCGCGAAACGTCGACGGCACGGTGATCATGTACGGGGACGTGATGACCCGATCGATGCGGAATGCGATTGACGAAACCGACCGTCGGCGGGCGATCCAGCGGGCGTACAACACCGCCCACGGGATCACTCCGGCGACGGTGAAGCGGGCCATCATGGACATCAATCCGTCGGCGGGGACGGCGGATTACACCACGGTGCCCATTCGCAAGAAGGGCGAAGGCGAAAAGCTCGGGCCAGGGACCGACGCCGAACGCCTGGCCCTCATCGAAGAACTCCGCGCCGAAATGCTCGAAGCAGCGGAAGAACTGGACTTTGAGCGCGCGGCAGCCCTGCGAGACAGGGTTCGCACGCTCGAAGGCCGTGAGACGGTTTCGCCCAAGGGCTCCGTGGTCGATGAGGGTAAAGACAAGGGCAAAGACGCTCCCCGAGGCGCGCGGGCGGGTCGCGGGGGTGCGCGGCGACGTGGGTAGGGCGCGGCCTGCTGTTGCCCGGGGCGCGATGAGGTACAAGATTCCAGGTGTGCGCTGGTCGCTTGCCCTCGCCCTGGCCTTGGTTTTCTCTACAAGTACCGCGTGGGCGCAGCACCGGCACCCGCGGCGTGGTCACGGTGCCGTCCACGCGCACGCTGACACCGCGGTGATGGCCGAAGGGCACGGGCACTGGTGCTACACCATCGACGGCGGGTTTCAGACCGATCGGTCGTGCGTGGATGTGGGCGCGTCGGGCACCCCGCTGGCGACCGAAAGTGACCCTCCGGGAGCGACAGACCCAACGGACACGGGACGCCCACCGGACGATTCTGTCACCGAGCCACGGGTGACCACGCTGATGGAGGTTCCCGCGGAGAGTCCAGGGAGTCCTACCCCCGTGAGGGTGGTGTCTGCGCACGGGCGGCACCCGGGGCATCCGCACCGAAACCACCACCGGCCACGGTAGTCCCTGGGGTTGTCATCCCGCGCGGAGGGCGCTGACCACGGCGGTGAGCTCATCGGGGAGGGGAGAGGTCACCCGCACCTCAACGCCGGTCGCTGGATCTGCAAAGGCAAGCTCGCTGGCGTGTAGAAAATGCCGTGTGAGTTGGATGCCTTCGGGGGGGAGTGGGCCGCGGTAGAGCGCGTCGCCGACGAGCGGGTGGCCAATGGCCGCGAGGTGCGCCCTCACCTGGTGCCTGAAGGCCGTTTCGAGTTCGACTTCGAGCAGGGTGAAATCGCCAAGGGCGCGGGCGACACGGTACCGCGTGTGGGCGGGGTGGGTTTTCGTTCCCGCACGGAGACGCACATGGGCGGTGACGGCCTCCACCCGCCGCGGGTCTTTTCGATGGGGAACCAACGGTAGATCGACGGCGCCTTCCGACGTCACCCGACCTTCTACCAAGGCCAGGTACCTTTTGTGCACCCTGCCTTCTTTCGCCCCCGTCCGCAGCGTCGCAAAAGCCTCCACCGTGCGGGCGATCAGCACCAGCCCAGAGGTGTCGGTGTCCAACCGATGCAAAAGCCCGGGCTCCCGTCGGTGAAAACCCACGTCCGCGGTCTCGGGCCAGCGGGCGAGCACCCCGTTGGCGAGAGTCCCGGTCTCGTCGGGTCGCAGCGGGTGCGTGGCAACACCCGCGGGCTTGTCCACCACGGCCGCCGTCACGCCCTCCCATCGCACCGTGAGGGTGACCGTGGCATCGGCCACCGGGGTGAAATCCCAGGCTGGGAGCTCGCCGTCGACCGTGACCACGGCGCCCGCGGAGAGCGGGTCGCCCTTGCGAGGTCGTCGGCCGTTGACCCGCACCTGGCCCCCGTTCAACAGTTCTCGTACGCCTGCGCGGGAGAGATCGGGCAGGGCTTCGACGAGAAACCGGTCGAGGCGTTGGCCGGCCTGGGTGTCAGCGACAGTGAAGGTCCTGGGGGCCGGGTCGAGGGTCATGGCCGGGGGTGCATAACACACCCCGTGAGGTTGTGCGGTACGGCCAACCGACCGCGGGTGGTGTACCTTGCGGGTATGAAGGGTCTCCAGATCGAAGCCATTCGCACGCTCCCCAAGACCGATCTGCACGTTCACCTGGACGGTTCGCTACGGCTGGGCACCATCCTTGACCTTGCTGAACGGGACGGGATCGAACTCCCGGCGACCACGCCCGAGGGGCTCGCCGAGGCCATGCACGTCGGGCAGAACACCGGCTCGCTCACGGAGTACCTCAAGGCTTTTGACATCACGCTCCGGGTTCTACAAACCGCGGCGTCGCTCCAGCGTGCTGCGTACGAACTAGGCGCAGACGCTGCTGCCGAGGGCGTGCGGTACATGGAAGTGCGGTACTCCCCGATGCTGCACACCCGCAAGGGCCTGGCCGTGACCACCGTGGTCGAAGCGGTTCTCGACGGCCTCCGAGCCGCCCACGCGGAGTTTGGCATCGGCGCCAACGTCATCATCTGCGGCATCCGTAACATCTCCAACGAACGCTCGCTGGAGATGGCCGAGCTCGCCGTGGCGTACAAAAACCGCGGGGTCGTGGGCTTTGACCTTGCCGGCGCCGAGTACGACTACCCGGCCAAGCACCACCGCGAAGCCTTTCAACTCATTCGTAACAACAACATTAACAGCACGATCCACGCGGGCGAAGCGTACGGCCCAGAGTCCATCAAGCAGGCGATTCACGTGTGCGGCGCGCATCGCATCGGGCACGGGTGCCGTCTGCGCGAAGACGGCGACCTTTTGCACTACGTCACCGACCATCGCGTCCCTCTGGAGTGCTGCCCGTCGAGCAATGTCCAAACCGGCGCCGTGCGCACGATCGCAAGCCACCCGTTGAAGTTTTATTACGACCTTGGGGTGCGGGTAACCGTCAACACCGACAACCGGTTGATCACCGACACCACGGTGTCCCGGGAACTGTACCTGGTACACACCGAGCTGGGTGTCCCGTGGCCAAGCATCAAGCAAATCATTCTCAACGGCTTCAAGAGTGCTTTTCTGCCCTTTCACGAGCGGCGGGCGATGCTCAGGATGGCCTCGACCGAACTCGATGCTTTTGAGCAAGCCAACCCTGAGTTGGTCGCTGCGGACCCCGAGGATGCACCCCTTGAGCCGCTCGACCGGGCAGACCCCCATGTGTTTACGCCGCTCCCGAGCTACGGCGACGCACCGTTTCACCCCTACGACGCCCATCCCTTGGTGCCTACGGTTCGGTAATCCCGGGTTTTCCGACCGACCCGGCGAGAGCGCCGACCCTCCGTGGCCGACGGATGTTTACCCACCGCCAAAGCGCAGGGGGTAGTCCACGTCGACGACGCCCCCCTGTGGCGGTGGAAATCGCCAGCCGTGCACAACGTTTTGCACGCAGGTCGAGAGTTGTTGCGAGCCTGTGGTGTCGGACAGGGCGCGGGTGCGGGTGACTCTCCCGTCGGTCCCAATCCGTACGCGAAGAAGAATCACGCCAGAGACTTCACGGGTGCGCGTGGCGTTGACGTAGCACGCCGTCACCTGCGGTACGTAGTGCTGGTACACAAAACCGAACACCCGCGGGTCCATTCTCCCTGCCACTTCGGTTTCGTCCCCTGCGCGTGGCCCCGTCCCCGATGCACGCCCGGCGGGCGGATGGACAACCGTGGGTGGACGAACGGATACGGTCCCAGCGTCGGCCACGGTGCTTCCCCGAGGCGATGTCACCGCCGGGAGAACGTCCGTGGGATTCCCTACCGGAGCATCGGTGGCGTATCCCGTGGAAAGACCGGCATCGGACACGGGTGGCTCTGCAGGGACGCCGAGAAGACCCACGGGGGTGACGGTGCGTGGGTGGGCGTGCGATCCACGGAGCGCAAGGATGGCGCCGAGGACGATGCCAAAGACCACGGCGACAATGCCCGCGCCGGCGAGTACCCATGGAGACAGACCACGAAACGATAGACTGACGGTATCGACCGTGGGGAGCGTCGTGGCGTCGATGCCATTGTCGGGCGGCCCCGGGGGTGCAGACACGATGGGCGGCGGACCGATGGCAGGCCCGGAGGTCGCTATCGGGGGGACCATCACGCGCGGGACGCCGAGCTCCGTGGGGCGCGGGACTCGGGTGACAACGCTTGCGCCGCATTGGTTGCAGTAACGCGCGTCGTCTGGGTTGGTTGCGTCGCACGCTGGGCACACCATCCGGGGGACGGTAACGGTGTCTGGAGCGTTTCGCAAAGTGACTCTCGCGGGGGGGTGCGGGTTTCTTCTTCACGCCAACGCCCGTGTCGGTGACAATCCAGCGCCATGGAGTCTTCGGGACGGGACGGCATGGGTTGGATCGAGGTCATCTGCGGGCCAATGTTCAGCGGAAAGACCGAAGAACTCATCCGAAGGCTCCGTCGGGCTGTCATCGGTCGGCAGCGGGTTCAGGTCTTCAAGCCACGGGTTGACCAGCGTTATCACCCGACGCGCATCACCAGTCACGGCGACCAGTCCCTCGACGCCGAGCCTGTCGCCGATGTCCAGGCCATGCACGCCGCCCTGCGCGCAGACATCCAGGTCGTGGGCATCGACGAAGCGCAGTTTTTTGGCCCGGGTCTTGTGCCCTTTGTGCAAGACCTCGCCGACAACGGTCTGCGGGTGCTCGTTGCAGGCCTCGACCAGGACTACCTTGGCCGTCCGTTCGAGCCCGTTCCGCAACTCCTCGCCGTGGCCGAACAGATCACCAAATGCCTTGCCGTGTGTGCCCGATGCGGCGCCCTGGCGAGCCGTTCGTACCGTCTCACCGGCGGCGACGCGTTGGTGCAGGTAGGCGCTGCGGAGGCGTACGAAGCCCGGTGCCGTCGGTGCTACGTCCACCCCGACGCGGTAACCCGCAAGGGAGCGGCGTAGGCAATCCCGTGGGCGATGGGCGTATGTACCTTGAACACCAAGCCGGGAGGCGTGCGTGAGCAATCGACGGAGGTCTGGTGGGGTGTCGTTGCTCCTGGCAACGACGCTCTTCGTACTCGGATGTAGCAGCAGTCCGGCGGCCAGCGGCACGGTGGATGCCTCGGGGGTCGACATCGGACTGGACATCCCGACGTGCGGGCCTGGACAATCGTACTGTCCCGGCGCTGGCGGCGCGGTGGGTATTTGTGCATCGACACTGCTCGATCCGCACAACTGTGGCATCTGCGGACACGTCTGTAACGCCGGACAGCTGTGTGTGTCTGGCATGTGCCAGCTCACCTGCGCACCAGGACAGATCGCGTGCGCCGTCCAGACGGCATCGGGCGACGGCGGCGTGATCCCAACGACGGATCTCGGCTCCGAACTTGGAGGCACGCCGACGTCCGAGCAATGCGTGATGCTGGCGACCGACAATGCCAACTGTGGGGCGTGCGGTCATTCGTGCGCTCCAGGGCAGTTCTGCTCCAACGGTCTGTGCGCGATCGAATGTGGCGCGTCGGAACGCACGTGCACACCCTCTACGGGATTGCCGTACTGCGCGGATGTCACCCGCGACCCTGCCAACTGCGGCGCCTGCGGGCATCTGTGCCCCGCGGGTGAGATGTGTATTTCGGGCGCCTGCGTGACGTCGTGCCCGTTGGGACAGACCGTCTGTCCAGGCGTTGCGTCGGCCGACGGCGGAATGACCGCGGGCTACTGCGCGAGCCTCCAGGCTGACCTCAACAACTGCGGGACGTGCGGCCACGTGTGCCCGTCGGGGCAGGCGTGCTCCATGGGCACGTGCGCGGTGTCCTGCGCGGCGGGTCTCACGATCTGCACCGGGTTGTGCACCAACGTGCAGACCGACCTTGCCAATTGTGGAACGTGTGGCCACGCGTGCCCCTCGGGACAGGTGTGTGAGATGGGGAGCTGTGCGGTGTCCTGCGCCGTCGGCCTTAGCCTTTGCAGTGGTTTGTGCACCAGCGTCCAGAGCGACCGAGCCAACTGTGGCGCGTGCGGTCACGCCTGCCCCTCGGGCAACGTGTGCACGAGTGGAATGTGTGTGATCTCGTGCCCCGCGGCCGAGACCCTCTGTGGCGGGTTGTGCCGCGACCTCACGACCGACCAGGCCAACTGCGGGACATGCGGCCATGCGTGCGGTTCCGGGCAGGTGTGCGCCATGAGCGTCTGCGTGGTGAGTTGCGTCGCGGGCGAGACCAACTGCGGCGGATCGTGCCATGACCTCACAAGCGATGTCACCGACTGCGGAACCTGCGGAACTGTCTGTCCGTCGGGCGCCCGGTGCATCGCCAGCGCTTGTGTAACCCCGCACCATGCCTCGTACGTGTTTGTGCCCGGTCCCGCGTCGGCGTTTGTGTACTCGCCGACGGCCAACGCGCTGCGGCTGTCCCTCGACGTGGGTGCGCCGACGCCGACGATCCTCCCGGGCATGACTTTTACAGGCGCTGGCGTGCAGGTCGCCACGATTACAGGTACCGGGCTCCTTCGCATCGACGGCGATCAACCGTTTCAGGCGTGGGTCAACGACGGAAACGGGGGCGACAAGATCAATGCCGCGGGCGCTCTCGATGGCACGTACCTCAACACCGAGCTGTACACCTGGGCCGCGGGTAACCTCTCGGTGTACACCCTCGCGGTCGCTCCGAGCGCTGTCACGGTCGAGCAGATTCCCCCGACGGGCGTGCCGGTTCTGGTCGATACGTGGACGGCTCCCACGGCCAATGGCTACCACGCCTTTGTGACCCCCACGTCGGCGGTGTACCGCGTGACTTCCGTCGGCAGTCCGGTCACGGCCTTCGGCCAGGTGCTCTCCGAGACCTACAACCACTTCGCTTATGTCCCCGCGGACAACGGCACGCTTTCCGGCACGTCTTTCCGCTACGCCGAACCCGCGGGTGCACCCGGCGTCCGGCACATGATCGTCCAGGCGCTTGAGGCCTCGGCCGACGTGGCTTTTACCGTCGGTGGCACCGTGAATCCCACCGTCACCGTGACCCCTTCGGTGGCTACCCGCATGGTCTTTCCCGCGGACACCCTGGTCACGGCCACGAGCTCCACGTCGGCAATCGCGTGGATCGAGGCCGACCCGGGCTCGGCGTGTGACGGCACGTTGCTAGACGCCGATCTGGTGCCTTCGATTCGCGGGCTTACCTTTGACACCGACTGGGTCTTTCGCACCAGCCTGGTCAATGGCACGTGCTATTCCGATCGCCGCAGCGACATCGACGTCATCGGGTTCACCGACGGAACCGTGGTCCAGCGTTTTGACGCTCTCACAGCCACCACGCCCGTGAGCACCGTCACCGTCAACCGCGGGCAGCGTGTGCGGTTGATCACCGACGCTGCCTCCGACCTGTACGTCCGCGTCGCGACCAGCCACTCCGCGCTGGTCGAGCACTCGCACGCGCCTTATCAGTTCGCCATCCGTGCGCCGTCGATCACGACGTACTAAGCCAACGTCTGCGGGGGTGCCAACCCCGCAAACTCCCGAGTTATTCTCACTTTGACCCCCGCCGCGCGGTCCAATCCCGGTCCATAAGCCCTCTGGCAAGGGTGGGAAGACCTGCCCGAAGCCCGTGCGTACTGCGGTGGCCGTACGGATGTACTTCTCGGTGGTGCTCACGTTCTGGTGACCTGCCCGGTCACGGATCGCAAAGGGCACGTCTCCCCGGATGGCACACCAGGTGATCCCTGTCGCCCGGAGGTCATGCCAGCGCAACGGGGCGGTGGTCTTTGTGCCCGTGGTGAGCTCGGCGCGCGTGAGTCCGGCCGTGCGGATGGCCCCTTGAAGCCAGTAGGCTGCATTTCGCCGCGGTGGTAACTCCGGGAACACCCGCCCTTCACCCCCCGCAGTGGCGTGCATCGCCCGGAGCAAGGGGAGCAACTCGGGTTCCATGGCGAAGCGTCGGGCCCCTTCGTCCGTCTTGATCTCTCGGACTTCGCCGGTGCCATTGGCGCGTTGCTGGTGGACGTGGACGGCCCCGTGTTCGAGGTCCACGTCTGCCCACGTCAACCCCGCCAGCTCGCCCTCCCGGACGTAGAGGTAGACCGCGACGGCAATCCAACGGCGCCACCGTGGCTCTATGGCATCGCAAGAGACGAGCTGTAGGAACTCGGACGGGTAGAGGTAGCAGTGCGTTCGTAGCGCCCCTCGGTCGGGCCCTTCCACGTCGGACGCGGGGTTGTCTGCACGCACGCGGAGCCCTGGACGTTTCGACCTGGACGCATCGCGGAACAATTGCCGGGCGACACCCCACACGTTCCGCGCGGTGCCCCACGCAAGGTGACCAGCCGCAACGGTATCGTCCAGGTGCGCTACCAGGGATTCGAGCTCGGCGCGGGTGACGTCGGCCAGTGGGCGGTGGCCTATCCGCGGAGCGACATGCGTGGCGTACCGTCCCCGGTCATCCCGGGCGGAACGGGACCCACGTCGCTCCCGGTCGGCAAGCCATCGGTCGAAGTACGCGGAGACCGTCTCGCCCGGGGGGGGTGCGTCCGGTGATGCGACCTTCACGGCACCCGTGCGCTTCACGTCGGCAACGACCTTGCGAGCGAGCGCAACCGCCTGCTTTTCGTTGGTGGCGCCCAAGAGTTTGATCCGTGGCCGTGTGCCATCCGCAAGGCGTATGCGGACCGTGAAGCACTCCAGTGCCTCACTCCATTCGGGCTTCGTCCCGGTCGCACGTCGCGGCATGGCTTACGTCCCCTCGCGCTTCGCCTTGCGCTTCTCCTTGCGCTTCTCCTTGCGCTGGGCAACGCGCTCGGGGTTCTTGCGGGCGGGTTCGTGCGCGGACAGGAGGTTGTTTACTTCCGTGGTTGGGACGTCGAGAGCAAGCAACACCCCGCGGACGATGATCTTCGCCGCTTCCGGCGTTGACGCCTGGGTGAGGGTGCGGTGCTTGTTGCGGAACTGTTCCCGCACCGCGTCCAGTGTCGTCTTGCAAATTAGGTCGCCGACCACGAAACAAGGCTCTTGTGTGGGGCTCTGGATCCACTGCGCGAGGTTCACCGCCAGCCCGATTGCGTTGGCATACGGTTCCCAGTCCCCCACGAACACTGGCATCGTGAAGCCCTCTTCCGCGTCGCCGCGGAGCGCCCCCTCGACCTGGTTTAGCATGGCCTTCACCGCGCCCTTGCGGTCCAGGGAAGACGGCCATATCGCGTTAGCGTGGAGAAACCTACGGCCCGCAACACGGAGACTCTTGATGGCTTTCGCGCCAGCCTCCGCTTCATGCTGGGGCCCCTCGCGCGTAGGGGAACTCGCCACCAGGGCTTGGACCAGCGCTTCAAGGATGGTGGCCGTGTCCGCCGTTTGGCGGTTGTCAGGGTTGTCTTTCGCCGCGTCGGTGAAGCCATTCCAAGCGCGGAGCAAGAACTCAAAGGGAGAGTCCCCGAGTTCTCTGGGTCTCCTTTCCAGGATCTCTTTGAATGTGATCCGGGGGGAAGTGTCAAAGGCAAGCTCTACCAGCGATTGTGTGTCAGCAGGTTTGCGCCAGAAACACTCACCAAGATAGCGGGCCGCCAGCACTTGGCTGAAGCCCCTGTTGCTTCCGCCCCAAAGAGGACCTATCTTTCCCACTACGACCTGCCTTGATGCGCCCACCCGGATGCGACCCCGGCGTGGGCGCGGTTGTTTGGAGGCTACGGGCGTTCGTCCGCCTTGTCCATGGCGGTCACCAGTGCCTCTACGACGGCCCCAAGCTCTCGTACCTTGACGGTGATGCCCTTGCCCTTGGTAGGCCAGTAGGAGCCATCGCCAGAGCGCTCCCACTGGCGTACCGACACGTACGGCTTGCCCTCGTACAGACACCACGCCACACGGAGTTCCACACCTTCGCCGCGTGGCACGGTGGCAAGCCGCTCCCCATGATCTTCGGGAGGTGGACGCTTCGGCGCGGGCGGGTGACTCGCCTGGAACGCACGGGCACGGTCGCGTAGCGCTTCACGGGGAGCAAACGCCGGGAGGGGTGGGTCACGGTTGGGGATCGTCATGGTGCCTCCCCCTTGGCGCCCCATTCACGGATCGCTCTGTCAATGACCGCGCGTGCCAGCGCTGTGCGCGTCCACCGTGGCCCTCGCGTGGCGCCGTTCAGTTTGTCCACCCATGCGTCGAGTCCCGAAACGAGGTCTGCGACGTTTCGCAGGAACAGGACGTCACTGGTGGGTGGTGCGATCTTGGGTCTGACTTTGGCTTTGGCTTTGGTGACCATGCCGGAAGTCTAGCACCACACCAGCATGGCGTCCACCGTGTGTTAGCCATGCGTTGCTAGCGTCTAACGTACGCCACGCCCGAGGGGACGGTTGACCCCACCGTCACCCGCAATGCGTCGGGATGCTCGGCGCCCCCCGTGGCCTACCTGAGACGGACCGTCTGTCGGAGACACGTACGGTCTCCGATGACCTGTCGGAGACATCGTGTGTCTCCGAAGTTTGGCCGTGCCTACGGGAGCCCCTTCCCGCGGGGAAAAGATGTGCCTACAGTTCGATGCATGACTCCAGCACCCTGTAGCGCTCAACCCCCAAAGCTCTCGCAACATCTCGCCCGAAAGGTCGCAGTCGCCGCGGTCTGCGACCCGCGGACCGTCGCCAAATTCATGCGCGGCGATCACGTCCAGGATCTTGCGCGGGCTCGCATCGCCGAAGCGCTCGCGGCGCACCCCGAGCTTGCCGCGCTGGTGTCCGCCGTCCGCACCCACACCCCCGAGTCTGCGTAAGCGGACAAGCGGGTGCGCCCCCACGCTCACGACGTGGCGCACCCCGGAGACGAAGATGAGCCTACCACACTCTGAAGATCCCATGGCGCACGCCCTCCGCGGACTCATCCGCGCGGTCGTCAAGGAGGTCCTTGCGGAGACGACGCACACAGGCCCGACGCACTACAGCACGGATGCTCTGCCCCCCGGGGTGAGCTCGCGGGCGTTCATCACAGCGATTCACAAAGGCGCCCTCCCGGCCGCGAAGGTCGGGAAGCGGTGGGTAGTCACCCGGGCCGACGTGGACGCCTGGCTGGCGTCCCGTACGTCCACCAGGGCGGTGTCGCAGCCGGCCGACGACGTGGCGGCGGTGCTGAGAGCGAATGGGCTGCAACCCACGCGGAGGTCCCGGTGAGATCGCCCGTCACGGTCCCCACGGAGGGTCTGCCAGTGGGAGTGCTCACGCGGTGGGTGTCACTCCGAGACACCGGCACCAAGGGCACGAAGCCGGGCACACGCGAGGAGATCAACTGGCCCACGCTGTTCTACGAGTTCCTTGTGCCGGTCCACGCGAAGGGTCCGACGCTCCTGCCGCCCGACAAAGACGGCAAGCGCAAGGCTGGCCCCGGGAAGGATCGCCTACCCGGGTGGTCCCCGGCGACGTTCGCGGATGACCAACGGCTGCTGGTGAAGTGCGAGCGCGTCTACGCCCTGGGGCTGGACTTCGACAAGGGCACGCCGCTGGACGGCGCCGCGGGGCTTTTCGGTGCGTTCGGATTCCTTCACACGACGTGGAAGCACATGGCGCCGGACCCTCGGTGCAGGGTGATCCTTCCCTACTCGCGGCCCGTCACGGCCGAGGAGCATGGGCGGATCTACTCGTGGGCCATCGCGCGCGCCGCAGGTGGTGGCGTCGTGCTCGATTCGGCGCCGCGGGATCCGTCGCGACTTTGGTACGTCCCGGGCATCGGGGAAGACGGAACATACGAGACACGCAATCTCGACGGCCCGGTCTTCGACCCCGACGCCGTACTCCGGGAGCTTGACGAGCTCGCCGCGGTGGCTGTCGTAGCACCCCCGCTCCCCCTGGCATCGTCGCCCCCCACGGGGCCCCAACGCCGTACGGACCGTGCATCCGTTCTCCGGCGTGCGTCCGCGTACACTCGGGAAATGCCAGCGTCCGTGGATGGGGACAACGGGTCTATTCTTCTTTTGAAGGCGGCCGTGGCGTTGGCGTGGCGCTTCGAGCTGGGGGAGAGCGAAGCACTGGACGTTTTACGGACGGAGTTCAATCCCCGCTGTCGCGGACCTTGGAGTGAAGAAGAGCTCGCGCACGCGGTCGATAGTGCCCTCAAGGATCCGCCCCCTGGCAAGTCGCGACCGCCGCGCGGGGACCTGCTGAACGCTCCCCTGCCTGACCGCGGGCGTCAACTCGTACAGGTGGTGCCGATGTCAAAGGGTTCGCCCGTGCGCGCGATGAAGCCCACGCCCACGCCGGAAGTGATCGACGCGGCCGACGCGGACGGAGACCCCGACGCCGACGCGGACGATGACGGCCCGCTCCATAATCTTGCAGCGCGGGCGAAGACTGACCCGAGCATCCTGCATCGCGGCGCAGTCCTGGACGCGCTGACGGACCTTTACTGCGGGGATATGGGCCGATTTGAGATCATCCGAGATGAACTCAAGCGCGCAAGAGTCAGCTACGTGACGATGATTTCCGCCGTCGTCGCACGGCGCAACGCCCGCGACGCCGAAGCGAAACGTAAGCAAGTCGAGAAGATTCTTGTGGATCGCCCCGCATGGCAGGGAAAGCTCTCGACCAATGCGGCGGCGCAAATCTCGCCAACGGGTGCCAACGTCGCGACGATTCTTCGGGAGGATGAACGGTGGCGGGGGGTACTGCGGTACAATGAATTCCGCGGGGCAATGGAGACGACCCGGCAACCGCCGTGGCATGACGACGACGCGCCGGGTACCGCATGGGTAGCGGGTGCCGAATGGTCCGACGCCGACGACACCAGGGCCGCCAACTGGCTCGCCAGGACGTACAATATCGTAGTCAATGAGCGCGTCGTCGCCGCGGAGATCGCAGTCGCCGCCCAGGGCGCGAGCTACCATCCGTTGCGCGATTGCCTGTCCGCGCTGCGATGGGATAGCACCCCCCGACTGGCAACCTGGCTGACAACCTACCTCGGGGCCACGGAACCCCCCGAGGCCCAAGGCGCGCCCTACCTCGCCAGCGTCGGGACGTGGTGGATGATTTCTGCGGTCGCGCGGGCTTTTGAGCCCGGGTGCCAAGCGGACTACATGCTTATTTTAGAAGGCGACCAGGGCGTCGGGAAAACTGCGGCGGTGCGGGCGTTGGTGCCCGATATCGAATGGGTCCTGACTTTAAGCCAAGACGCCGGTTCGCTCGAATCCCAGCGGGCTTTGCGCGGGCGATGGATCATTGAGCTCGGCGAACTGGACGCGCTCTCGCGGGCGGACATCGCGCGCGTCAAGCGGTTTGTGTCGGAAACCGCAGACCCCTACCGCGACCCATTTGCCAGGCGGATGTTGAAGTGGCCCCGTCAGTGCACGTTCGTAGGCACGCACAATCCGGGGCTGGTGGGGTATCTACGGGACCCAACGGGCGCGCGGCGATTCTGGCCCGTGCCTTGCGGGTCGGTCTGCGATGTGGCGGGCGTCGCCCGGGACAGGGATCAGCTATGGGCTGAGGCTGTCCATCGCTTCCAAGCGAAAGAGACCTGGTGGCCCCCGCGCACGGGTGCCGTCGCCGAAGCGCTCGAAAGAGTCCAAGGGGACCGGGCGGAGGATGACGTGTGGGACGGGAAGGTCGCGGACTACCTCGCCCGCAAGCGCGATGAATGGAATGCCAGTGATGCACTCCGCGAAGCGCGCGGAGTGGCGCCCGTGGCCCGCGGCATCACCACGGCGGACATCCTGTCCGCGCTGGAAGTCGAGACGGCGCGACAGGACCGGGGGATGCAGTCGCGCGTCGGCGCGATTGTCGCGCGACTGCGAAATCCCCGTTGGACGTCCGTGCGGCGCGGGGATGCCAGTCGGACGCGCGTCTATGTCCCCGCCGACGTCCAACCCGTCCAACCGGGGGGGGGGAGGGGTTGGACGCCGCAAACGCTTGAACACAAGGCGCCGCCCAACCCGTCCAACCCGTCCAACCAGTGGCTATATATAGGGGGAGAGGGTGTTCCCCTAGAGGGGGGTGGGGGGGATGCGCTACCCCCCTCGAGCTAACACCCTTTTCCCCTAGGGAGTTTGAAACGCCCCAAATGGGTTGGACGGTTGGACGGGGGTCTGACCCCCATCATACGCATCCAACCGAACCCCTGCCCCCGCGCGTGGCTAACCCCGCTGCGTCCGACGAAACGGAGGATGACCCCTCCGGAGGGGTCCGGTGGACAACGTGAGTTCACCCACGTCCGACATGACCGAGGTCATAGCCCGTCTGCGATCCGGGGGGGTGTCGCTCACGGTGGACGGGGGTGTGTTGGTAGCACACGACCCTACATCGTCCGCCACGCCCGAGCTTCGCGCCCTGGTGTCGGACCATCGCGCCGAGCTGGTGGCCTACCTCACCCCGCCGACGGACTCGACGGCGCCCATGGCACCCGAGGGGATGCTCCCGGCCGTCCAGGCCCTCGGGACGGGTGGTTCGCCACGCTTCGGATTGCCGGGAGCTCTCGACGGCGCCATGGGTGATCCCTTCCCCCACCCCCGAGGCCCCCGCCCGCTCGGGCCGTGGCCGGGCGTGGCCGTGGCATCATCCTCTGAGAGCTCTGGCCCACCCTTGCACCCCGACGACGATCCCCGCTTCGATTGGCCGTATGATTGAGGCCATGACGCCCACGTCCGTTGACAGTCCGCCGACACCCCGCCAGACCGCTGTGGGACGCCGCTGTGGGGGCACAACCAAGCGGGGTGCGCCGTGCCCCAACGGGGCGGACGAAGGGAGCATGTACTGCCTCTTGCACGACCCTGACCGTGCCGAAGAACGCCGGGCGATGCTGTCCGAGCATGGCCGGGCAGGGCAAGCCAAGCGCACGAAGCGCACGGCTGCGATCCGGGCGAAGCTCGCGGCGGCGGTGGCCCTCGATACGTCCGCGGCAATCCGTGCGGCGTTGGAACACTCCCTCGCGGAAGTGCAAGCGTCCGATGCTGGTGCCATCGAGAAGGCCAACGCTACGGCCCGACTCTGCACGGTGGCGCTTTCGGTGCTTCGGAACGTGGACCTCGAGAATGAAGTGGCCGAGCTTCGGAGGCTCGTAGAAGAACGACTCGGCGTGAAAGGGAACGTGCATTGATGGCAACGACGCGAAGCAGCATTGACTTCATTCGTGGGCGGCTGGCGGAAACGTCACCTGCCTGCCTGTCTCGGGAAGAGGTGATTGCCCGCATTGACTTCCTCCTGGACAAAGCCCTCGCCGCGGCGACACCCGGCGCACTCCCGCCGCCGCCCTGCTCCCCGCGGCGGGCGGAGATCATCGCGCGCCTCCAAGCGTTGATCGACAAAGCCCTCCCCGCCCACGGTTGAACGTGCGCCCCGTGGTGGGGCGCTCGCAGCAGCGCCCCGCCCAAACGTGGCGCGTCGCGCAAGTGATCGACCCTCGGCGCCCTCATCCCCTCGGCGGGAGCTACGGCATTGATCGCAGTTCAGCAGGTGCCGGGCGGACCGTGGACGCTCGCCAGGTGGTGAACGGTCAGCTCATGCAGAGTCCGCTGGAGCAGAATTGACCCGTCGGGCATACGTTCCCGCAGGCACCGCAATTGTTTGAGTCGATCCCGAAGATGTTGATGCAGGTGCCAGAGCAGTTGGTGAGGCCCCCGCCGCAGGTCGAACCGCAGGAGCCCCCCGAGCAGACTGTTCCAGCGGTGCACACGTTCCCGCAAGCGCCGCAGTCACGGGACGATGCAGATGCCGTTCTGGCAGTACGAACGACCGGAACAATGTTCGCCGCACCCGCCGCAGTTGGTGGAGTCGTTGCCGCCCGTGTTCGTCTCGCACCCGGTCGCCGCGTCGGCATTGCAGTGAGACCAGCCAGGGTAGCAGTGCCACTCGCACGCTCCCGCCACGCACGACACCACGGATGGACCCGCGGGCACCGGGCACGACATGCCACACCCGCCGCAGTTGTTCGGGTCGGTGGCGGTGTCCGCAGTGCACGGAACATCAACGCCAGTATCCACGCGCGGTACGTCAACCCCGGTGTCCACCGGCTGAGCATCTACGCCCGTGTCTGCGGCTCCGATGTCCACAGGTGATGGCGCCACGTCCAAGCCTGCGTCGGTGCCTCCCGTGTCCGTCCCGGCATCGAGGGGCGCAACGTCCGTCCCGGCGTCGGTGGGCGTGCAGGTGAATCCCACCGGGCATCCGCCAGCGTCGGCCCTGGCGTCGGTTGGGTTGAAGTCCAGCGCCACGTCGACCACGGGCACGTCGGCGGACTCCACCAGGGTCGTGCCGTTGCACCCGACGACGACAAGCACGAAGGCGAGCGGAATGACGCGCATGGTGCACGGTACGCCAACCGGGGCGCCGAGGTCACGCCGTGGCGGGTGACCCACCCCGCACCCTCGCCAGTGCATCCCACGCGACCCTTGCCCCTTCGAGGTCCCCCGCGTCGAGGGCAGAGTGCGCCACGGTGGACGGTCCAACAGGGTCGCTCGCGGCAGTGTCCCCCATGGCGGCGTCCCGATGCTCTTCGGGCCCTGGACAGGGGGACCCTACGCGCGCGGGGACGTGCGGCCCGCGAGCGCTCCACCGTGCAGCGCTCGCAAGGGACCCCTACGCGCGCGGGGACGTGGCACCCCGGAGGTTCGCCAGTGCGCGCGCCCTACCCTCGGGGGTCTTCGGCCCCGTGGACTTCCCCCCGTGTAGCTTGCACCGCCGCATCCCCGGGACCCTCGGGGCACCGCACGGGTGACCGTCTCGACACCGGGCCCCACACCGCGGGGACGGGGCGGCGGGGGGTGAGGGTTGCGGGCGTTGCCGTGGTGTGTACGCCGCGTCCGGTGGCGCTGTCCCCTGCTGAGTAGCCTGGCACGCCCGACACGGCGC
>VFSW01005350.1_pt1 | contig 18992 bp, 15 predicted proteins | sample 5358111 | NCBI WGS metagenome assembly VFSW01 (sample SAMN11554181, study PRJNA540505) | mine drainage metagenome | isolation source: sediment from site ElyBrook_90M | place: USA: Ely Copper Mine, Vershire, VT | collected 2017 | reverse complement strand
CCCCCCCCCCCCCCCCCCCCCCCCCCCCCCCCCCCCCCCCCCCCCGGGGCGCGGGGGGTGTGTTTGGTTGGGTGTGGGGGGGGGGTCCCCCCACCCCCCCCCCCCCCCCCCCCACCGCTCGTCCTCACGCTTCCTCGTCCTCGATCTCGCCATCCAGTGCATCGAGATCCTTCGTCCCGTCGTCGAAGCGGTGCACCGTCGAGATCGCGACCTCAGCGATCAACTGCGACGGGCCCTCACGTCCGTTGCTTTGAACGCGGCGGAGGGCAATCGCAGCCAGGGGGGCCACCGCATCGCGCGCTTCTGCACTGCAGCAGGCTCGAACGCCGAAGCCCGGGCTGCCCTTCGAGTCGCTGTTGCCTGGGGCTACGTTTCGCCCGAGGCCATCGAAGCTGGCGATAGGCTCCTGGATCGGGTCGCTGGGATGCTGTACTCGCTGGGCGCCCGAGGTTGAGCGCACGATTGCGGGGAACGGCTGCCGGGGTCGTGGCGGGATCGGGAGCCGGACGCCGGATTGGGAATCGGAAGTCGGATCGCGGAGGTCGGATGGCGGAGCAGGGCTGGGATGCGCATCCGTATCCTTCGTCCGATTCCGCCGTCCGGGTCTGCATCGGAAGTCTGTCGCCGTTCCGCTACGGCGCGAAAGCGGTGAGGATCGACACCCTCGGGCGCGATGATCCGCATGCTCGCCCGTCACGATCAGCGAGACCGTCCGCGATGATCTCGATGCTCACGCGTGACGATCTCCGCCTGCGGAGAGGGTGGAAGCGATCGACACTTTCCGCCGCGTTTCGATCATGGCGTGTTGCTAAGTAAAGACACGAAAGAACATGCGATCTGCCGCGTGGAACGACGATCGAAACGCGGCGCTTTGTCGCGAGCGTCTCCATCGAGCGAGCAGGGCGCGCCTCTCTGCTCCCATAGACTCGACCTGAATTTCGATTGCCTCGCCCGATGTCTCGAAGGCGTCGCTCCATCGAAGCAGAGAGACGCTCTCCGGCAGCGGGGAGCGTCTCGAATCTTTACGAGCGACGCCTCCGAGAGGCCTCGCGACGACCGACCTTTCGCAAGCGGCGTGCGAAGCACACCTGGCGAGGCACGACGCAAAGAGAGCGTCGCGCAAATCCTCGCTGGGTCGACGGAAGCCAGACAACGTATCTCGAAAACCAGAACGAGCGCCTCGCCCTGCTTCGCTACGTCGACGCAATGCAAACCCAGCGCCCGTCCCTGGAAGCTCTTCGAGAGAAAATCCAAACCAGCGACCAGAAACTACCGCCAAAGCCGTCGACCCTGCCCTCGTCTCGCCTCATCTTCCCACCGTCGTCCCAGCCTTCATCGGCGTGGCGAAGGGCATCTTGCGGGCGATGACGAAGAACCCCTCCGTCGCGAGTCCCGACACGGGCCTCGCGACGGTCCCTGCGGCTGTGTTTGCGCGCGAACCGTCTCTCGGGCGATGCTGATTCCAGGATGCGGATGCGGATGCGGTGGTGCACGTGGCTCATCTGCGCGGAGCTCGTCGCGTGCCAGAGGTCGCCCCGGCAGCCGCTGCAGAGCGAGAGCGCCCCGGTCGCCGTAGCTTCCCCGAAGGCCGCCTCTTCCCCGCTCTCCTCCTCGGTTCCGGCCGCGCCGCCCGCTCCCCTCTGCGGCGACCCGTCGAAGCCCGTCTCGGCGCTGCTCTTCGTCTCGCCCGCGCACCCCGTCAAAGACCAGCCTGTCCGCGTCGTGGCGGTCACCGAGCAGCCACTCGACGCGACGCTGGCCGTTGGGGGCTCGACGACGCCCCCGAGGACCTCCCACGACCGCGAAGGCGGCCCGCCGTACCACTGGCTCGTCCAGGTCGACGCTCCCACCGGCGGCAAGTGGCAAGCGCAGCTCACGCGCGACGGCGCGTGCGGCGGCGGCGACGTGGCGACGCTCGCTTTCGCCGTGGGCAAGTACGCGCCCAGGCCCCCCGAGACGCCGCGCACGTCGCTTTGGTTCCAACGGGCCGCGTGGACGCCCGAGCTCGAGGACCTCTACTCCGCGTGGATCGAGCGGATGTTCGACGCGCCCCTCGACGCGCAACCGAGCTGGAATGCCCTGCACGAGGTGCTCCGGGACCGGTCGCGCAACTTCCTCTTCGACTACCTGGGCGCCGCGGAGGACGAAGAGAACGTCGTCGTCCGCCCCGACTGCGCGGATTTGCCCTATTTTCTCCGCGCGTACTTCTCTTTCAAGCTGGGCCTGCCCTTCGGCTGGTCGCACTGCTCGCGCGGCGACAACGGTTCCCCTCCGACGTGCTCGGACTTCGCGTCGAGCAGCGACCCGTTCCCGGTCAAAGTCGAGGCGGACGCGGGGGCTCCGGCGCAGCCCCCCGTCCTCCCTGCCTGGGCCGACCCCAACCGCGAGCGGAAGGGGCCGTGGGAGGTCAACGTAAGGCGCCTCGGAGAGTTCTTCCGCACGACGCTCGCCGACGCCGTGCAGTCCGGAGCCGGACGCACGCCCGCGGACGACGAGACCGGCGACTACTACCCCATCGAGCTCTCCGCCCGGACCCTCCGCCCCGGGACGATCTTCGCCGACCCGTACGGCCACGTCCTCGTCGTGGCGAAGCGTATCCCGCAGACGCCCACCTCGGGCGGCGTCCTCCTCGCCGTCGACGGACAGCCGGACGGCACGGTCGCGCGAAAGCGCTTCTGGCGCGGCAACTTCCTCTTCGCGGTCGACCCTGCCCTCGGCAGCGCCGGCTTCAAGCGCTTCCGTCCCGTCGTGCGCGACCGCGCGACGAGCAAGAGCAAGATGCGCCGACTCGGCAACGGCGAGCTCGCCGACTACTCGCCCACCGACCAGTACGAGGCCGGGGTCGAGGGTTTCTACGACAAGATGGACGACGTGCTCTCGCCCGCCCCTCTCGACCCGACGCAGGCGCTCCTCGAGACCGTGCAGGCGCTAAAGGAGCAGGTGGAGACCCGCGTCCAGTCGGTGGACAACGGGCGGAAGTTCCTCGAGGCGGGCAAGGACACCGCCGAGATGCCCGATGGAGCGAAGATCTTCGAGACGAAGGGCGAGTGGGAGGACTTCTCGACGCCTTCGCGCGACCTACGCCTCCTCATCGCGATCGACGTCGCGCGAGCCCTTCCGGCGCGCATCGCGCGAAGACCGCAGCGCTACGCCATGCCGCCCGGCAAGGCGGTCGACGAGGTGCGCGCGGAGCTCGAGGCGCGCCTGGAAAAGGAGCTGAAGGATCGGACGTTCGAGTACGTGCGGAGCAACGGTTCCCGCTGGAAGCTGACGCTCGAGGAGGTGGCGAGACGGCAGGCGGCGCTCGAGATGGCGTACAATCCGAACGATTGTGTCGAAGCCCGCTGGGGTGCGCCCGAGGGGAGCGAGGAGGCGTCGACGTGCAAGGCGCACGCGCCAGGGCAGCAGCTCGCGAAGATGCAGAGCTATAGGAGCTGGTTCCACGAACGGAGAAGGCCGCCTAGGTGAACCGTTCGCCGAGGCTTCGCGATTTCAGTCACTCGTGCAGGAGGGCCGACTTCAGGTACGGCACCCACGCGCGGCTACGGCGGTCGTACGCCTCGAAGTCCCCTCCGTCGTCCCAGTAGGCCCAGCCGAAGCCGTGCGTCTCGGCTTCCTTGCGCGTCATGCGCACCCACGCCTCGCGGGACGTCGCGTCCGCGTTCCGGATCGCGCCGAACTCGCCCATGTAGACAGGGAGATGGTGCCGGTCTGCCCAGGCCTGCGCCATCTCGAGCTGCTCGTGGATCGTGGACGGGCCGCCGGGATTGGTGTCGGCGGGGTACGAGTCGTAGTGCGCGAACCACTCGCGCGTCCATGCGGTCGCCGCCGCCGCGGGGACGGGTGTGATCGGCGCGGGTGGCGGGCCCGGGAAGACGACGTTCCTCGTCTGGAACTCGGGCCCCATCCAATGGGCCCCCTGGTGGGTGAAGAGGATGGGCTGGTACATGTGGAAACTGCCGATGAGGTTCGGGTCCCCGCCCGGGACGTCGAGCGTGTCGCGCAGGCTCTTGGCGGACGCCCAGTCGACCCCTTCGACGACGACGAGGCGGGTCGGGTTCGAAGCGCGGATGACGCGCAGGGCCTCGGCGAGGATCTGGTTCCACTTGTTCGCCGTCATCGCGCTGTTCGGCTCGTTCAATGCCTCGAAGACCACCGCCTCGGGGCGGGTCCGCAAGCGGGCGGCGACCTGGCGCCAGAGCGCGAGGAAGCGGGGGCGCTCTTGGTCGGGCGTCTTCTCCATCGACTCGTAGTGGTGCATGTCGACGACGACGGCTAGGTCGTTCTCGAGCGCCTGGTCGACGGCCCAGTCGACACGGTCGAGGAAGTCGGGATCCAGGGTGTACGGCGGCTCGGGGGACGCGTGCGTGTCGAAGCGCACCGGCAGGCGGACGTGGTCGAAGCCGGCCTCGCGCATGGCGGCGAAGTCGGACTCCGCGAGGGTGACGCCCCAGTCCCCCTCGTTCGGCGCGTCCAGCGCATTGCCGAGGTTGATCCCGCGACGGAGTGTGGGCCTGCCCGGCGGCCCCTTCGGGGGAGGGCGTTTCGCGGACCGGGTCACCTTGTCGGGCAAGAGGCAGCCCTGGAGCGCGCCGAGCACGAGCCCGCTCGTCGCGAGCGCCATCCCGCCCACGACGAGCCACGAGCCGACTTTGGGCACCACCGCCGGAATCCGGGGCTAGCGACGACTACCAGCTGGCGAAGACTGCCGCGCCGCCACCGTCGCGCGTGACGAAGGGCGTGACGCGGAAGGGGTTCTGGGCGGGCGGCGCCGGCGCCGCCGCGGGGCTTGGCCCACTGCCGGACGCGAAGACGAGGATGGCTCCCACGGCAACGCCCGCGACCCCGATTCCCAGACCGATGTCCGAGATGAGCGCCGCGGTCTTTGCGTCGCTGTTGATCGACGTCGCGGTATTGTAGGTCGCCCCGTCCGGGCAAAGCCCCGAGGGGCAGTCGGTCTTCGCCTGGCTGCTCTTCGAGAGGGCCTCGATGCCGAAGATGGAGCCCGTGACGAGGCCCGCGAGGCCCGCGACGCCGACCACGATGCCGACCGTGCGCCCGCCGCCGCCCCCGGCCGCCGGCGGCGTCTCGGGCGTCGACTCTTCGCTGGTCTTCGAGCTCGACTCCGTCTCGGTCGCCGTATCCGACGGAGCGTCCTCCAGCGCCGGGACGGTGACCGACTTCAGGTCGCCCTCCGTACCGACGTCGATCTGAGTCGTCCACTTCTGCTTGCCCGTCGCGCTCGCCGCGATCGTGTGCGTGCCCGGATCGACCGGCAGGGGCGTCCCCCAGCTCGCCTGGCGGACCGCGACGTCGTCGCGCTTGATCGTCAGCCCCGGGAGCTTCGCGGTTGCAGGGTCCACGGTGAGCGTCAGCTTCGACAGCTTCGGCTCGAGATCACTCGCATGCTGCTTGGCGAACTTGGCGCGTTCGAGCTGGTTCGCCCGCGTCGCCTCCGTCACGACCTCGATGTACTCGGCCCAGGCGGAGGCGGTCTTGCCCTGCTTCTCGTGGCAAAGCGCGAGGCCCGTCAGCGTGCCGACGCCGGGATCGAGCCGTTGGCTCTCGGCGAACTTGGGGCACGCCGTGACGTAGTCGCCGGCGTCCATGGCCTTCTTCGCGTCCTCGAAGAGGGCCTCGGCGGTCGCCGCGTCGTCGGACTGCGCCCTGGCGGGAGGAGCGACGAGCACGGCGCACAGCCCCAGCAGGGCGCCGCTCGTGAGCGACGCAGCCCGTCTACTTCCGGCCCGAGAGAAGGTCATCGATGCTGTCCGTTCGCTTGGAGGTTGCCGCTGCTGGAGTCTTGGGCGTCGTTGGCGTGGGGGCTGCGTGCGGAAACGCGTTTCCACGGGGCACCCCCGGGACGAAGCCGCGCACCAAGCCGGCGGAGTGCGCGGGGCCGGCGGTCGGCAAGTCGTCGACGGAGGTCGTCGGCGGGGTGGCCGCCGGGGCCGGCGCCGCTGTCGCCGCGGGGGCCGGCTTGGCGGCGGCCATCGCCGAGGCGGCCGGGCCCGTCGCAGCGGCTGCGACCGGCGCATCTTTGCCGTGCACGTAGCGAGTGGCGACGAGGTAGCAGGCGACGCCGACGGCGAGCACGCCGCCGATCATGAGGACCGCGCTCGGCCGCTTCGAGCCGACCATGTTCGCGAGGCTGAGCGATCGGGTCTGCGCCTCCCGAACCGGAGGCTCCCTGCCGGGGACGGTGGGATCTCCCGAACGCGACCCGATCGGGACCGGCCCGGAGACGGGCGTCAGCGACATCGGCATGGACGGGGCGGACTCGGTCTCGATGGGCGCGGTCGGCGTCGAGCTCTCGATGAGAGCGACGCGCTTGGCGCGAGCAGCGATGGTGCCGCCCGCCATGACCTCGACCCAGTCGGCGACGTCCGAGGCAGGTGCGATCGGGACCACCCTCTGAAGCGCGCGCGCCATCTCGCGCGCCGTTGGGAACCGAGCCGCGCGGTCTTGGGCGAGGCCCTTCAATACCAGCGCGTCGAGCTCTTTCGGGATCGTCGGCACGTGGCGGCTTGGCGGGTCGACCTTCGGCGACATCACGTTGGCGAGCGTCTTCGCGTCGTTCTCCGCGTAAAAGAGGCGCCGACCGGTCAGCGCCTCCCAGATGACGACGGACGCGGCGTATACGTCGGTCGTGCGATCGACGGTCCCGTGGATCTGCTCGGGCGCCATGTAGCTGATCTTGCCTTTGAGCTGGCCGTCCTTGGTCGTCTGGATGCGACCGGCGGCCTTCGCGACCCCGAAGTCGAGCACGCGCGCCACGCCGTCGGACCCGACGAGGATGTTGTGCGGGGACACATCGCGGTGGACGATGCCCAGCGGCTCGCCTTGATCGTTGGTCGCTTCGTGCGCCGCGTGGAGCCCGTCGAGCGCGCCCACCATCATCGAGCTCAAGATCGGCAGAGGGATGAGACGACCGCTCTCGCGTGCGCCTTTCATCAAGCGCGCGAGCGATTCGCCCTGCACGTACTCCATCACCAGAAAGAGCTCCCCCGAGAGCGCGACGACGTCGAGCGTACCTACGACGTTCGGATGGCGAATGCGCGCTGCCAGGCGCGCCTCGTCGAGGAACATCGACACGAAATCGGGATCCTTCGCGTGCTGCGGGTGCAGTCGCTTGATCGCGACGGTACGCGAGAAGCCGACCGGCCCAATGAGCCGACCAATATGGACCGTCGCCATCCCCCCCGCCGCGATTTCATCGTAGAGGGCATAGCGACCGAGGATTCGAACTCCGGTCGACTGCGGTGCAGCCACAGAGCTCAAATTAACACCCCGTCGTCATCCAGCGAAGCACTTCCCGAACAATTTTGCGGCCGACGCCTCGCGTCATAGCCGGACTCGAACGCGCGAGAGCGGGCAGTGGCAGTAGCGGGAGTGGGTCAGGGTGCGGGAGAGTAGCTTGTGAGAGGCGAACGCGGGACGCGCCTCGCGGTGCGAGGAATGTCTGGAGGTGGTGCGCGACGCGCCCCGCGAATCGCCGTCAGTCCTCTCATCAAGGGCCGTGCCCCGGGACGCGAGGCGGAGCCGAGAGGAGGCAAACGAACGAATCGTCGTGGAAGACGCGTTCAGCCCGCCGGCCCCCACGGCACGCCGGGGTGTGCTCCGTGGCAAGATGCGCACGCAAGTGCGTCCCGAAGACATCGCCTGGACACCGAATGCGCTCGGTCGCCATGCTCACGATGCTCCCTCCGGCCGCCCTGGCAGCCGGGGCGATGTGAGGGTGCGCTGGCTCGGCGCTGCGGGGTTTGCCGTCGAGCACGGCGGCTTCACGGTTCTCGTCGACCCTTACGTCACTCGGGCGCCCTTGACGCGATGTCTGGCGACGCCGCTCTCCTCCGACGTGGCAGCGCTCCGGCGGCACGTGCCGGCGGCGGACGCCGTCGTCGTGGGACACACGCACTTCGACCATGCCCTCGACGTCCCTGCGATCGCGCGCAGGACCGGGGCGCGCGTCTTCGGCTCCCGGTCCGCGGCGGCCCTCTGCCGCAGCGCGGGCCTGCCCGAAGAGCGCATCGAAGTCGTCGAGCCTGCAGCGGGCGGCGCGCCCCTCGTCCGCGAAGTCGGCCCCTTCGTCCTTCGCTTCGTGCCGAGCGCACACTCGCGCCTGCTCGCCGGACGCGTCCCGTTCCCCGGAGAGATCGCGGACTGCGACCACGTCCCGATGCGCGCGGAGCGCTACAAATGCGGAGCGGTCTTCAGCATCGAGATGACCGTCGCGGGGCGGACGATCGTGCACCTCGGGAGCGCCGAAGTCGTCGAGGCTCATCGGGCCGCGAGGAACGTGGACCTCTTGCTCCTCTGCGTCGCCGGATGGCCGAGCTCCCGCGACCTCCCCGAGCGCGTCGCCCTGCGCTTCGCGCCGAAGGCCGTGCTGCTCTCCCATTGGGACGACTTCTTCGCCCCGCTGAGCAAGCCAGCACGGCCGCTCCCCGCGATGCGTCTCCCGCACCTCGTCGAACGCCTCACGCGCGCGGAGCCTTCGATTCTCGTAGGCACACTTCCGCTTCTAGGCGACGTCTGGGCCTAGTCAGTGAACATCCTACACTAAGCGGGATACCGACCTGATGTGCGCAGCGGCACAAGCGTGGTTTTTTGTGGCCCATGCCCGCGGGAAGCGGTCATCATGCGCCGCATGACGAAGGGCACCGTGGAGCGGTCTTCTAGAGCTGGCGCAGGGCGCAACGGTTCGAGGCTGGCGGAACGGGATTCGGCGAGGATGATCGCCGCCACGGACACGCAGACGCAGGCGACATTCGTCCGCGCCTTCGTCGACGCGCTAAACGACATCCTCCGCGAAGAGCGGCGCAGTCGCGCGGCGTAGGCGCAGGGCAAGCTGCAAGACGATGGCCGTGCTTTAAGGCGCGGACATGGCCGCCCTCCCCCTCCAGGGCAAGACGCTCTTCATCACCGGGGCCAGCCGCGGGATCGGCAAGGCGATCGCCCTCCGCGCGGCCGCCGACGGCGCGAACATCATCGTCGCCGCCAAGACGGCCGAGGCGCACCCCAAGCTCCCCGGGACGATCCACTCCGCGGCCGAGGAGATCGTGAAGGCGGGCGGAAGGGCTCTCGCCTGCGTCGTCGACGTACGCGATGAGGAGCAGATCCAGGCCGCCGTGTTGCAAGGTGTCACCGCCTTCGGGGGGATCGACATCCTCGTCAACAACGCGAGCGCCATCAGCCTCACGGGCACACTCGAGACGCCGATGAAGCGCTTCGACTTGATGCACCAGATCAACACGCGCGGCACCTTCGCGTGTTCGCAGGCGTGTCTCCCGCACCTCCTCGAGGCCGAGAACCCGCACATCCTGAACATTTCGCCGCCGCTTCACTTCGAGGAGCGATGGTTCGCGCCGCACGTCGCCTACACGATGGCCAAGTACGGCATGAGCCTCTGCGTGCTCGGAATGGCAGGGGAATTTCGCGACAAAGGGATCGCCGTGAACGCGCTCTGGCCGCGGACGGTCATCGCGACCGCGGCCGTGCAGAACCTCCTCGGCGGAGACGGGGCGATCCGCGGAAGCCGCTCGCCCGAGATCATGGCCGATGCCGCGCATGTCATCCTCAGCCGCCCGAGCCGCGAGTGGACCGGACAGTACTTCGTCGACGAGGACGTCCTTCGGTCTGCCGGCGTGACCGACTTCGACAAGTACCAAACCGTGCCGGGAGCGCCGCTCCTCCCCGACTTCTTCCTTTGATCGGCGAGCCCATGGACGACGACGAGAAGCGGCTGCGAAGAGCGGAGATTCTCGCCGACCTGGGGGCGCTCCTTCGCGAGCAGCTCGCGGCGGACGACTGGGGCCGCGTGGCGGTGGAGGTCGTGCGCGGCGCGGGCGGCGAGCCGCTCGTGGCGGGGATCGACGTCGAGGAGATCGTGGGCGACGAGGCGCGCGTGGACGAAGCCTTCGGCGGCGAGTCGGCGCGCCTGGTCGTCTCGATTCTGGCGAAGGCGACCGAGGCGCTGTGCGCCCTGGAGGGGGTGGCGCTCGAGGACGTGCGCGGCGGCACGTTCGTGCATCACGGCGAAGGGTTCGCGTGGCTCCCGGGCCTCGTGCGCGCGCCGAGCCGGGCGCTCGACGCCGAGCGGGATGTGCTCGTCGCGGCACTTCGCGCGAAGAACGACGCGCTCCGGGCGCGGTTCGCGTCGGACGCCGTCGAGATCGACGTGGAGGCGCGGCGGCTCACGTGGCGCCACGAAGGGCGCGTCGCTGCGACCGCGCGGGCCACGCTGCTCGGCACTTTCGCCCACGCGCCGAGGACGTGGGCGTGGGCGTGGAGCCACCCCTCGCTCGCGGACGCGATGAAGCGCGCTTCGGCGGCGCTGACCGACGCGATCGAAGACCGGAGCGTCTGGGAGATCTCGACGCCGGTCTTTGCGACGGACGAACCCACGGCGTGGGCGATCGCCGCCCTCGTGTGCGACCGGGCGCGCGGCGACGGCGTGCAGCGGCTCTCGCAGGAAGACGGCGCGCTCTACGTCCTCGTGCGAGACATCGTCGTCCCGCCCTAGTTCCGCATACCTGGTCGAACTTCTGCCGGGCGGAACTAGCGCCTTCTTCGCCGCGCGAACGACTTCACGCTCGGATGCGTGACGCCCTGAGCCCCTTGCGCAGCGAAGTACGCGCGCAGGACGTCGCGCGCCAGGACGTTCGCCTTGATCTGCCACGTCGGCCCGTTGACGACGAGCGCCGCGACGGCCACTTGGGGCTCGCCCGGCCGCGGGCGGGTGGGCGCGAAGCCGGTGAACCATGTGTAGAAGCGCTGCGTATTGGGGCTCGAGAGCGTCCCCGTTTTCCCGGCGACTCCGATGCCGGGGAGGAAGGCCGACGCGTGCGCGTCATGGAACGCGTGCCAGCTCGTGCCCTCCGTGACGGTACGCTCCATCATCGCGGTCAACTGCTCCGCCGTCTCGGGCGCCATGACACGCCTCGCGGCGCCCGCGGCCGGCGCCGCCCATACGACACCGCCATCGCTCGAGACGACCTCGTCGACGACCGACGGACGGACGGCTTCGCCGCGGCGGGCCACGATCGCGCTGATCTCCGCGGCCTGGAGGGGCGAGAGCGTCGTGTTCCAGAAGCCGGCCGCCGTGCGGGCGAGCTCGAGCGGGTCGCTCGGGACGTGGAGCGCGCTCGGCTGCACGGGGACGTCGAACGTGGGGGGTTCGCCGTAGCCGAAGCGGCGCGCCATGGCCTCGAGCTGGCCCGGTGACAAGCGCTCCCTCGCGAGTCGGGCGAAGACCGTGTTGATGCTGCGGCCCAGCGCACCGGCGAGCGTCGTGCACCAGCGGTCCCGCCGAGGGTCCTCGACGAGGTCCGCTGCGGTGATCCGCTGCTCGCCGCCCGAGTAGCACTCCTTGGTCTGCGCCGTGAGGTGCGCGTCTTCCACGAGGGCGGCGGCCGTCACCACTTTGAAGACGCTCGCCGACGGCGCGGCCGCCTCCGCGCACAGGTCGCGTTCGTCGCCCTTCTCGACGTGGCTCGCGTACGCGAGAAGCTTCCCCGTGGCGACGTCCATCACGACGACCGCGGCCTCGGGCAGGTGACGGGCCGCCATGAGCGCTTGCGCGGAACGCTGGAGCTCGGCGTCGAGCGTGAGGCGCGCGGTCCCCGCGTCGGTGGGCGCGGACAGGCCGCGTTCGTCGGCTGCGAGGTGCAGGAGGTCGAGCCCTGCGAGGGCTCGCGCATCGGGCTGGCGTGCCTCTTCTCCGTGTTCGTGCTCGAGGCCGACCGCCGTGGCGGCGGCGAGCGACGGAGGCGACGGCTCGCTCGCGGTGGGCGAAGGAGACGAAGGAGCGGCCGGCGTGTGCGGGCGCGAACGACAGGCGACGAGCGACGCTGCGATGCCCAGGCCGGCGAGGGCGACGGCGAAGAGCGACGCGCGCGTGCTCGGCATGCGACCCTCCTTTTGCACAGCGAGGCGGCCGAGGCCAACAAACATCGTAACCTGAAGCCTCGTGCGCGAGCGCAGGCGCAGGCCTCCTCTTTGCGTCGCGCGCAAGCCTCGCCCCGCTCGCGATTCCTCCGACCTTGAGGCATACGTCAGCCATGCTCCGCGGATTCACCGGAACGCCCGCGCTCGGCGCGCTCGCGCTGCTGCCCGGCATTGCATTCGCCAGCACGCACGCTTCGCTGCCCGCCGGCGGGGGCCTCGGGCCGCTCGATGTAACGGTGGATCTCGCGAGCGGAACGGTCGTCGCGAACGGGGCGAAGGTTCCCCTCCAGCTCGAACGCGCGCTCTTGCCGGACGCGAGCGCCGTCGTCGTCGAGGATGTCCCCATCGGACGGGGCAAGCACGTGGTGCACGTGCGCGTGCCGGCGAAGGACGCCGGAGCAGACGGGCCTGCGTGGGAAGTGATCCTGGCAGCCGGCGAGCGCGAGCCCATCTTCGCGGGCGTCACGGGCCTCGCCGAGGGGGACCCCGGCGAGCGGCGGGGCAGAGCGGTGCGGATCCTTCCGCAGGGCGCGACGAGCGTTGTCCTGACAGGGACGTTGCGCGAGGACGTGAACATCTGCGGGCGCTCGGACACTCTCCTCGATCCGCAAGCCCTCTATCCGACGCTCGAGCTCCGGAGCGCGACGGTGCAGCGTCTCGGCCCCGAACAGATCGAGGGCGCAAAGCTTCTCGAAGCCGCCGACGAAGGTCCCGTCCTCGCCGCGCCGCTGGCGCGCCTGCTCGTCGCCCCAGCTTCGGGCGTTCCGGGCTCGCGCGGCGCAGAGCTGACGGACGGGGACCCGCAGACGGTATGGACCGAGCAGCGTCCCGGGATGGGGCAGGGGGAGTTCGTGATCATGGCGGCCCCCCGGGAGGTGCCGATCGCGCGGATGCAGTTCGTCGTGACGCCGTCGAAGCCGCCGACGCCCGCCGGCGCCGCCGCTGCGCCCAAAGAGTTCTACCTCGTCACGAGCAGCGAGACGTTCGCGGTCGCGACACCCGGCGACGCGTCGTCGAAGCCCGGCGAGGCCTACGAGATCGTGTTCCCCCAACCCATCCAGACGTCGTGCCTGGCGCTCGTCCTCGGCGATGCGTACACGCGCGGGCAGGCGCACCCGGATGTCGGCGTGGCCGAGCTCGTGGCGTACAGCGAATTCGACCAGCCGGGCGCGACGCTCGAGGCCGTGGCGAAGCAACTGTCGAGCGAACGGGGAGGGGCGGCCGAAGCGCTGCTCGAGCGCGCCGGGCAGGGTGCGCTCGAGGCGGTGGAGAAGGCGTACGACGGGCTCGACGAGCGTGGCAGGGCGCGGGCGATCGACGTGGCGGCGAGCCACGAGACGTGCGAAGAGGCGGCACCGCTCCTCGCTCGGGGGCTCTGCGAGAAGGGCGGTCAGGCGCCGCGCAAAGCGCGTGAGAAGCTCGAGCGATGCAAAGAGGCGGCGCCGGCGCTCGCCAAGAGGCTGCGCGAGGACGCAACCACACGGGCGTGCATCGCGCCGACGCTCGTGTACGTCGCGCACGACGAGGCGCTCGCCCCCATCGCGGACGCGATCGAATCGACCCCCGAGGACGATCGCGCGACGCGCGAGGCCCTCCGGGCGGCCTTCTCCCAGGCGCTCGATCGCGCGCCGTCGAACGCCGTCTCGGCGCGGGAGCTCGCCGCCCTGCTCGGCGACGTCCACCGGAGCCCGACCGCGCGGCTCGAGATGATGCGCGCCGCCGGAGACCGCATCGTGGACGCGCAGGCCGAGAGCGAGGCGTCGCTGGGAGAGCTCTTGCAAGGGAAGCCGGCGATGCGCGCGCGCTACCTGGCGCTCGGGCCGATCGCCGAGCTTGCGCGCGGGGGAGACCACGCGGCCGCCGAGAGGATTGCCGTCGCCATGACGCACGACTCGGAGTGGCCCGTGCGAATGCTCGCGGCGCAGCTCGGCGCGGGGCTGGTCGAAGCCGCGGGCCCTCTGCTGGCGGCCGCCAGGGACGCGGAGCCGCGGGTGCGCGAAGAGGCCCTCGGGGCGCTTGCGAGGTCGTTCGTTCCGAGCGCGGAGTCGGTCGCTGCAGCGGCGCTTCGCTCGGACGGCTGGTCGTTCGTGAGAGAGCAGGCCGTACGCGTGCTCGCGAAGGCTCTCCCCTCGGCGATCGTCGACGAAGCACTCGGAGCGGGTCTGCGCGACGGGTCGCTGCGCGTGCGCGCGGGAGCGCTCCTCGCGCTCGGGGCGAGGCGGACGACGAGCATGCGGGCCGCCATCCGGGGCCGGCTCGACGACAAGCTCGAGGACGCCGAGGTGCGCGCAGCGGCGGCGCGGCCGCGCCGCGCGGGGTGGGCCGCGCGCGCGGGGGGCCCCGTGGGCGGCCTCGCCGGCGGGCCGCCCGCCGGGGCCGGCCCCACCACACCCCCGCGGACGCCGCGGGGCGCGCCGCGGCGGCGCGCGCTCTCGGCGCGGTGGGCGACGCGAGCGCGGAGGGCCGCTTGGCCGAGCTCGCGCGCGAGCTGGGCTCCCCGGGGGTGCCCGAGGACGAACAGCTCGTCGCGCTGGGCGCGCTCGAGGGTCTCGCCGCCCTTCAGCCGAGGGACTTGCGCGTTCGCATCGGCCCGCTGCTAAGCCCGCCTGCTTCCCCGGAGGTGCGCACGGCTGCGGCGAAAGCCCTGGCGGTGAGGGGCCTGTGCTCGAAATGAGCACGCCGATGTCGGCGCCGCCGTTTCGGGCGAGGAAGCTGCCGGGCCATCGCCCGACAAGCTGCTAGAACCGTTGCATGGCGAGCGTGAAGCGCATTACTCCGAAAGAGGCGAGCGACAAAATCGCGCAAGGGTACACGTACGTCGACGTTCGTACGGTGGAGGAGTTCGAGGCGGGCCATCCGGAGGGCGCGGTGAACGTCCCCTTCGCGCTGGCCACGGGCGGCGGGATGGTGCCAAATGGGGACTTCGCACGGGTCATGGAGGCGGCCTTCGGCAAGAACGCGAAGATCGTCGTCGGGTGCAAGGTCGGCGGGCGGTCGCTTCGGGCGGCGCAAGCGCTGCTCGCGGAGGGCTTCACCGACGTGCTCGACCAGAAGGCGGGCTGGGACGGAGAGCGCAACTCGTTCGGGCAGCTCGTCGAGCCGGGTTGGTCTCGCGTCGGCCTGCCGAGCGAGACGGGGCAGCCGGCCGGGCGATCGTGGGAAGACATGAAGCGGAAGGCGGGGTGATGCCGCCTCACGGCGCCTTCCCCCTCTCGTAGTCCTCGGCGGCGCGCTCCACGACCTCGAGGTCGCGCGACGCTCGCTCGGCCTCGGCCTGGAGCTCGGCGGTGAAGATCGTAAGCCCCCAGATGCCGTTCTCCCGCCGGCGAAAGGGATAGCGCGTCCCGCGGGCGGTCACGACCGTCGCCCGTTCGCCCTCGACGTCCACGTCCGCGGCGCCCGACAGGTCGCGCTCGAGCCGCGCGACCCAGCCCTTTCGAACGGCGAGCAACGCGAAGACCTCCGGCCCGCCGGGGGCGTTTGCCTCGTCCTGCCACGCCGAAAGAAGGGGGGCCGCAGCGTCGGGCGGATAGCTCGCGCGCACGCGGTCGCACGCCTTCTTGCGTAGCTCGCGGATGGTGAACGCGGCCCACTGCGCTTCGGTCTCGAGGTAGGCGAACGCGTCGCGCGGGCGGCGCTCGGCGACGGCGAGAGCGATACGCGCGTAGGCGCCTTCGGGCGCCGTCTCCGGAGGAAACTTGCGCGTCCCCGTGAAGTGGCCCACGAGGGCCACGAGGAGCAAGAACGCCCCGGCGAGAAGGAGCAGCGCTCGTCGTCCCATCGAGGTATAGGCCCCATACCATGTGGGGCCGATCGCGCGTCGTCGTCGTGGTCCCCGCGTACGACGAGGCGCCTCGCGTGGGCCGCGTCGTCGGGACCATGCCCCCCTGGGTGGATCGCATCGTGGTCGTGGACGACGCGAGCCGAGACGGGACGGCGGAGGCCGCAACGGCGAGCGGCGACGCCCGCGTCGAGGTGGTGAGGCACGCGAAGAACCGCGGCGTCGGAGCGGCGATCGTGACGGGCTACCGGCGCGCGCTCGAGGTGGGAGGCGAGGACCAGGACGCGTTCGCCGTCATGGCGGGCGACGGGCAGATGGCTCCGAGCGACCTGCCGAGCCTGGTCGCGCCCATCGCCCTCGGGGAAGCCGACTACGTGAAGGGAGACCGCTTTCGCGCGCCCGACGTCGCGCGCATCATGCCGCCGGCGCGGCTGCTCGGCGGAGCGGCATTCTCGTGGGCCACCTCGCGCGCCATCGGCGTCCCTATTTCCGACAGCCAGTGCGGATACACGGCCCTCTCGCGCCGCGCGTGCTCGATGCTCGATTTGGACACCCTCTGGCCCGGCTACGGGTATCCAAATGATCTTCTCTCGCAAATCGCGCTGAGGGGCCTTCGCGTCGTCGAGGTGGCGGTGCGGCCCGTCTACGGGGACGAGGTCAGCCGGCTCGAGTGGCGGCATGTACCGGCCGTGGTCGCGCTCGTGGCTCGCGCGTGGCTGCGGCGGCGTAGCCGCGCGCGCAAAGCCCCCGTCGTTTCGAGGGAATCGAGGCACGGATGACTGGTGTTTTTCTAGAAGCCCTTCAAGCTCGGAAGCAGCCGCTTCGCGATGACGATGCGCTGGATCTGCCCCGTTCCCTCGAAGATGTCGTACACCTTGATATCGCGAAACCACTTCTCGAGTAGCCCGTGCTCACTCGCGATCGTGCCCTCTGCGCCACAGATCTCGATCGCCTCGATGGACGCCCGGATGGCGGCCCCGCCGGCCATCGCCTTGCAGATGCTCGCCTCCTTGGCGTTCGGCTGCCCCTCGTCTGCCAGCCACGCCGCGCGCCACGTCGCGATCCGCGCCGCCTCGATCTGACGGCCGACGCGCGCGAGGCGCTCGGCAATGGCCGCGTAACGCGGGATCGGCCGCGAGAGGACGTAATTGTCCTTCACGAATCGGGCGGCGTATTCGTACGCCGCGCGCCCGATGCCGATCGCCATGGCAGCGACGATCGGGCGCGTGTTGTCGAAGGTCTTCATCGCCGTCATGAAGCCCTCCTTCGCCTGGTAGCTTGCCTCGCCGCCGAGCAGGTTCTCCTCGGGCACTCGGCAGTCCTCGAGCACGAGCTCGGCCGTCTCGCTCGCCCGTAGGCCCATCTTGTCCTCGATCCGCCCCACCGAGAACCCTCTCGTCCCCTTCTCCACCACGAACGCCCGGTGCCCCGCGCGCCCGAGCGACGCGTCCCCCGTCGCAAACACGACGCTCCACGAAGCGCGCGCGCCGTTCGTGATGTAGCACTTGCGCCCGTTGAGGAGCCAATGCTTGCCGTCCTTGCGGCAACTCGTCCGGATGCCCGCGACATCGCTGCCGGCGCCCGGCTCGGTGAGAGCGTAGGCGCCCCAGCGGAGCGTCGCGCTCATGTCGTCGAAGATCGAGAGGAAGCGCTTCTTCTGCTCGGGGGTACCGCTTGCCCGGACGGGCGGGCCGCCGAGCCCCGGCCCCGGCAGACAGAGGAGCAGCCCCGCGTCTCCCCACGCGATCTCCTCCGACACGAGGACGGTCGTCAGGGCGACCTGGCGCTTCTTTCGCTTCGCCGCGTCCTCCCCCGGCGAGTCCTCGGGCGGGCGCGTCGGCCCCATCGCGAAGCCTCCGCCGACGCTGGACATCGCGGCGGACATCGCCACCATGCGACGCAGGAACTCCTCCGGGATGCCGTGCTGACGGTCCCACGTGAGAGCCTCCGGCCGGACGACGGTCTTGGCAAAATGGTGGACCATGGCCACCATGTCCCTCTGACGGCTGCTGAGCGAGAATTCGATGGCCATCGGCTCCTCAGGTGGCGCCCGCCCTGCTCTCAGACGAAGACGTTCTGCGAGTCCGCGCTCGGAAGGACGAGCGCTGGGTCGATCGGGGCGCCGACCGCCAACGCGGCCCCGAGCTGGTCCGCCTGCTCCGCGGTCATCCCGCAGAGCTGCATCTGCTTGGCGTCGCGCATCCACTTTTCGACGGGGAAGTCGCGCATGAAGCCCGCGCCGCCGTGGAGCTGCACGGCATCGTCGGCCGCGCGCATCGCCGCCTCCTTCGCGAACGAGACCGCCCACGCCGTGTGCAGCAGCGCCGTGCGCTCGTCGGCGTCCGCCCCGCGCTTCGCCTCGTCCCATAGCCACGCCGCGCGCCACACCATGGCGCGCGCCGCCTCGAGGTCCATGGCTCGCTCGGCCAGCGTGAAGGCGATCGCCTGAAAGTGCCCGATAGGCTTGCCGAACGCCTTCCGCTCTTCCACGTATTGCTGCGTCGCCTCGAACGCCGCGCGGGCCAGGCCCACGCTCCGCGCCGCGACCGCGAGCCCCTGGGTTGCGAAGAACGCCACGGCCCGCGGCACGCTCACCCCGTAACCCAGCCGAGCACCCTCCGGCAAAATGACGCCGTCGAGAGCGATCCCACCGAAGCTCGCCGCGTCGAGGCCGAGCGTCACCTCCCTTGGCAGAACCGTCATCCCTTGCGCCTCGCGCGGCACGACGAACGCTTCGAGCCCCTCCCAGCCCTTGTCCGCGTCCGCCTGCGCGAACACGATGAAGCTCTCGGCCCGATCCGCGTGAAGGACGTACGCTTTCTCCCCCGAGAGCCTCCATCCCGCGCCCGCTCGCTCGGCGTGCATGGCCAAGCCGGGGCGCTCGCCCGGTTTTCGCTCACCCCATGCTACCGCGCCGAACACGCAGTGCGCGCCCTGCCCCAAGAAAGGCGCGAACAGCGGCTTGGCTGCGCGCACCCCGCCGAAGAGCAGCGCCGCCCACCCGTACGCCCCTGGGCCTCCCAGCGAAAACGCCGCCGCCGGGTCCCCGTACGCGAGCTCCTCCTCGATGAGCACGTTCGCGACCGCGCTGAGGCCCCCACCTCCCACCTCTTCCGGGAACGAGGCGAGCGGAATCCCCATCGCGTATGCCGCCTTGCGCACGTCGTCGGGCACGCCGCGCGCCTTCTCGGTTTCGCGCATGCGCGGCCGGAGTGTGCGGGTCGCGCACTGCGCGCCGGGCTCGCGCCGCCGCGGCGCGGCG
>VFSW01005349.1_pt1 | contig 18996 bp, 18 predicted proteins | sample 5358111 | NCBI WGS metagenome assembly VFSW01 (sample SAMN11554181, study PRJNA540505) | mine drainage metagenome | isolation source: sediment from site ElyBrook_90M | place: USA: Ely Copper Mine, Vershire, VT | collected 2017 | reverse complement strand
CCTGACCCTGACCCTGACCCTGACCCTGACCCTGACCCTGACCCTGACCCTGACCACGGCTCCTGGGAACCCCTTGCGCAACGCCGGCACGAACCAGTAACGCCTTGACGTCATCGCGATCGATTTCCGCGAAGTCGCCGCGCCGCAGTCCTGCGGGCAGCGCAATGGATCCATAGCGCACCCGGATCAGACGGCTCACGGTCAGACCCACGGCTTCGAACAGGCGGCGTACCTCGCGGTTGCGCCCCTCGGCTTTGGCCACTTTTACCCCGCTTTGCCCCCCCCCCCCCCAACAATCACCCGGGGTCTGTAACGGGGGGGCCCGTCCTTTATTAGCCCCCCCCCCCCCCGGGGGGGCCCGCGCCGCATCATCGATCTGGCCAAGCACGCGGACCGCGTATTCACGCTCCACGCCCTGACTTGGATGCATGAGCTTGTTGGCGAGGTCGCCCGAGGTGGTGAACAGCAGGAGCCCCTCGGTATTGATGTCGAGGCGGCCGACCGCCGTCCACTTGGCGTTCTGCACCCGCGGCAGATTGCGGAACACCGTGGGCCGCCCCTCGGGATCCTTGAACGTGACGACTTCGCCCACGGGCTTGTGATAGACGAGCATGCGCGCCGGTGGCGGCGCGATGCGCAGCTTGAGCGGCTTGCCGTTGACCTTGACCTGGTCACCGGGTTGAATGCGTTGCCCGAGATGGGCGGGCTCGCCGTTGACCGAGACCAACCCCTCGACAATCAGTTCCTCCATCTCGCGGCGCGATCCGACGCCACCCTGGGCCAGCACCTTGTGCAACTTGGGCGCGTCAGGCGACGGCGCAAGCACCCGCCGCACGCCGGGCTCGGCTGCTTCAGCCAGCTCGACGGCACGATCAAAATCGCCCGAGATCACCTCTTCGATGCGCACAGCTGGCGTGGGCTGACGCACGGCCACCACGGCGACCTGCCCCTCGGCCGGTTCAGTGGTGGCGTCCTCAACCGTGGCGGCGTCGTCGACAGCGGGACGGCCACGCCCACCGCGCCGACCTCGGCGTCGGGCGCCCTCACGACGTGGGTCGCCGTCACGCTCGACGCGCACCGCGCCCGCATCGACAGCCCCATCGGGGGCGTTCGACGCGACGGATTCGGACACGGTCGCAGGCGAAACATCTCCCGGCGCGGCGGCTTTGGCGCCGCTGTCGGCGCCTGGAAAATCGGATTCTTCTTGGTTCATGGATGGATTGGATTACAAATGCGGCGCCGCGGGCGTGGCGTCAGGCGTCGCCGGCGCATCGGCGCCGGGCGCGGCAGGATTGGGATCGATACCTGCGCCCAGCAGCTCGATCTGTTGCGGATCAGACACCCCGCCCGGAGACTGCAGGGCAGGCAATTCAGACATCGACGTCAGCCCGAGATCATCGAGAAACTGGGTCGTTGTTGCATACAGCACGGGACGCCCCGGGCTCTCGCGGTGGCCGATCGCCTCGATCCAGCCACGCTCCTCGAGCTGTCGCAGGATCTGGGCGTTGACGACCACTCCCCGCACATCCTCGATATCGCCGCGCGTCACCGGCTGCCGGTAGGCGATGATGGCCAGGGTTTCAAGCACCGCCCGCGAGTAGCGGGGCGGCTTTTCCGGATTGAGCCGCTGCAGGAACAGGTGCATGTCCTCCCGGCTCTGAAAACGCCAGCCGCCGGCAACCTCACGCAGCTCGACGCCACGATCGCTCCACTCGGCTTCGATCAGCGCCAGGATTTCACGCATACGCGCCGCATCGACCTGTCCATCGAACAGGCCGCGCAGGGCATTGATGCTCAAAGGTTGGTTGGCACACATCAGCGCGGTCTCAACGACCCGCTTGGCCAGTGCGATGTTCATGCGTGACAGGAAAAGGCGCCATCGGGAGCTGCCGGGATGGTTCTTCGGCAACTCGGCCGCTCGGGCCTCGTCGGGCCCGCGGAGGTTCTGCAACAGAAGCTGTAGCGCTTGCTGCGCAGATTCTACCGCATGCCGCGCGCGCTCCCTGCCTCCTTGCTTCACGGCACCGCGTCGGGCTGGCGCGATGGATGTGCATCCGCGAACGCGGGATGCTGCATGCATGCGTCAAACATGCGCACCAGGTCGGGCGTTGCATCCAGATCACAGGCGTAACGCTGCGCGTTGTAGATCTGCGGCACGAGACAGCAATCGGCCATCCCCGGCGCGGTGCCGTGCACGTAAGGACCCACGGGACCAGGCCACGCGCGCCACTGTTCCTGCCAGGCACGCAGCCCCTGCTCGACCCAGTCGCGGTACCAACGTGCACAAGCGGCATCGTCGGCGCCGAAATCCGCCTTGAGCTTTCGCAGCACACGCAAGTTGGTTAGTGGATGCATGTCGCAAGCGATCGCCTGGGAGAGCGCGCGCACACGTGCACGCCCCGCCGGGTCGCTCGGCAGCAGTGGCGGGGCGGTGTGCACTTCATCGAGATACTCGATGATGGCGAGGGATTGCGTCAGCGTCATGCCGTCGTCTTCCAATACCGGTACGAGGCCTTGGGGCGAGCGGCGCAGGTGCGTGTCTCCGCGCTGCTCGCCACGCGCGAGATGCACCGGCACGCAGTCGTACGCCAGACCTTTCAAGTTGAGAGCGATGCGCACACGGAACGCTGCGGACGAGCGCCAATAGCTGTAGAGCCAGCGGCTGGAGTCAAGTTGGGCCATTGTTTCAAATTCCGATCAACGACATCCGCAGCGACGGAAGATCCGCCACAATAGCAGTCATGCATGCCCCGACGATTCTCCACTGCAACCGCTGCGGCGCGCCCACCCGCGACACCGTTCCGGACGGCGACACTCACGTACGCGCCGTATGCGGCACCTGCGGCCACATCCAGTACGAAAATCCGCGCACGATCGTTGGCACCGTGCCGACATGGGAGGGAAGCGTGTTGCTGTGCCGGCGCGCCATCGAGCCCCGCCACGGCTTGTGGACGCTTCCCGCCGGCTTCATGGAACTCGGCGAGTCCACCGAGCAGGGCGCGTTGCGTGAAACGCAGGAAGAGGCGGGCATCGACGTCGCGCTCGAAGGTCTGTATTGCGTCGCGAATGTACGCCCCGTCAGTCAGGTCTACCTGCTTTATCGCGCGCGCATGCTTGCGCCACGGTGGGATCCTGGCCCCGAAACCCTGGAAGCTGCCTTGTTCGCGCCCGATGCAGTACCGTGGGATCAACTCGCTTTTCGCACCGTGCGTGAAACTCTTCAACGCTTTTTCGCCGAACAGCGCCGCGGCAGCTTCACGCTGCAGACCTTTGACATCGAGTGAACCGACTCAGACGATGCAAAACCCCTGTCCACCCAGGGCTCCCGCGGCGTCAATCAGGCGCCACATTCCCCACGCCGCGAAACTCAACATCACGACACCCGCTGCCACGCGGGTGAAGCGAGCCGTCGCGCGCTGGCTCATGCGGCGCAGCACGTGGCCGGCCAGCAACATGTGAGGCACCGTTCCGAGGCCGAATGCCGCCATGGCGATCGCCCCCCGGCCCGCGCTGCCCGCCAGTAACGCGAGCGACAGCGCCGAATAGACCAGTCCGCATGGCAGCATCCCCCATAGCAGCCCCGCGGCCACGCGACGGCGCGCGTTCGACAGCGGCAGCAGCCGATTCAGTGCGCGCATGCCACCCCCCATGAGCCCCGCACGGATGCGTGGCGCCAACCCCGACGCCGGCCCGCGTCCGCGAAATGCACTGATCCAGCCAGGCAACCGCCAACCCAGCGCTGCACCCAGCAGCCACACCCCGCTGCCAGCAAGCACGAGGTTGCCAAGCGTGTACAGCCCGAGTTGCCATGGCCGCGCCTGCACGGCCCACAGCCCGGAGCCGATGCCTCCGGCAACGGCACCCAGCCCGGTGTAAGAGGCGACGCGCGCCAACTGCATCTGGACATTGCCCCACAGCAGACGGCGCGCGGGAAGCAGTTGGGCCGGCTGCATCGCGCGTTCGCTGGCGACAACCAGACCAGCGCACATGCCCGCGCAATGCAGTCCGCCGGTTAACCCCATTAATAATAAGGTGATCGCGATCGAAATATTCATCTTAGCGAATGCGTGTTTTCATGTTAAAAACGCGACAATTAATGCGTCACCCTACATCATGAAAGCCATTCCTGCCGCTACCGTCCACCGGATGGATCGTCCGCACCCCTGCGATGTGTGTTTCCAGAGCAGATTCTGCCTGCCCATCGCCTTGCCGCAGGACGAGCTCGGCCGCATGCGTGACATCATGCACAACACCATGCGCATCCCGAAGGGAGAACGACTGTTCGAGACCGGACAGCCGATGGACAAGGTGTTTTCGGTCCATGCGGGTTCGTTCAAATCGGTGGTCACCAGTCCCGACGGACGCCAACAGATCGTTGGATTTCACGTTCCCGGGGAAATGATGGGACTGGAGGGCTTCTCCACGCGCGTCTACATGACTGACGTGGTCGCGCTCGAGGACAGCGAAGCCTGCGAAATCGACGTGCGCGCGCTCGAATCGAGTGCGCGGGAACTGCCAACGCTGCAGCACCAGATCCATTGCCTGATCGGCAATCGCCTGGCGCGCGCGCAGCAGGATCAGTTCGTGCTGGGCAGCATGCAGGCGGATGAGCGCCTCGCGCGCTTCCTGCTCGACTTGTCCGAGCGCTACAAGGCGCGTGGCTTGTCGCCGGATGAATTCGTGCTCCGCATGAGCCGCGAAGAAATCGGCAGCTATCTGGGGCTGAAGCTGGAAACAGTCAGCCGCTTGATGTCGCGCTTCCATCAAGCAGGGCTCATTCACGTGGCGCAACGCCAGGTCAAGATCACCGACCGCGAAGGTCTCGCCGAGTTGCTGGTGCCATCGGAGCGTTGATACCGATCGATGCGCGCGCCGCGGCCGCGATCAGGTTTCGTCATCCCAATCGGTGTCAGCACGCCGGCACCCGAACAGCCATAAATTCAGCGCACTGGCCGCCCAGCACAGCAACCAAAGCGCGAGAAAACTCACCGTATACATCGCGGGGCGGGAGAACGGCATCTCCTGCCCGAACAGCAGCACTGCGCGCGGATCGACCGCGCTGAACACCAACCCTGCTGCTGGAAGGGCGACCAGGAATGCGGGCCAGAGGGCCCGGAAGTAATTCGGATTGCACAAACGCACGGACATGGCGGCTCCTCGAACGCCGGGTTACTGGGAAGCAGCAGGACCCTCCTGATAGCCTGCCGCAGGCGACCGCTGCCCGTCTGCGCGGGCTGCTTCCTGACCTTGCAGGGAGCGGTGATCGACATGCTGGTCGCGCCGCACCGGACCGTCGCCGGGTTCAGCGGGCACGATTTCCTGGTCGGCCCCGCGCGATGCGATGACAACGGTCACCACGCTCGCGGCCATCGCGGCGCCGAGTAACACGATGAGAATCCACGGCCACGGCTCTTTCCACCATGGCTGCGTCGGTCGAACCGGCTGTGCGTTGCGCATCGCGCCACCGCTCTTCAAGGCACGATGAACGTGGACGCCCGGCCGACCACGATGGGATTGCTCCCGGTGGTGTGCGCCGTAATCGTGATCTTGTAGATGCCCGATTTCGCACTCTCGTCCGGGATGGCAACATCGAGCGGATGCAGAAGGTTCGTCGACGCCGCGAGATCGACGCCTTTGGCAGGTTCGATCACGGCGATGCCCGGCAATCCGCTGACTGAGAAATCCACGTGTCGAGGGGTGTCCGAGGGATTCATGACCTGCACCTGGTAGACGTTTTCAATTCTGCCGTCGGGAATTTCCCGCGCGAGGACCCGACGATCACGAATGACGTCGAGTTTCAAGGGCTTGCGCACCGCCAGACCGCCGACAAGCACGCCGATCATCAACACCAGGATCGCGCTGTAGATCATGATCCGCGGACGCATCAGATGCCCCCACTGCTGCTTCGAGGTCCAGTGATTCTCGAGCGCGTTCTCGCTCGAATAGCGAATCAGGCCACGCGGCGTGTTCATTTTGTCCATGACCTGATCGCAGGCGTCCGCGCACGCACCACAGCCGATGCACATGTATTGGAGACCGTCCCGAATGTCGATGCCAGTAGGGCACACCTGCACGCAAATCGAACAATCCACGCAGTCACCCTTGCCCTGCTCGCGCGCTGGAACGTCCCTCCTTCGCTTGCCGCGCGGCTCCCCGCGCTCCGGGTCATAGGTGACGATCAGCGTGTCACGATCGAACATCACAGATTGGAACCGTGCGTACGGGCACATGTATTTGCAGACCTGCTCACGCATGAATCCCGCGTTTCCGTAGGTCGCGAAACCGTAGAACAGAATCCAGAATGTTTCCCAACCACCCAGCCCCAGAGTCACGACTTCGGCGGCGAGTGTATGAATCGGCGTGAAGTAGCCGACAAAGGTGAAGCCGGTCCACAACGCCACCGCAATCCACAATCCGTGCTTGATCGCCTTGCGGGACAATTTGCGGGCGTTCATGGGGTGCGAATCCAGACGGATGCGCGCGAGCCGGTCGCCTTCGACCTTGTGCTCGATCCACATGAAAATTTCGGTGTAGACCGTTTGCGGGCATGCATAGCCGCAAAACAGGCGCCCTGCGATTGCCGTGAACAGAAACAGGCCGTACGCCGCGATGATCAGGATCAACGCCAGAAAAATTACGTCCTGCGGCCACAAGATCAGGCCGAAGACATAAAACTTCCGATGCAGGAGGTCCAAGAGGAGCGCCTGCCGGTTGTCCCATTGAAGCCAGGGAAGCCCATAGAAAATCAATTGGGTCACCCAGACCATCACCCAGCGCATCGTCGCAAACAGGCCCTCGACCGAGCGCGCGTAGATCTTTCGGCGCGCTTCGTAAAGGATTTCCTCGGTGGCCTGAAGGTCAGCTTGGGTCGTTCCGTCGGGGGCTTCCATAAACTTCTTTCGGATGACAGGGAAAAAGCAAATCCGGACGGGTCTGGCGCGAACGCCGGGTCGGCTCCACGCCCGCAAAGGAACGGACTGGGCGCAGCCCGGACTTCAAACGCGCGTCAACATAAGGTGCCTACTGGCTGAGTGCAGTCTTCGCACCGTGACCCAACCCGTAGATATACGCGGCCAGCACATGGATCTTCTCCGGATCAAGATTATTCTTCTGCGCCGGCATATGCCCGCTGCGGCCGTTCTCGATGGTTTCCTCAATGGTTTCGAGGCTGGAACCGAACAACCATTGGCGCGTTGGCGAGGCCAGATTTGGCGCACCCAGCGCCTGGTTGCCTGTGCCGTCCGCGCCGTGGCACGCACCGCAGGCCGCGAACAGCGGCTTGCCCTTCGCAGCGAGGGCCGCGTCGTGGCTCATGCCGGAAAGACTGCGCACGTAATTTGCAACCGCGACCACGCCGTCATGCCCCCCCACAGCGGCGGCCATTGGCGGCATCATGCCATCGCGCCCGTCAGTAATCGTGGCCACCAGGGTGTCTGGCTGATCGCCGTACAACCAGTTTTTTTCGTTGTGACTGGTCAGATTGGGGAATGCCTTCGAGCCGCCGGCATCCGATCCGTGGCACTGCGCGCAATAGGTCAGGAACATGCGCTGCCCGGTCGCCATCGCTTCGGGATTTTTCGACAACGTTGCCACCGGAGTTTTCATGTAAGCGGCATATAGCGGCGCGATGCGTTTTTCGTACGCCGCCGATTCCTGCTGGTACATCTTGTCGCTGGTGAAGCCAAGTGTGCCACCCCAGAACCCGAGTCCAGGGTACAGGATCAGGTAGCCGACCGCAAACAGCAGTGTGAGGATGAACAAGCCCATCCACCACCTGGGAAGCGGGTTGTTGAACTCTTGCAGATCGCCGTCCCAGACATGACCGGTAGTTGCGATGACCTGCCCGTTCTTGTCCCGGAATACGGTTTGCCGGGCGGTGCCACGCAAGAACAGGAACAGAGCGATCAGCGAGACGATGGTCACGCCACCGATCCAATATGCCCACCCCGGGGAGGTAAATTGATTCATGTTTCAGGTCCTTGGTTTGTCGGCGTCGCCAGCGTCTGGCGGCATCGACGAGTCCAGGAAGGGAATCATCCCGTCCTTCTCATGCCGGTTCTTGAAGCGCGGGGAATATGCCATCCATGCAATGCCGATGAAGGCAAGGAGGAACAGCACCGTGATGATGGCCTCGAATATCCCGAGCATCTCCGTCCTCACTCGTGAACGTTGTTCAAGGCACGGCCGAGGCCTTGCAGATAGGCAATCAGCGCGTCTTCCTTGGTCTTGCCTTTGAGATCATCCGGCGCCGCGGCGATCTGTGCGTCGGTGTAGGGCACACCGAGAACCCGGAGCGTGCGCATCTTGGCCTGGACCATGCCGCCATTGGCGGGTTCATGCTGCAGCCACGGGTAACCGGGCATGATGCTCTCAGGCACGACGTCACGCGGCTCGCGCAAGTGGATGCGTTGCCATTCATCGGAATACTTGCCACCTACGCGTGCGAGGTCGGGACCATTGCGCTTGGAACCCCACTGGAAGGGATGGTCGTAGACCGACTCGCCCGCCACTGAGTAGTGGCCGTAACGCTCGACCTCGGCGCGCAGCGGCCGAATCATCTGCGAGTGGCAGAGATAGCAGCCCTCGGAAATGTAAACATCGCGGCCTTCGAGCTGCAGCGCGGTGTAAGGCTTGACACCCGGGATCGGCTCGGTGGTGGCCTTGTCGAAAAACATCGGAACAATCTGGACGAAACCCGCCACGCTGACGACCAGCGCAGTGATGACGATCATCAGCCCGACGTTTTTCTCCAACGACTCGTGCGTGAATTTCATTGCCATGATGGCTTTACTCCTTGGATTCGGTGCATCAGGCGAGAGCGCCGACCATGTCGGGGATCGGCGCGTCGACGGCTTCGCCCTGGCGGATGGTGCGGTAGCTGTTGTAGACCATCAGGCACATGCCGAAGAGGTAGATCACGCCACCGAGCAGGCGGATGTAATACAGGGGTTTGACCGCAACGATGGACTCGATGAAGGAGTAGGTCAAGGTTCCGTCCGGCTGCATGGCGCGCCACATCAGGCCTTCGGTCACGCCGGCGACCCACATCGAGGCGATGTAAAGCACGACGCCGATGGTGGCAGTCCAGAAATGCCATTCGATCAGACGTTTGCTCCACATCTGGGTCTGCCCCCACAGACGCGGGATCATGTAATAAAGGCTGCCCATGGTGATCATTCCCACCCAGCCCATCGCCCCCGAGTGCACGTGGCCGATAATCCAGTCGGTGTAATGGGCCAGCGCACTGACAGTCTTGATCGACAGCATCGGACCTTCGAAGGTCGACATACCATAAAACGACAGTGCGGTGATCAGGAATTTGAGAATGGGATCGTCGCGCAGCTTGTGCCATGCACCGGACAGCGTCATGATGCCGTTGATCATGCCTCCCCAGCTCGGGGCGAGAAGAATCAACGAAAAAACCATGCCCAGCGACTGTGCCCAATCAGGCAGCGCGGTGTAGAGCAGATGGTGCGGGCCCGCCCACATGTAGACAAAAGTCAGCGCCCAGAAGTGGACAATGGACAGACGGTAGGAATAAATGGGCCGCTCTGCCTGCTTGGGGATGAAGTAATACATCATGCCCAGAAACGACACCGTCAGGAAAAAACCTACCGCGTTGTGGCCGTACCACCACTGGATCATCGCATCCTGTGCGCCTGCATAGACCGAATAGCTCTTGAATGAATCAAACGCGATCGGCAGCTTCATATTATTGACAATATAAAGCAGCGCGATGGTCACGATGTAGGCACCAAAAAACCAGTTGGCTACGTAGATGTGTTGTGACTTGCGTTTCATCACTGTGCCAAAAAACACAATGGCGTACGCAACCCAGACCAGCACGATGAGAATGCTGATGGGCCACTCCTGCTCTGCATATTCCTTGCCGCTGGTGTATCCGAGCGGGTAAGTGATCGCGCACAAGATAATGACGGCCGTCCAACCCCAGAACGTGAACTCGGCAAGTGCCGGCGCAAAAAGACGGGCTTGGCAGGTGCGTTGAACGATGTAGTACGACGTTGCGAAAAGTGCCGTTCCGCCAAATCCGAAAATTACACCGTTGGTATGGACTGGACGCAACCTTCCCCAACTGAGGAACGGGATGCCGTAAGTCATATCAGGCCAGATCAACTGGGCTGCGATGATGATGCCAACCAGCATGCCAACCACGGCCCAGACCAGGGTCATGACGGTAAATTTTCGGACAACCCCGTAGTTATAAGTTTCTCTCTGCAAGGCTTGTGCACTCATGTGTCATCTCCATCGGAGCAGGGAAATACATCAAGTGCCAAGGTAGCGGAGCGCTGCAAAAACACGGTTGACTTGCGTCAAGCGCCCTTGAATTCCGGATCGACGTCCCGACTATCGCAGAGAATCTTGCGCGGGATCAGTAGCAGCGGCCTCCGAGCGTGGGTGACGTGTCGGCATTTCGGCGTTCGCGTGCGGGTCGTCATCGTCCATCAGGATGGCGTGCGCCGGCCCTTCCATGTCGTCGAATTGGCCGTGGCGTGACGCCCACCAAAGAATCGCAACCACCCCTGCGATCACCATGACACTGATCGGAATCAACACGATCAAGGCTTTGTCCATCACCCCCCCCTTGCGCGCGACCACGCCAGCCGGGCCGAGTTCATCACCACCAGCAGTGATGAGCAACTCATCCCCACAGCCGCCCAGACGGGCGCGATGCGACCGGCGACAGCCAACGGCACGAACACGGCGTTGTAGGCCACCGCCCAGGCGAGATTCTGGCGAATGACCGCCTGGGTGCGCCCCGCGATATCGACCAGAAGCGTCAGTGCCCGCATATCGTCGAACGCCAGCACCACGTCTGCGCCGGCGCGGGCAATCGGAGCCGCGCTGGCGAAACTGACCGACACATCCGCCGCGCCTAGCGTAGGGGCATCGTTGACACCATCGCCCACCATCGCAACGCGCAGCCCTTGCGACTGCAGGGCGCGAACCCGTGCAAGCTTGTCCTGCGGCAGCAATCCACCATATGCCGAAGCGATGCCGGCGCGCGCGGCCCAAGCGGCGACGCTGCTCGCGTTGTCACCGCTCAGCAACTCGACTGTTGCCCCGGCGCCGCGCAGCGCCGCGATTGACTCGGCCGCACCTGGCCGCAACGTCTCCGACACTTCGATCGTCGCCAGCGCGCGGCCGCCATCCACGTCAGTCAGCTCCAGCAGGGTTGCCCCCGGTTCGGCACCAGCGTCGTTACGCAGCGGCTTGCCCAGGCGCAGTCGCTGACCATCGATCTCGCCCTCGACTCCCTGCCCCGGAACGGCGCACGCGGCGCATACCGGGGGAAGCACGAGGGCGTCGGCACGCGCCTGCGCAAGCACGGCCAAGGCCAGCGGATGCTGAACTCCCTGCTCAAGCGCCGCGGCAAGTGCCAGGGCACGCGCAGGCTCCACATCCGGAACGCTCCAGGTCACGCGCACATGGTCAGCGTGCCCCGTGGTCAATGTCCCGGTCTTGTCGAACAACCAGGCATGCACGCCGGTGACAACGTCCAGGGCATGGCCGCGCGCGATCAGGACACCACCGCGCGACAATCGCGCGGTGGCTGCCGCGAGCGCGGCTGGCACCGCCAGCGACAGCGCACAGGGACAACTCACCACCAGCACGGCAATCACCGCGGGCACGATGCGTGCCGGGTTCAACCACCACCACAGCAATGCGGTCCCGAGCGCAACGGCGAGCAGCATCAGCGTGAACCAGTGCGCGGCGACGTCCGCGAGCCGGGCCGCGCGCGGCTTGTCCGCCAGTGCACCATTCATCAGATCAACCATCTGCGCGATGCGCGTGCCCTGCCCCGCGGCCTCGGCACGTACCACGAGCGGTGAATCGATATTCATGCTCCCCGCGAGTACGCGAGCACCCGCGGCCTTGGCTACAGCAACGCTCTCCCCGGTGAGCAACGCTTCGTCGGCATGGCTGTTGCCATCCACGACGACGCCATCCACCGGCACCAGACTGCCACTGGGAACCTGCACCACGTCGCCGGCGCGCAAGCGGGTGATCGCCACCGACTGCCAGGTTCCGTCGTCCTGACGACGACGTACCGCCGCGGGAAGTTGCTCAAGCAATTCATCCGCAGCATTTGCGCTGCGGTGACGCAAGCTGGTCTCGATCAGGCGCGCGCTCAACAGCAGGGCCAGAAACATGTCGACTGAATCGAAATAGACCGGCCCTGCTCCATGCACGACGCTGACCGCGCTGGCGACAAACGCCCCCCACAGTCCAAGGACGACGGGAACGTCCATGCCGAGCCGCCGCAGCCGCCAGTCACGCAGCGCGCCGATCATGAATGTCCACCCGGAAAACAGTAGCACCGGAAACGTGACCGACAGGCTCGCCCAGCGAAAAATTGCTGTCTCGGCACTGTTCATCCCGTGCGGGTCAAGGTAGCCGGGCCAGGCCAGCATCATCACCTGCATCATGGCCAGCCAGGCGACGAGCGTGCGCAACAGCGCCAATCGCTGAACGCGTCTCTGCGCAACCTCGCTGGCATGCCGAACATTCGGCGCGGGTTGATAACCGATGCGCGCCAATGCCTCGAGCACATCGCCGAGGTGCACGCGCGCATCGTCCCACTCCAACAGGACTCGACGCGTGGAATAGTTCACCGCAGCCGCAAGCACACCGGGGATGCGACGCAGGTGATGCTCGATCAGCCATACGCATGCGCCGCAGTGGATACCCTCCACGGCAACGAGCGTTCGCCAACGGCCCCCGCCCAGGTCGGTGGCAAATGCGGACAAGAAATCCGGGTCGGCCAACGCCGCCCACTGTTCCCGCAGACGCTGGATGTCCGACTCAGCCAGCGCCGGCAGGCCGGCTGTGTCACGTTTTTCGTAATAAACGCACAAGCCGCCCTCGGTAATCACCTGTGCTGCCGCGGCGCAACCGCCGCAACAAAAGCCGCGCATTTCGCCAGCGATGGGCGCGCGCACCGGCACCCGCGGCAACGCCGCCCCGCAATGGTGGCACAGCCCCGTCGCCACGTCGACGCCAGCAGCCGGGCCCGGAATCGACATCGGGTCCGCGAAGTTCATGCGCTCATCCTAGGCATGGCACGGCGCGGATGACTTGCGTTGTATCAAGACGGCGCGCGATCCAGCGAAGCGATGTGGGAGTGGCACGAGAACTCCCGGGTTGCATGCCACATCAGCCCCGCCCCTTGCCAAGGCGCGCGAAAGCCTGCGCCATCGCCGACGCTGCCGCTGGCTGCGCGGTGCGCGCCGGCGGCTTCGCCTGCCCGCCACGCGGCGCTGCCCGCGGCGTCGTTCCCGCCTCTGCGGGCCGGCTCCGCATGCTCAGGGCAATGCGATCGCGCCCGACGTCTACCTCCAGAACAGTGACCTTCACGACGTCACCGACCTTCACCACCTCGGCGGCGTCCTTGATGAATCGATCCGCAAGCTGCGACACATGCACCAGACCGTCGCAATGCACTCCCAGGTCGACGAAAGCGCCGAACGCCGCGACGTTGGTCACGGTGCCTTCGAGCTTCATTCCAGGGCGCAGATCCTTGATGCTTTGGAGTGCGTCATCAAGCGTCGCGACCTTGAATTCGGGTCGCGGGTCGCGGCCCGGCTTTTCGAGTTCGGCGAGCACGTCACGTACCGTGAAGATGCCTGTGGCTGGATCGACGAACTGTTCGGCGCGCAGTGCCTTGAGGGCGTTGGCATTCCCCATCATGACCTGGATGGGCTGTCCCGCCGCGGCCAGAATCCTTTCCACGAGTGGATAGCTCTCGGGGTGCACGCCCGAGCAATCGAGCGGGTTGTCGCCGTCGCGGATGCGCAGGAAACCCGCAGCCTGCTCGAAGGTCCTGGGGCCGAGACCGGGAACATCCAGCAGTTGACGCCGATTTCGAAAAGCGCCGGCAGTGTCGCGCAATCGCACGATCTGCTCGGCGATGCGCGTGTTCAAACCCGCTACCCGCGCCAGCAGCGGGGGGGACGCCGTGTTGATATCCACCCCCACATGGTTCACGCAATCTTCCACGACGGCATCCAGTCGGCGCGCCAGCTGCGCCTGATCGACATCGTGCTGATACTGCCCGACGCCGATGCTCTTGGGGTCGATTTTCACCAGCTCAGCCAGCGGATCCTGAATGCGGCGCGCAATCGACACCGCGCCACGCAGGCTGACGTCCGTGTCGGGAAGTTCGCGGCTCGCGATCTCACTGGCCGAGTACACCGACGCACCCGCTTCACTGACCACGACTTGCGTCAACGCCAGCTCTGGATGCTGACGCGCCAGCTCGCCGGCAAGCTTCGTCGTTTCGCGACTGGCGGTGCCGTTGCCGATGGCGATGACGCGTACACCGTGTCGGCCACACAACGCAGCCAGGCGATGCAGGCTGCCTTCCCAGTCACGCCGGGGCTCATGCGGGTAAATGGTCGCCGTGTCCAGCAGCTTGCCGGTGGAATCCGTCACCGCCACCTTCACGCCGGTGCGAATGCCCGGATCCAGACCCATGACCACCTTCGGCCCCGCCGGCGCCGCCAGCAGCAGATCACGCAGATTGGCGCCGAATACCGAGATCGCCTGCGCCTCTGCCTGCTCGCGCAGCTGGCCGAACAGTTCGCGCTCAAGCGATAGCGACAGCTTCACGCGCCACGCCCATTGCACACAGCGCTGCAGCCAATCATCGGCGGCACGCCCGCGATGCGCCCAGCCCGCGTGCGCAGCGATACGCTGCTGCGGCGCATTCAGGACACCGGCCGCCGATGCTTCCGGAAGCTGCAGGCTCACGTCCAGTATGTCCTGGGCCCGCCCGCGGAATACCGCGAGCGCGCGATGCGACGGCACCCGCGCAATCGGCTCGGCGTAGTCGAAATAATCGCGGAAATTCGCCCCCGTGTCCTGCTTGCCCTCCCGCAGTGTGGCGCGTAGCAGGCCGCAGCCCCACAGCCACGTGCGCAAGGGGCCAACCAGCGCGGCATCCTCCGCCCAGCGCTCCACCAGAATATCGCGCGCGCCATCGAGGCATGCCTGCGCAGTTGTGAAATCGGCGCCATCCTCGGACTTCTCGGGGCGTACGAAACCCTGCGCTGTATGCAGGGGATCCAGCGCCGGATCACCGGACAGCGCATCGGCCAATGGCGCCAGACCAGCGTCACGCGCTTTTTGCGCGCGGGTGATCACCCGCGGCTTGTACGGCAGATAGATATCCTCCAGCTCCTGTTTCTGCGTCGCCGCCGCAATCGCTGCCTCCAACGCTGGCGTGAGCTTGCCCTGCTGCGTGATCGACCGCAGCACCTGCGCGCGGCGCTGCGCGAGTTCGCGCAGGTAGCCCAGGCGCTGCTCGAGGTTGCGCAGGTGTTCGTCGCTCATGCCGCCTGTCGCCTCTTTGCGGTAGCGGGCAATGAAAGGAACAGTTGCGCCGCCATCGAGGAGTTCGATGGCGGCCGCGATCTGGGCGGGCCGAAGCTGGAGTTCGGCACTGATCTGAGCAAGGATCTGAGCCTGCGCGTCGGGCGTGCTGGAATCTTTCATCGCAAGGACGTATCAGTGAAACGCGTCAGTCTACGGCCCGCGCACAACCCCCGCTACAGCGCGTTGACGGGAACTTTCAGGTAGCTCAACCCGTTTGACTCGGGCGGCGGCATTTCCCCAGCCCGGACATTGACCTGCACCGCCGGAACGATCAGCGCGGGCATGCTCAGCGTCGCGTCGCGTTGCTTGCGAAACGCCACGAACGCCGCCTCGTCCACCCCAGCATGGATCTGCACATTTCCTTCGCGCTGCTCCTGCACGGTGCTGACCCAGCGCACTTCGCGCCCACCCGGCATGTAGTCGTGGCACATGTACAGCCGCGTGTGCGGCGGCAGCGCAAAGATTTTCTGCACCGACTGGTACAACGCGTGGGCGTCGCCACCGGGGAAATCGCACCGCGCCGTTCCATAGTCGGGCATGAATAACGTATCGCCGACGAAGGCCGTATCTCCCACCCGGTACACGATACACGCTGGCGTGTGGCCCGGCGTGTGCATCACCTGCGCCTCGAGCGATCCGATCAGGAACGTTTCACCGTCACTGAACAGATGGTCGAAGGGACTGCCATCGGCGGGAATCGATGGATCGTTGAACAGACCACGGAACACCTTTTGCACGTCGCGGATGTGTTCGCCGATCGCCACGCGCCCGCCGAGCTCGCGCTTGAGGTAGGGAGCAGCCGAGAGATGATCGGCATGCGCATGGGTTTCCAGCAACCATTGCAGCGTCAACCCTTCGGCGCGGATCCACGTCACGATGGCATCGGCAAATCCGGTATGGGTGCGGCCCGACGCGTAGTCGAAGTCAAGCACGCTGTCGACGACCGCGCAACAACGCGTGGCCGGGTCGACAAGGCAGTGACAAGCCGTGTTCGACGCCTGATGAAACCATGTCTTCACTTCCGGACCGACCGACGCCTCCAGGTGAACTGGCGCAACCGCCACAGTACTCATATGGGTCTATCCTCACGATGATGGTCAAGTATGCATCCGATCATAGGCATACTCTATGGTGCATATACATAGCGATGTATTGACCTCCGTCAAATGCGTCCGCACGAGGGTGGCGCGCTGATCGGCCTGTCGCGCCTGTCCGCACGTTCGGCCGCGGCAGTCGCCGCTTTCATGAGCGCAGGATTCGTGACCGCGACGCTGATGCGGGCGCTTTGAGCGGATCGGCACAGCCAACACGCGGCACTGGCACCGCGCGCCTCGCTCAGGGCTGCTGATCCAGCACCCGCTCCCGCAAGCGGTTCTTGAGCATCTTGCCTGTCGCCCCCATCGGGATGGCGTCGACAAAGCGTACCGCGTCCGGAATCCACCATTTCGCGACCTTGTCGACGAAAAATCGCTTGATGTCGTCCTCACCGACGTCCGCGCCTGGTTTGCGCACGACCACCAGCAACGGCCGCTCGTCCCACTTCGGGTCGGGCATTGCAATGCACGCCGCCATGGCGACGCCCGGATGTCCCATGGCGATGTTCTCGATCTCGATGGAACTGATCCATTCACCTCCCGACTTGATCACGTCCTTGCTCCGGTCCATGATCTGCACAAAACCGTCGGGGTCAATGGTCACCACATCGCCAGTCGGAAACCAGCCGTCCTGCAGCGGCGACGGTTGCCCCGATTGGAAATAGTCCGACGCGATCCAGGGCCCACGCACCAGCAGATCGCCCATGGAGCGCCCGTCCCAGGGAAGATCCATGCCCTGGGCGTCGACCACGCGCACCTCGACACCGAACAGCGGCCGGCCCTGCTTGACCTGGACCGCCATGCGTGCCTGCGGGCTCACAGCCAGGTGCTTGTTCTTCAGCGTACACACCGTCCCCAGCGGGCTGAGTTCCGTCATCCCCCAGGCGTGCCGCACTTCGACGCCCCATCGATCCTGGAACTCGGCGATCATGGATGCTGGCGCCGCCGCACCACCAATGATGACGCGCGCCAGGGCCCGCGGCGCGCGCGCCTGCTCGCGCATCGCTCCCAGCAACCCGAGCCAGATCGTCGGCACGCCAGCCGCGGATGTCACATCCTCCGCGTCCATGAGCGCGAATAGCGATGCTCCGTCCAGCGCGGGCCCCGGCAACACCAACTTCGCCCCCACGAGCGCCGCGGAATAAGGCAGACCCCAGGCGTTGACGTGGAACATCGGAACCACTGGCAGCACGCTGTCACGTGCGGAAAGGTTCAAGGCATCAGGCAAGGCCGCCGCGTACGCATGCAGCACAGTCGAGCGATGGCTGTAGACAACGGCTTTGGGGTGTCCCGTCGTTCCGCTGGTGTAGCACATGGACGACGCCAGATTCTCGTCGAACAGCGGCCAGACATCGATCGCCGCGTGCGCGGCAACCAACGCCTCGTAGCTGTGAACCCCGGGGATGACGTCGCGCAGCCCGGCAGGTACGGCGTCAGCGTCGCACAGGGCGATCCATTCGCGAACCTGCGGGCACTTGGCAGCGATGGCCTGGATGATGGGGGCAAAGCTGGTCTCGAACGCGAAAATCCTGTCACCTGCGTGGTTGATGATCCAGGCGATCTGATCGGGGTGCAGGCGGGGATTGACCGTGTGCAGCACACGTCCACTGCCCGACACGCCGTAGTACAACTCGAGGTGGCGGTAACCGTTCCACGCCAGCGTGCCGACGCGCTCGCCGGCGTCCGCACCCAGGAATTCGATTGCGCGGGCCACGCGCCTGGCGCGTTCGCGCACCTCGGCGTAACTGGTGCGGTGAAAGTCGCCCTCGACCCGCCGGGACACGATTTCGGTGTCGCCGTGGTAAAGCGCGGCGAATTCGATCAGGGCGGAAATCATCAGGCCGTGTTCCTGCATCAAGCCTCTCATGCTTGTCTCCTTGTCTGCGCGGCACCAGGCCACGCGTTGCGACTGTACATGGCCTCTTCGTCGCCGTACATGGACCCGCGATGGCGTCGGTGATTGACATGCGGCAAAGGCCCGTTGGCGCACGGACCGATAAAATCATGGTCTTTCGCGTTTGCGTACTGACAGGCAGAGCAATGACTTTTGTCGTGACCGAGAATTGCATCCGTTGCAAGTTCACTGATTGCGTGGACGTGTGTCCGGTGGACTGCTTCCGGGAAGGCCCGAACTTCCTCGCCATCGACCCTGACGAGTGCATCGACTGCGCCGTGTGCGTGCCTGAATGTCCCGCCAATGCGATTTTTGCCGAAGAGGACGTTCCTGACGACCAGCAGGCATTCATTGCCCTCAACGCCGAGCTCGCACGTGCGTGGCCCAGCATCACCAAACGCAAACCCGCTCTCCCCGATGCCGAGGAATGGAACGGCAAACCAGCCAAGCTCCCGCTGCTTCAGCGCTGACCGTCGCGGCCCCGGCAGCGCGCCTTTTCTCCAATGACCGAGACAGAACCTTCGATGGACATGCATTTCGATCCCGTGACTTCCGCAACCGCCAGCCAGCACGGCGACCCCATCGAGACCGACGCGGTCATCGTGGGCGCCG
>VFSW01005348.1_pt1 | contig 18997 bp, 9 predicted proteins | sample 5358111 | NCBI WGS metagenome assembly VFSW01 (sample SAMN11554181, study PRJNA540505) | mine drainage metagenome | isolation source: sediment from site ElyBrook_90M | place: USA: Ely Copper Mine, Vershire, VT | collected 2017 | reverse complement strand
CGCAGTAGCGCACCATCATCAGGGGCAGGGCCTCGTTGTAGCTGTGCAGTTCCGTACCGGGAGCGGCGCTCATTACCTTCTGCTGATAAGCCGCGGGGAGCGAGGTCTTGGACATAGCGGCAGTACAGGCGCCGGGATCGGCTACCGTGTCCTGAGACGTGCTGATTGCGCAGGACTTCACGACATCTTCGCCTACCAACTGCCGGCGGCTGCCATCGGGGTTTTGCAGGAGCACCAGTCCCAGCAGACCGGGTAGGATGACGATGAAGGGAACAGCCATCTTGAAGAAGGAGCCGATGATGGGGGCCATCTTGGCCGCGCGGAGGTTATGCGCCGCCAGCACGCGCTGCACCACCAGGAAGTCCGTAGTCCAGTAGCCGAAGCTGATCACGAAGCCCAGGCCGAGGACAATTCCGGTCCAGTGCACGCCCATCGGGTTGTCGGCAAAATGACCGGTGTCGCGCCACAAATGGAAATAGGTGTCCGAGTGGAGATTGGTGATGATGCGGGTCTTCAGGCCAGCAACTCCGCCCGCCTGGATGAGACCCAGGATGGGCACCAGCAGCGCGCCGCCCCAGATGAGTACGAACTGCAGAACCTCATTGAAGATCGCCGACCGTAGCCCACCCAGGCCAACGTAGACCGCGACTGCAACCGAGGAGACAAGAATGCTGAAGGTGATGTCCCATCCCAGGACAACTTTCATCACCACGGCCATGGCGAACATGTTCACGCCGCTCATGAGGATCATCTCGACGGCGAAAGAGATGGCGGCGAGACTTCGGCTTGCCCCGCCGAAGCGAAGGTCGAGATAACCCGGCACCGAATGCGTCTTCGAGACATAGTAGAACGGCATCATGACCAGGCCCAGGAAGAGCATGGCGGGAATGGCGCCCACCCAGTACCAGTGCGTGGCCAAGATGCCGTATTGATAGGCGGAGCCGGCCCATCCCATTAGTTCGAGAGATCCCATGTTCGCTGACACGAAGCTCAATCCGGCAATCCATGCCGTCATTTCGCGCCCTGCCATGAAGAACTCTTCGCTGGTGTTCGACCGGCCCTTGAGGTAGAAGCCGATCCAGATCGTCATTGCGAAGTAAACGGCGATCACAATGATGTCGAGCACGCTCAAGTGCGCCAAGGGTGCAGCGCTAAGAGCGAGGAAAGCCGGCAGTGGCGCAAACGGACCGGCGGCGATGGAAGATGGGACCAATTCGAACATGAGTCACCTGAGTTTGGGTGATTTCGTCCGCAATGCTGGTGGACGTTCGCCCCTAAGTAAATGGGTTTACTACATACTTTGTCAAGCAGCAAACTAACCAGGAGTAAAAGCTTTACGGCTGTCCACTGAAAACCTCCGCGAGCCAGCAAGGGGCGGTTGGGAGCGTGGACGATCCAGAAAGCGTTTACCGGACGAAGTGTACCATTTCCCTCCTGCAAATGGGCGATGATCTCGCTCACTTTATAGCGAAGAATCAATCGGGCGCCCCGGCCGGCCGCGGAAACGCCAGGGTTCGGTTTTCTGAACTGGAAAAGAGCCGGGTTCAACCCCGTCGCGGTACACTCCAGCAATTTTTCCGACTGATCGTAGTGACCAGGAAGGCTGGCACGCAAGGCAAGACCGGCTCCTCTGTCGGCGAGACCCTCTGCCAGCGGCAGTCCCCAATCCCTCAACTGCGTGGCGGCGGCTCTGAAGCGACCGTTGTCCGCAAGATCGAGCCGGAAGAAGTTAAGAACTTATTCAGAGATTCAGGGTGGGCTTTGAGTCCTTTCCGCGGACCGGCCGCGACATCACGCCGGAAAGGTTGCCGGCTGAAGCAGTTGTCGAGGTATCAGGTTTGAATAAAGATGTACGCAGAAATCAATGGAGAACCGCAAACCATGCGCGGAATGATGCAATTACCGCTTGAATTCAAGGGTTATCAACGATAACTTGGGGTATGGGATCTCTTCTCTCCCTTCTTAGCCACCTGATCGATTTATCCTATCGCGCTCCGATTGCGTTCAAAGCCATTCCCCGCCAGCCCATTCAAGTTCGAAGGAGTTCAGCTTATGCATTCGTCTCTCGATCCTGCAGCTTGTAGCGCCATCTCCCGCCGCTCGTTTTTCCGCTACGCGGCGGGCGCATCAGCACTCGCCAGCCTGCCGATTCTCACGGAGCCGCGCCTCGCGCTGGCCGCTCGTCCGCATTTTGCCGATCCCAATATTGGCATTCACATCGACGCAAACGAGAACCCCATGGGACCCTCGGAGAACGCACGAAAGGCGATCATAGACATCATCCCCCGAGGCGGCCGCTATCTGTTCCCGATGGAAGATGAACTGTCGGAGATCTTTGCGAAGCAGGAAGGCTTGAGCCCCGAGTCGGTGATTCCGTTTGCAGGATCAAGCGAGCCGCTGCACTTCACGGTGCTGGCATTCACCAGCAAAGACAGGCCCCTGGTGATCGCCGACCCCGGGTATGAAGCGCCCATGTGGGCTGCGCAAGTGAGCGGCGCAAAAGTCGTCAAGGTTCCGCTGGCCGATCCCAAGGGCGCGGCCGCCCACGACATCAAAGCGATGCTCGCTGCAGCATCGAATCCCGGCGTGATCTACATCTGCAACCCCAACAATCCCACAGGAACATGCACGCCTCGGAAAGATATCGAGTACGCGGTCGCGAATGCTCCGAAGGACACAATCCTGCTGATCGACGAGGCTTACATTCACCTGTGTGACGAGCCGCGCTCTCTGGACTTTGTGAAGGAAGGCAGGAACGTGATTGTGTTACGCACCTTCTCAAAGCTGTATGGAATGGCGGGCATTCGCATGGGCTTTGCGGTGGGACGGCCGGACCTGCTTGCCAAGATCGCTCCGCTAGGCGGGCAAAACTCGCTCCCCATCACGGCAGTTGCCGCAGCCAAAGCGAGCCTGCTGGATGCTGATCTTATCCCCACCCGCAAAAAGGCGATTGCCGACATCCGCGCGCAAACGATTGCATGGCTCAAGAGCGAGGGTTACACGACTACTCCTTCAGAGAGTAACTGCTTCATGCTCGATGTAAAGCGGCCGGGCAAGGAAGTGCAGGCAGCGCTTGCGTCCAAGGAGATGTTCGTGGGCCGCATCTGGCCCGCATGGCCGACTTCGCTGCGCATCACCGTGGGCACAAACGACGAGATGATGGCGTTCCGCAAATCATTTACCGAGGTGATGTCGAAATCCACGGCCGGAATGGTACCGGCGCTGCTGCCGGGACGGCTTGCGGAACGGCCATTTACGCATATGTCGTGAAGACGGTTGTCAGGCTAGTTTGCAGTTCCCTGTAACAAAGATCCCCCGCCGCCCGGCGGGGGATCTTTGTTACAGGGCAATTTGATTGAAGCGGTTAGCATCCGCCTCTCCCTAGAAGATGACCTTCAGAGCCAGTTGCGTATTGAAGGGTTCGCCTGCACCTATGCCCGGAGCACCATAGGCATTTCCGATCGTCGTCGTAATCGAACACGAGCTCGAGTCGGTGCAATAGCCACCCCCCGGGGACGCCAGGTTCAGACGATTAAAGACGTTGAACATCTCCACACGGAACTGGGTGTTCACTCGCTCTCCGATCTTTGTATTCTTGAAGACCGAAAAGTCCACATCCGAGAAACCAGGCCCGTGCAAATCGTTTCGGTGGCTGTCACCGTAGGCTCCATTGGCCGATGGCGAATACGCCTTTGGGTTGAGCCAGGAGACGAAGTAGCCGTTCGTACTATCGCCTTGCACCGAGTGGGATACGCCGTAATAAGGATTCACGCCGGGATTCAGGTTGGCCCTTTCGGCATACTCGCCGTTGCCGCTCCCACCAGTGTTGCTGGAGTAGATAGTAAAGGGCTGACCTCCGTGGAAGTTCAGGAGGCTGTTAAATTGCCATCCCTGCGTCAACAGCCTTGGGCCAAAGCCCTTAAAGGGCACTTCATAGGAGATGTAACTTGTGACCGTGTTGCGTACGTCGAAGTCGCTATTGCCGTATTCACATTTGAAGCAAAGGCTGTTCTGCGGGGTGAACAAATAGATTTCACTGATCTCATCCAGAGAGTGTCCCCAGGTATACGCCACTTGCGAAGTCAACCCACGCCAGTTGGACATACGGAGCGAAGCCTGCAGCGAGTTGTAGTTGGAGGTGCCGATCGACTGGACCTGGTTGATCACTCCGTAGTTGGGATACTTGGAAGAATAGGGACGCAGCGAAGTGGCTGGATCGGTCTGATTGATATCGAGAAGCGCCCGCAACCTGCGGCCTTCACTGCCCACGAACCCGATCTGCGCAATCACGCTACTTCCCAGGCTCTTCTCAACGTTAAAGTTGTAGTTGTACATGTAGCCGGGCCGCAAGTTCTGACTTACAGAGAATAAGTTCGCGGTAGAGCAACCAGCTTGCACGACGCTCGGATTGGCGATGCATGGGTTTGAGGTGCTGGCGGCATTCGGAAAAATGGGCGCTCCCTGGGATGCGCCGGATGGAATGAGACTTGCCGCCGCGCCCGTATCGACTACCGGCGTCGATCCCGATGGGTTGTCCTGGACGCCAAAGGCTCCGCCATTGCTGCTGAAGCGGGAATTGAGGAAGTTGACGATATTCGGGCTGTCATATCCCAAGCCAAATCCGCCTCTAATTACCAACTTACTTCCGCCGGAGGGCTGCCAGGTAAACCCGACGCGCGGACCGTATCCGGCATGATACTGCTGATAAAGGTTGGGGATGTCCACACCGGCGGTCGCAATTCCGTTCGGGGCCCCAGGAAGAAAAGTGGTCAGATCTTTCATACCGTCATGGACGGGTCCAATGTATTCGTAGCGCAGTCCGTAATTCAGGTTCAGAGAGGGAGTCACCTGGAACGCGTCCTGCGCAAATAGCGCCCAGCTGTTTACGAACACCTGGCGCTTGGGATTGCCTTGCACAATATTGGTACCGCCGCTGTCAAAGCAACCGGCGAGGAAGTCGGCGAGTTCATAAAAGTGCGGATCGGAGGTAATCGAGGAAGGAAGGGAGACTGATCCAGGCGCCATCGACGTCAGCCCATCGCAAGCTGTGCCCGCGTTTCCCGTCCAAGGCCCCTGAGTTCCGTCGAACAAAAACGTTCCGCGTTGTCCCGACTGGTAAAAGTCGTCCACTTGCGCCTGGCGCAGCTCGCCGCCGAAGCGGTACTCGTGTTTGCCCATTGTCCAGGAGAGGGCTTCATCCAAGTGCCCTGTAATGTCGTTCCGTCCCGAATTGGGCGTTACGCCCACGGTGTCGAATCCACCCGCCGATGCACCCAATCCACTGCTGGAACTCGGCGAAGCGATCTCGATTCGTGGAGCACCAATCAGTGACGCCCCGGTCGCGCCGGTGTTTAAACCGAGAGCGATCGGATCGAAGCCCGTTTGCTGATCTGAAAACGCCTGGTTGAAATAGTTCACGCCTGCGAAAATCTGGTTTGTGATGCGCGACGAAAGGACAGTGTTATAGGTAAGCGAATAGTTCTGCACATGAATAGGTGCTACTTCATAGTAGGGAGTGAGTAGAGAGGCAGTTGGTGCGATCTGGTTGCCTTGCCCCACATACCACTTGAAGGAGACCTTGTTGTTGGAATTGATTACATAGTCCAACTTGGCCAACCCATTGTGACTGAAGCCGTGCTCGTTCGCGGGATTGGTATAGTTATATGAATTCGCAGGTCCCGTGAGCGCCGCTGTGGGCCAGAGTCCAGCGTTGTTCCCGTTGCCATTGAGCAGATTCAAGGCCGTCTGGCTCACTGGAACGTTGTAGGACGAAAGGATGCTCATTGCGCTCGCCTGATAAGCGGCGGAGGGTTCAGTCGAAGGCGCATTCACGCCAATAAGGAATCGTTGTCCCTCATAGGTTGTGAAAAAGAAGAGCCTGTCGCGCCAGATGGGGCCGCCCGCTGAGAACCCAAACTGCTGATTACGCAATTCGGGCTTCGTGCTTGAGAGTTGGGACTGTGCTGCCAGAGCTTCATTGCGGTTGTAGTAATAGAGCGTTCCGTGCAGTTGGTTCGTTCCCGACTTGATCGAAAGGTTGACGGCAGCTCCAGGGCTACGTCCGGTGTCGGCGCCAGCCTGGGTTACCACCGAGACTTGTTCGATCGCGTCGAGCGGGAGGGTGATGCCGGCAATTCCAGAGACACCGCCCTGGTTCACCGCCGGAATATTCCACCAGACATCGTTGTTGTCGGCGCCTTCGATCTGCCAATTCACCATATCCGGACGCGAGCCGTTTACTGACCCGTATCCGCCGCCGGAATAGCCCGCATACCCCGGCGTGACGGCAATCAACTGGGTGAAATCGCGGCCATTCATGGGTGCGTCCTGTACGGTTTCGCTTGGGATATCGGTTGTTTCCACCGTCGAGGTCGTGTCAAGTGCAAGCGCGTCGGCGGAGACTTCCACAGTCTCTCCGGTCGTTGCGATGCTCATCTTGACCGGCAACGTATAGATAGCTCCCGCGGATACGGGAACTCCCTGTATCTTCAGCGCTTTAAAGCCCGTGACGCTGACGTTGATGATATAAGTGCCAACGGGAAGGTCGCGGAAGCTGAACTCGCCGGCGCTCGAACTTATTGTCTTTGAAGAATCACTCGTTCCAGCGCTGACGATATCGACCAGCGCTCCTGGGATTACTGCGCCCGACTCGTCGGTCACGACTCCGTTAATTCCGCCGCGGAACGTTTGCGCGAAACAGGTCAATGGAATAACGAAAAGCATGCCAAATGCCACTAAAAGGAGTGCGAATACACTTCTGGTATATCGATGAGACATTGCGCCTAACCTCCTGAAGTTTGAGTACAGTTTTGCTGTTATGTGCCCGGAAATGAAGTATTAACGGGTGCAAAAATGCCGAAGCAAAATTGACTGCAAGATTATTTTTTCTTGGGATCTTTACAGAACGGCGAGGTGGGTGGGTGAGCTTCCATTCTCAATGCTAGTGAAAAGCAGCATAAAGATGCAATAAGGAAACTCAAATTTTCGCGCTGTCTCGAACCACAGATGGAGATCGCAAATTGACTCCAAGCCGGTCTTCTCAGCCTAGGTCAAAATGACCTTTCCCTGACCCGACTCCAAAGCCCTCTTGCCACGCGAAGCTTACCTTCCATGACAGCATTCCTGGGCCACGAATTCACTTCGCCGCTGTCGGTTTCTCCTCATGGTATTCCATCTCTGTATTGATGGCCCAGATGTTTTCCTTGCTGGCGACGCCGTTGATAATGTTCTCCACCGCAGCCATCGCGGTCAGCATGGAGTGGTCCTGGTTGTTGTATTTATGCATCCCGTTACGGCCCACCAGGAAGAGGTTTTCAAATTGGTCAGTGTAGTTACGTATCACTTCGAATCGGTCGTAACTGCCAGAATAGGCCGGGTAAGTCTTGGGAACGTGGACAACATAGAAGTCTTCGATATCCTCGGGATTGAGAATGCCGATCTTGGCTACTTCGCAGATAGCAAACTTCGCCATCTCCTCATCGGGGAGTGCCCACAATGAGTCAGTTTCGTTGCAGAAATATTCGAGGCCGATCCAGACTTTGTCTTGTCTCGCAACCAGCCACGGACTCCAATTATTGAATATTTGAAGACGGCCGATCATCACATCTGGCTCGTGGATATAGATCCAGTTATCCTTCAGTTGCGTGCCGTCCCTGTCCGCCACGGCGAGTTTCGCAGCGAGCAGGCCCACTGTAATGAAATCGCGGTATATCAGGCCTTCACTGACCTCAGAGACTTCTGCAGGAACCCGTGGAGAGATTGCCCGAATCATGTCGCACACAGGCATCGTCGAAAAGAAATAGTCGCCCGCAAAAGTCACACGCCCCCCGGCGTCGTTGACACCTTCAACTGAAACCACTTTGCCGGTTTCCACATGGATGCGATCGACCTGAAATCCCAAGTGGATTTCTCCTCCACCCTTTCGCACCAAGCTGGCTGCATGTTCCCAAAGCTGGCCGGGGCCCAGTTTGGGATAGAGAAACGTCTCGATCAGTGAAGTCTCTGTCTGCTTTTGAGCTATATCGCCATGCTTCTTAAGGCCCAAGGTCTCCTTCAGGAAATGCGTCGCTACGCCTTTGAGTGACAGCCCTTTGATACGCTGGGCGCCCCACTCGGCGTTGATCTCCCTGCAGGGGATACCCCATACCTTTTCTGTATACGACTTGAAGAAGGTGAGGTACAGGTGCCTGCCAAACCGGTTGATGAAGAAATCTTCAAGCGAACGCTCTTCGCGCTGAGGTAGCAGCGCGGAGAGCATGTAACTTAAGCCATAGCGAGCCGTGCGGACCAGACCCATATTCCTGAGCGTTGCCGCGGTAAGGCTGATGGGATAGTCGAAAAAGCGACGCAAGAAATAGATGCGGCTCTTGCGCTGCCGCACCAGCATCACCAGGTCTTCAGTTCGAGAATCGCAAATTGCTTCAGACGAAGGAAGTTTGCTTTGCTGGCCGCGGTAACGCATGGCACCGTCCTCGCTTGTGTGCGCCTCGATGGGAAACAGGTCTAGCCACCAGCGCATCACGCGGTCCGATTTAGAAAAGAACCGATGGCCTCCGATATCCATTCGGTTGCCCTTGTATTGGATCGTCCGCGAGATCCCGCCGATCTCCTGGCTGGCCTCGATCAAGATCGGCTTGATCTCCGAGTGCCGTTGAAGCTCAAGCGCGGCCGTCAGTCCGGCCGGGCCGGCGCCGATGATAATTGCTGTTCCCCGCTTCATGTGCTTTGTTTAACCTTTTTGCGCCTGCGTTTGACTCTATCGCGCGACACGGAAAACGTTGGGCCAAGGCAGGACACTGATGCAGTGTGGGAGGCAACGTTCCATTTAAAGAATAGCGAGTTCTAGCGGTATGGTCGGCGGCTCGGAGGATTTGGCAAACTAGCTTCGTCGATCTGGCTAGCACTCGTCTGCATCAGCCGCTCTTGTGATCCACCTCACACTAAGGGGTGCGCAGTAGCACAGATGACGCCGCCAAATGATGCAACGCTGTCGTGTTGCGAGGTAAATGTTATGCCTGAGCCGGGCACGAATCGCTGGACACATCCGAAAGTGATTCTCGTGGCCACGGATCTGACCGACCTTGACAGGCTTATGCCGTTTGCAATCGAGCAGGCAGCGGACACGGGAGCGCGGCTGATCCTTCTGCACGTGATTGCGATGAGCAAGGCGATGGCAGCGGACGCGGTTGGCATGCCATACTACGACCCAAGTGGCGCGGTAGAGTTTGCCGAGAAGACTCTGAGAACTTGGTGCGATTTGGTGTCCAACCGGTCGATTAGCTGCAACTTGGTAGTTCGAGAAGGGAATGCCGCGCAACAGGTGTGTTCGGCTGTGCGCCAGTTTCAGGCGGATCGTTTACTTCTAGGAACCCGGAGCCGGGGCAGGATGAGCAAGCTGCTCCTTGGTTCCGTGGCAGAGCAAGTGCTGCGTTCGGTCAACCTCCCGGTCATGACCGTGGGACCCGAGGCTCATCTCCCGGCGGATAGCGGCAACCTGGAACGGGTTGTGCTGCACGCCACAACGTTACGAGAGGCCTCCCGCCCGAGCGCAGCGCTTGCTTGTCAAATCGCCGCCACTTTGAACACAAAACTTGTGCTTCTGCATGTGCTGCCGCCAATGGACGAAATGCAGTTGAAGGGATTGCCGACCGGGCTTGACTCGGCTGCAATGAAGGAACTGAAGGCACTTGCCGAGGAGACACGATGCGGTTGTTCGGCGCCGATCGAGCCGCTGGTCGTGCATGGAAATCCTTCCATCGAGATTCTGGCAGAGGCGGCAAATCGAAACGCGAGCTTTATCGTCCTCGGCGCAACCCAGCGGACCGTGTTCGAAAACCTGACTCGGGACCGAACGATCTACAAGGTGCTGACCCATGCACGCTGCCCGGTATTGACGCTGCGCGAGCCAAAAGTCAAACAGGACGAGGACTTAATGGCCCGGATGGCTCAGCACATTTAGACAGATTCCGAAAAACTGAATGGAACCGCCCCAGGGGGAATTCAGATCGATCAACATGGGGAGATGGCGGTTAAGCAGTGAGGCGTTCGAGTTGATCAGGCTTGACGATGGTCAGGCTGGCGCCCTTGATGGAAATCCATTGATCGCGGCGGAACTGATTGAGGAGACGCGTGACCGTTTCCCGCGACGTGCCGGCCATATTGGCGATTTCTTCATGGGTAAGCGCCATGGTGAAGCGGATTTCGGGTTTGTCATTGGAAGCGGAACGACCCCAGTCGAGCAGCAGGCGAGCCAGCCTTCCCGCAGCCGAGCCGGAAAGGGCCAGGCGCTTGGCATCGTGAAACACGGTGAGATATTCACCGGAGAGAGATTGCGCCGCGTGCATGCTGGCAATGCCGTGCCGGCCCAGGAAGTCGACGAACTCCTGTTTGCGCACGGTTTTGACCTGGCAAGGCTCGATGGCTTCGGCGGTGACTTCGTGGGGAACGTTGGCGAGCACCGCGCTCAAACCCATCACGTCACCGGGCCCAGCAATCTTCAAGATCATGGTTTTGCCGTCGCGGGAGGTAGAAGAGATTTTTACCTGGCCATAGCAGATGACAAAAACATTGCGCGCCGGATCGCCCTCATTAAAGAGCTTGGCTCCTCGCGCATGGCTCATCATGATTCCAATTCCGTCGTAATCCTGGAGCGCCTCAGGGGTGAGATTGCAGAACATGCGCAGATGGCGATGCTCGCAATTCAAGCAATCTTCCGGCGGGTGATGAGCATGAAACGAGGCCATGGGTATCCGCTTAACTATTTGAAGTATAGCGCAGATTTTCAGGGCCTATGGGAGGGATTTTAGCTCCGTCAAAAAGGAAACCAGGCGCTTTTGTTCGCGTGGGTCATGAAATGACGGAATTTGATTCAGCGCGGCAAGGTGAACCTTGGCCGGATTCCATCATCTTGCGGCCGGAGACGGCCGCCCGCGACGCCTGGTCCTCATCCCATTGGACAAAGTACAGGAATGATAGGCACGTGAGACTTCGCGAGCCAGTTCTTCAAGGAGACGCATGCGAAGCGGCGGAAAACTTTGGAACGCCAGATTCAGAGATTCGACCGGAAGGGCAAGGTATGATCCGGCAGTCTGGGCCACCAGGGTGTAAGTGTGGCGCAGATCTCCCAATGCGGCCGCCAACTCCACGAGATCGCCGGGACGTACTGAACCGAGATTAAGCCTTGTTTCGAGGCGTTCCGCTCGACGCAGAAGTTGCCCGGAAACAATGAGATAAAGGGCTATGCACGGAGCGCCCTGACGAAAGATTGTTTCCCCTGCACCGAATTCAATGGAGTGTGCCGAGGCCGTGAGGAGGCCACCGGTGGCTGGCGGACATGCTAACAGCTCTGCAAGCGGATGCGCCGCTATGGCGTCCATTCGCCTGGATCGTGCCTCTGATTGCATGGTTCCTCTCCCTTTGCCTCGACTGCGATTCGGGTCCAGCGGTGTCTTGCCTGAGCAATCCACCTGCCGGCCGTCACGCAGTGAGTGCCTTTGGTACTGCGGGCGTGCAATGAAAATCGGGCCCCATGAGTTGCAAACCGCCCAAGTGCAACCAATGCCGAAAATGAGATGAAATGCACATCGCAGACGGAATTCTTACCTTCCGTCCTCGAGATGAAAATGACACTTTGAGCCCCGCAAGCCTTCTGTTAACCAATTTCCATCGGGATACGCGCATCCCGCTCACGATCTGTTGCTACCGGCACGGCGGGAACACAGAGAACCGGCACACGCGAACTTGCCAGGAGAGCAAATGCGGTACCGTGCGGACCCGGCGAATCGCTTCGCCGCTTGACCCCAATCACCAGAATGCAGGGATTGTACTGGGCGATAGCACGCGGAATCGCATCGGCAGGATGGCCGTCCTTGACGATGCAGCGAACCGGAAACGCTCCCCCTTGCCTTACGCCAAACTGCTCCAGAGTGGTAGCGCAGGGGTTCAGAAACGCCGAAGCCTCAGCCGCCGTACGTGCGTGCACCACCAGCAGCGTGCGCTGAAAGGTCTGAGCCAGCGAATAGGCGGCATCGATTGCCGCTCCAGTCGAGTCATTGCGATCCAAGGCCAGCAACACCGGGCCGCCCGGAACAGGTCGAAATTCGCCGGCGTTCCAATCCGCGGACACCGCCAACACGGGACACGGCGCAGTTCGAACCAATTGCTCCGCGATTGCGCCTACGGCAATAGCCCCGGCGCCTTGCCTTCCCCTGGTCCCGACAACAATGAGGCTCGCCTCATATTGCCGTGCCACGTCCACGAGCATCTTGACAACAGCGCCCTGGCGAACCTCTGTGTGGCTGTGGATACCTTCGCGGATCATGTCTGCCACCATCTGATCTAACGCAATGCGGGCCTGCTCGGAGAGTCCGCGAAGGATACGGCCGGGAACCTCGTCCACAGCAGCGTATTCAAGTGGATCAAGCCCATGGGCCAGCACGATACGAGCCCCATAAGCTGTCGCCAGCTTGCGCGCATACTCCAGAGCCGCTTCTGAAGTGCCTTCCAGATCAGTGGCCACAACGATCGTCTTCAAACCAGTGGCAAAGCTCATCCATGCCTCCCGGCGCCGTGGAGCACCTCTGGGTCAGCGCCCGCCCTTCATGCCCATTGTTTTCAGAGTCTGCGCTTTGCAAAGAAGGGCAGGCAGTGACACCATTCACGAGCCGGTGTGATCCTTATCACAATGGTTCGTTGAGGCTGCTTCAGGTCCAGCGCAATCACCCGCGGATATCTCAGCTTAGCTGTACATTCCAATGGCAAATGCGTTAGCCTTTTGCGCGTCATGAAAAACCCGATGAAGGTCTCTGCTCAAACGATTTTGCGATTCGCCATTGCCAGCGCGAGTGTGCTGCTGCTGAGCGGCGTTCTGATTGCCTCCGCGCCGGCTTTGGCGCAAGCGCCCGTGGATGATTCAGCGGCGATCGAAGCCAAGGCTCATGCGATGCTGGCCAAACTCACGCTGGAGCAGAAAATTGAACTGCTGGGCGGCGTGGACAGCATGTTTACCCAGGCAGTGCCTGCGATCGGTCTGCCGCGCTTCAAGATGTCAGACGCCTCGGTGGGCGTGCGCACCTGGGGACCCACCACCGCCTACGCTGGTGGCGCCGCCCTGGCCGCCACCTGGGATACGAGCTTTGCACGCAGACTGGGGGAAGGTCTCGGCAAGGATGCCCGCGCCCGCAGCGTCAATTTCCTGCTCGGTCCCGGGGTGAACATCGCCCGCTCACCAGTGGCGGGGCGTAACTTTGAATACCTGTCTGAAGACCCGTTCCTGAACGCGACCTTGGTGGTTCCCTTCATTGAGGGTGTCCAGTCGCAGGGGGTGGTGGCCACGGTAAAGCACTACGCCGCCAACAACCAGGAGTACAGCCGCCATAACACCAGCTCGGATGTAGACGAGCGCACCTTGCGCGAGATCTACCTTCCCGCGTTTGAAGCCGCGGTAACCAAGGGGCACGTGGATGCGGTCATGAACTCGTATAACCTGCTCAACAACGTGCACGCGACACAGAACGACTTTCTGAACCTGAAGGTGCTCAAGGGCGAATGGGGCTTCAAGGGCGTTTTGATGTCGGACTGGGACGCAACTTATGACGGGGTGGCCGCGGCCAACTACGGCCTGGACCTGGAGATGCCGAATGCGCGCTTCATGAGCGCCAAGACTCTGATTCCGGCCGTGAAGGCGGGAATGGTGAAGGAGTCCGCGATCGACGACAAGGTGCTGCGGCTGCTGCGTACCGAACTCCGCTACGGCTTCACGGAGCGTCCCCAGTTTGACCCTTCCAACTCGACCTACTCCGTTGCAGGTCGCGCCATTGCGCTTGAGGGCTCGCGGGAGAGCCTGACTCTTCTCAAGAATGAGTCCAACCTGCTCCCGCTCGATGCCGCAAAGGTCAAGACGATCGCCGTCATCGGCCCCGATGCGTGGCCGGCTGTTCCTGGCGGCGGAGGCTCCTCTGAAGCTACGGCCTTTGCGCCGGTCAGCATCGTGACCGGCATCGCCAACCTGGTTGGCCCCAACGTCCATGTGCTTTACACCCGCGGGCTGCCGGAAATGAACGAGATCTTCTGGCGGACGCAATGGGAGGGGGACGTGAAGGCGTCCACGTATCCCAGCAAGGATTTCAGCGGATCACCCGAAGCAGCCTCTCAGCGGAACATTGCGAGCTACAAGGCGGAGTGGTGGGGGCCCGCGGACAAGACTCCCCGAAGCATCCGCTATACCGGCTCATTTAAGGCGCCCAAGCACGGCAAATACATGATTCTTGCGGCCGCCTCGGGTAGCGACCACTACAAGATCAGCGTGGACGGCAAACAGATTCTGGACCAGGTGCAGGTCGAGGGACAGGCTCCGGAATCCGCTTCTGTCGATCTGACCGCGGGGCAAACAATCGCGGTTGTGGCGGATTACCTGCCGGGCTTTGCCGGAAACCGGTTTGGCCTCGGTATCGCAAATGAAGCGGACTTGATTTCAGACGACGTGAAGAGATTCGCGACTGCCGCCGATGTCGCCGTAGTCGCTGTCGGCTACAGCCCCTCCACTGAGAGTGAAGGGTTTGACCGCACCTTCTCATTGCCCTGGGGACAGGACGCTCTGATCGAAACGGTTTCAGAAGCGAATCCGCATACGATTGTTACGCTCACTGCCGGCGGCGCGGTTGAGACCCGGCGCTGGCTGGACAAGGTGCCCGTGCTGCTCCACACCTACTACCCGGGACAGGAGGGTGGAACCGCGATTGCCGAAGTGCTGTTTGGCAAACACAACCCCGAAGGCAAGCTGCCGGAGAGCTTTGATCGCGCATGGGAGGACAATCCGTCATACCCGTACTATTACGCCATCAAGGGGGCCGACACCAACCTCCATGTGCCGGAAAGCGATCGGCCCGCTGAGGATATTGCCATTGGCCACGTCAAGTACGACGACGGCCTGATGGTTGGCTACCGCTACTGGACCACGACCGGCAAGCATCCGCTCTTCCCGTTTGGCTTTGGGCTGAGCTATACGACCTTCAACTTTTCGAAGCTCGAAGTTCCGGCCACGGCCGCTTCAGGCTCGACGGTTCCGGTGAGCTTTGACGTGACGAACACGGGCAAAATGGAGGGGGCGGAAGTGGCTGAGTTGTATGTCTCAGACCCCTCGGCGAAGGCGAAGAGGCCGGAGCGCGAATTGAAGGGCTTTGAGAAGGTACGCCTCGCTCCCGGCGAAACGAAGCACTTGACGCTCAACCTGAACGCTCGCGCCTTCAGTTACTGGGATGAGACTGCGCATAAATGGACGATCGATCCCGGCAAGTTTGTGATCCATGTCGGCGACTCCAGCGAGAGCACTCCATTGACGGCGGACCTTACGCTGAACTAACGCTTCTTTACTCATGTTTCTTCGGCCTGCCGCCCGGTTGCGGCGGGCCGTTTTATTTTTGATGCCGCATGAGCAAGTTGCAGGCGACTCCAGCGGTATTTCCAGTCCCGGATTACCTACGACCGCTTACCGGCATCTATTGGGATACTGTTTCCGTGAGTTGAGCCATTGAGAGTACACTTCATGCTGTCAATTGCATCTGCACGAGGGCGCAGGGGAAAGGAGCAATCATGGCACTTCGCTTTACAAAAGCTGTGCTTACCTCTCTGGCATTAATCTGCATCCTTCCGGCCATGCTGGAAGACACGTCGATGGCGCAGAGCATCGATGCCGCTGGAACAGCGAACACTACCACGCTGCACCACATCAAAACAGTATTTGTGATCGTGATGGAGAATCACAACTGGACCGGCAACGGAAGCCTTAACATCAAAGGCAATCCCGCGGCTCCCTATATTAACTACACGTTGATCCCCATGGCATCGCATGCGGAGAATTACAAAAACCCTCCCGGTATTCATCCCAGCCTGCCGAATTACCTGTGGCTTGAGGCGGGAACGAACTTTGGGGTGACGAATGACGGACCGCCCGCACAGGATCACCAGGGAACGCATATACACCTGGTGAAGTTGCTGGAGAACGCGGGCATCTCGTGGAGGGCGTACGACGAAGATATTAGCGGCACTGTTTGCCCGCTGACCGATAGCGGCCCGAAGGATGCGAATGGAAGCCCGCTCTACGCCGTGCGGCACAACCCTTTTGTCTACTTTGACGATGAGACAAATAATCGGGACGCGAAGTGGGCACCGTGCATCGCGCACATTCGGCCGTTCACGCAATTGGCGAATGACCTGGCAGCCAATACGGTGGCGCGTTACAACTTCATCACTCCGAATGTATGCGATGACATGCACGATAGTTGCGGCGGCGATCCGATCGCACACGGAGATGCGTGGCTGAAGAAGAATGTGCCGGCGATTCTGAACTCAACGGCGTACCGAAGCGGTGGAGCGCTTTTCATCGTCTGGGACGAGGGAGCGAAGGGAGACGGGCCGATTCCGATGATCGTGCTTTCGCCGTTTGCGAAGGGAAATCACTACTCCAATGGCATTTACTACACGCACTGTTCAACATTGCGCACATTGCAGGAGATCTTTGGAGTGTATCCGTTGATGAGATATGCCACGGCCCTGCCGGATCTCAGGGACCTATTCACTGTATTTCCATAGCCCTTGACAATTCTCCGCTCGGTTTAGTTCTTTCAGGGCTTTCCGTTGGCGTCGGCTGGCACATGCGTCGTGATTCCCTTCAGGAAAAACTCCTTCATGACGTTATTGCCCGCGTTGGCTACGGTTTCGATAAGCCCGGTAGAAATCACCAGGGACAATCCGCGGCTGCTGGAGGGGTAGTAGAGATTGGAAATTGCGCCTGCGGCGAAATTGCCCAGGATGTGGGAATAGTTTGGCTTCCAGTGCCCATTGTCGTCTTTGGTGATAACGGCGGCAGCGATGGCGTACAGCCCCCTCGTCCGAGTGCTTCCTCTTCCCATGTAGAAATACCGGGGATCCTGATGGAACAGCGATGCAAACACAGCGCCGCTCAATACTCTGCCCGAGAAGCTATTGGCGTAAGCAGCGCCATAGCGCTTGGCATAACCCTCGACGCCCCCTCCGTAGCCGGGGAAGATGTTTTTATACTGCTCGGCGCCTGCAATGCCCGCAACTCCGAGAAAAGCGACCGGATCGATTTCAGATCGAATAGCCAACTTGAACTTCTGCCTGGTTCCGAGCGGCGGCGCGTTCCAATCGAAGGTGGTGTAGAAGTTTGGAAACACCCCCCAGACACGTTGCTCGACAGCGATGTGGACCTGTTCTTCAGCCAGTTCTTCCTTGTCTCCATATACTGTCACGTCTGTGGAAGCGGCGGCGATAGGCAGTACAACGGCAGTGGCAATGTACATTTCTCCGGCGTGAAGGGAGATTTCGGGCGAGACATAGGTTCCCATGCCTTTGCCGGTAACCCGTAGCTTGAAACTCCCGGAAGAGAGTCCGGGAAAGTTGAATTGTCCATTGGGCCCGGATTGCGCAACGCGTTCGATTGAACCTGTGCGGCTGGTCAGCACCACATGCGCGTCCTGGATGATGTCTCCGTTGGTATCGAGAACGGTGCCGGAAATAACTGCTGTTTCCGTCGGCGCGGCGGATTCCGAATCAGAGTTTGACATCGGTACAGCAACACTCGGAGCGTTGGGCAAGCCAACAGGCACTGCCAGCAAGCCTGGCGCCTGCTGTGCGTGCGAACTCATGGCAAGCCCACCGAAGAGGACAGACATAAACAAACTGGAAAGAAACGTAAACTTCAGCAGGTTCGCAACTTGATCTGCACCAATATGGCATGCGCGAGGGGGGCATGGGAGTGACTGAATCATGCGCAAAGCCTTCAGCGGAACGAACATTCAACCTCAATTCGAACCCCGGATTCGGGGTCCCGTAACTCATGGACGCATGCAGCCAATCATCGTTTGAGCGGATTGCATGACGTTTTCGTAATCTGGAGAACGAGGTCAAGTTCCCGGGTCCTCTTCACCCGGTTAGATGCGACAACGAGGAGACAAAGCATAAGCTCCGCTTTTTGAGAATCTTGAAATTGGGTGTTGCCGGGTTATATTCGAGGATCTCGCGGAGGCAGCCGCGGTCGGACAGCGCGATTCCAGGTGATCGCCCGTCAGCCAGCGCCGAAAACGGCTTGGGCGAGTATAAAGCTCCGTGAAAGACAAAATGGCCCACATGCGCAAGGCTACATGGTTGGCTTGCGCCGCACTTCCCTTTCGGTTCGCTATCGCAGAGTCTTGAGCGCCGGGTAGAGCTTGCGCCACTTTGCATATCCAGATTTGTAGGCGGCAAGGTCCGCCGGATCGGGTTCGATGCGTTGAGCTACTTCTATGGCTTGTCCGCAGGCTTCGTCGAGGTTGTCCCAATGTCCTGCGCCCACCCCGGCCAGGAGAGCTGAACCGAACGCGCCGCCCTCTTCGGCGGTGAGAATTTCCACGGCGTGCCCATAGATGCCGGCCTGAATGCGGCGCCACAACGGTCCGCGCGCGCCGCCGCCGCCCAGGCGGATGCCGCTGACCGGAATGCCCAGTTCTGCGAAGAGTGTGAAGGTATCCTGCAGCGAATACGCAACGCCCTCAAGCACAGCGCGGACAAAATGCGCAGCCGTGTGGACGGTGCTGATGCCGGCGAATGCCGCCCGAACCTCGGGGTCCAAATGCGGCGTGCGCTCCCCGAGAAGATAAGGCGCCCATTCGAGGCCCTGGCTGCCGGCCGGTACGTTGGCGGCAGCGGAGGTGAGGGAGTCATAACTTTGGCCGGTAAAGAAGGTTTCCTTGAGCCAACTGAAGCTGAGGCCCGCGGACTGGGTTACGCCCATGACATGCCACACGCCCGGAACAGCGTGGCAGAAAGTGTGCAGGCGGCCCTTGGGGTCCTTGGTGGGGCTGGCGGTGGCGGCAAAAACCACTCCGGAGGTGCCGATCGTCGCTGAAACAGAACCAGGCTGAAGGATTCCCATTCCCACCGCGCCCGCGCCCGGGTCGCCGGCGCCGGCGACAACCCGTGGCCCCGCGGCCCCGCCAGTCCG
>VFSW01005347.1_pt1 | contig 19000 bp, 17 predicted proteins | sample 5358111 | NCBI WGS metagenome assembly VFSW01 (sample SAMN11554181, study PRJNA540505) | mine drainage metagenome | isolation source: sediment from site ElyBrook_90M | place: USA: Ely Copper Mine, Vershire, VT | collected 2017 | reverse complement strand
CCTGGAAGGCGATGCTCTCCAGAGCCGCCCGCGCAATGTGCCCCGGCGTGGTGCCGCGCCTCAGGCCAATCAGCATTCCGGTGGCCTGCGGGTCCCAGTGCGGTGCGCCCAGACCCACAAACGCCGGCACAAAGACCACTCCCCCCGAGTCCGGCACGCTGACCGCCAGCGCCTCCACCTCGGCCGAGGAGCCGATCAGTTTGAGGTTGTCGCGCAGCCACTGCACCACCGCGCCGCCGATGAAGATGCTGCCTTCGAGCGCGTACTCCAGCCGCCGCCCGGCGCTTGCCGCCAGCGTAGTAATCAGGCGATGCCGTGAGCGCACGAAGCCGGTCCCGTTGCCGCCGATCCCGGTGCCGATGTTCTGCAGCAGGAAGCAGCCCGTGCCGTACGTGTTCTTGGCCTCGCCCGCGCGCCAGCATAACTGCCCAAAGAGCGCCGCCTGCTGGTCGCCGGCAATGCCCGCAATCTCCACGCCGCCCAGTCCCAGCGTCGTGTTCACCGTGCCCACGCGCTGGCTGGACCAGACCACTTCTGGCAACATGCTCTGAGGAACGCCAAAGATGCGCAGCAGCTCCGGGTCCCACTCGCCCTTCAGAATATTGAAGAGCAGGGTCCGCGAGGCGTTGGTCACGTCTGTCACGTGACGTTCACCGCTGGTCAGGCGCCAGATCAGCCAACTGTCCACCGTGCCGAAGGCCAGCTCGCCGCGTTCCGCTCTGGCCCGCGCGCCCGGCACATTGTCCAGAATCCAGGCGATCTTGGTGGCCGAGAAATACGGGTCCAGCAGCAGGCCGGTGCGGCTCGAAACCGTCTCCTCCACACCGCTTTCAACCAATGCCGCGCACTGCTGAGCGGTCCGCCGGTCCTGCCAGACAATGGCCGGATAAACCGCCTTGCCGGTCGCCCGCTCCCATACAATGACGGTTTCGCGCTGGTTGGTGATGCCGATCGCAGCCACGTCTTTGGGCAGCGCGCCGGCTCGCCCCAGCGCCTCCACCGCGCAACTCAACTGGCTGGTCAGAATCTCAGTCGGATCATGCTCCACCCATCCCGAGCGCGGGTAGAACTGCGCAAACTCGTGCTGCGCAACGGCGGCAATCGCGCCCGCCTGGTCAAAGAGGATCGCGCGGGAACTGGTCGTTCCCTGGTCCAGCGCAAGGATGTACGCCATTTTGTCGAATCCGCCTTCGCAGCCAGTCAAACACGCCCGCCCGCACTGCGGCAAGAAGGAAGCAGCGTACTCGATGCACTCCAGCGTCTGTTCACGCCGCGTCTGAAGGATGGGCGCGTCGTTGCGCTGATTTTCTGCGTTTTGCAGGAGCAGGGAACGCCGCAGCCGGAGCACTCAGGCGAAGCTGAGAGGCTTGGTGTCCCCTTGATCGTGAACGGCTGGCGTGGCGACGCGAGGCCGCAACGCCAGCAGGGCAAAGCCGGTTGGAATCAGCAGCAGATAGCATACGGCGGAGAGTAGTATGGTCACGTTGATGCCAAACGCGATGCTTACGATCACGCCCAGCACCGACGCCAGAACCCCGGTCGCGCCGTTGATGCCCCAGAACCAGGGTGTAGGCCTCGTGTCGATCTCCGCGGCCAGCCGCAATCCCGTGGGGAAGGCGAAGCCAAAGAGAAATCCCAGCGGCAAGATCGCCGCCAGCGAGATGCCGATGCGCACCAAGCGATCGCGATCCGTGGTGGCCTGGAAGAGCGACGGCAGGACCAGTTCCATGATGATCAGGTAGGCCACGACGCTGCCGCCCCAGGCCAGCAGCTTGGCGCGCGTGTTCAGTTTGAGCCGGTCCGATGCCAGGCTGCCCAGGCCGGAGGACAGGATCAGGCTGAACAGGCACACTCCGAGAGACAGGATGGGATGGCCCAGATACACGCTGAAATACTGCAGCAGTGCGATCTCCGCCAGCATGAAGCCCATGCCGATCAACGCAAAATAGATGCTTCCGGCAAGAGTCAGAGCGTGGTCACTCTCTCGCGTCACGCTGCGCAGAGGCACCAGGATGGTTGCGATCACCGCGATGATCGACAGAAACAGAATCAGCATCAGAACGGCAGTCGCCATCAGATTGCCCCACCACACTCCGCCGTCAAGATCGTGGCTCTCGCGCCTAGCAACCTTGATGAGGGTCGGGATATCGAAGATGCGCAGTTGATTGAAGAAAAACGGTCTTTCGTCGGTCGGCACGGTCAGATCGAGATACGTGGAACCGAGCACGCGGTTCAGGGACGCGAGGTCGCGGCTGGCGACGATCCGGTTCAGCAACGGAGTTTGCGACGACGCATCCGGAGAGAGCAGTTCGGAAAAGCCGTAATCGCGCACCGTCTGATGCAGGATGCGCAACTGATCCGGGGTAAAGGGCGACTTGCAGAGCACCAGCGTTGCCAGGCGCCCAGTCACGGAGACAAACAGATGCGAACGCGGATCCTTCACGCCGGCATCCAGCAATGCGGCCGTTGCCAGGCCGATCATTCGCCCTGTCTCGTCCACCTCGCCGGGGCCGTACCAGCGGCTCACCGTAAAATAGCCGTCCGGATTGAGCGTCTTCAGGAAGGCGCGCCAGCCTTGAAGTGTGTAGAGGCCATTCTCGCTCAAACTGAATGCGCCCGCGCCGGTCGCCGCAAAGGTGTCGATCACGGTCATCTGCACCAGGTCGAATTTTTCATCGGTGGAGGCAAACCAACTGCGCGCGTCGTCCACATGCAGCTCGAGATGGGGAATCGCCGTCAGATTGGAGAAATTCTTGTAGCGAGGATTTTGTGTGTGCAAGTCAACGATGATCGGATTCAGTTCCACGCCGGTGATGTCGGTGACTCCGAACAGATGGGCCGCCAGAATGTCCGGACCGCCGCCCACACCGATCACCGCGGACTTGTGAATGCCGGGAAGATGGTAGGCCAGATTGGCCTGATCGTACTGGAGAAACGAATTGGAGTTGGGCGTGCCGTCATAATGGAACATCTCGGTGGTGTTCTTTATGCCGTCCACGCCGATCACAACCTCGGGAACCCGCGTGTCCGCAGGTAACTTCGGAGAGGAGCCCCATAACTCGGGAAACATGATGCGCGGGCGCGTCACTCGAATGAGGGAATAGGTGTTCCACTTCTCGAATTTGTGGTACTTGCCCCCTAAATCGACGGAATTCTTGACCAGAATGGGATCGAAACCAGCCGGAGAAAAAGTGTTGAGCAGCGCCAGCGCCAACAGTGCGGCGACAGTCGTGCCCGGCCTCCGCCACCATACTTGCGGCGTTTGGCGAGCCGGACCGCCGCCGGCCGAACTGGCGGCGAAGGCCATTGCGGACAGGCCGGCAATCGCGCCTGTCACGATCACCGCGCCAGGACCGCCCAGAAGGTTAAGAAAGACAATCGCTCCAATGCATCCCAAAGCCGCGCCGAGAAGGTCCACGCCATAGACCTGTCCGATGGGGAAAGGGCTGCGCGTCAGCGCCAGGCACAGCGCAACTCCAGCAAATACATATGGCATGGCCATGAGGGCCAGCAGCATGCCCCACGAAACAACCGTAATGAGCGAAAGCGCCGGCGAAGTGACCAGGCAAAACTGCAGCACCATGGATGCCGGCATGGCCAGCGCCGTGAGCAGCGCGAATTTTGACAGTGTCGCCGGCAGTTGTTCGGGCAGAAAGCGATCCTGCCGCAGATAGACCCAAACGGCGCCAACGGTCATGCCCAGCATGGCGACGCTGATGGCAAGAAATGCCAGATAGTACCAGGAGATCACCGACATGATCCGAGTTTGCAGGGTTTGAAAGAGCAGCACGGAGAAGGCGATCAGAGCGACGCCGATGAGGAACGGAATCCTGCGCAAGCCTCGGGTAGATTCCATAGGACACGGGCTTCCTGAGAGTTCGGATGTGCCCGAAATGTAGCAGTCCTACGGCGCTGTGTCAACAGAATTACGGCTTTACGCCATATTGGAGAAAGCGCATTTGCGGACTGCGGCTATTTGTTTTCGTTGCTGATGAGGCGGAAGGTGATGGTGCCCCAGAAGAGGCGGGCGCGCATCTGGACAGGCAGGTGGCGTGCGTCGTCGCTGTACCATATCCAGATATTGCCGCGATTCTTGACCACGCCTGCGTCGGCGGTGGGCTGCACGCGCAGGGTATTGAAGGCGCCGAGCGGGGTTTTGATCACCTCGCGGCCCTCGACCTTCATGGTCACCGGCACGGTGCGCAGGGCATCGACTACCGGAACGACGAAGCTGTGGCCCAGCTCAATGGGCTGGGAGGCGGCGTAGAAGATGCCCGTGAGCAGGTCGGTCATGCAGCCGGACACGGGCGATTCGATGTGCTTGGAAGAGCCGGCAACCAAATTCTTTTCGTTCAAAATGGATCGGTGCTGGCTATAGTCCACGTGCAGCGTGGAGCTGACCTGGCGGCGGCCCTCGACGGTCTGCTTGTTGAAGTCGTCCGTGCAGCCGGTGGAGCGGTCAAAGCTGGACTGGAAGCGGTCGCTGACGTGAAACAGCAGGTTGATGGCGCCGCTGGTGTCGGCGCTGGCGGTGATGTTTTCGCGGTTGCCGTCGGCCCGGAAGCGGACCACGGCGGTTCCGGCGGGAAAGACGCGCCAGTCGACCGAATAGGTGAGGGTCTGCTTTTGCGGAAAGCTGAATCCGGCGCGGGGCGGCGGCAGCACCGGCGCCTGCTGGGCAGGAAGCGGAGCGACCACGGCGGCCAGGGCGAGAGCGCCAAATAGGAATGCTATCGTTGTGCGCGTCTTCACTGGCGGGGCTTGCTCCTTGAAAACCTGAATGCTGCGCGAAAAACTTGAATTGCTGCGCGAAAAACAACTTGAACAACAAAAAATGGACTGCTGTGCGGTGAAAACCGCCTACAGCGGCAGATGCACGTGTGCGGCGAACAGACGCCGCAAAAGGAGCAGGCTGAGATAGAGCAGCAGAACCCCCACTCCTGCATTGTACTCGCGGTGCTGGAGGTAAAGCGAAAAGGAGAAGACGCCGGGGGCGCTGTGCGTTCCCTGGATTCGGGCTGGGGTCAAACGCGGAATCAGCCGGGGCACACTCCGGCAATAGTCGTCGAAACCGGGGAAGGTGTCGCGCAGAAAGCGCTCTTCCGAGGCGATGACCGGCACGTAAATCACGGTAAAGCCCACCGCCAGCACCAGCGCCACCGGCCAACTGAGCAGTGCCACGGCAAAGCCGGCGGCCATCAGCATGGAGCCCAGGTAGAGCGGGTTGCGGGTGTGGGCGTAGGGGCCGGTCCGGGTCAGCTCGCGGTTCTTTTTCACATAGCCGGAGGCGTAGCCGCGCAACCACAGGCCGGGCACGACCAGCGCCAGGCTCCAGGCCACGGCTGCCGGCTGCGGGGCGCGGCGAGCCAGTTCGAAGAGGTAAAGCGCCGCGGTAAGAAAGCCCAGGGGTACGCGGATGCGGCGGGCGATGCGCTGCCAGCGGGCGATCCAATCTTGCGGCGGGCTGGGTTGCGACGGTCAGGATTGAGGGTGCGCGGGCGGGGTCATCTGCTGCTTTCGGGGCTGGCTTCAGGATAAAGCAAGGCGTCGGCGGCGCGCAGCACGTCGTCCGGCTGGATGGTGAGCAGGCCCATTTCGGGAGCCTCGTGGCGGGTGTGGTCGCGGCGGCTCTGGGGGCTGCGCAGCACTTTGAATGGTGCGCCGAAGGGCCCGTTGCGGCTGGGGTCGGTGGGGCCGTAGATGCCCACCACTGGCCGGCCCAGCGCGCAGGCCAGGTGCAGCGGGCCGGTGTCTCCAGCCACGGCCAGGGCAACGCGGCGGGTGAGGGCGATGAGCTGAGCCAACGAGCAGAGGAGCGGCGTGGCGGCGTCCTGGGTGGCGCGGACGATGACCTCGGCCAGCCGGTCCTCGCCGGGACCGGCGTTGATCAGAATCCGATATCCGCGCTCAATCAGCCCCTGCGCCACGGCGGCGTAACGCTCCGGCGGCCAACGCTTGGCGCCCCAGCCGGCGCCGGGGTTGATGAGCACTGCGGGCGGGCTTCCTCCAGCAGGCAGGATCGTATCCGCCCAGGCTTCGGCGGCTGGGTCGACGGGCAGCCAGGGCGTCACAGGCTGCAGTTCATCGCCGGCGATGGCCGAGGCCAGTTCCACATCCTGTTCGATGACGTGGACGCCGCTCGTGATCACGCGCTCGGAAAACAGCCAGCGCGCCGCTCGCTCCCGCGGTTCCACCTCGCCGATCAACCGCCGGCAGCCGGCCATTCGCGCCACCAGCGCCGACCGGATAGCCCCTTGCAGGTCAATCGCCACGTCGTACTGGCCGATGCGAATCGACTTCCGCAAGGCATTGAATTCATGGAGAATTTTCCGGTTGAAAGGGGTCTTGCGCCATTCTTTTGTAGCCGCAAAATGCAGATGGTCCACCAGCGGCTGAGCCGATTGTGAGCCGGATTCCCGGCCCGCGCTGCCTTCGGCGGCCAGCAGCGCCCGCCACCGCGGCTCCACCACCCAGTCGATGATCCACGAGGGATGCGCCTTGCGCAGCGCCGTGACCGCCGGCAACGCGTGCAGAATGTCGCCCATGGCCCCCAGGCGAACCACCAGCAAGCGAAAATTGGAGCGCGTTTGCAAGCTATGATTTTCTCACAGAGGCGGGTGAAGCAGGGTATCGCTGGAGAGGCGCTTTGCTCCGAATCGAGAAAGCCGGCGCCCGTCCCAATCGGTAGTGGCGAGGTTTCAAAATCACGCTCTCAGCAACATCCGCAGGCGTGACCCTGCCAAGCCGATCTGCCTTCTTTCACGAGGATGGGAACGGCCACCAAAGCGGTAACCGAATCGAACCATGCGACTTGGAATGTTGCATTGATAGCCAGGCCAAGCAGCGCGATCAGCGCAAGATACGCGCAAGTAGCGGATTGCACTGCATCGGCGGCCAAGGCAGCATTCTTGCTGCGACCAGCCTCACGGCGTTTCAGGAAGGCTAGAACAGGCATTGCGATCAGCGCCGCAATGGTGATTGCCATGCCCGAGTAACTCGTTGCAGGCCGCAACCGCAGAGCCAATGACGCAACCGCAATCGCTGCAACCACCAAGGCGAGCACAAAAAGCAAAACTCCAGATGTTCGGCTTGCCCGCCGTGCCGAGATCGATATGCCCGGAATCCACTGCAAGAGTACAACGATAGCGGACAGAAGCTCTACCAGACTGTCGGAGCCAAAAGCCATCATTGCAGGGCTGTGAGCCGTTACCGCAGCGTATGCGGAGACGCCGAATTCCAATAGCATCCATGCCAGCGTGACACCCTGTATCCAAAGCACTGTAGCGCGCGGCTTCGGAGCGCCCGCGATGGCAGGCTTCGAAGGCTGATAACCGATCTGTACAAGTTCCGGCATCTCGTTCCTCCCATGATTTCAGGCTTCCAGAAGTGGCGCAAGGTACGGGCCGGCTCCAGGGCCAACTCTGCGGTTTCAAACTGCACCACTATTTCCCAATTAATTCAGTTTCCATTCGCACCAAGCCGGTACTATGATGATCTTTCCGGGCAAGCAGGCCGGCGAGGAGGTCACCATGAGCGAAAATCTATCGTTGGCGGCGCGCACCCAGGACCGTCGCAATTTTCTGAAGGCGGGCGGCGCGATTGCCGCAGCCTTGCTGGCTCCCGCCGCGGCACTGGCCGACGTGCCCAAGGCGCTCTCCGCGCTGCCCGCTCTGCCGGTCAACCCCGTCACTCCCACGGCCATGCCCACCCGCAACCTGGGCAAGACCGGCTACCGCGTGGGCCTCTTCTCGCTGGGCGGGCAGGCCGCGCTTGAAAAGCCGGACAACTTCGACGTGGCCGTGCCCATCATCGAGCGGGCGCTGGACCTGGGCGTGAACTACATCGACACCTCGTCCATCTACGGCGGGCCGGATCGCTGGAGCGAGCAGTATGTGGGCAAGGTGATGGCCCACCGCCGCAATCAAGCCTTCCTGGCCACAAAGACCAAGGAACGCACCCGCGACGGCTCCATGCGCATGATCGAGAAATCGCTCGAACTGCTCCAGACCGACCACGTGGACCTCTGGCAGTTGCACGACATCGGCACCATGACCGATGTGAACGAGATCTTCGCCAAGGACGGCGCCATCGAAGCGCTGCTGGAGATGAAAGAGCAGAAGGTGGTGCGCAACCGGGGCATCACTGGACAAGACCGGCCCGATTCGCTGATCGAATGCATCAAGCGCCAACCATTCGACTCCGGGCTGATGGCCATGAACGCCGCCGACCCGCACCACTACAGCTTCAATGAGGAACTGCTGCCAATGGCCGTGGAAAAGCAGATGGGCATCATCGGCATGAAGGTGCCGGCGCGCGGAAGAATCCTTTCCTCCTGGAACCCGCCGCCCATCGACGTGCAGAAGAACAGTTGGGAAGGTGCAAACGTGCAGGCGCCCACACCCGGCGCCATCACCATGCGCGAGGCCATGTACTACACCCTCTCGCGCCCGGTCAGCACCGTCATCATCGGCTGCGACACAATCGCGCAGCTCGAAGAAAACGTGCAACTGGCGCGAGAGTTTACCCCGCTCAGCGACAGCCAGGAAGCCGCGCTGGTTGCCCGCGCCGAGCCGGTCTCCAAGCCCTCGCTCTTCTTCCGCTTCTACGACCGCCCGTAGTACCGCGACCGCGTGGATTTGTGGTGGCCCAGGTCTCCTCAAAAGCGAGACCTGGGCCACCCAGCACCCGGATGAATTCAAGAGTGTCCACCCGCGTTATCGCAGCTTGCTAGCACTACAGTTGTAGATAGTGATGACCTGAAATCGCTCTGGGTCATGATTCTCCGGCATTGGCTATGGAGAAGCGATTATTGGCATGGAAGCGTGAGTTGTTGCGAGCGCGTGGTCTGATTGCGGATTTGTTTGTGCGTTCGGAGCCTGGTGCGCGAAGTTTAGCGTATTTGCAGGGCTTGCTGAGCGGTTGCGGGCGCAAGAACGGCTGGCAATTGGCGGAGTGGATGGAGGAGGTGACTCCTTATCGCATGCAACATCTGTTGGACCGAGCTCGCTGGGATGCAGATGCCGCGCGGGATCAGCTTCGCAGCTACGTGCCGCCATTATCGAAAGCGAGGTTCGCCTCTGCCAACACGCTATCTACAACTGTAGTGCTAACGGGATAAAACCCGTAGGTCAGACCTGGCGGTTGTGCCGAGCGCGCTTGGAATCAACTAGATAGGGGGCTTTGGTGGCGGAGGGCAGGATCGAACTGCCGACCTACGGGTTATGAATCCGTCGCTCTAACCATCTGAGCTACTCCGCCGGGAGAAACATCGGAAGGGGCTGGCGCAGAAGCCGGCCGGGGAGCGGGCAAAACTCGCGCGCAACTCCCTCTACTGATGATACGGGGGGCTGAAGGCGAGGTCAAACCCGGCACAGCGCAATGGAGGCCAGACGGCTGCGGTAAACTGGGCGGGATGAGCAGCTTTCGTATTGCCGGGGTGATTCCGGCCCGCCTTAACTCCACACGGCTCAGCCGCAAGGTGCTGCGCCAGATTGCCGGCCGGCCGATGGTCGAGTGGGTCTGGCGGGCGGCCACATCGAGCGGCCTGATGGACCCGGTGGTGGTGGCCACGGACGCCGAGGAAGTGGCCGAAGTCTGCCGGGAGCGCGGCATTCCGGTGCTGCTGACCCCAGCCGATTGCCCCAGCGGAACAGACCGGGTGCGCGCCGTGGCCCGTGAGATGGATGCTGACATTTATGTCAACATTCAGGGCGACGAGCCGACGCTGACCGCGGCCTTTTTTCCGCCGCTGCTAGCCTTGTTCGCACGCCCGGAGGTGGAGGCGGCTACGCTGGCCGTTCCCTGCGCCCCCGATGAGATCGCCGACCCCAACTGCGTCAAGGTGGTCACGGCGCTGGATGGGCGGGCGCTCTACTTTTCCCGCGCGGCAATACCGTTCGACCGCGATAGAGCGGGCTTCGCCGGCTACCGCAAGCACCTGGGCATCTATGCCTATCGCCGGGAGACGCTGCTGCTCTTTGCCGCGTTTGCGCCCACGCCGCTGGAGAAGGTGGAGCGGCTGGAGCAGTTGCGGCTGCTCGAAAACGGCATCAGCCTGTATGTGGCCGAAGCGCCGGGCGACACCATCGGCGTGGATACCGTGGCGGATCTGGAACGCGCCGAGGAAGTGCTGCGCGGGCGGGATGCGCGGGCCTGAACCGGGCGGTTGTCTGGACAAACCCGGGCCTGGATTCATCAGGCCCGCAATGCCACAAGCCTTTGACCCGCTCAAGCCTGTACGCGCCCGCTCTCTCCAAACCAGCTTCTCTTCAGCCACAGCGAAACCTGCACCAGCAGGATCAGGGCCGGCACCTCGACCAGCGGACCAATTACCGCCGCAAAGGCCGCGCCGGAGTTCAGCCCGAAGACGGCCACGGCAACCGCAATGGCTAACTCGAAGTTATTGCTCGCCGCGGTAAAGGAAAGCGTCGCCGTCTTCGAGTAATCGGCGCCCACCCGGCGTCCCATCCAGAAACTGACAAAGAACATGATTACAAAATAGATCAACAGCGGCACGGCTATGCGCAGCACATCCAGCGGAAGCTGGACAATCAAGTTGCCTTTGAGGCTGAACATCACCACGATGGTGAACAGCAGCGCCGTGAGCGTCAGTGGGCTGATCGCCGGCAAAAAGCGCGTCTGATACCACGCGCGTCCTTTGGCCCGCACCAGCAAGAATCGCGTCAGCATTCCAGCCAGAAACGGAATGCCGAGATAGATGAAGACGCTCTCGGCAATCTGGCTCATGCGGATGTCCACGACGATGCTTTTCAAACCCACCAGCGGCGGCAGCACGGCCAAAAAGAACCATGCGTAGACGCTATAGAACAGCACCTGGAAGACGCTGTTGAAGGCCACCAGGCCGGCCGCGTAATCGGTGTTTCCCTTTGCCAGTTCGTTCCACACAATCACCATGGCGATGCAGCGCGCCAGTCCTATCAGAATCAGCCCGGTGCGGTACTCCGGATAACCGCGCAGAAAGATTACCGCCAACGCGAACATCAGCAGGGGGCCGATCACCCAGTTCTGAATCAGAGAGAGTCCCAGCACCTTGCGATTGCGAAAGACCTCGCCCAGCCGCTCGTACTGCACCTTGGCCAGCGGCGGATACATCATCAGGATCAGGCCCACGGCGATGGGAATATTCGTCGTGCCCGACTGAAAGTGTTCGAGCAGCCGGGGCACGCCCGGCGCAAACCGCCCCAGCAGAACCCCAACCGTCATGGCCAGAAATATCCACAGGGTAAGATAACGGTCCATGAACGATAACTTCGACGCGCCGATCGGCAGCGGGCAACAAATCTCCGAGTTAGTTTGCATTCAATCTCCCCATGCGGCAAGTCAGGTGCGTCGAGTTACAAGGTTACAGAGGCTGCTGGCCAATCGCCCGCATGCGGCTCTCAACCGCCATGCGGTCCAGTGTCTCCAGCGGCAGACTCAGGAACAGCTCCACGCGGCGGCGAATCTGCAGCAGTGTTTGCCTGAAGGCCGCGCGCTTTTCATCGTCTGTACCTTCGGCCGCGGCCGGATCAGGAAAGCCCCAGTGCGCGGTTACCGGATGGCCGGGCCACAGCGGACAAACCTCGCCGGCCGCGTTGTCGCACACAGTCACCACAAAATCCATCTGCGGCGCGCCGGGGAGCGCAAACTCGTCCCAGCTTTTGCTGCGCAGGTTTTCCGTCGGATAGCCCAGCGCCCGCACCTGTTCGATGGCGAATGGATTCACCTTGCCGCTGGGATGGCTGCCCGCGCTGAATGCCCGGAAGCGGCCCGCGCTAAGCGTGTTGAACAGCGCCTCGCCCATGATGCTGCGCGCCGAGTTGCCTGTGCATAGAACAAGAATGTTATACGGTTTCCGCATTGTCTCCGCCGATTCTGATTAGTTTCAAGTCATTTTATTTCTGCAATCAGGCGCAGCAGTTCGGCGCGCAGCATCCGCCGCCCGGCTTAGTCGCCCGAATAAACGCGCTGATAAACTTGCCTTCCACCAGCGGCGCGATGGCGTCCACATCGATCCCCGCCTCGGTAAGAAATCGGCGCGCATCCTCGATGGAATACACACGCGTCGGCTCCATTGAAATGCCCTCGAAACCGGCCCCTGCCAGCTTGGCTTCGTACTCTTTTTCTTCCAGCGCTCCGGCCACGCAGCCCACCCACAGCATCATGCTCTGGCGCCCCCGCGCGTCCACCTCGCCGCGCACCACCACATCCGAAACCGCAAATCGCCCGCCCGGCTTCAGCACCCGGAAAGCCTCGTGCAACACGCGATCCTTGTCGGCCGAAAGGTTGATCACGCAGTTTGAAATCACCACGTCCACCGAGCAATCGGGCAAAGGAATCCGTTCGATCTCGCCCTTCAAAAACTCGACGTTGTCCACGCCCGCCTGACGCTGATTCTCGCGCGCCAGCGCCAGCATGTCGTCGGTCATGTCCAGCCCGTAAGCCTTGCCCGTTGGCCCCACGCGCCTGGCCGAGAGCAGCACGTCAATGCCGCCGCCGGAGCCCAGGTCCAGCACCGTCTCGCCCGCCTTCAGCTCAATCAGCGCCGTCGGATTGCCGCATCCCAACGAGGCCAGCACCGCGTTGGCCGGCAGCCCGCTCTTTTCCGATTCTTCGTACAGATTAGTGGTGATCGGGTCGCAGCAGGTGAACGCCGGATTGCAGCAGGCAGCCGCGCCGCTCTCCCGCACTTCGCGCGCCGCCGCGCCGTATTTTTCCTGAACCATCGTTTTGGTGTCCATTCCAGTTTCCATCACGCGCACCTCACATTCGCTAAAACGAATATATTATCCGAACTCATATTTGTCAAACCGTATATAATGGATTCATGCCTCGCCGCTCCAAATCGCTCTCTCTGGCCGGCCTCTTTGCCGCCCTGGCCGACCCCACCCGTCTGCGTCTGCTGAACCTGATGGCAGGCCACGAGGTCTGTGTCTGTCATTTTGTGGAGATCCTGGACCAGAGCCAGCCAAAAATCTCTCGCCACTTGGCTTACATGCGCAAGGCCGGCATCGTGGCCGCGCGCCGCGAGGGCAAATGGATGCACTACAGCATCTGCGCCCCCGGCGACGCCGCAACCGCTTCCATTCTGGACGCCACGCTGGCCGCGCTGGCCGGCAACAAGCAAATGCGCGCCGACCGGGCCAGGCTTGACCGCGTCTGCTGTGTTCCACTCTGGCTGGCCGCGCCGCTCAGCAAGATGGATCGCAAATGAGTTTTTGATTGTTGGAGATTATTTATTTATGCCGGAACCCATGCGAGCCGATAATACTCCCAGTTATGAACAAAAAGCGTAGACTCGCTGGCGGGAAGAAGGCCGGAGGCTTGAACGTTGAGGCCTTGTTTCCCGCTGAAAGAGGCAGAGTGCGGCGCAGGCAATTGATCAACACAGACCGTCTGTCCGGTGGCGCGCCTGCAATGCGCAGTCTCCGGCAGGCCTGTCTGCGATTTTCGGAGTTTTTTTCTTTCATCCTGTTGGCGTTCCTTTGCGGTTCGGCTGCAGCGACAAACGCCGCACAGCCAAAGGCGCAGGCAGGGGGCTTGCCCACTCTCACCACGGCGTTCCAGGCGCATAGTCTCAGTTCCGAGGAGGCAGCGCGCGCTTATCCCATCCATCTGCGGGCGGTGGTCACTTACTACGATCCCAGCATCGGCTCCAGGCGCGCTTCGTTGTTCGTTCAGGATTCGACCGGCGCCATCTACGTCGAACTGCCGGAAGGCTCGATGCGCAACCTGTCTCCTGGAATGCTGCTGGATGTGCGTGGCGTCAGCGGCCGCGGAGAATATGCCCCCATTGTCGCCATGCCGCAAATCAAAGTGATCGGCCGCGCCAGCCTTCCCGCCCATCCTCCACGGGCAAGCCTCGCTCAATTGGCGGCCGGCATTGACGCCAGCCAGTGGGTTGAGGTCGAGGGCACGATTCATTCTGAGGTTGAGTACGAACATAATGTCATGCTGCAACTGGCGATGGATAGCGGGGGAACCGTGTCTGTCGTCATGGTCAAACAGGCCGGCGCCCACTACGCCGATCTGGTCGATGCAAGAGTGCGCGTTCATGCCAATGCCTCGCAGACGTTCAACAGCAGCCACCAGATGATCGGCGTGCGCCTGATGTGCCCGAATCTCTCCGCGATCACCGTGGTGGAGGCTTCAAACGGAGATTCCTTCCATCAGCCCGTGCTGCACGTCGATCAGTTATTGCGATGGGATCAGGTCCATGCCGCTCTTCACCGCGTCCATCTAAGTGGACGAGTAACTCTCGATTGGCCCGGCACGCTGCTCTGCATCCGCGATGCGACGCACGGAATCTGCGCGCAAACTGCGCAGGAAGCTCATGTCGCCCTGGGGGACGAAGTAGACGTTGTTGGATTCGCCGGGGCAGAGCATGGCGTACCCGTTCTACGGGATGCGGTGTTCAGAATCGGGGCCGGCGGCAGCCCGCTTGCGGCCGAGAAACTAACCGCCGGGCAAGCACTGTTCGGCAATCACGGTTCCCAACTGATTCAGGTCGACGGACAACTGATCGGTAACGACACGGAGGCTTCCGATGTGACCCTCCTGCTTACCTCAGGAAAGAATATTTTTACCGCGGTGCTGCCCAGGAATATGGCCGGAACGGATGCGGATGGTTGGAAGATCGGAAGCTTTCTGCGCATCACAGGAGTCTGTTTCGTTCAGTTGGATGCGCAGAGAAGCGCCATTGGCGAGGGCATGGCCGTGCCCAAGTCGTTCAAGATTTTCATGCGCTTGCCCGCGGACGTAACCGTACTGCGCGAGCCTTCCTGGTGGACGCCCTCTCATACATATGTGCTGCTGTCATTTGTTCTGGCTGGCACGCTGCTGGTGCTTGTCTGGGTGGTGGCGCTCCGCAAGCGCGTGGAGCAGCAAACCTGCCTGCTGCGAGAAAGTGAAGAGCGGTTTCGCCAAATGGCCTTGCACGACGCCTTGACCGGCTTGGCCTCCCGCCTGCTGCTCCAGGACCGACTGATTGCCGCCGTGCAAACCGTCCGGCGCCGTCAAACGGGGCTGGCGCTGATCATGCTGGATGTTGACAAATTCAAGCAGATCAACGACTCCTACGGGCACCTGGCCGGCGACGAGGTCTTGCGCGTGGTCGCTGGCCGCCTCCTCAACCTGGTGCGGCAGACCGATACGGTGGCCAGAATGGGAGGGGATGAGTTTGTCGTGCTCCTGACTGACCTGAGCAATGCGGAGGTGGCGGAGAGGATTGCGGCCAGCATAGTGGAGAAACTGGCCGTCCCGGTTTCCTTTGCGAGTGTCAACGTGCCGGTCTCCGTCAGTGTGGGGGTACGCACTGGCTTTGATGGGGAACTAGATGTGGATACTCTGCTGAAAAACGCCGATGACGCCCTCTATCAGGCCAAAGCTTGCGGACGGAATTGCTTTCGGGTCTTTGCGCCGGAGATGGCTTCTACGCGGATTGAATAAGCGAACTTATGAAGGATCCGGCGCAGCTTGCCACTTCTGCTTACACTATCCCTATGAAGAAATGGTTGAAACGATGGTCGCAATGGGTCATTCTGGCGCTGGCGGCGGCCTTTGTGGCCGCTTATGCGGGCGATTGGGCTATCTTCGCTCTGCGCGGCTCGCCGCGGGGAACTGTCACCCTCAACCAATATGTGACCATTCCGCTCAAAGGCAACAAAAAGGAGTTCGACTATCTCGGCTCCATCGCCGTGCCCTGTTCGCTCTCCCTCTTTCCCCAGGCCGGCGAAAGCCCCTGCTGGCTGCTGCGCCGCAACCCCAATCCGGGAATGGGCGCGCCATGATTTTCCTGAAGAGAAAGATTCATCCGGCCACTGGCTGAACATGGCGCAGTGATACGGATCACGTTCAGAAAACGCGCTGCCATCTAACATCGTTCAATCTTGCGGATAATTCAGAGGGCCGATGTATAGCCGCACCCAGAATGAGAACGGAACCTACAACACCCGCTGTCTGCACTGCTTCATGACCATCGCCTCGTCGGTGGAAACAGACCGCGAGCTGGCCCTGGTGGAGACCCGGCACATCTGCCCGGAGCGTGCGCTGGCGGAACTGCAGGAACAGGAAAAGGCCGCGGAAGCCCGCGCCCAACTGAACTGACCCTCCTATTGCATTCACGCCACCTCTCGCAGTTGCCGGGCCGCGGCCTCCAGAAAAGTCTCCACGCTCGCGCCGGCCGGCGTCTCCAGCCCGGATTTCGCCTGGATGGCGGCGGCGATCCGCTCGGCCAGCGCGGCGCGCGTGGGCAGACTCATGTCCAGTCTGCGCGCGAAGAAGCCCTCCAGAACCTCCAGGTCGGTGGCTGCCAGCCGGGCAATGCCCCCCGTGGGCAGCGTCAGGGCCATGTGCGGTTCCGGGGCCGGCGAGCGGGCAGCAAAACTTTGCGCCGTGAAGGTGCGCGACCCCGCCTCGCCCCACAGCGGCGTCTCCTGCTCGCGATCCCGCACCACCAGAGTGCCGGCCGCCAGGTCGCCCAGCCGCTGGTGCTGGCGGCTGGCGAACATCGCAATCACTCCCACCGCATACAGCGGCATGGGCTGCATGTCCACGTAGCGGACAAAGTTGCGCGCCATGGATTCGAACAGCCCGATGGCCCGGCCGGAGCGCTGGATCACCCGGATGCGGATGATCCGCTTGCCCGGTGTGCGCCCATTCCAGAAGGCCTCAAAGAGTGTGAAATAGCCCCAGTTGAACAGGAAAATCATGAAAATCACGATTGCCGTGGCCCATTGCTCGGAAAGTCGGGAGAACGCATGGATCCCCGGCAGAATGTAGTAAAACAGCAGCGCCAGCACCAGCAGCGAGGCAAACCAGATCAAGCTGTCGATCAGCAGGGCAATAAAACGGCTGCCGATTCCGGCCAGCGGCATTTCGATGTCCACCAGTTCAGGCGTGTCAATGTTAAGCTGATCTGGGTTAAGCTGATCTGGGTTATGCTGATCTGGGTTATGCTGATCTGGACCAAGTTGAACCGGCTTAAGCTGACTTGCATTCAATTCCATGGCGCATATCCTCTCCAACCAGTGGATTCTCAAGCGCCGGCCCCATTGGGATCGGCTCTCGGCTCTGTTGGCCCAGTCCGACGACGCCGGCCTGGGGCAGCTCTCCCGCGCCGAGTTGCAGGAGCTGGCGCTGCTCTACCGGCAGGTGGCCGCGGATCTCTCTGTCTTGCGCCAGGACCGCACCTCCCGCACCTACGCCGCGCACGTAAATCATTTGCTGGCTCGCGCTCACCATATCATCTATTCCGGTCGCAAGACCAATCTGTTTACCGTATTCCGCTTTCTGCGCGACGAGTACCCGGCCATCTTCCAGCGCCAGATCGGCTACGTGGCGGCCTCGCTGCTGGTCACGGTTCTCTTTGGCCTCATCGGCGCGGCGCTTACCAGCGCCCGGCCTGAGTTCATGTCCCGCTTCCTCGGTCCGGAGATGATCGCCACCATGGAGCGCCACGAAATGTGGACCAATTCGGTGGTCAGCATCGCTCCCATGGCCTCCAGCGCCATCATGACCAACAACCTTTCGGTCAGCTTCATGGCCTTTGCCGGGGGCATCGTCTTCGGGCTGGGATCGGTTTACATCATGGCCTTCAACGGACTCATGCTGGGGGTGGTCGGCGCTGCCTGCCACCATTACGACATGTCGCTGCAGTTGTGGAGCTTTGTCGCCCCGCACGGAGCCTTGGAGCTGCCCTCCATCCTCATCGCCGGCGGCGCGGGCTTCCGCCTGGGCCATGCCATGCTCTTTCCCGGCGCGCTGCGCTGGAAGGAGTCGGTGGCTCGCGGCGGCATCGAAGCCACCCGCCTGGTCTCCGGCGTTATTCCCCTGCTGGTTGTCGCCGGCACTCTGGAAGGCTTCTTCTCCCCCTCCGCCGCTCCCGACTGGCTCAAGTTCACCGTCAGCGGCCTGCTCTTCACCCTGCTCAACCTGTGGCTCTTTCGGCCGGTGAAGACCGTGCCGTCAACGGTTTGAACAGGCTGCGAAAAGAGCGAAAAGTAGATTATGCGGAACGTCCACAATTGGAGATGAGAAGTTCGTATTTCTTGTCGTGATGTGTGTTCTTCATCGGAACCCGCTCGATCTTGAAACTGTGCCGATTCGCCATTTCCACGGCCTCAGGGCAGTCGTCGTAAGTCATCAGAACGAGCCCGGCGGCGCGGGCGAGCAAGGCGAACAGCGCAGCGTGATCGATCTCGCTGTGTTTGTAGAGTCGGCGTCCGGCTCGCTTTCCATTTCCAGCAGTGTAAGGAGGATCGATGAAGAACACTACGTCATTACTGTCCAGATAGCGATCTATCAAATCAAAAGCGTCTCCTTCAACGAAATTAATCGCTGAGCGGAGTGAGCCCAAGGTAGTGAGCCGCTTGACCAGCGTCTCTGGATACCACCTTGAGGCCACGCCTCGGCCATTTTCGCCGACGTTCATCAGGCTCGCACCGGGAGCCAGGATTCCGCCCCGGTAAGTTCTATTTTTTAGCAATACTTGAAATGCATGATCGACCCCAGATTTTGGACTGCGGCTCAACTCTCTGAGAACATTCTCTCTAGACATCGAAAATGTGATGATTCTGCGGCTTAACTGCTCCTGCTGTGGGCTGAACACACATTTCCATACTGCGCTTACGTCGGGATCAAGCTCTCCAAGTACAATCCGGTCAACGAGTCCTTCGCCCAGGACGCCAAAAGGTACGCTTCCGCCACCTGCAAACGGATCGACCAAAGTGCTCGGTGGTTGTTTGCGACGACGGAGCCACGCGGAAATAGTTGGTACAAGCCACGTCTTTCCCCCCGGATAACGAAAAGGGGAAACCTGGCGCACGGATGCAACATTTACAATGTGTGCATCGAATCGCGATTCATTTTGAGAAACGAGAGTTGCCATGGCTCTTTTGCAAATCGGTGAAGCCTTCGGTCATGATACCGCGGTTCCGGCCACACGTCCTAAGAACTTATCCGTAAATAGTAACAGTCTGTCTCCACGAGATCAAAGCGCAGG
>VFSW01005346.1_pt1 | contig 19000 bp, 12 predicted proteins | sample 5358111 | NCBI WGS metagenome assembly VFSW01 (sample SAMN11554181, study PRJNA540505) | mine drainage metagenome | isolation source: sediment from site ElyBrook_90M | place: USA: Ely Copper Mine, Vershire, VT | collected 2017 | reverse complement strand
TGTGGAAGGAGCGGCGCCTCCCCGTCAACGTCGATCCATTCGAAAACAAGCTGGAAAATGCGGAAGACCGCGCGCGGCTCGCTCGTGTATTCGAACGAGGTTTGGACCGCGTCGTCGGCTACGCTCTGCCTTTGAAGCGCCAATACTATACCGACGGGAGCTGCGATTGGGTGACCGGCGCATGGTTCTTCCGGCCGGAGCGAATGTACTTAATTCCCGGCGATTCGCCCATGGGCTTCCGCCTGCCCCTCGATTCCATTCCCTGGGTTCATCCGTCCGAAGTCGATCGCATCGTGGAGCAGGACCCGATGGCGGTTCGTGGGCAACTGCCCAACCGGGCCGCGCTGGCCGGGCGGCAACGCTATGAGGAAGAGGTCCCCGAATATCAACCTGCGCAGGGGCTTATGGAGCAAGACTTGGAAATGGGACCGGCGCGGGAGCGGTCGCGCCGGCGATCCATGATGCTCGATTTGCCTCCAGCGCCGGGGCAATCCGCGTCGTGGGCGGTTCGCACGGCGTTGTGCACCGAAACGCGCGATGGGATCTTGCGCGTATTCGTGCCGCCGCAACGTCAACTCGAGGATTACCTTGGCCTGATCGCGGCAATTGAGGATACGGCCTCCGACTTGGGGATGCCTGTGCTTGTCGAAGGCTACGCCCCTCCGTACGATTCTCGCGTCCACACGATCAAAGTCACGCCCGATCCCGGCGTGATTGAAGTGAACCTGCATCCTTCCGCTAGCTGGGACGAACTTGTTAAAAACACGACGGCGCTGTATGAGGAAGCGCACCTGAGCCGCCTGGCCACGGAAAAATTCATGCTTGATGGCCGGCACACGGGCACCGGAGGCGGAAATCATATCTTGATTGGTGGAGCGTCACCGGCCGATTCTCCTATCCTGAGGAACGCCGGGTTGTTGCGCAGTTTGGTCGGCTATTGGCACAACCATCCCTCCCTGTCGTACCTATTCAGTGGAATCTTCGTGGGCCCCACCAGTCAGGCGCCGCGCATCGACGAGGCCCGCAACGATCAGGTGTACGAGATGGAAATCGCGTTTCAACAGATTCCGGATCACGGCGGCACATCGCCGTGGCTGGTGGACCGCATCTTCCGCAACTTGCTCGTCGACGCGACGGGCAGCACGCACCGCGCCGAATTCTGCATCGACAAGCTGTATTCGCCCGACTCGGCTTCAGGCCGCCTCGGCTTGCTCGAAATGCGCGCCTTCGAAATGCCGCCGCATTCGAGGATGAGCCTCACGCAGCACCTCTTGCTGCGCGCCTTGGTCGCGCATTTGTGGGAGCGCCCATATCGCCACGAGCTGGTTCGGTGGCGCACGGAAGTGCATGACCGTTTCATGCTGCCTTATTTTGTGCGGCAAGACCTGGAAGATGTGGTTTCCGACTTGAACGAGGCCGGCTATCCGCTGCGGATCGAATGGTTCGACCCGCATTTCGAATTTCGATTTCCGCTGTACGGCGCCATCGAGCAACGGGGCATCGAACTGGAATTCAGGCAAGCCATCGAACCCTGGCACGTGACGGGTGAAGAAGCGAGCGCGGGCGGCACGGCGCGATATGTCGATTCTTCGCTGGAAAGATTGCAAGTGCTCGCCAACGGGATGGTGGATCCGCGCCATGTGGTCGCCTGCAATGGGCGTCGCGTGCCACTTCATCCGACGGGCACCAACGGCCAGTTTGTCGCCGGCGTGCGCTATCGCGCCTGGCAACCGCCAAACTGCCTTCATCCGACCATTGGAACTCACGTGCCGCTCGTGTTCGATGTGGTCGATACCTGGTCCGGCCGGTCAATCGGAGGATGCACGTACCATGTCGCGCATCCGGGCGGCAGGAGCTATGACAACTTCCCGATCAATGCCTATGCGGCCGAGGGCCGACGCATCGCGCGGTTTTTCAAATTTGGCCACACGCCCGGTCCGGTGGCCGTTGGCGAAGAGAAAATCACGAAGGAATTACCGTTCACGCTGGATCTCAGGCTAAAGTAGACTGTCCCCCATACGAAATATGCAAGGACCTAAAATTCCGGGTGGCATCGAAACCGATCGCCCTCTTCAGCGCGGATTCTCCGAGAATTACGGAATTGATTCTCCATTCCCCGATGAAATGGTTAGGCCAGATCGGTCACTCCGGCCGCACTGGCGGGAATTTGTTTCGTTGCTCGATGGGTTGCCGGCTGGCGAATTCGGCCACAGACGCGACCTCGCGCGGCGACTGATTCATCAGAATGGGGTCACGCACAATGTCTACGGCGATCCGAACGGGCTGGACCGGCCTTGGAGCCTGGACTTCATTCCACTGCTCATTGCCGGCGTCCATTGGGAGAGCATCAGCGAAGGGCTGATCCAGCGCGCGCGGCTGCTGGACCGCTTGCTGGCGGACCTGTATGGCCCGGCCGATACGGTTTTTAGCGGCCTGATTCCTCCCGAATTACTCTGGGCCAATCCCGGTTTTCTTCGCCCGTGTCACGGCATTCGGCTGCCACAGGGCCGCTGGCTGCAATTGTACGCGGCGGACCTGGTGCGCAACGAAACCGGGCAGTTCGAAGTTCTGAGCGACCGCACACAGGCGCCCTCGGGAGCTGGCTACACACTCGAGAACCGAATTGTCCTCTCCCGCGCTCTGCCTTCCGTGTTCCGCCAATGCAGGGTGCAGCGCCTCGCGCCGTTCTTCGTGTCGCTGCGGGAAACGTTGACGGAACTCGCGCCGGCCAATCACGAAAACCCCCGCATCGTCCTGTACACGCCGGGCCCTTACAATGAAACATACTTCGAACATTCTTTCCTGGCCCGGTACCTCGGCTATACGCTCGTGCAGGGGAACGATCTGACCGTTCGCGATACCATCGTCTACATGAAGACGCTGGGAGGATTGCAGCGCGTTGACGTGATCCTTCGCAGGGTAGATGACAATTTCTGCGATCCTCTCGAACTGTTGCCGGATTCCTACCTGGGTGTGCCGGGACTGCTCCAGGCCATTCGCCGCGGCAATGTGGCTGTAGCCAATGCGGTCGGCTGCGGCGTTTTGCAGGCGCCTGGATTTCTTCCCTTCCTTCCGGCGGTGTGCCGGTATCTGCTGGGCGAGGAATTGAAGCTGCCTTCCGTGGAAACCTGGTGGTGCGGGCAACCGGACATTTTGGAATTCGTGGCGCAGCATTTGTCGGAAATGGTGGTCAAATCCGCGTATCCGACGCAGGGGGAAGACCCTGTGTTCGGCCAGAATCTTACGCGCGACGAACTTTCGGCGCTCGAGCAAAAAATCAGGGCGCGTCCCGCTCATTACGTCGCGCAAAAGCAAGTGATGTCCTGCACGACTCCCGCCCTCATTGGCGAGGATGTTCAGCCGCGACGGTTCGTCGTCCGCTCCTATCTCAGCGCTTACGGCGATTCCTACACCGTCATGAATGGCGGTCTGTCGCGCATCACGCAATCGAACGATACGCTCGTCGTGTCCTTGCAAAAAGGAGGCCGCAGCAAGGACACCTGGATTTTGTCCGACGGTCCCGTCAGTCCCGTGACGCTTCTCCCTTCGACAACCCAACCGATTGCCATCAGCCGCGGCGGAAGCGATTTGCCCAGCCGCCTGGCGGAGGACCTGTACTGGCTGGGACGCTACTCGGAGCGCACCGATGCGCAGGCTCGCCTGGCGCGGGGAGCCCTTGCGCGGATGATCGATCAAACGGGATTTGACAGCGCCCATGCCGTGCAGGTGTTGGCCTCCGCTTGCCGGAGCAAGCCGATTCGTTCGACCGGAGCGGAACTCGAACGCGAATTTATCGACGCGGTGTTCGGCAAGCCAAAAGGCGACGGCCTGCGAAACAGCGTCGCCAATCTTCACCGCTTGGCAAGAATTTTGCGCGACACGATCTCCAACGATGCCTGGCGAATCCTTGAGGAAATTTATCAAGCCGTTTTCAATTTCAGCGCCGGTCCCACCGATCCCGCGTCCGGCATCCTCGAATTAATGGACCATCTGATCGTCACGCTGGCCGCGTTTGCGGGGCTCGCTTCCGATTCGATGACGCGCGGCCAAGCGTGGCGATTTCTGGATATCGGGCGGCGCGTGGAGCGTGCGTCGTTCGTCTCGCAATTCTTGCAGGATTCGATGGTGGAACCCGATGCGGATCCGGTCCTGCTGGAAGCCGTTCTGGATATCGGCGACAGCTCGCTCACCTATCGCCGCAGGTATTTAACGCACCTGGAAACCCATGCCGTAGCCGACTTGCTGCTTGCCGATGAGACCAACCCGCGGTCCGTGGCGTTCCAGCTCGCGTTGATCGACCAGCACCTTGCGGCGCTGCCGCGCGACCTCTCGCATCCGGATCGCAACCACGATCAGCGCCTGCTTCTCAAGCTGCGCTCCTCGATTCAACTCGCCGATTTCGTGGAACTGTGCCTGGTTGCGTCGGGCCGCGAGCGCCAGGAATTTCACGCTCTCCTTTCCGGCGTTCTGGAGCAGATCTCCCAGCTTTCCGAGGCCATCGCGCAATTGTATTTTTCGCACGCCGTCGTATCGCAGGAAACCAGCGGCATTCGCGAGGAGCCCGAAAATTGAAATACCGCGTCACACATTCCACGCGATACGGATACGACGAAGCGATTCCCTTGTCGCACAACGTGGTTCGCATGCGGCCGCGCGAGCATGCAACGCAAACTTGTTTGCAATATCAGATGCTCCTGCTGCCGTCGCCCGCGGTGCGAAACGATGGCTTCGATTATTTCGGAAATCATGTCACCTGGTTCAGCCTGCAGGAACCGCACACGGTCCTGCGAATCGCCGCGCAAAGCGAAGTACAAGTCCTTCCCACGAGGCCGCTGGACGTCAACCAGGGCCCGACATGGGAGCAGGTCCGGCAAATTCTCGCCTTCGCGCCGGACCGGGAAATACTGGCCGCCCGCGAATTCGTTTACGAATCGTCGCATGTGCCCTGGTCGGCGGAGCTGGCGGATTTCGCCCGCCATTCTTTCCCAGCCAAGCGGCCGTTCCTTGCCTGCGTCATGGATTTGACCCAGCGCATCCATCACGATTTCAATTTTTTGGCGGGCTCCACGGAAATCGATACCCCGGTTCAGGAAGTGTTTCATTCGCACCAGGGCGTTTGCCAGGACTTTGCGCACCTGCAAATTTGCTGCCTGCGCTCGCTCGGATTTTCGGCGCGCTACATCAGCGGGTATTTGGTCACCTCTCCTCCGCCTGGAAAAGAACGGCTCGCCGGGGCGGATGCCTCGCATGCCTGGCTCAGCGTGTTCGTGCCCGGGACTGGCTGGGTGGAATTCGATCCCACGAACGGCCTCATGCCGAGCGACGGCCACATCACGCTCGCGTGGGGAAGAGATTACGACGATGTCGGCCCGTCAAGAGGCATTCTGATTGGCGGCCAGCGCCATTGGATGGACGTCTCGGTGGATGTCGTGCCTATCGAACATTCCTGAGCGACTCCCTTGCAAGGCAGTTCTCGTCTGGACTTTCCGCGATTCATCTGCCTAAACTTTGAATGGAACTTTTACCCCTTTCGAAAGGCGGAAAATTGCAGCATTTCGGAGCGTTTATTGTCGGCATTGTCATCGGGTTTCTCGGGGGCCTGTTTGGAAAAGGAGGCAGCGCGATAGCGACGCCTCTGCTAAGCCTTATTGGTTTTCCAGGATTCATTGCGGTCGCCTCGCCATTGCCCGCCACCATCCCGGGAACGCTGATCGCTTCCAGGGAATACTGGCAATCCCGTTTGCTGGATTGGGAAATCGTATGGTGGAGCATCGGCGTGGGGATTCCCGCAACTATCCTCGGCTCCGCTCTCACAAAGTTTACGGGTGCGCAGCCCTTATTGATCGTTACCGGAATTTTGGTGCTGGGATTCGGGCTTGCTTTCTTGTTATTGCCAAGAGAAACAGTATCCACGGGACCTTCGCCCGATCGGCGGGCGGAAAATCGTCCGGCCTATTGGCGTCTTCGGCTGGTGCTTATCGCAGCCGCGGTTGGAATCATATCGGGACTTCTGGCCAATGCCGGGGGATTCCTGCTGGCGCCGGCTTATTCCCGATTCCTCAAGCAGCCGATCAAGAAATCGTTTGCATGCTCGCTGGCCGTGTCCGCGATGCTGGCGGTGCCTGGAACCGCTGTTCACGCCTGGATGGGACACATTTCGTGGACGGTCGCGGGACTGGTTGCTCTCGGCTCCGTGCCGTTCTCGTACCTCGGCGTCCGAGTTGCGATTCGCTCGAAATCGAGCAGCCTCGAACGAGTGTACGGACTGGTCCTCACCGCGCTCGGCGCTTTTTTCCTCTTGCATATCTAGATGCGGGGTCCGGCGAAATACCTGACGGTCCGGCAGCGCCGGCGTTTCGGCGGCGCTGCAAAAATCCGCATGCCTCCGCGAACCGCATGAATTAAACTTCGCCAATCGGGATTAACTTGAGAGACGCGGGCCAAACACGGTGGAGCCTCTGAAACAAAGGTATATTCGGGGCCGATCCTAAAGCGGAGTCCCGCAGAATTTTAATTTAAGGTAAGCCATGACTGGAGCAGGACATGTCTCCGCGCGCCACAACCCCGTTGAACCCGGCGTATTTCCTGGATCGCGCCGCGAAGATTTTTTCGGAGCGAACGGCCGTCATCGATGGCGAGCGCCGCTTCACGTATCGCGAGTTTGGTGAGCGGTCGCATCGCCTCGCGGGTCTGCTGCAAAACGCGGGAGCGCAACCCGGCGATCGAATCGCGGCGCTCTGCAGCAATAGCCACGTCATGCTCGAAATGCACAATGGCGCGCCCATGGCGGGATGCGCGCTGGTGCCAATGAATATTCGGCTTTCCCCGCGGGAAATGGCTTATATCCTCGAAAACTCAGGGGCGCGCATCCTGATTGCCACGCACGAATTTGCGGAGGCCGCGCGAGCGCTTGCCGCTTCGACCGGTGCGCGGCTCATCCTTGCCGGCGACAAATCCAGCGAGTACGAAGAATTACTTGGATCTTCGCAGCCCTGCCCCACCGCGCTGATGGACGAAATGTCCCTGCTGGCGATTAATTACACCAGCGGAAGTACAGGGCGCCCGAAAGGGGTAATGTATACGCATCGCGGGGCGTACTTGCAGGCGCTGGCGATGGCCTTTCATTCGCGCCTTGGGCTGGACAGCGCCTATTTGTGGACGCTTCCAATGTTTCACTGCAATGGCTGGTGCTTCACGTGGGCGGTAACGGCTGCCGGAGCGATTCACATTTGCCAGCGGCAGATCGATCCGGCGGCCATTTGGACGGCAATTTGCAGCGGCAGCGTGACGCATCTTTGCGCCGCGCCTACCGTCTTAACGATGATCGCGGAAGCCGCCGCATCGTCCGGCGGCGGAAAAGTCAGCCATCCGGTGCACGCGTTCACGGGAGGCGCGCCTCCTACCCCCGCGCTGCTGGCGCGGCTTGCCGCGCTGAACTTGCACGTCACGCATCTGTATGGATTGACGGAAACGTATGGGCCGTCGGTCGTCAACGATTGGCAGCCCGAATGGAACGCGAAGTCCGAAAGCGAAAAGGCAAGATTGAACGCGCGGCAAGGCGTTGGCAATGTGGTAACCAGGGATCTCGGCGTGATCGGCGCCGACGGCATGGAAGTTCCGTCCGACGGCGAAACCCTGGGCGAAATCGCGATCCGCGGAAACAACGTGACGATTGGCTATTACCACGACGAAGCGGCCACGCGCGCCGCCGAGTCCGGCGAGTGGTTTCGCACCGGCGATCTTGGCGTGCGCTTTCCGGACGGGTATATCGAACTGCGCGACCGCGCCAAGGACATCATCATCACCGGTGGAGAGAATGTCGCTTCGGTCGAGATTGAAAAAGCACTTGCCGAGCATCCCGCGGTTTTGGAAACGGCCGTGGTGGGGCGCGCGGATGAACGGTGGGGCGAAATTCCAGTCGCATTCGTGGTTCTGCGGCAGGGGATGTCCGCCACAAAAGACGAACTGATCGAATTCGTGTGCGGGCGGATTGCGCGGTTCAAAGCGCCGCGAGAAATTTTGTTCGAAGAGCTTCCCAAAACTTCCACCGGCAAAATTCAGAAATACATTTTGCGCCGCCGGTTCGATCGGGGAACCGGCGAAGAACAATAATTCCGGATTGCAAAATTCAAAGGAGCGCGCGCAATTGCGTTCTAGTAGAATCCGCATTCGTCCTCTGGAGGCGCTGAAATGGCATTACGAACGGCTGCCCAATTTCTCGCGGGTTTGCGCGACAATCGCGAAGTTTACTACCGGGGGGAGCGCGTACCGAACGTGGTGGAGCATCCCGAGTTGGGCGTCGCCGCCCGGCATGCTTCCATCGATTACGAACTGGCGGAAAATCCCAAGCTTCGCGAGCTTGCCGTGTACCGCGAAGGCCCCAGCGAAGGGTCGGGCGAATATTCCGCCTATTATCGCGTTCCCCGCAGCTCGCAGGATTTGCTCTCACGCTCAAAGCTGATCGAAGCCGGCACAACCGAAGGCGCCACGCTGGTGCTGCTGATCAAGGAAATCGGGACCGACGCGCTGTTCGCGCTGAAGCGCGTCCTCGGCCGAAGCGGCGATACGGACGGGATTCGGCGCGTCGAGGCGTTTTACCGCCGCTGCCGGGACAATGACCTCGCCTTGGCCGTCGCGCAAACGGATGTGAAGGGCGACCGCGGCAAGCGGCCCTCGGAGCAGAGCGATCTCGACATGTATGTTCGCGTTGTGGCAAAGCGGGCGGACGGCATCCTCGTCAGCGGCGCGAAAATCCACACCTCGTGCACGCCGTATGTGGATGAAGTGATCGTGCTGCCGAGCCGCTCCATGGGGCCCGGCGATGAACCGTGGTCGCTTGCCTTCGCGGTTCCGGTGGCGACGCCCGGGCTGCGCCTTTATGCCTCCGATTATTTGCATGGGACGGACGATCCCTTCACGCGACCCATTTCCACAAATCACAAAATGGTGGAAACGCTGACGGTATTTGAAAATGTGTTCGTCCCTTGGGAGCGCGTGTTTTACGTGGATCGGCCGGACCTGGCCGGCGCAACCGCGCTCACATTCGTCGAGTTTCATCGATTCACCGCGGTAAGTTACAAGCTTCCACTGTTGGACGCGATGGTGGGCGCGGCCATCGCGATTGCGAAGGCAAATGGCATCGATCGCGCCGGGCATGTGCGCGACAAACTCACGTGGCTCGGCGGATATGCCGAAACCGTGCGCGGGCTGACGGAACTTGCCGCCCTTCGCTGCAAAGTGGAAAACGGCGTCGCATACCCGGATGTGTTCACGACGAACATGGCCAAGTGGACTTTTGCGCGCGAGTTTCACCAGGCCATTGAAACTTTGCAGGACCTCGCTGGAGGTTTGCTCGCCACCGGACCAGGGGGCATGGATTGGAATTCGCCCGAAGTCAGGCCTGTCCTGGATAAATATCTGTCTGGCGCGTGGCCCGCGGACCGGCGCATGGCAATCATGAATCTTATCGGAGATTTGACGACGCGCCTTTATGGCGGGTATCAGGCGATCCTGGCGGTGCACGCCGAGGGATCGATGGAAGCGGAAAAAATGGCGATGTTTCGCGCATACGACCCGTCCCGCTCCATCGGGCTGGCGATGCGTCTTGCGGGCTTGGAGACCAATGCGGGGGCCAAGTAGCCTTCCAGGAGTGGATTCGTGGGCGCATTGAACGGAAAAGTTGCGATCGTCACGGGCGCAAGCCGCGGCATTGGCCGCGCCATCGCGGAAGTCTTTGCGCGTGAAGGCGCGCGCGTCGCGATCTGCGGACGCAAGCAGGAAACGCTGAATCAAGTCGCCGGCGAAATCGGGCCAGCGGTGAAGCCCATCGCATGCCACGTTGGCCGCGCGGATCAAATCGAAAATATGGTCGCGATCGCGGCGCGGGAATTGGGGCCTGTGGATATTCTGGTAAACAACGCCGCGACGAATATCTCTTTCGGGCCATGCCTCGACGTCGAGGAAGCGCAATTCGACAAAATGATCGACATCAATCTGAAAAGCGCCTTCCGCCTGGTGAAGGCCGTTGCGCCGGGAATGTGCGCTCGCGGCAGCGGATCGATCGTCAACATCGCGTCGATCTCAGGCCTGCGTCCGCAACGGCACGGCCTTCTCTACAGCATGACAAAGGCCGCGCTCATCATGATGACGCAATCGTACGCGCTGGAGCTTGGAGAAAAAGGCGTCCGCGTGAACGCGATTGCCCCCGGTTTGATTCAAACGGCGCTCAGTGAGCACTACTGGAAGGACGAAGCGCAGCGAGACAGCGTGCTTCGCAAGCAGCCCATTCAGCGTCTCGGGCAACCGTCCGATGTCGCGGAACTTGCGCTGCTGCTCGCTTCCGAGCGGGGTTCTTACATTACCGGGCAAACTTTCACGGTGGACGGCGGATTCCTTCTTCCCGGGCTTTAAATCCTTGAAGTCCTCGGACGTCCAGTGGTCGCATACATTTCACTGGACTTGCAGTAACGCGCTGCCGCCGCCACTAGCGATTCTCGTTGGAAACATCGCGCTTGCGGCCAAAATCCAAACCGTACTGCGGATGCTGAACCGAACCTGTAATTTTGATGGGAACCACCGTGCCGCTTTCTCCCTTTGAGAAAATCGGGTCGGCGAATCTCAAAAGGAACGACTTCACCCCCGTGGTGAATTGGGAAAGTTTCGCCTGCATTTTAAGCTTTCCGTGAAGGTCAAGCGTTTCAACGTCGAGGGCATAGTTCCCGTCCAGTTGAACTTCCGCGCCGGGAATATCGAACGTAAGACCGTCAAGCGAGAGGATTCCATTCTCGAGCCGGAAATTCCCTTTCATCGCGCTCGCCACGTCATCCGCGCTTGTCGCTTCCGCGGGATTCACCACCTCCTTTGGCTTTCCCTGGCTGCGTTTGCTCATATTGTCGACTTTTTGCTGCACCACGCTGCTGGTAAAGTGCAGGGAGTCCAACTCAAACGAGCCGTTCAGATTCAGCCGGTCCGGAATCTGTTTTGGTCCGGGCGCGAGAAGCAATCTCGTCTTCAAGCGAATCGGCCCGGAGATCGGCGGGGAATCCGAAATAGATAGCAACAGCAAATCCTCGATCCGCGCGTGGTTCGCGCTGACGTCAAGGGTAACGGTTTTTCCTTTCTTTCCGGCAGCGCCCTCGATGCTTCCCTGCGCCAATAAATCCGTTTGCCCGAAATGAGCTTCCACGGCCTGGAGAAACGTATCGCCATTCGTGCCGTCCACCATCGCATGGAAAGTCGTGGTGAGATCCACAGGATGGCCAGCAATAGCGACGCGAAAATCGGGTACATTTGTGGTTCCATCGGCGCGGATTTTATCCAGCACGCCTTCGTAGCTCCCTTTTGACGACAGTATTCCAGCGATTCCGGGAAAAACCCCCAGGTCGGCCTTCTCAAAAGTGTAGTCGCCGGAAACCGGCGTCTGGCTGGGATCGTCGGCATTCCAGGGACCGAAAATTCCCGTGGAATCGATTTCTCCGGGAGGCGTGGCGTTAGAGAGGATTGCGTGGAATGCCAAGGCGCCGTCGGGGCCCGAGGAATTTAGACGGATTTGCCGAAGGTCAAATTCGAGAGGATCTTTTCCCGGCTTGGAAGTCAGAATCTTGAGCGTGGCGTTCTCGGAAAGAATTTCGCTGAAGCGGAGCGTACGGAGCTTACGCATCGCGTTTTTCGCGCCGCCTCCGCCGCCCCTGCTCTCTTCGCGCGGTGGTACGTTGATTTGAAGTCCTTCCAGATGGACGTAGGAAATTCGGGGCGAATTGCGAATGAGGCCGACGATCGAGGTCCGCATCGTCAAACGCTTCACTGCCATCAGCGGAGGTAAATCCCGGCGGCCTTGAAAATGCAGCGTCACATTGTCGGCTTCGGCCTGCACCAGAGGAAAAGGAATCGTAACAGTAAAGCCGGAGAGTTCGACGTCGCTGTCATATTCGCGCGACCCCCAATCTTGCATCCAGCCCCGCGACCTCCGTGAAATCTCCACGGACACGACGATCAGCGCCGCTACAATTGCAAGCGTTATGCCGCCCACGATCCAAAGGCCGGTTTTCCATCGCGATGGCATCACATTCCCCCCGGCAATTATACGTTCGCGCGCGCGATGCCCAGCACGGAATGTCGCTAACAACCCATGCGGCATTCCACCATATAGATTACAGAATTCACCGGATGGACACCATCAATGACTTTGTGACTTTCTCTCCGAAAGAACGCTCAATAAAACAATGTGCTTTGAAATGCGATGATGGTTGGGGGGGGCGCATGGCGCAAAGGCTTCGGTAAATCGCGATGAAGACCGGCGTTACGCCTGGATGCGGTAAATACGGCGTTGCGCTTGGAAAGACGGGCAAGGAATACGTCGAGAGCGATCCGGAGAATCAGAGTGAATACCCTAATGTCCAAGCGGGCGAAGGCCGACCGAACCTATATCCGAGCGCGGCCCCGAATTGCAGGGGTTCAAGTTCGGCGCGCCAACGGACGGACCTTAGCGAGAATCCCGATGCCATCTTGCTATCTGATCGTTAATTTCTTCGTAGCATTCGCAGGCGGCGGATTCCAGCCCAGCCCGGTTTTCAATCGTCACTTGGCCGCGACTATAGGTGATCAGCCCCGCTTTTTGGAGGATGCCCGCGGCGACCGTGACGCTGGCGCGCCGCGTGCCAAGCATATGCGAAATAAATTCCTGGGTTAGCTGAAAAGTGGATTTCCCCACTCGATCCTGGCTCATTAACAGCCATCGCGCCAATCGCTCATCGACTTCGTGAAGGCGGTTACAAGCGGCAATTTGGATTGCCTGAAGCGCTAATTCTTGAGAATAGCGATGTAGACCCTCGTCGAGTTTGGGACAGGTCCTCAGAGCGTTTTTCAAGTCCTGGGCGCGCAACTTATAGCCGCTAGCCTCAATCTGAACGATCGCCCGCGTGGGGCTGGTGCTGTACCCCACAATGAGTGGCAGGCCAATGAACCCTTCCTTGCCCGTCAAACCGACTTCGACGCTCTTGCCATCCGTCATGACATGAATAATGGAGACCACGCCGCTGTTCAGGAAGTAGCAGAACTCGATGGGCTCCGCCATTTCGGCCAGGCGGGTGCGGGCTGGAAGAGGGATAAACTCCGATTTCGACAGGACCCGGGCGCGTTCCTTGGGCGGCAGACTAAGGAGAATCGCATTTTGAATCGTTCCGCGATCGCCATCGGCGTCAGCCAGCGCGGCGGCAAGCTTGACACCAATCCTCTGGACCTTGTCGGCCATTCCTGGACCTCGGAATTTTCAATTTGTCTAATCGAAAGGAACCGCAGGAGCGAATCTGCGGAGGCATTTCACTGAGACGCATCAACGTTACTCCTTTTTAACGTTCGATACTAGCGCGAAGTGTTAGGACCTCAAAATATTTTTTCCCCCGCGAGCCTTCCAAAGTTTCGTACGGCAGCGTACACTATTGTGTAGAGCATATTTCCCGATTCCGGAATGCGGTTAAAGGACTGCGTGGTTTAAGAACGAGGTAAAACTCACCGCGATGCGCTAGCCACCCAATAAGACGAATCCCTCGACGAGGCCGGACTGGGCGTCGATGATTATACGGTTGCGCAAAAAGCTTGGTTTAAGTCAGACGGCTTTCGGACATGAGATCCATTCGTCGGCGATGGGTGTATCCCGCTGGGAGCGCGGCGCGCAGGAGCCGCCTTCGCACAGTTACATCGAGCTGGGGAACCTCGCCGGCGATCCGGATTGTTGGTTCTTTTGGGGACGCGCCGGCCTGCGCAGCGAAGATTTGATGCGCGTGCTGCCGAAACTGCGGAACCGCTTTCCGCAACCCAACCTGCAAAATTTTCAAATTGTGCACGCAGGCACCAGCGGCAGGAAACCGTTAAAGTCCCAGTTGGTTGCGATCCCTTTGCTGAAGATCGTTGCGGCCACGAACGGCGATAATAAGGGAGACAACATGCCGATCCTTCACGAGGCTCCAATCGAAAGCATCATCGCGGCGCCAAAGGAATGGTGCCCGAATCCCACATCAACCTATAGCCTGCGAGTCCGCGGCAATTCCATGAACCCCGTAATCTACGATGGCTACATCCTGGTCGTCGATTCTTCGCAAATCAGCCGCGCCAAATTGGACGGGAAGATTGTCATCGCGTGGCACAAAGATGTCGGACTTACGGTTTCGCGTTTCCGGCGCTATGACCATACCGAAGTCCTGCATCCGGAAAACCGAGAGTACGGGTCCATCACATTGGACCGTAAGAACCAGTGGAAGATCATAGCCAAGGTTCTGTGGTGGGTCGGACAGGCCCCTTAGTTTGCGCTTCCCCCCCTTCTGGTTGAAGGATCGCGCCCGAAGGAAAATCCGATTCCGATCGGAGCGTGCGGAAACATCGACCCCCAAACAAGCGGCACCTAATCGAGCGGATACGGCTCTAACAACTCCTGAAAAGTTCGGAATTTCGTGGCACAAAACATCGATTCAACTCATCTTTGAAACCATCACGCGAATACCAAAAGTTTCGGCCCGCGCCTCTGCGAGGCTGATCCAGCCAGGTTCTAGTTCGCCGACGAATTGGATCGAATCCAAAGAAACCCTAATGTTCTTTGTTCACACCGACTTGCCGCGTGTTTGAGGGTGTAAAGAAGTCACGATTCGAGCGGAAAATCGTGCGGCGGTCTGAGGACAATCCGGCAAATGTGAAGATTCCAAAGATACTTACGGACAATTCGCCTTGGCAGTCAACGTGCTCACGCCCACTAGGTTAGTAATGATAAGTGGCAGCGGGAAGGATGGAGCTTAAAAAGAAAATCGCATCGCAGCCCATGTCCGCAGACCCTCAGGATCCGTGCCCAGATAAATCCTCACGAGCCCTTAGGTGAAGCTCTTTAGATTCCTTTTGTAAAAAGCCAGGCCATGCCGTTGGGGGCTGAACGGCAAGCGACTATGGATTTCACTGGGACCCCGAATGACGAAGATCAAGAAGACCAAGATGAAGAAAATGATGAGCGCCGGCGCAGTTTGGATGCCCAGGAAGGACTGGCATGACCGCTTCAATTCCCTGAAAAATGTTCCCCCCATTTTTCAAATGGTATGGGAAGCGGCGCCTGGCGTAGTCGCGGCAAGCCTATCTTTCCGATTGACGGCTGCCGTGCTCCCAGTGGCGATGTTGATGGTCACTCGCCGAATTATCGACGCCATTTATGTAGTGACTTCACATCAAACGAAGTTACCGGCGGGATTCTGGGGCCTGGTCGCGCTTGAATTTGGGCTGGCCTGTCTGGTGATTATCCTGGCCCGGTTGGTGGATTTTTGCGATACCGCTCTGAACGAAAGGTACACGCGTCACGTCAACACGCGGATCATGCGGCACGCGGCAACCCTGGACCTGAGCGGCTATGAGGATCCCGAGTTTTACGACAGGTTGGAGCGTGCGCGGGTGCAGGGGGCCGACCGCGTCGGGATGATTCAAGAAAGCGGACAGATGGTGCAGCAAGTCGTCAGCACCGTGACGCTTGCGGCGGGGATCTGCGTGATCTCTCCTTGGATCCTTCTTGCCCTGATCGTATGCGTGGTGCCGGAATTTCTCTCGGAGACCAAATTCGCGCTCCTCGGATATTCGCTCAGCGTGCGGCAAACCCCCGCGCGCCGTGAGCTGGACTATTTGCGCGTGCTCGGCACCAGCAAGGAAAGCGCCAAAGAGCTAAAGCTCTTCGGACTCGGACAGTTTTTCTCGGGCCGTTACGAATCGATTTCAAAGGAAATCCAGCACCAGAATGTGGAACTGGCGGGACGCAAATTAGTTGCAGGCTCTCTTTTGGCGCTTCTCGGAACGGTTGGATATTACGGAACCTACGCATATGGGATCTATCTGACGGTCACGGGCGCGTTGACTCTCGGGACATTGACCTTCCTGGCGGGCGCGATTGCCGGCGCCAGCACCAATATACAGGCCGTCTTCTCGACATTTTCGCATATTGCCGACCATGCCCTTTTCCTCTCGGATTTGATCGAATTCTTTTCCGTTCGGCCCAAGATTTATTCCAAGCCGGGGAGTTTGCCAGGGCCGCGGCCCATTCGGGAGGGATTTGAATTCCGGAATGTTTCCTTCAGTTATCCCAGAAAATCCAAACCGGTTCTGGAGAACGTCAATTTTCGGCTGGAACCCGGCGAACGGATAGCCCTGGTGGGAGCGAATGGACATGGAAAAACGACGATCGTCAAGCTGATGACGAGATTGTATGACGTGACGTCGGGCCAAATTCTGCTCGACGGCATTGACCTGCGCGAATACAACATTGAGGATCTCTGGAAAAATGTCGGGGTTATCTTTCAGGATTTCATGCGCTATGACATGACGGTGGCGGATAACATTGCAACGGGTCGGATCGAGGAGCGAAACAATCCGTTCCGAATCCGCTCCGCGGCGTTCAAGAGCCTGGCTGAAAGCGTCGTTCACAAGCTTCCCCAGGGTTATGACCAAATGCTGGGCTGCCGATTTGCGGGAGGGGTGGACCTTTCCGGCGGCGAATGGCAGAAAATAGCGCTGGCGCGGGCTTATTTGCGCGATGCGCAATTGCTCATTCTGGACGAACCAACCGCCGCATTGGATGCGCGGTCCGAGCATGAAGTCTTCCAGCGCTTTGCCGATCTGACCAAAGGCAAAATGTCCGTATTGATTTCCCACCGCTTCTCCACGGTTCGGATGATGGACCGCATCCTCGTGCTTGAAAACGGAACGATTGCCGAGCAAGGCGCGCACAATCAGCTCCTCCGCAGCGGCGGGAGTTATGCCGAAATGTTTGAACTTCAGGCGTCGCATTACCGCTGATTCCCGTAGAATGGAGAGCGGGGCGATCGTTCCATCCGGCCGAAATGAGAATTGCTCAACGCAACGGGGCAACCCGCCGGGTTAATCGCTCTTTCAATCGGCATCGGAGTTCCGACACTTGAAAAGTTTCAACCGAAGGACCGTCTTCCCCGCTCTGTATTCCGTCGCATTCCTTCTCCTGATTTTTCATCCTGGGGCGGCTTTTGGACAGGACCGGAAAGAAAAGATCGATGTAAATCTTCAGGCGCCCAGCCATCCTTTCCCTCATTACTGGGAAGAAATGTTCGGATCGGGGCGCGCGATTTTATCGTTGCGCGACAGCTATCGCCGCGATCTCCGCGAGGTTGAGGAGGCCACGGGATTCGAATATATACGCTTTCATGCGATTTTCGACGATGACGTGGGACTGTACGACGAGGATTCGGAAGGGAAGCCCGTCTATAATTTCTCCTACGTCGATCAAATCTATGACGGTCTACTCGAAAACCACGTTCGACCGTTTGTAGAACTCAGCTTTATGCCCCGGAAGCTTGCCGCGGAACCCATCTTTCAGTCGTTCTGGTATAAACCGAATGTCTCGCCCCCGAAAGATTGGAACAAATGGGACGACCTGATTTCCCATTTCGCGCGCCACCTTATCGAGCGCTACGGGATCGAAGAGGTTTCACAGTGGTACTTTGAGGTGTGGAATGAACCAAACCTAGATTTCTGGGCGGGAGAACCCAAGGACCACACTTACTTTCAACTTTACGATGCAACCGCAAGGGCGTTAAAACAAGTCGATAAACGGCTTCGAGTCGGCGGACCGGCAACCGCGCAAGCCGCTTGGGTCGATCGTTTTATTCGGCACATCGCCGAAAACGATGTTCCCGTTGATTTTATTTCCAGTCACGTTTACGCAAATGACTTGAGCGAGGATGTATTTGGCACCAGCGAAAAGATCCCGCGAAACGAATTCGTGTGCCGCGCCATCCAGAAAGTCAATGACCAGGTGAAATCCTCACCGCGCCCCCATCTGCCAATTATCTGGAGTGAATACAACGCAAGCTATAAGAACGAGCCCGATGTAACCGACTCGGAGTTTATGGGGCCCTGGCTTGCCGACACGATTCGACAATGCGATGGCCTGGTCGCGATGATGTCCTACTGGACATTTTCAGACGTCTTTGAAGAGCAAGGCGTGGTTAAACGGCCCTTTTACGGAGGCTATGGATTAATCGCGGAAGACGGTCTCCCGAAACCTTCCTTCAACGCGTTCAAATTGCTGCACGGCCTGGGAAACACGAGAATTGCACTCGATTCGCAGTCCGCGCTCGTGACGCGGCGCGCTGACGGCACGGTGGTCATGGCAACGTGGAATGCATTCTTGCCGGGAACTGCGGGTGAAGATAAGCGAGTAGCGATCACACTGAACGGATCGAGAAAATATCATTTCGCCAACGTCTCTCGTCTCGATTCCACGCATGGATCCCTCTTAAGCGCCTACGCGGCCATGGGCAAGCCGGCTTTTCCAACGCAAGCTCAAATTCAGGCGCTTCGGAATGCGGCGAATCTCCCTCCGCCTGAGAAGGTACGCCTCCAGCATGGGCAGCTTACGATCGTTTTGCCGCCCCAAGGCTTGGCCCTGATCGAATTTCACTAATCGGGGTTCCGATCAAGTTGTCCGATGGCGCGGGATAAGAGGCGGGGTTTCTATCCTGCAGTTCCAGTGCGGCAGTGGACTGGAAACCGGCGCGTGCCATGCCGCGATTCGCTTCCGGATTCTTCATGAAGGTATCCCACACGAATCCGGAGCGCGCGTTTTCAACCATCACCATCGTGATCCCGGTATCGATCCCGATGACGTCATGATCGTACCAATTCGTCAGTGGATTGAACGCATCCACAAATCCGTATTGGCACCATGCTCCCTTTCCATAACGGTCTTTCATGTTGCGCAGCACTCGCATGGTGGGACCCGGCAAGAACGGCAACGAACCTCCCGTAGCGCAAGGAACAACGGACCCGTCAATCGGCCCCGTGGAAGGAGGTCCTCCCCACACCACGTATCCTCGATCTGAATCCGAAGCGGTAATGCCCCACAGATCGTCGCTGTAATCCGGGAATTGACCCGCCAGGTCGATGCAAAATCGGCGGTGCACATCCGTGGCTATGACCGAGTTCCGGAAATAGTCCGTATATTTGTCAT